>Ga0187854_10001551_pt1 | contig 22229 bp, 17 predicted proteins | sample June2016WEW_6_15_FD_132445 | JGI IMG/M metagenome (GOLD analysis project Ga0187854, IMG submission 132445) | Peatland microbial communities from SPRUCE experiment site at the Marcell Experimental Forest, Minnesota, USA - June2016WEW_6_150 | ecosystem: Environmental > Terrestrial > Soil >...
GTTCAACCGATCAACAAGGAATTTTTTCAGGTTCTCCTGCAATTGCGGATCTTGTAAGGCATAATCGATAATAGTTTCAATGTATCCCAGTTTATCCCCGGTATCATATCGCTTCCCTTTGAATTTATAGCCATACACCGGATGTTCCTTTAATAAGAGGCGAATCGCATCGGTAAGTTGGATCTCGTTTCCCACTCCGGGGGATGTATTCTTCAGACAATCAAAAATTTCCGGAACAAAAATATATCTGCCCACTGCGCCCAGGTTGGATGGCGCCAGTGAGATAGCGGGTTTTTCTATGATATCTTCAATGGCGAAAAGATCCGGCTCGATTGCTTTTCCTTTGATAATCCCATAACTGCTGACCTTTTCCGGCGGCACCGGTTCGATAGAAATTACTGATGCATTAAACCGGGAAAAAATTGACATGAGCTGACCAGTGCATGAATAACTGTTGGCAATAATATCATCACCAAGCAGCACGGCAAACGGTTCGTTCCCGATATGTTTTTCTGCTCTGAGAATCGCATCACCAAGGCCACGAGGTTCTTTTTGCCGGATATAATGAATGCCGGGAAAGTCTGTGATCTTCTTCAACCGCGAGAGTGTCTCCTCCTTGTGCTGGTATGAGAGCCGCATCTCCAGTTCGGGGGCTGCATCAAAATAATCTTCAATAGCACGTTTTCCCCTGCCGGAAATGATGATAATATCATCAATCCCGGCATCAATCGCTTCTTCAACGACATATTGAATGACCGGCTTATCAATGATGGGGAGCATCTCCTTCGGCATGGATTTTGTGACCGGTAAAAACCGGGTGCCGAGCCCCGCTGCAGGAATAACCGCTTTTCTAATTTCCATTACCAGCACATCCCCTCGTACACCGCTGCTTCATTCCGCACCTTTTCAATCCGGCGACCGTCAATCACCAGTTTCCCGCGATAATCAAGAGACTCAAACTCTTTCCATTCCGTGACAATTAGTACCGCATCGGAATCCAGCACTTCCGAGGCAAGTGCTTCGTACGAAATGTCGGGAATTAACTCCCTGAAGTGCCCCATCGCTTCTGGATCATATGCCTTGACCTTCGCGCCGGCCTGTAATAACAACCGGATCACGGGAATTGCCCGGCTCTCGCGGATGTCATCTGTATCAGGCTTGAACGCAAGTCCGAGGACACCGATGGTGTGACCCCGAGGATCGAGATGTTTTTTCAGGAGTGCAATCATCCGCCGGGGCTGGTCTTCGTTTGTGTCGATTACAGAGTTAAGAATAATCGGGTCAATCCCTTTGGATCGCGCATGGGATATCAGGGCATTCACATCTTTCGGGAAGCACGAACCTCCGAACCCGAGCCCTGATCGGAAGAATTTGGGATTAATCCGGGTGTCGAGCCCGACACCGGCAAAGACCTCATAACTGTCGATACCGGACGCTTTGCAGAGGTTCCCGATCTCGTTTGCAAAACTGATCTTTGTTGCGAGGAATGCGTTGCTTGTAAATTTGATCATTTCGGCGGTTCTGATAGAAGTCGTGAAGATGGGGACATTGAGGGGAGCGTACAATGTCTCCAGTACCCCCCGTGTCGCCGGATCCCGTACGCCAATCACCACCCGATCGGTGTGGAAAAAGTCCTCTACTGCTGTTCCTTCTTTTAAGAATTCCGGATTCGAGGCGATGCCGAAATCGATATCTGCCTTCCTTTTGGACTCTCGCTCCAGGATCGGTACAATCGTCTCCTCGATGGTGCCAGGCAGTACGGTACTCTTTGTGACAATAGTATGATAGTGGGAATCCGAGTGACTAAGGGATCTGCCGATTGTTTTTGATACTTCCTGGACCTGACTGAGATCGCTCGACCCGTCCTTTTTTGGAGGGGTTCCGACACAGATAAAAGTGAGATCGGTTCTCCGGACTGCATCCGGTAAATCAGTCGTTGTGTCGATCATTTTCTTATTCTTCACCAGTAACTGGTCGAGACCTGGTTCAAATATAGGACTTTTCCCGGCTCGTATGAGATCGAGTTTCTTTTGATCTCTCCCCACAAAAATTACGTGATGTCCCATCTCTGCAAAACATGCACCGGTCACGGATCCGATATAACCAGTACCGATGATTGATATTTTCATGGAAATCCCTCGTATCGTCCTGTTTTTTTGATGAAATGCACCATTAATGAACACGTCATGGGTAATATCTTTGATTTCAGGTCTCATAGGTCTTTTTACTGCTTATTCTAGGTACGGATAAAAAGGTCGTAGATTTTTAAGAAATACCGTTCAAGACTTTCGCGTGACCGTGGTAGTGTTTTACCCTTTTTAATCACATAAGTTGCATGGAAATGCATCATGGGGTTCCTGTGCTCCGCCATGTTTGTATTTCTTGCCGAGTCTGGCTGACGCGGATGGCAATTTTATCGGTCATAATGTTTTATTCCATTAATTTTACATTAAGAAATTTTAACGATATCCGAATAATACTGCACCATTCTCCGGAAGTGGAACATCCAATATAGGAACCACACAAACGAAAGACAAGGATTATGCCACACCGGAATCCTTCAATTACGCCAATCATCGGATTCAGACCGGACAAGGTATATTTTCCCGAATTTAATTATACTTCGGCAAAGGTATTCGTTTCTTTTATAATTATCACGGGAGGTCTCAACAATGATCTTCGGGTCTGCCCATGCTATCAACATCGCCAGAATACTTCCTATACCACTTAATCGTCCGTTTCAATCCTTCCTTAAATGGCATCTGTGCCTCAAAACCGAACTCCTCTCGTGCCCTGCTTACGTCAAGGCACCGTTTAGGTTGGCCATCGGGTTTAGTCATGTCCCACCGGATTTCACCGCTGTATCCTGTCAGTTCGCTAATAAGCACGACAAGGTCGCGGATGGTGATTTCCCTTCCTGAACCGAGGTTTACCGGATCGGGTTTGTTATAGCGCTCCGTGGCAAGGATAAGTCCTCGTGCCGCGTCGTCCACATATAAAAACTCTCGTGATGCCGCACCTGTCCCCCACACTTCGACATACGGGCTATCGCCCTTTTTGGCTTCGACGAACTTTTTTATAAGCGCTGGAATAACGTGAGAACTTGCGGGATCAAAATTATCACCTGGTCCATACAGGTTCACCGGGAGTAGATAAATTGAGTTGAATCCATATTGCTGCCGGTATGCCTGTGATTGTACAAGGAGCATTTTTTTTGCTAACCCGTAGGGAGCGTTGGTCTCTTCAGGATACCCGTTCCATAGTTCCTCTTCCCTGAATGGCACAGGAGTGAATTTCGGGTATGCACAGATGGTTCCGACAACAACGCATTTTTCGACATTTTCCTGCCGGGCCGCTTCAATCATTTGTATGCCTATAATTGCATTATCATAGAAAAGATCCGCAGGATATTTTTGGTTATACCCGATTCCTCCGACTTTTGCCGCCAGATGAATAACAATATCGATATCTTTTATCACATCAACGCACTTTTTCCATTTCCGCAAATCGAACTCTCTACTGCGAGGAATCCGGATATCTTCTTTAAGGACCCCTTTTTCGAGAAGTTTATTGACGACCTGCGATCCAAAAAAACCAGCGCCACCGGTGATGAGGATTTTTTTATCTGACCAGAATATCATGGGCATGTCCTTACTTTTATGGAAGTATTTATGATACCGGTATTTTCCTGTTAATTAACAGAATTATTGATTACTCCCTTTTTTATGTATGCATGTTGAGCGAGATTAATTCAGTCAGCATGAATCAATCCGCCTTCCACCAGCGGTCCGGGAATTTTGACGATAATATTTTATCCGCTTTACCAATCGGCTCCAGTCCAGCCGTTTTCATATCAGCATCTACCATAATTTTTACAAGATCCCCGAATTTTATTGCAGGTTTCCAGCCAAGGATCTTTTCAGATTTTTTCGGATTCGCGATAAGTACATCAACTTCGGTTGGACGGAAATATTTCGGATCGATTCTTACATGTTCTTCTGTGTCAAGCCCCGCATAGGTAAATGCTTCATGCAGAAATTCACGGACAGAGTGAGTCTCTCCTGTACCTATGACAAAGTCATCGGGTTTCTCTTGTTGCAGAATCCGCCACATACATTCGACATATTCCGGAGCAAACCCCCAGTCACGTTTTGCTTCAAGATTTCCAAGATACAGGAATTTGTCTTTTCCTGAAATGATTCGTGCGATTGCACGGGTAATCTTACGGGTAACGAATGTCTCCCCCCGGCGGGGAGATTCATGATTGAACAGAATACCATTTGACGCAAAGAAATTATAACCTTCGCGATAATTTCGTGTCATCCAGTATGAATATACCTTGGCACATGCATAGGGACTCCTTGGATAAAATGGAGTATCTTCCGCTTGGGGTGGACTTGCAGCTCCGAACATCTCACTGGATGATGCCTGGTAGAATTTCATCGCATGATTACTCCGGCGGGCTGCTTCCAAGATCCGTGTAGTCCCTAATGCAGTGACATTTCCGGTATATTCCGGAGTATCAAAACTTACCCGGACATGGCTCTGGGCCCCAAGGTGATAGATTTCATCAGGTTTGATATTATACAAAATGTTTGATATTTGCTCTGAATCGGAGAGATCACCATAGTGTAAAAACAACCGGGCATGAGTATCATGAGGATCGATATATATAGAATCAATCCTGCTGGTGTTGAATGTTGAAGATCGTCGTATCAATCCGTGGACTTCGTAGCCTTTTGAAAGGAGCAGTTCCGCCAGATATGATCCGTCCTGCCCGGTAATCCCAGTTATGAATGCTTTTTTTTCCATGATGCGTCACGTATAAGTAATAATTCACCCTTAAAAAATTTGAATCTATGGTGATATTCAAAAAACCAATATTAGAAATAATAATTAAAAAATGCCTCAGCCGTGGTTGACTTTTTATGTCCAAACCCCTACGACGATAAAATTAAAACTGATATTCTTTCAACAGGGATGGTATCATTGGGACTGGTCGATAACCGTAAGTCTGCTCCGGTAGAACTCCCTGCCGAGCCACCAGAAGAGAATACCGATAAACAGCCATGACAACTGCGCAAGGTAGGCATTGAATACTGCAATCCCTATCGAAATGAGGTACACTACGGAGCCAAGTATCCCCCGAACCATATAATAGCGTACAGTTATATCGGAAAGGTCAGGATCCGAAAGCCTGCGTCCTTTTGTAGCGTGATACCAGAGGGCAACAAGGATGATGCCTGCAATTGCCTGAGCAAGGGCAAAAAAAGCAACTGCAACGAATGTTCCGGGATATTCGATCATCAGCGCTGTCATAAATGGGATTAACGTAATAAAAAGGAGGAATATGAGGTTCAGCCAGAGAAGGGTCCGATCGGCCTGATTGATGTGCTGGAAGAACCGATGATGGACGATCCACCAGTTGCCTATGACGAGAAAACTGATAATATAACTAAAGAACGTCGACCATTCACCGATAAGAGACATCGGGAGTTCTGTGGTTATATTGCCCGTTGCAATAACCGGAACGGTGAGCGACAGGACCATCAGAGTGATAGCAATTGAGAACACACCGTCTGAAAAACTGATCACGCGCTCAAAGTTCTTGAAAAATGAGTTCTGTGGGTGCGGTTTTTCAGGGCGCATACTTACATGAATATATTTTCTCCATCATTAAGTTCTCGGAAGAATGAGACTATGCCAGCAACGATGTACGGGTTCAGACTGAGGATTTCAACAAGGCCGTTTTTTTAAAAAAAAACCTACACCCTATTGAAGTAAATAAAAATAAATATAGCGGTCAGAATCTCCATAGCAGCATTTATTACTGATGGTTCTATCTCTAAAAATCTGTAATTCATAAGAAATAATAAATATTGTCTGAGTGAGAACAATGCATCCCATAAAACACCTTTTTGAAAGATAGGCTGCTTATTGGGAATGGAGTAGAAATCATGCAATCGATTGTTGATGATATAATGAATATGCTTTCCTCGGGGAATCATATTTCTGCCATAAGCAAGTCAGTTGGCGGGAATGAAACGGCAGTTACATCTGCTCTTAATATGGGCCTGCCACTGGTTTTAGGTGCCCTGGCGAACCATGCGTCAAAACCCGGTGGGACCGAAATGCTGACACAGACACTTACACAGGCAGGAAACGCTAACCCCATGGACAACATGAGCGGTCTTCTCGCCAACCCGGCAACCACAGGAGTCTCAGGAATAGCAAGCACCTTGTTAGGAAGTCAGGGAGGCACGATCCAGAATGCCATCTCACAAAAAACGGGACTTCCGCCTGCGGCAGTCAGCCAAGTAATGGCAATAGCGGTTCCATTGATAATGGGCCATGTAGGCAAAATGTTTGTCCAGCAGAAAGTGGACCCCAAAAGCCTATCGGGTGTTCTTGCGGACCACTCCATAGCGGCACTGAATTCGTCACCAGAAGCAGCCGCCATTGCTCAGCAACTGCCAGCTGCCCAAGACAGTGTCGGTAGTATCTCCGGTGTGCTGAAAAATTTAGTGGAAAAATAATCTGGATCGGGGGAACACCCGAACATGTTTTATGAAAAAAAGTTGGAACAAGAAAGGGGTTCACCACCAGAGCCCCCCCGAATGTCCCATAGCAGCACTTTTCACTGATGATCTGATTCCTGTTTTAGTTCTAATTAAAAACAAACATCAGCCGTGGTTGACTTTTTATGTTCAAACCCTACCTCATAAAGGGACCAGATCGTCATAGACCCGGTATGTTTCTCCGGAGGACATCTTTGCAATAATTTCCACACGATCAGTCTCTTTCGATCCATCGAGGGTTATATCGGTCACGCCTTTCAAGGGCAGAATGATGCCCGTTGTCACCGATCCGTCCGTATGGGTGACCTTGACATCCGCACTGCTGATGCTGCCCTCCCCCGCACTTCCGGTGAAAATTACCGAGATCTTTGAAGTAATAGGATTTTTCTGGACCTGAAAGTAGAACTTCTGGTCTGTGGGTACCAGCTGCGTTGGCAGGGGGACGAGAGCACGGGAGGCCGGGGTGGGTGTCACAGTCAGGATGGCGATGGTTGGTTCCGGTATTGGTGTGACCTCCGCTGCTGTCGGATTGCTGTGGGCGCTAAAACCCCCGTTGCCTGTGAGCATCGGCAGTCCGATGAAAAAAACGGCTGCAAGAATGGTTATCAGAACGATACCTCCTCCGATAATCCTTATCTTGTTTACCGGAGGTTTTGCCGGTACCGGCTCCTTATCAAGGAGAAACAGCGCGTCATCACCGGTCTCTGATGATCCCTGTCCTTGTAGTGCAGGAACCGTGACCGGTTTTTTTGCCTCATGTTGTATTGGAGACGTGGGTTTTGGCTTATGGTAGGATTCCAGAGTCTCATCCTCCCCGTATTCCTCCCCATATTGTTCTAATAATTCATCCGTATCCGGTTCCGGAATTTCATCTTCATATTGTTCCGGTTTCTCTTCTTCAGCCGGTTCCGGTCTTTCCTCCACATCCGGTTCCTGTGTCTCATCTACATCCGGTCCCGGTATTTCCTCCGCGATGAACGGGGCTCCACACAAGTCGCAGAACTTTTTTGGATGTATGAACTGAGTACCGCATTTGCTGCAGGTTGACAGTGACGGTATCCGCGTCCCGCAGATTTCACAGAATTTATAGCCCGGCCCGACTGGCCTGTTGCAGGCCGGGCAGGTACGCCTGAATTCTGGACGTGAAGCTGGATTTCCCATGGAACGCAGTTGAGCTTTTACATATTAAAAACAGGTGGGTCCCCCTCCCGGCTTTTCTGTTGTCGCTGCAACAAAACAGAACTGAATTGAGTTACTTTGGTATAGCACTTCAAAAACGCTCAAATGGTAACTTAATTCTTAAAATAACCCAAAAATATCGCTTAAATGGCAAATTAAGCCTCAGCCGTGATTTGAACACGGGACCTGCTGATTACAAGTCAGCCGCTCTGCCAACTAAGCCACTGAGGCGCCATATTACATAGACTGTGCATCGTAAAAAAGATGGTGTTCGGTATTTTATTGCAGCCTGTAATTTTTTGGATATAGGATCAACAGATTGTGAAAAATTTCTCATGGTCTGTGGCAACTCATTGAAAGTTTGTTCCATCTCAATGAAGTATGCCAAATGAAATTTCAGTACTGCCCCGTGAACCTCACGCCAGATGCCGTATTCTGACCTATTTCGATGAAATCGGACATGGGAAAGTTCCTCTTTGAATATCCCGTTATAGTCGATCAAATTGTAAGATGAGACGTCTAAAAAGGGATTTTCCCTTCATTTGCAGATTGGGAAAATTTTGACCCGTTCTCCGATCATCTCCATTATTCTGGAGTAAAGTAAATTTTGCTTAATATCTTTTTTTGCCATGAGCTAAACAGTCTGCAGTCTCCTGTAAGCCGGTTCGGGATTTTTGTCTAAAAATTATTGTCATTTTGTGCAGCCCCGTGACAAATCAAATAAAAAATAGAAAAGAAGGTAAAGACGAAACTGGCTCCCAGGTATTTTATCAATTCGATGGATTTATGTTGCATGGCAAGGTACCTTGATCATTAGAGTCACAGTTGTATGATTTTCATCCGAATCTTTACACCCCCCCCCATGTAATTTAAACACAATAAAGTTTGTTGAATCACCGAAATAGGATTTCAATTCCTGAAAAATGGGTTAATAAAAAATGGAGTTCATATTATATACTCTACTCATCGCATTTTTGTATATTTTTTCAGGTATAGGATTGATTTTTTTACTAAGCCCAAAAATTCTCGAAAAATACTCTCTTTATCTGTCTCCTTTTGTGGGTCTGGCATATTTGAGTTATTGTAGTTGGTTTTTTTTCGAATATAGCTCATGGGGAACGAACGATTATGCGGGATTATTATTAATTCCACCGTTGATTTTTCTTATACTGGCAGTTGCCATAAAAAAAGATCGAATTCATTCCATTTTTTTCCCGTTTAAAAAAGAAAATTTGCCTTTGATTTTTTTATGCATAATTATTTTTTTAGCCATTTCATTTCCATATTATTCGAAAGTAGAGGGAATTTCAAATACTATTACCTTGGGAAATGGTGATATCGGGGATTATGCAGCAACATCTAAGTATTTAATGCTCTCATCAAATTTGCACTCATCAATACCCTTTGTTTCTGGAGTTACCCCAAGGTTTTCTGAGATGTTACAGACATATTATTTTTCTGCATTCTTGTCTACAGCCATACCCAGTTCTATTCTTAGCCTTCAATCCTACCAAATACAAAATCTTACAATTTTTCTATTTTTTGTTTTTAGTTTACCAATCATTTTTTTAATAGGCATCGAAATTTTTAATTACTCTAAAAAAATTGCACTTATTATAATTTTATTGATTGGTATCAATATCCATTTATTGTTTATAATGTATGACGGGTTTTTAGCCCAAATAATTGGAATGGGATTTTTTTTGGGTTTAATAGTTACTACCTTTTATCCAATTTTAAAATATAATAAATTTTCAGAAATTATTATATTTTTGCCAATGAATGTCCTGTTTTGTTTTGGTTTAATAATGAGTTACAGTGTACTTACGCCGTTATTTTTAATTCCTGCAATACTGTTTATTGGTACCTATTTCATTCAATCCCGATCAAAACCCTTCCTTGTTCAGTCAACCGGTTATCTATTACTTACATTTTTTATTACTTTTTTAATTTCGCCATTCTCATTTAGTACCAGAGCCATTTCCCTAATCACGTTAAACGATGTTGCAGCCGGATGGAATCTACCGGTTTTGACCCCGGATTGGATTTTTGGAATGATAGTAAATAATTTCTTCTCTCTTCAGCAACAGGAACCCATAATTTTAAGAATACTCCTTTCATTGCCACTAGTCCTACTCGTAATATTTTCCTTTTACTATCTCTTCAAAAACGAAAGAAAACTATTTTATTTATTTGGTTCTTATTTTAGTTTTGTTACAATTTTTTATTGTTATCTTGTGGTAAAAGAATTCTTGTCTCCAGACTTTACCGGTGAGGGATATAAAGCATATAAATTGATCTCATATTTTATACCTATTATCGTATTGGCCGGATTATTTTATTTCAAGGATTTTCATTTTGAATTTCTCTCAAAGAATTTCAGGAAAAAGATCCCTTTTTTATTCCTGTTACTGTTGATCATATGGAATATCGGTGTAGCATTCGTATTTATTTCGGAAAGTCCAAACCGTTTTGAACCCATTCCGGAAAATACCATTGACCTCCAAAATATTTCTAGGTTTGAAAATGTTACTTCTATCAATGTTTTAGAACCTCCTGAGTGGAATCAAATGTGGATTTATTATTTCCTCTTTGATAAAAAAATAGTACATCTCAAATATTCATCCTATTATCCGGCATCTCCCCTGGTGGGTCAATGGACATTAATAAACACAAAAAATCAGAGTATAAATTCGATTTCAAATTTATCGAATCCAAGTGATAAAATTATCATAAATTCTGATTATTATCTTGAGAGGGGCGATCATATTTCTCTTTAAATAAAGAATCGTTGGATCCTTTCAGAAATTCTTACCATGACGAAAATGATCGATATTCTGATTCATATTCATTGCATAACCATTGAATCCTGAAAATCGAATTTTTTTAGCTGGAAAGGAAAAAATTTGGATAGCCCAAACAATTATTTTGAGTTAAAATGTTCACTATCTGATACGAGGAAACATATTTCAGCCATCGAACCAAAAATCGAATGTAAACAAGGTAAGTCATTAACCAGATTTCCTTCACGGTCTTCATTATGAGCAGGATATTTTTGTTTAAATCTATGCTTCACCTGTCTTTACCAATATTTGTTCACATTCCAAACACATTTTACGCACAACAATGGATATAACATACACAAATGGCACACCTCACCGTAGATATCGGAGGGAGCCCCGGTATCAACTGCCGCGGATTCTGCGAATATTGCTATTTTAAAAAGGTACGGGGTGTTCAGCCCTTAGGATGCAGGTACTGCCTGCCGTTCAAAAAAGGATGTGATTACTGTACCCGCGGTATCCGGGAAGAGTATAAGGGGTTCAAGGATCTGAAGACGATCGCAGATGAAACTCTTGCAAATCTTCAGGGCAAGAATGGTGAGCTTGAACGGATCACCATCAGCGGCGGGGGAGATCCAAGTTGTTATCCACGGTTCGATGAACTGATCGAACTCCTCGGAAGTATGGAGGCGCCCCTCCATATTGGATACACAAGCGGTAAAGGCTGGGACGATCCCGCCATTGCAGATCTGCTCGTCGACAACGGTCTTTCTGAATTATCTTTTACGGTCTTTGCAACAGATCCTGCTCTCAGAAAACGCTACATGCATGATCCGACTCCTGAGGTTTCGTTGTCAATTCTCGAGAGTCTCTGCGATAGCATCGATGTCTATGCCGCTGCGGTTGTCCTCCCGGGAATCAACGATGGCATAGTGCTTGAACAGACGTGTGAATGGCTTCAGGATCGGGGAGCCAAAGGGGTTATCCTGATGCGGTTTGCCAACCTCACTGAGCAGGGGCTAATTTTAGGCAATGGTCCTGTTATAACCAATCAAAAAGTCCAGACTGTTGCATCATTCCGCGATCTTATTTCAGATCTGAACAAGAAGTTTACCCTGAAGATATCCGGGACTCCTCTGTGGGATCCGGATATTGGTTCTCCTTTTGCAATCCTTAACGAACCAGACTTAATGAATAAACTCCCCCGTATCCAGCGCAGGGCAACCGTTATCAGCGGGAATATTGCAGCACCTTATATCGAAAACATCCTCCATTCGTGTGGATCACAAGTTCCAGTAATGCCGGTGACCAAAGAGATCGCATGCCTGATAACAATTGACGATTTGAGAGAACTGGATCTTTGTTCTCTGGAACCCTCGGTAATTATCCCCGGCCGGGCATTCGTGCATGATGCTGAAGCGCAGGAAGTACTCTCCCGTGACGGTATTGAGCGTGAAATAATTCGCGGCCCGGAAATGCTGACTGCTGATGCCGAAACCAGTATGGGCATGACTCGCAACCAGGTTCTTGCACTAGAGATGGACGGATTTGCGGATCTGATTCGCACGATAAACCGGTATGGAAAGTAACAGAGTTTTTTTCCTTAAAGGAGAAAAAATAAAAAATATGGAATTTATACCAGTGCAGCGGTGATACCAATCACACCGGATTGGATAATTACCGCAACGGCAATAATTACACCACCCATCTCGAGTGCGACTGCGACATTGCCTTTCTTGATCTCCTCGAACTCCTCAACCCCTTTTGTCAGCTTGTCAAGGATGTTCAGTGCAAGGTAGATTGCCGCGATTGCGAGCACGATACCAAGGATGAGCTGGATGAAGGCAACGCCAACGGCAAGCAAACCGTCAACAGACAGGATGCCAACGCTCAGTGCCTTATTGATACCTACGGAAATTCCAGACACTCCGGACTGAACCACCAGTGCAATTGCAACAAATACGGAAGCAACAATAATCCCGACTGCCGCATTTCCTTTTGCAAGTTCTTTTTCCTCGTCAATACCTTTTGTGATTTTACTAAGTACAGCAAAACCGATATACAGTGCCAGTACAGCAAAGATAATCGAAATAAGTAACTGGATTAAACCTACAACTGCGTTTGCCAATAGCATTTTTACACCTTAATTTACGTAATTTTGTTTGACGATAGGGTAAATAAACGTATCGTCAGTAGAATAAAAAAAATCAACGGATTCTCTGAAGAAATGACGATCTGGATAAAAAATGGGAACTTATTCAAAAACGGAATAAAAATATATATACAATGCTGCGGGAGGGTTACGATCCCCCGATCTCCAGATCTCTCGAAGCCGTGAAACGCAGGAGTGCGTCCAGGAACCCTATGAGTCTGGCGCCCTAACCAGCTAGGCCACCGCAGCACAAAAGTTCATAATAAAAACACCGTAAAAACTATTAAAGGTTCTGATAAGGCGTTTTACCAAAACATCAGTCATTTTTTGGTTGCAGGAACATATTTACTGCTGCAGATATTGCAGCAACTTTCTTTCCCTGCTCAAAGGATCCCGCGAGTGTCTGCATCCGGGTCTCCTCATCACGTTTGTACCTATCGAGCGTATTGAGGATATGTTCTTCCTGTAAAAAGTGCGTGTGGGTATTTCCCGCTACAAACTGCTGACTGTTCATAATCGCGTAATGGAGCGGAAGTGTCGTTTTAATACCCAGAATAATGTATTCAGAAATTGCACGTCGCATCCGTTTTATAGCTTCCAGCCTCGTACTATCCCAGGCACAGAGCTTCGCGATCATCGAGTCATAATTCGGGGGAATTGTGTACCCCATATGAATACCGCTGTCCACTCGTATTCCAGGGCCGCCCGGTGAACGATATCGTATGATTTTCCCCGGGTCGGCGGCGAAGTTATTAAGGGGATCTTCGGCGTTGATCCGGCATTCGATTGCATGACCACGGATAGAGAGATCCTTTTGCTCGAAGGGAAGGGATTCTCCCGCTGAAATAGCTATCTGCTGTTTTACGATGTCAATACCCGTAATGATTTCAGTGATGGTATGTTCGACCTGAAGGCGAGTATTCATCTCCATAAAATAGTAATTCCCCTGGCTATACAGAAATTCAACGGACCCTGCATTGGTATAACCCGAAACTTCGGCAACCTTAAGAGCCGAATCCGACATTTTGTTGCGCAACTCAGGTGTCATAATCGGAGAGGGAGCTTCTTCAATCAGTTTCTGATGACGGCGCTGGATGGAACATTCCCGGTCATAGAGATGGAGGGCATTGCCATGTTCATCCGCGAGAACCTGGAACTCAATATGTCGTGGCTTTACCAGATATTTTTCAATAAAGACCGTTGCATCGCCAAATGCAGACTGCGCGATACGCATGCTCGCAGTTATTGCGCCTTCGAGAGATTTCTCATCATTGACAATCTGCATTCCGATGCCGCCGCCCCCCGCGCTAGCCTTGACAATCACCGGGTAACCAATCTCTGCAGCAACTTTTTTTGCATGATCAATATCTTTAATTCCATCATCAGTACCAGGAAGAACCGGGACACCGGCATCCTTCATCATCTGTTTGCTTCCGATTTTCGATCCCATTGCCTTGATTGTCTTCCAGCCCGGACCGATAAAAATAACATTTTCATCAAGGCAAATCTTAGCGAACCGGTAGTTCTCCGCTAAAAACCCATACCCGGGATGAACAGCTTCCGCCCCGCTCTTTTTGGCGATATCGATGATCCGCTCCATGTTAAGGTAGCTTTTCGAGGGATGGGCTTCACCTACATGAAAAGCCTCGTCCGCGTACTTAACATGGAGCGCGTTTTTATCAGCCGATGAATAGATCGCCACCGTTTCGATATCGAGCTCACGACATGCCCGCATGACACGAATGGCAATCTCACCCCTGTTAGCGATCAGGAGTTTTTCAAAATATTTCACTGCACCACCAGCAGGACGTCTCCATTCTGGACCACATCACCGGTGTCCACAAAGATCTCAGTGACCTTGCCGTCCACCGGGCTGTGAATGGGGTTTTCCATTTTCATGGCCTCGAGCACGAGGAGGGTATCGCCTTTTTTAACAGCAGCACCACGGTTTACGAGTACCTGAAGCACCATTCCCTGCATATTGCTTTTGATACCACCGGCGAACTCCCCCCGCGGGATCTTTTGCGGTGCGATGCTTGCAACTTCAACCCTGCTCCCGCCAACCGAGACAATACGCACCGTGAAGATTTCCCCATCTACTTCAACTTCCATCTGGCCAGGAATTCCCGGCTCTGGTTTCTGGAGAGATTGTTTCGCCGGGATCTCTTCGAGGGATCGTTCTCCTTTCAGGAAAGAAGGAGCGATGGCCGGATACAGGATATAGGTAAGGATATCCTCCTCTTTTTTAACGAGTCCTGCTTTCAGTGCTTCTTCTTTCATCTTTTCGTACGCAGGTTCAAGCAAATCGGCTGGCCGGGCAGTGATGACTTCGTCGTTGCCTATGATCAGTTTCCGGATATCTTCACTAACCGGGGCAGGAGAGCGGCCATATAATCCATGGATATAATCCTTGACTTCTTTGGTCACGTTCCGGTAGCGGTCCCCGTTTACCAGCACGTTGAGCACTGCCTGGGTACCAACGATCTGGCTTGTGGGTGTGACGAGCGGAGGGTAGCCGAGGTCTTTACGTACGCGGGGAATTTCCGCCAGTACCGCGTCCCATTTTTCCAGTGCATCCTGTTCCTGAAGCTGGGAGAGCGTATTCGAAATCATTCCGCCGGGCAGTTGGTAGAGGAGTACGTCGCTGTCAACACGCTCTGATATAGGGTTAAGCAACCCGGCATATTTTTCCCTGATTTGCATGCAGATGTTGCGGACTGCACGGAGTTTAATGAGGTCGATCCCGGTATCATGCGGTGTGCCAATAAGAGAAGCAACCACACTTTCCGTCGGTGGTTGGGACGTACCCATTGAAAACGGCGACATCGCGGTATCGAGAATGTCAACACCTGCTTCTATAGCAGCCTGGTAACTCATCGGCGCAATACCACTTGTCGCATGACTATGCAGGCAGACCTTAATATCCACAGTCTTTTTTATACCGCTGATCAGCTCCCGTGCTGCCTCCGGCATGATAAGCCCTGCCATGTCCTTTATGCATATTGAGTCGCACTCATCCGCGTAGAGATCTTTTGCCAAATCAATGAATTTTTGCGTGGAATGAACAGGACTCGTCGTATAGGATATCGCACCCTGCAGGTGCGCTCCCACATTTTTAACCTGGTCCATTGACCGTTTCATGTTCCTAAGGTCATTTAATGCATCGAAGACCCGGAATACATCAACCCCGTTTTTATACGCTGCTGCAACAAACCTGTCGACTACATCGTCGGGATAATGGCGGTATCCGACAAGATTCTGTCCACGCAGGAGCATCTGGATGGGTGTATGCTTCAGTTCATCCTTTAATGACCTGAGGCGATCCCACGGGTCATCATTAAGAGATCGTATGCAGGTATCAAAAGTAGCACCCCCCCATGCTTCAACCGAAAAAAAACCGCATTGATCCATCTCGCGTGCAAGAGGGAGCATATCCTCAGTACGGAGCCGCTGTGCAATAAGTGACTGGTGGGCGTCCCGCAAGGTAGTATCAGTGATATGGATTTTCTTCGGAGAGGCAGTACGCATGAGGATCCTCAGGGCTATCGTAGGATCACTTTAAGCCTCTCAAAACTTCATCGGTAAAGTATAAAAAATTCACTAACTGGAATCACAGCAGTAAAAAATACGCAAACGGCAAATAATCCTGCCACAACATCCATGGGTTTTGTTAAAAATTCCGGACATAATGTACCCCCTGACCTGTATCCGCGAATTGCTAGCAGCTCCGCTGAATCCTGTGCCCTGGCGAGTGTTCCATGGACAAGTATCATTCCCGTAGGAATGAGACTGCGTACTCCCCATCGCATCCCTTTGATCTTCTCTGCCAACCGAATCCGTTTGAAGTCAGCAGAAATTAATGAGAGGGATTGCATCCCCATTTCGGAAACCAAACCGAGCTCAAATCCAAACCTGTCACCGAACAACCAGACACTAATACTTAGAAATTCTCCCGGCTTCTGTTCTTTATAGAGCCATATGCCAATAAGTATGATCACGGTCATCCGGATAAAATACGAGAGGCCATTCCCGCCGAAAAGTTCCAGTACAAGGCTGAAAAAAGCTATCGTTAATAGTAATGGAAAAACCAGCCGGATTTTTTTTACAAGTTGAACAGCCGGTGTAAACCCCAGCCACCAGAAGAATGCAAAAGCCGCGCCTTGAAGACTTATGAAAGCCGAAATCGAGAGTATCGCTGCAGTGGCAATTCTTATCCTTGGATCCTGCATGCCGCCTCCTGAAGGTCTTCCATTGAAATGTTATCGGGTCTTAATCCGAGTGCTGTGAGTCTTTTTACTGATGGCGGGACATGGCACCAGTGTAAAAACGCATCCGGAGGTCTGCCGCAATCAATAAGCTTTCCATCCAGAATCTCCCATATCCTGGAAACCCGGGGAAGGATATTCTGTTCATGAGTAAAAATAACGGTGATACCACGGGATTTCTGCTCGATGGTTGTACACAATTTTGTTTTTTCCTGGCAGTCCAGTGAGCTGAATGGTTCGTCAAGCAGCAGGAGGTCATAGTCTTTTGCAAATATACATGCAAGGTGAAGACGTTTGAGTTCCCCCCTGCTCAGTGAGAAAGGCGATGCATCTTTTCGCCCGGTCAGCCCGGTAGCCACAACAATATCATCAGCAGAGATCCCCCAGGATGTGCATTCTTCAGCAACAGAACGACCGGTGAGGTGAAGTTCCGGAAACTGGAGAGAGAGCATGCAGGATGTAATTTCAGCTTTCTCAATGCGACCACTAGACAGAGGGAAGAGTTCCGCCATCATGAGCGCGAGAGTTGACTTGCCGCTCCCTACGTCCCCGCTGACAAGGTGGACACCTTGATTAAACGTGCCGGATGCCAAAAGTGACCAGTGGTCACGAACAGCGTATGCACGATTCAACGAAATTTTCATTATCAGCGCATCCATAAAAACGGGTAGTAAGCGGTACCTTTGAGGAAAGAAAAGACGTGTTCTGGGGTCCCTGCATGGGTAACCCGACCCGAATCGAAAAAGAGGAGTTGATTACTCTGCATAGCTGTATCCATCTGCTGGGTGCAACGGATCACATACCTGGCACCGGATGCTCTGATTACCTGATTAATCTGTGCCGCCAAGAGTGCATCAAGATGCGAATCGTATTCATCTAAAAGAAGCACCGTTGGTCTGTGAACCAGTGCTGCTGCAAGAGAAACAAGTACTTTTTCACCGCCGGATAGCTCACGTACCGCTCTGTTGAGGAGATGTGAGATGTTTATGGACTCCGCACACGCTCTAATATCTGTATCAATTTTATTACAGGAGGTGATGCGGTGGAAACGAAGTGGGGACGCGATCTCATCGATCACGTTTGCAAACAGAATATTCCGGTCAGGAAATTCATTCACCCATCCAATCTCGGTTTCCCGTGGTGCCAGATTATCGATACGGATAGTACCGCGATCCGGTAATTCTATTCCAGCGCAGATCTTAAGAAATGTTGTTTTCCCACTGCCGTTTGCGCCAATTATGGATGTAATGCCGGGTTTGATAGTGAGAGCATCAATCGCAAGATTTCGATGGCGAAGAAATTCTATAGTGATCATGGGAGTCTTTTCTCAATCGTGTACGCGGCGTACATCTTCATTACCTCACCAGGTATGAACGGAATCAATCCTGCCGTAACAGCAGGTATGAGTCCTTCTCCAAGGGAATATGTCAGCCATGCTATGCCACAGATATAGATGATACAGGTTCCTGACAAAAGTCCGATAATCCGGATTGTTATAGTCTTGTATTCATAAGCTAGTCCAACTACGAGTGCTGCACCGATAAATCCGAACAGATAACCCCCGGTAGGACCGAGCAGGATGCCAAAACCAGCAACTCCAAAATGAAACACCGGAAGACCCAGAGCGCCAAGAACAACGTACAGTGATACTGGAATTACGGCATATCGCTTTAAGATCATACCGGCGAGTAGTACGAAGAGGGTCTGAAGTGTCAGAGGTACCGGGAAGAAAGGTATTGATACCCACGCTCCAAGGCTGATAAGTCCAATAAAAGCTGCAGAGTATGCAACGTTTCTTGATTTTTGCAGATCCCCAAACATCGTCAACTATAAAAAATTATATGGTTGACGATAAAAAAGTACCTTTAATTACTGATGATAACAGTCACCAGCAATGACCCGTTCGAGTTTGCCATTGTCCTTTCGGATTATGAGGGCTCCGAATTCATCGATGTCTATTGCCTCCCCTCCGAAGCTGTTCTTCAAAGTCCTGATCTGCACCCGGTTTTCGAGTGTACAAGAGAGACTTTTCCATTCCCTGATAATTGTCTCGTATTCACCGCTCTCAATCAGGAGATAATGGTTCTCGAATTCCTTGAGGATGCGTGCGAGAAAGGAAGCCCTGTCCACTTCATGACCGACTTCAGCGCTGATGGATGTAATGTCTTTTTGCATTGCCATGGTGAACTGGCTGAGTGGGACATTCACATCAATGCCAATACCCAACAGGCAATAATGAACCGTGTCTGCTTCTGCAGCCAGTTCAAGGAGGAGTCCGGCAACCTTCTTGTTGCCAATGAAGATATCGTTTGGCCATTTGATCAGGGCACCGAGATCGAATTCTTTGCGGATAGCCCGGGCAACGGCAATAGATCCCGCCATGGTGATCATGAAGATATGATCGATAGGTACGTGGGGTTTGAGTACGACCGTGATCCAGATCCCTCCAACGGGAGAGATCCATGCCCTTCCCATCCGGCCCACCCCCCCGGTTTGTTCCTCGGCGATGATCACCATTCCGTGCATCTTCCCGACATCCCCCTCTGAGCACATCTGTTTGCCTATCCAGATGGTCGACGGAGTGTTATTGAGATATCGCAGTTTCTTTCCGATGAACTGCGTTTTTAATTTTTTATGAATTTCATAAGGGAGGAGCTTGTTGCTTGTCCGCGTGAGTTTATATCCTTCTTTTTGCGAAGAGAAAATGTCGTACCCCATTCCACGAAGTTCCTTAATATGCTTCCACACAGCGGATCTGGTAATCCCCAGCTCGTTGCTGATCATTTCACCGGAGATGGGGGTTTCCGATCGTTCGAGGATTTCGAGCACTTTGAATGCAGAATCAGGCAAAAAATTCACCGCCGGGAACCGCTCTGTTCTGAAGGAAGAGGACAGGGATCTTTTCCGCACACCTGCTTGAGGATCGCAGTCTGGTGTTCCATCAGGGTGGCGAGATCAAAAATACCGGTAATATCCACAATCCCAATTGCGCCGATAGCATTTCCATCCTTGTCCCGGATGGGACTCACGGTTACGGGTACTCCCTTGTACGCCCCGCTTGTTGGGGTAGTCTTTATGGGGATGTTTTTTTCAATCGAATCGAGGAGAATAGGACCGGAGTAATTCCGATCGACAACCCTCCCGTCTTCAACCCGGATGCCATCCCGTTCCAATGATTTTGCTGTCACGGGAAGGTGGTGTATTAATTCGTGGACTGCAAGGACAATTGGCTCAAGATCGCCTGCCTCCATGCTGCAGGACAACGAATAACGGTGCATCGGTTCTCTACCTCTTAATAACACTGGTCAGTTTCTATCTAGAAGAATATTGCGGAGGGGAAAGTGTCTCACGAACCCCACGCCATATGGCATCGTAGGGGTCACATACTGCTCTGGTTCGCCGGCCAGAGTCCAGCGATACTGCCGATTGCAATTACTGTGAAGCCGCGAGCCGGCTATCAGAGCTGTTGGACCGGGAGCAAACCTCTGGCGCGAACCCAGCAGCGCCGTCAAAAAATCCACGGGTATGTGCTGAGGACGAATGAAGTGAGACTTGTGCTTACCCTGCCGTTCCCGCTCACGGTGGAAAAAAGGTGCGGGCTCATGTCAGCAATACCCGGAATTTCCCGATCTCGCCCAGGTGATCCAGATGTTTATGCTTAATCTGTTGCAGTGATATATTATAGATCAGCTTGCCACACTCCGGCTTATCGTCTTAAATAGATAGGATTTATTAGGCATGCATCAACAAATTTATTGAAAAGACGGAGTGAAGGAATTTTTTATGTTTTTTGACCGATTGAAACGATTTCAATCCCCTATTATTTTTATAATACTTTTATCTTTCATGATTTTTACGATCTGGATCCGTGGTCTAAACGCGGTTTCGATAGATCTTCCCCATTACATTACCCTCAGGTCTCCCGATATCTGGTATAATTTCCGCCAAATCGAGCTCATGATCCATAACTATCCTGTTTATTCCTGGTTTGACCCGATGACTGCATATCCGACTGGTAAATCTATTGACTGGGGCCCGTTCCTTCCATTTCTTGCAGCTTCACTCTCACTGATTACCGGAATGACAGAAAGGCCGGACATGATGTTCCTTGCCTCATGGCTCATACCTGTTTTCGGGGCATTAATGGTTCCCGTCACCTACTTTATTGGAAAATTACTCCGGGACTGGAAAACCGGGATCACCGCAGCAGGTCTTATAACCGTTGCATCAATTCCCTATTTTTATACATCGTCCTTCGGTAATGTTGACCACCATATCCTGGAGGCCTTTTTTGGAGCCTTATTCTGCCTGTTATACCTTCAGACGTTATTATACGCCAAAAAGAATTCGCCGAGTGTTAAGAACAAAAGGAGTTTCATTACATTTTTCGGATTATCGGTGGTCACCGCAATCGTATTTTTCACCGGGTTCCTGAATATGCCCACAATGGTGCTCTTTGGTTTTATTGTGGCAATTTATACCCTTTTGCAATTCATCCGGGATACATGGGAAAATAAGCTGGAGACCGGTCTCGCGTTAACAAATATAGCCGTTTTTACTCCCGTAATCCTTTTCATGGCAATATTTGGAATAAAACAACCAGGAATGTCTCCTGGACAATACAGCATTGTTCACATAATATTCATTCTGCTCATCATTGGTGAAACTCTGATCCTGTATATCCTGTCAAAGCGATTGATCAGAAATAAAAAATTTTATATTATTTCTGTTGTTGCAATCGGAACGGGATTGCTCATAGCAATGGATATCATGAGTAAGGAGACGTTTGTCCTCATTTTCACGCTTTTTGGACAACCAGCAGACATTGCAACCATCACTGAATCTCAACCATGGAGTCTTCCTCTTGCATTCGCCAGCCTCAACATTACCCTGATACTCGGGATAATCGGGTTTGCAATTCTTATCTATCATTTGTATATAAAAAAACGCCCGGAACATCTCTTTTTTGCGATATGGTCTGTCATTATTTTTGCATTAACCGTTCAGCATTTACGATTTGAATATTATTTTGCTCTGAACGTGGTTTTACTCTCATCCATATGCATAATTACCGCATTAGAAACCGGACTTGCCGATGTGGGAATTAGTCTCAGAGGGCTGTCCATTCCGTCAAGAGGTCGTTTCCTTCCGACAGGTCAACCGGATAAAAAAATCCAGGAAGAAAAACCAGTATCGAAAAAACATGCTAAAAATCCTGAAAAACCCTCAAAAAAACGAAAGGAATTAAGTTCCCCACAAAAATTGAAGAATA
>Ga0187854_10001553_pt1 | contig 22207 bp, 20 predicted proteins | sample June2016WEW_6_15_FD_132445 | JGI IMG/M metagenome (GOLD analysis project Ga0187854, IMG submission 132445) | Peatland microbial communities from SPRUCE experiment site at the Marcell Experimental Forest, Minnesota, USA - June2016WEW_6_150 | ecosystem: Environmental > Terrestrial > Soil >...
AGAGAGCGGTAATATTATCGGCAATGGGTAAATTGACCCCATTTCGGCAGATCTGGAGAGTTCCCGGGTTATAAGAGTAGGTGATGTCTTCGTTCGCGCCGAGGGTATCCCCATTCTGGTCGAGATCGGCCAAGACCCGGATCGTATTGGAGGTAGCGGTCTGAATTCCTTTGAAAGTGCTCGTGGAAGTCTTGTAACCTGCCAAACGGATCTCCCGGGTCATCAGGTCCAGGGCCGCCCGGGTGCTCTGGGTCATCTCGGCCACCTGCTCCTGGGCGCTGAATACTACCTGCTGGGAAGTGAATACATAGTAAAGCGCAGCTAGAAGGATTCCGGTAATTAAAATGCCGGACAGTAACTCAATTAGGGTAAATCCCCCCTGCCGGTTTTTCATCTCTTCTGCTTCCTTACTTCAATCCCCACGAAGGGTTGTCATGGTGACGGTGTGAGACCCGCGATTGATCCAGTTTACGGTCACGTTGATGGTCCGGATATTTCCGGTTGTAGAAATAGACCATTGTCGAAGATAATCGATGTTTCCCAGCTGTACCGAATCATTCCCCGGGGTTAAGGAGGTTAAACGGGTGTTCTTTAGGGTCTCCATTTTGTCCTGCATTAAAGTCGTGGCAGTGGACGTTTCCTTGCTGTTTGAGGTTGCCTGCATGACCGAGTAAACCATGGAGCTGATAGCCAGGAGAACCACGGAAAGGATAAAAACCGCAATGAGGAGTTCAATCAAGGTAAATCCAGGTTTGTTTTGCTTTTTCATCCTAATTTCACCCGCCCGGTGGAGCCCACCGTAATATTTTTCGTTGCCATGGGATTGGAAACGACAATGGTTCTGGGACTGGAATTTCCGCGGGAATTGAAAGGAACCGCAAAGGCGCTCATCGCTATCTCTGGAACGGCAAGGGTGCTCAATGTTATCTCTGGATAGTCAACGCTGAAACTCCTGCTTTTGGCTACCAAACCATCGCTTACTCTCACCACCTGGTAAGAATTGGAATTGAAAACCACCTGAAAGTCTCTGTTTTCCTTCACGGCCAGAAGTCGGGCAAACTGTAGGTCCGTGGCTACTTCTCGGGCTGCCGCCCTGATTCTGTAACCCGAAGAGAATTGAGCGACCAGGGGAGAAGCGACGACCAGCAGGATGCCGATCACCGCCAGGACAATGATGAGTTCCGTGATGGTGAGCCCTGAAGAAATTTTCTTTCTCATTACCTGTTTTCCTTCACTTCCCCTAGCTGTTGAAAGGATTTCTCGGGTTGTTATGAGCAAAATGAATGCCAGATTGATTTTTTCCAGCCTTCAAGGATGAACTAACTTTTTTATATTTACGGGATGACTGGTGCGGTGAACCTGGGGTTTACTAATCTTCCAGAACTTCTAAAGAATTCGCACTTTTTACTTCTCTTCCTCTCCTCTTTCTATATTTCTAGAAATTCTTGAGGCAACAATTTCCCCGGCAATCAGCTTGAAGAAAACGGCTATTTTCGTTCACATTTGTAAAAATGAGAGCAAAATTGTGAGGAAAATTTTTAAGAAGGGGAGTGAAAATATAGGGTTGCCTGCGAGGTTTTAAGAAATGAATCGATTTCTTCAGCCCTCCTCCTCAAGGAGACGAAACAATCGCTCAATACAACCTTAGGACCGGAGCAGCCGCCAGAGGTTCCCCGATATGGGGCCATAAGGTCTATCCATGACCTCTTCAGCTTGAGGATGGAGGAATACGCGTACTGGAAGTTACTCCCTTGGTTCTTTTCGAGGTTTCATCTTATCTACATGGTCATAAACGTTTTTGAAGATATCGATCCATCGAGTTCGGAATTTATCGAAAAAAAGTCTTTCCCCTTTAGCGGAAAGAATTTCTTCTAAGATGATATAACAAGAAGTAATGCTGGAAGATATAACGATTTTCCTTAACTCATCGGTTTCAGCGGATACGGGTTTCAGTTTCATCGGTCCATTCTCCTTTGAAAGGTATCAATTAATTGAGATGATTTCTTTGAATTCCTTTTTTTCTCTATTTTCGGCTCATAAGAGAAATAATGTAAAGGAATTGAACATTAGGCAGGTCAAATAACTCCCGGGCTTTAATGGCTTGGTCGGGAACCAACAAAAGCCCATACTGCAATTTCTCTTGCACAACCTCCAGTCAACAACGAGGAAAGATCGAGGATTAAAAAAACTAAATTAATTTAATTTTTTTTGAATAAATACCATTTAACACCAAAAGCGCAGGCAGATCAAGAAAATTCTATTCTGGCAGAATAGGGGATCGAGGCTGGATTCATTCCCGACACGTTCGATCCTTCCGTCGTTCACCGCATCGAACACGTGAGCAGCGAAGAAGCCATCGAACACGCCACGCGTCTGGCGCGAGAGGAAGGAATCTACGACCAAAATGGATTACCAAAAAAGTAAATTGCGGGAAGCTTGGAATGCCGATTAGACTACTGCTCCTTCCCCTAAAGGATGATTCTCCAGAATCCTCTGGGGGCTAAAACAGCTCAGGTCCAAAGCTGGAGTCCGCTGGAGAATTAATTCGGCGAGGTATCGGCCCGCGGCCGGGGATTGTTGCAGTCCATGCCCGGAGAAACCGTTGATCAGGTAGAGACCCTCGATGCCGGGCCATGCACCCAGGATAGCGTTGCTGTCCAGCTGGTTTACCTCGTAAAGTCCGGCCCAGCCCCTGCCCAGCTTCAAGCTCTCAAAGGAGGGGACGATCTGAACCAGCTCAGGCCAAAGCCGCTCGGTAAAACGTTTCCATTCCCATCCGAAATCGAACCCCACCGGGTCCTCTTCCATGGACCGGCCGACGAGGATCATCCCGCCCGTTTCGGATCGAAAGTAAAGGCCCGAAGGTGAAATGATTAACGGGAAGGGGCGTTCGAGGGGAGTTTCTGGTTTAACAGCGAATACTTGACGTTTGGTTGGAGAAATGGGAAGTTCCACTCCCGCCGTCCTGGCTATCTCAGCCGCCCAGGGCCCGGAGGCATTGACGACAATTCTGGAATGGGCAGATTGTCCGGATGCCAGCTTTACCCCGCTTACGCCTTTTTGGTTTTTCTCCAGTTCTAACACTTCATCGAAGAAATACTGGGCACCCAGAGAAATGGCCTTTCTCCCGAATGCCATCATCAATCCATAGGGATCTAAATATCCATCCCGTGGGCCAAAAGTACCCCCCACAAAACCATCGACCGATAGAAGAGGGATCTCCCCCTTAATTCTTTCCGGGGGCCACCATTCTACCGCGCACCCTAACCTTTTCTGTAGATCTAAAGATCTCTCAGCTAGCGCTCTTCCCGAGGGGTCAATCAGGAAAAGATAGCCCTCCTGGCGAAAATTGATGAACGGTTTTTCGCCTTTTATGGCCATCTCCTCTTCGAACCGGGAGAAGCACTCCTGGGCGTAAAGGGAGATCAGGATGTTCTCTTTCAGACTAAACTGAACCCTCACTCCACCCAGGGAGAAAGCAGTAGAGGCCCGGGTAAAAGTTGGATCCCGCTCGACCACCGCCAGTTTCAGAGTGGGCTCAGCGGCCAGCAGATGATAGGCCACCGATGACCCCATCACCGCCCCGCCTACAACAATGACATCATAAGATCTGCTTTCCATGGTCCTCGGAGAGAAGCTGCCTTCTGACCCTCAGCCCATAAAGAGTCCAGGGATGGTGACTTATTCTCTCGACTGAGAGAAGTATAGCATTTCGCCTGGGATGTAAAATGAAAAATCGCAGCCTTTATATGGAATCCCTCACCTTCGGGCTTTTCCATCAAATTTTTGCGTCCCGCTCAGTTGTAATAGAGGGCGAACATCTCAAAGCCAAATATGCCGAAGGAGGGTTCACCTTTGCTTTAACACCTGAAGGATTTGCTTGGCTCGATGTTGATAAGTGTGGTGAGATAAAACCTTATTTTTTGCGTGCATCGCTTTTCTATTCGACTCTTCCGGGTGGCGGAGCAAATTTTTCTTCAATTCCAGGGCTTGCTCTGAATTGGCAAAAAAAGAGAGCTCGTCCTCCGGCTCAAAGAGAATCTCAAGTTCTGGAGAATATTCGGTGAGAACCGGCCGGCTGCACGCACTGGCATCGAAGATCCGTTGGGTAAGACCGGTCCGGGCTTGGGGCTGCCGGATATCTAGAACGAAGGCGCTATGATTGTAGACCCTTCTGAGTTCCTCTCCGTAGGTTATTTGCCCCTGATAGAGAGCTCCAATAGTATGGGCCCATTCCGTATCTCCAAATATCCCCCCTCCCTGACCGATCAAACGCGACACAAGCTCCCGGCGCTTCCAGATTCCCAGTAGATGGACTGCCGCGTGGACCCATAATCTACATAGAGGGTCTGCCTGAATACCATCCAATCTTAGGCCGGTCTTCTCCATGAGGTACATCCAGGCGATAGTTTGAGGCGACCGTTTCAAATCTGTTCTATAGAGACCCCAGAGAGGTTCCAGGTCTTCAAAGAAACCCGGGGTAGTTCGGATTGCCTTTTCCAGAATCTCGTTGGTTTGAGCGGTGGAACCGACAAATACACCACCCGGGAAAAGAAGGATCGAAGGTATCTCCTCAGCGAAGAATACTTCAGGGTCTGAGGCCAAGGGCAGATGGATTAGGGGATTTTCTTTCCCTGAAGGCTTGAGGGAGACCTCTTGAGTGATCTCCCTATCCCAGCAAAAGGCTATCGTCCATTCGGGGTCGCAGGACTCGGGAAACCCGTACCCCTCCGGATCGTCAACAAACCAAATAATCCAAGGAATTCTGATTGATTCTTGTAAGTCCCTCAGACGGAATATGAAATTCGGATCTTTCCCCAGGTCTAAGGTGAATATGGCCTGAAATCCCTGACGACCCATTGATTTAAGGGAATGAAATTCCTCTTCGCTTTGGGGAATGGGGATATCCAGGGTTTCAACCTTGAAGGTTTGGAAGGCCCTGACCATGGAAGCATGGATAGCAGGGAGGACTAAGCCATCCGTCCTCAGAGTCAGAATCCGCATGACAATTTTTTCGGGATTCTAATGGAAAACTCGGAATTGTTATTCAATCCGCAATCAGCAATCCGCATTTAACAGACATTCGGGCCGGCGGCCTTCAAGGATATCACGAACCTGACGGGCCACTGCATCGGAGAGGCGGACCCCTGCTTCTTGGGTCATCGCCCCCATGTGGGGGGAAAGGACTACATTTTCCATCCGGGCCAATGGGTGTTCGCCGGAAATCGGCTCAGAGGAAAAAACATCCAGGGCCGCCCCCTGAATTCGCCCATCCTTCAGGGCCCCCAGCAGAGCTTGTTCGTCTATCACCCTCCCCCTTGAGGTATTGACCAAAATTACTTTCGGCTTCACCGCTGCCAGAGCCCGGGCATCGATCATTTTTTCGGTCTTTGGAGTTAGGGGAATGTGCAGAGTAAGGATATCCGCCCGGCTCAAGACTTCCTTCAAAGGCGAAAAATGAACCTTAAGTTGTGGTTGAATAAAAGGATCATAAGCTAATATTTTCATTTCAAAACCGTTCGCAATTTTTGCCACCCTAGAGCCGATCTGCCCCAGGCCGATGATGCCCAGGGTTTTTCCCCAGAGTTCCTGGCCGGTAATCCATTCCGGCAGCACCCGGCCAGCCTTCGGCCATTCACTTTCCCGGACCCATCGGTCCGATCGATGAATTCTTCTCAACAGGCAGAGGAGAAGTCCGAAGGTAAGTTCGGCAACCGCTTGGGCATTCTCCCCCCGGCAGTTGCAAACCTGGACTCCCCTCTGGGACAGGAAATCTACATCGACGTGGTCGTACCCGGCACCATACGCAATCACCCCTTTTAGGGCGGGAGCCCGTTCCAGGACAGCAGCATTGATGGGAATGTATTCGGAAACAATGACCCGGACCGATGGCGAGCCGTTCAGCTTCGCGGCAAGATCAAGGGGGTCCTTAGCCTCTGCCCAGGCATATCCGCCGAGCGAAGAGATTTCAGCCAATGACTTTTCCGCCATGAAAAACCGGTCGGCAAACACAACCGAGACGGACAGGCTCTCTCTACCGACCATCGTAAACGATCTTCCCTCCGACAACGGTCATTTTAACCTGACAGTCGGGAATCGCCTCCGGCGCCGCTTGGATCGGATTTTTATCCAGGACCACCAGGTCTGCAACCTTACCCTCTTTCAGCGTTCCCCTCTCCTTCTCTTCAAAGGAGAAATAGGCCGCCTCACGCGTGTAGAGGGCCAACGCTTGTTCAACGGTGATGCATTCAGCCGGGCCGAATTCCTGACCCTTCGCCGTCTTGCGGCAGATGGAATCCCGTACCCCGATCAGGGGGTTGGGTTCAGCAACGGGGCAATCCGAGGAAAAGCCCAGTTTGATTCCTCTGTGGAGGAGGGTTTTGAAGCGGTAAAGTTCCTGAGACCGCACCGGCCCATAGGCTTCCATGAACCCATCCCCGAGGAGGGAGAAGAAATTGGCTTGGCTGGAAATGTATAAACCCATCTCCTTCACCCGATCGATCTGGGAGGAGGTCAAATTTCCCGCATGGACGATCTGATGGCGGAGCGGATTCCCCTTCTCCATCGTCCGGCCGAAGGCTCTGAGAAGCATCTCCAAAGCCCGGTCTCCTTGGGCATGGACGGAAATCTGGTATCCGGATCGGTCGAATTTTTCAATCTCCCGATTGATACCCTTCTGGTCATAATTCAGAATTCCCCGCCCGGCTCCGGGGGGATAGGCGTATGGTTTAAATACCGCCGCGGCACGGCTGCTCATTCCGCCGTCGAGGAAGATTTTGATCGCCCCCACCTTAACCCATTCGGTACCGAACCCGCGCTTGATGCCCGCGGCCATGAGAGGATCGGCCCATTGATTCAGGATAAAGGCATAGAGGCGGAAGGGGAAAAGCCCCGCATCTGCCGCTTCCTGGTAGGTCCGAAGGGTTGGGGCATCGACGAAGGGATCATGGGCACCCACGAGGCCGAGCCGGTGGAACTTGGCCGCACAGCGGGACATCATCTCTTTCTTACCCGACGAGTCATACTCGGCCATCATCTTGGAGTAAATGGAGGGATTCTGGAAGAATAAGGGACCCATGAAGGCAGATTCACTCAAAATCCCATTGGGCTCTCCCTTTTCATCCCGGTGAATCTTTCCGCTGGGCGGATCAACAGTCTTCTTAGTAAAACCCAATTCTTTCAGGGCCAAGCTGTTGACCACGCAGCCGTGGACAGATACGTGGACCAGGCAAATGGGATGTTTTTTCGAAGCGCGGTCCAGATCCTCCCGGGTCAGGTCTTTTTGATCATCGAGCAGGTAGGGCGCATAACCCCAGCCCATGATCCATTTACCCGGCTTCGTCTTCTCGGCCTGGGCCTTTAGAGCCCCAACCACATCCTCACCCACCCGGCAGCCAGCCGCCGGGCGGCAGTCCGCTTGATCCGTGAGCAGGGCATAGAGACAAAAATGATTATGAGTATCGATGAACCCGGGAAGCATCGTCTGCCCCTTAAGGTCAATGACCTTGGTTTCGGGGCCGGCCAATTTCTCGAGATCCCCGGTCCTGCCAACCCGGTAAATCCGGCCGAATTGAACGGCCATGGCTTCACCCTGGGGTGCGGCCGGCTCCATGGTGAGGATATTTCCATTCTTGAAAAGAATTTCCATCGTCCCTCCCCTTCTTGAATTTTCCATCACTCCTTCCAGGTTTTTCTTTTACCAAAAAAGAAACCGGCAGGTCAAGACAAAGATAAATCGTTTGTATATCGATTCTGCTCCATCACAGGAATGAATAGCAGGGATTCATTTATTGAATCAAGAATCTATCGCTTCAAGTATTCAAAGACTAAATGAATATCAGTTAAAAATAACGTCATATGGGACCCAGGACGTGTCAATTTTATTTTCAACTTCATACCTCAACCATGGATTCGTTAATGATTTTCTCTCCAATTCTGGTTGGCTAAGTTTTTGCAACTTATTCCGGCGGGCAACAAAAATGAATCTCAAAGGGGGGAAGGAAAGTGTTCTTTTACGGCCTTAGGAAATCTTCGAAACGAAAAAAGACCCGAGGAGAAAACGGATTCACATTAATTGAATTGATGACTGTGGTAATCATAATCTCCATTCTAACAGCGATTGCCATCCCTAGCGTGGCCTCTTTTCGAAATAAAGGTTACAATGCCACCAGCTATTCCGATTTGAAAAATATGTGTATCGCGCAAGAGGCATATTTCGTCGATCACCCAGCTTACGCGCAAAATGTATCTGACTTGGTACCTTACGGTTATGCCCAATCGCCTGGGGTCGTACCACTGATTATCAGTGCAAATAATACTTCCTATTCCATGACCGCGGCCCATGTTTCGGGAGATAAGACTTGGTCCGTATCTGGGCCGGGGGGAACCATTCAATAATCTTCTTGGAGGATCCCCTCTTTAAATTTCTGGCCGGAATCTTTTTAGGCGAAGAGAGTTGCTGACTACCGATACCGAACTCATGGCCATGGCTGCGGAAGCGATCATGGGGTTTAGGAGGATCCCCCAGAAAGGGTAGAGGATCCCTGCGGCGATAGGAATTCCCAAAACATTATAAACAAAGGCCCAGAAGAGGTTCTGTTTGATGGTCCGGATCGTCCTTTTGCTTAATTGAATGGCTGCCACGACTGCCCGTAAATCCCCGGTGATAAGGGTGATGTCGGCAGATTCCATGGCCACGTCTGCGCCCGTTCCGATGGCGATCCCCACATCGGCCTGAGCCAACGCCGGGGCGTCGTTGATCCCGTCTCCTACCATGGCCACGACCTTTCCCTCTTCCTGCAATTTTTTCACCTGTGCACTCTTCTCCCAGGGCAGGACTTCGGCCAGGACGAGCTGGATACCGATTTGAGAGGCGATGGCTTTCGCGGTCTTCTCGTTGTCCCCGGTGATCATGACCACTTCCAAACCCATTCGCTGCAGCGCCTCAACGGCTTCCCGGGAGTTGGGTTTGAGTGTGTCCGCAACGGCGACAATCCCCGCAGCAGAATGATTTTTCGCCACAATCATCGGTGTCTTGCCCTCATTGGCCAGCCCTTCCACCTGCCCTCGAAGTCCATCGAACTCAACTCCATTCTCCTGCATGAGCTTGAAGTTTCCGAAGAGGATGGGTTGATCGCCCAGTTTAGCTTTGACCCCTTGCCCCGGAATCGCTTCAAAGGCCTCGACAGAGGCTAGTTGGATCTTTTTCTCCTCTGCCGCATGAACGATGGCTTCCCCCAAAGGGTGCTCCGACCCTTTTTCTACTGAAGCAGCCCAGAGAAGGATCTGGTCTTCCTGGAATCCATCCCTCACCACAATATCGGTGACCATGGGCTTGCCCTCGGTGAGTGTTCCGGTCTTATCAAAGAGGACCGTATTGACTCGATGGATGGTTTCCAGACTCTCCCCGCCCTTGAGGAGAATGCCGTTTTCCGCCCCTCGGCCCGTACCCACCATGATGGCGGTGGGCGTTGCCAAGCCCAGGGCACATGGGCAGGCAATAATCAGGACAGCCACAAAATTGAGAAGGGCTAAGGTAAATGCCGGTTTAGGACCCAAGATCATCCACACGCTAAAAGTCCCCAGGGCAATCAGAATCACAACGGGTACAAAGACGCTCGCCACCCGGTCTGCCAGCCTCTGAATCGGGGCCTTGGACCCCTGGGCCTCTTCTACCAGTTTGATAATCTGAGCCAGGGCAGTCTCCTTCCCCACTTTGGTGGCCTCAAATTTGAAAGAGCCCGTTTTGTTGATGGTCCCGCCCATGACGAGGTCCCCCGGATTCTTCTCGACGGGGATACTTTCTCCGGTGAGCATGGATTCATCAACCGCTGACCTCCCCTCCCGCACGATCCCGTCCACCGCGACCTTCTCGCCCGGCCGCACGATTACCCGATCACCCCCACGAACCTCCTCAACCGGGATATCCAAATCCTGCCCATTCCTTACCACTCGAGCCGTCTTCGGCTGAAGGCCCATCAATCGCTTGATCGCCATGGACGTGCGCCCCTTGGCAATGGCCTCCAACAGTTTGCCTAAAAGAATAAGGGTTATGATCATGGCCGAGGTGTCATAATAGACGTTGACTCCGAGTCCCCGAGCTTGAAATATACCGGGGAAGAAAGTAACCACGGTGCTGTAGAGGTAAGCCGCCGAAGTGCCCACGGCAATAAGGGTATTCATGTCCGAGGTCCGGTGCTTGAGCGCTAGCCAGAAGCCCCGGTAAAACTGCCACCCCGCCCAGAACTGAACGGGAGTGGTCAGGACGAAAAGGGCCAGATGTTCCTGCAGAAGTTTTGGCCACCAGGGGAACCATTCGGGCATATTGCCGAAAAAAATGAGTGCTGCGAAAGCGGCGCTGATGATAAACTTCCTTTTCTGCAGGCCGATTTCCCTTACTCTGGCTTCTCCTTCCCGGTCTGATAAACCTTCCTCTTCAAACCCCCGGACCTCGTATCCCAATTCTTCAATTGTTTTTTTTAATTCGGACTTCCCTATCAGATCGGGCTGGAAAAGAACTGTGGCTTTTTCTGTGGCGAGGTTGACATGGGCTTCAGTTACTCCACTCATCTTGCCGAGGCCTTTTTCGATGCGGTTCACGCAGGCGGCGCAGGTGATCCCTCCCACGGAGATCGTCAATTTTTCCTTTTTTGCGGATATTGGCGGCACACGATAGCCCAAATCCTCAATGGCCAGAACCAAGTCTCTCTCCTTAATCACCTTAGGATCGTAAAAGATAGCAGCCTTTTCTGTGGCCAGGTTGACGCTTGCCTCCTTTACTCCATTGAGGCCCCTGAGCCTTTTTTCGATCCGGGCAACGCAGGAAGCGCAGCTCATGCCCTGAATCTGAAGAGAAGTTTTTTGATAGGTTAAGTTTTCCATGGTTTTTAGATGTATGCGTGGTAAAACCCGATTCATTTATATTATATACATTATGCCAGTTTCCGGAGAGCAAGGATAGAGGGAATCATAAGGCTATCATTCCGGGCAGTTAGTTCCCGGGAAAGATTCATCTCTCCTCACTTAGCAACGGGAATTTTCCCGCAAGTTTTTATTGACACAAGAGATCTAACTCTTTATAATGAAAATTTAACTTCTTACAGAGGTTCGTCTATGAAAACCCCCATGGCTAAAAAGGGAAGCATTGAACAGAAGTGGCACCTGATAGACGCCAACGGGAAAACATTGGGGCGATTGGCAACTCGGGTGGCGATGTTACTCCGGGGCAAGCATAAGCCCATTTTTACCCCCCACGTGGATACCGGCGATTTTGTGGTTGTGGTAAACGCAGAGAAGATTTCTCTTACGGGAAAGAAGTGGAAGGATAAGTTGTATATCCATCATTCCGGCTACCCGGGTGGTTTGAAGTCGATCAGCGCGGGGAAAATGCGGGAGAAAAAACCGCAGCGGCTGGTCACCATGGCTGTTCAAGGGATGCTCCCTAAGAACAAATTAGGAAGAAAGATGATTAAGAAACTGAAGGTCTATTCCGGAAATGCCCATCCTCACCAAGCCCAGCAACCCGAGGTCTATACCCCGTAAAGGAAGGAAAAATGCCAGAAAAAACATTTTATGCCACCGGTAAGAGAAAAACCTCTATCGCCCGAATCTGGATGAAGTCCGGCCAGGGGAAGATCCAGGTAAACGATCAAGACCTGAACAGCTACTTCAAGCTGGAAACCGCTAAGATGATGATCTTCCAGCCTCTGGAGCTAACCGGCACCCTGGGACAGTTTGATATCTCGGTCAATGTTCAAGGGGGCGGAATCAAAGGGCAGGCCGGGGCCATCCGTCACGGAATCACCCGGGGGCTTCTGGCCGTAAAGGATGAATTCCGGGAGAGCCTGAAAAAGGCTGGGCTCATCACCCGAGATCCGCGGAAAAAAGAGCGCAAGAAGTACGGGCAGAAAGGCGCCCGGAAGAGATTCCAGTACTCCAAGCGGTAATTTCCGATTGGGGGATGAAAAAGGGAAGGTCTTCCGGCCTTCCCTTTTTTAATGCCTTAGAAGGAATCCGCTTTGCGGGTTCCTTCCAGGAGAATCCCATGATACGAGTAGGTGTGGTTGGAGCGACGGGTTATACCGGCGTTGAACTGGTGCGGCTCCTGTCCCGACATCCGAAAATCAAATTGGCCGCCCTGACCGCAGAGCGAAATGTGGGGCAGCCGATTTGGAAACTCTTTCCCTCGGTGCTGAAGGAAACTGATCTGGTATGTCAGCCCCTGGAAGTCGAGCCTCTATCCAAGGCCTGCGATTTTCTCTTCCTCGCCCTCCCCCATAAGGCCGCGATGGAGGTGGTGCCTCGTTTTCTGGAGAGAGGCTTAAAAGTTGTAGACCTGAGCGCTGATTTCCGCCTGACCGACCCCAAAGTTTACGAGCAATGGTACGAGCCCCATACAGCGCCGGACCTCCTAAAAGAGGCGGTGTATGGAATTCCCGAGTTACACCGGGAAGAAATCAAAAAAGCCAGGCTGGTGGCCAACCCCGGCTGCTACCCGACCAGCGTGATTCTGCCCCTGGCGCCGGCTTTGAAGAATCAACTCATCGACCTCCGTAGCATGATCGCTGATTCGAAATCGGGAGTGAGCGGAGCCGGCCGGTCTGCGGTCTTATCCTCTCTCTTCGCCGAGGTCAGCGAGAATTTTAAGGCTTACAAGGTTACGGAACACCGGCATACGCCGGAGATCGAGCAAGAGTTGAGCCGGGTGGCCGGGGAAAAGGTCAATCTCACCTTCACCCCTCACCTGGTGCCGATGAAGCGAGGGATTCTCTCCACGATCTATGCGACTCTGAAGAAGCCCCTCTCGGAAAAAGATATTTACGAAGTTTATTCGGAGTTCTACCAAAACGAAAAGTTTGTGCGCATCCGTCCTTCCGATCTTCTTCCCAGCACTGCGGAGGTGTTCGGGTCCAATTACTGCGACATCGGGTTAAAAGTCGATAAGAGGTTTAACCGCCTGATTCTTCTTTCGGCTCTTGACAACCTGGTCAAAGGAGCATCGGGGCAGGCGGTCCAAAACATGAACTTGATGCTCGGATTCGAGGAATCTTTAGGAGTCGACATCGTACCCGTCTTCCCGTAAAAAACCTTTCCACCGCAGAGCACGCAGAGATCGCAGAGAAAATCTCCTAAAGACCTTTCAGGCATTTGGATATCATACCCTGCGTTCTCTACAGTTCATTATACTATCCCTTCCCTCTTCATCTGTTCAATCTCCTCCTTTTTGAAACCTAGTTCCTTCAACACTTCTTCGGTATGCTCACCAAAGCTAGCTGGGCCCCTGCGGATATCGGGAGGAGTCTCTGACAGTTTGATGGGAGAAGCCAGAAGTTTCATCCTGCCCTTTTTCTCGTCGTGGAACTCGCTAACCATTTTGCGATGGACAACTTGAGGGTCTTCAAAGGCTTGATCCAAGTGAAGGAGCTTTCCGAAACAGACATCCAGTTCTTTCAATTCATCCATCCATTCTTCGCGGGTCCTCCCCCTGAAAGTCTGCCGCAGGAAAAGGAAGATCTCTGAACGCTTTTCCCCCTCATCGTATTGGTGAGCGATGTAATCCTCCCGCCCCAGCTTTTTACAGAGCGCTGACCAGAACCTTGGCTCCAGGGCTCCCAGGGAGACATACTCTCCGTCCCTGGTCTCATAGACGTTGTAACAGGGGAATCTCCCGCTGAGAAGGGTATCTCCCTTCTGGGGGACCTTTCCTGAACCCCAGAACAGGCTGGCCGGGAAAGGCAGCATGGCGACGATTCCATCCAGCATGGAGATATCAATATACTGCCCCTTCCCCGTCCTCTGGCGGACGATCAGGGCGGCCATGATTCCTATGGCGCCGTACATTCCACCAGCGGCCATGTCCGCAACCTGGATCGATGGAATGACCGGCTTCCTTCCAGGCTCACCCGTCAGCCCGAGGGCCCCCCCGAAACTCAGATAATTGATATCATGGCCGACCATGTCTTTGTACGGACCATCCTGCCCGTAGCCGGTCACCGAGCAGTAAATGAGTCTGTCGTTGATTTCTTTTATGCGCTCATAGTCCATTCCGAGCCGTTCCGTTACTCCCGGGCGGAACCCCTCCAGGATCACATCCGCCCCCCGGGCCAGTCGAAAGAAGATTTCCTGCCCTTGGGGATGTTTCAAGTTCAATGTCATATGGCGCTTGTTCCGCATCACGGTGGGCATCCCCGGCCCTTCTCCTTCGAATCGACGGTCTTCGATGCGGAGGACATCGGCTCCCAGGTCTGCCAAAATCATAGAGCAATAGGGCCCGGGAAAGAGCCGAGAAAGGTCCAACACTTTTATGCCTTCGAGTGCTCGCATTGCAATTCCTCATGAATTATTCGATGGTTTGATTCGTTGTTCCGACTGATTATCGTTACGCCGCTTTTCTCTTTTCGCCCTTCCCTTCCTTTTTCTCTTGCCTTGATCCTCGCCTCTCGCTTTTCTTTTTTTATCCCCGTTTCTCCGGGTCGCCGTTTCACCGTTTCTTTCTTTTCAAGATTTCTCCGTACTGAATCAGCCCCCTCAGCGCCCGGATCGTCCGATCAGGAAGGGAATATACCGGGATCCCGTTGGCCTCCAATTCTTCAATTTCGTCTTCGATCAGCCCCCGGGGAGAATTCGCGCAAAGCAAAATGGGTTTGCTACTCTGTTGCTTCTGCCGAAGAAGAGGAGCCTTGATTCTCCGGGGAGTCATGAAGGGATGATGGAGGAGAAAGATCACCAAAGCATCGACCTGCTTATCACCTAAAACCAAATGAACTGTCTCCTCAAAGGCCTGCTCATTACGGGCAAAAGCCATATCCACGGGGTTGTTCCGTATGGTCAGAGGGGGAAGGTATTTATTCAAAGCTTCCTGCGTTTCCTTGGAGAACGGGGCCATTCCGAGTCCACTGCGGATCACCTCATCGGTCAACAAAATCCCCGGTCCTGCCTGGAAAGACATCACCGCCACGTTCCTCCCTGATGAAGGCTGGAGAATCGTCAGAATCTTGGCCACATCCAGGAGCTCCCGAGGTTCCCGAACTACGATTGCTCCAGCCTGTTTCAGTGAGGCCTCATAGATCTCATAACGTCCGGCCAGAGAACCGGTGTGGGACCGGGCAGCCTCCAGAGAGGCGGCATACCTCCCAGCCTTCATGGCGACCACAGGTTTTTGGGAGATAACCTTTTTTACGGCGGCCAGCAAAGCCCGAGGGTTGTCCAGCCCTTCGATAAAAAGAATGATGCATCCGGTTTCGGGATCTCCTGCAAGAAAGGGTAAAAGGTCGGCAAACTCCACGTTGCAGCGATTTCCGAGGCCTACCACCTTTGCCAAACCCACTCCTTCATCCAGAGCCTGATAGGCGATCAAGTGGGAAACCCCGCCACTCTGACTAACCATGGTTATCCGGCCGGGTTTTAAACGGGAGAAAATTGGAGTGAAGGAGGCATTCAGATGAGCGGGGACGTTGACCATCCCGAAGGTGTTGGGTCCGATGATCTTAATCCCCCCTCTGTTGGCCACGGTAGCCATCTCCCCCTGGAGTCTTGTCCCTTCCGGGCTTTCGATCTCTCGGAAGCCGGCAGTGATCACCACGGCTCCCCTCACGCCTTTCTTCTCGCAGGCCCGTAAAGCAGGGATCGCTTCAGAGGCTGGCACCGCCAGAATCGCCAGGTCCACTTGGCCGGGTACCTGATCTAAACTCGGATACGCCCGGATCCCCAGAATCTCCTTTTCCAGGGGGTGAATGGGGTAGAGCGGTCCGGGGAATCCACCCTCTCGCAGGCTGAGCATGCACTGGTGGCCCATCTTCAGGGGGTTCCCTGAGGCGCCAATAACCGCGACGGCATGGGGATAAAAAAGAGGATGAAAAGACTCATTCACTTTGGTCATGGCAAATCCTCATCGCCCGAGTCCACCTTTCTCGGCATAATACATTTTTCGATTTTCAAGGTCAACCGTCCTCTTCCCCTCGCCCACCCCCAGTTTTTAATTGGCGTCTGCCAGGGCCCGGGGGTGCTAACCAAGGTGCAGGAGAAGTGCCAAGCGGGGGGAGGGGCATTCACCCACGCTGAACCGGGGGCATCCGCTGGCCAAGGAGTGAGAACTGGGGTTCCGCGATGAAAAGGCGGGGAGTTGGAGATAAGCTGGGGGAAGGGAGAGAAGCCCGCCCGTTGACGAAAGGGGAACAACTCCCTTGTTCAGGGTGGGTGAATGCCCCTCCCCCCGCGCTCCCCAGCCCATGCCCAAGGAAAAAACCTGGGGGTGGCCGAGTCCTCTTCCCTTCCCTTGAACATTTCAAAAGATCATGTTAGCTTTAAACTAAAAGGCCATATTTTTTTGAAGGGTTCAAGATCGATGGCTGTCCCGCAAAAAATTCTGGCAATTGACATCGGGGGCGGAACTCAAGACGTACTCATTTATGAGGAAGGAAAGCCGATGGAAAATTGTGTCCAGATGGTCCTTCCTTCTCCAACCCGAATTATTGCTCAGAAAATATTCCAAGCAACGGCTTCAAGAACGAATGTCTTCCTTTCCGGTAATACCATGGGCGGGGGACCCTGCTTCTCAGCCGTCGAAAAACACCTGCGGTCGGGGCTGAAGGTTTATGCCACGAAACTTGCCGCCCTGACCTTTCAGGATAATCTGGATAAGGTGCGGGAGTGGGGGATCGGAATCACCAACCGCCCCCCAAAGGACACAAAGGAGATTCATCTTGGTGATGTGGACCTGCCCTCATTCCGCAAAGCGCTCAGACCTTTTGGGGTCAGCTTTCCCTCCGCATATGCGGTCGCCGTTCAGGACCATGGGTTCAACCCCGGGGGGAGTAACCGCCGCTTCCGGTTTCAATACTGGAAAAAATTTCTCCTTTCCGGGGGTAAACTATCCGACCTGATTTACTGGACACCTCCCCAATACATGACCCGCATGATTGCTGTCCAGAAGGATGCACCCGGGGCCGCAGTCATGGATACCTGCGCCGCCGCCACCTGGGGAGCCCTCTGCGACCCCGAGGTCGCGGAAAGGCAGGAGGAGGGCTTGATCGCTTTAAACCTGGGGAACCAACATACCCTGGGGGTTCTCATCCAGGGGGATCGAGTCTGGGGGATCTTCGAACACCACACGGGCCTAATGACCCGGGAAAAGCTCAAATCCATCCTGAATCGTTTTCCCAAGAAGCTTCTGTCCAATGAAGAAATCTTCCGCGATGGGGGTCATGGTTGTGCCCTACACCCCGAGTATTCCCGGAAAAAGCGAATTCCTTTTGTAGCGGTGACCGGTCCCCGGCGCGCCCTGGTTGAAGGGCTGGGGTATTATATGGCCGCCCCTTACGGAAACATGATGCTGGCCGGTTGTTTTGGCCTAGTCGCCGCTCTGAAAACCAAATTAACCGCGAGGCCGCAGAGAACGCAGAGAAATAACAGAATCAAGATCTAGTCAAATTCACTTTTTTGGCTTCTATTTTATTTCTCAGCGATCTCTGCGTTCTCTGCGGTGACGGATTGAATCATGACTGAAGCGCAGGCCAAAAAGAGGATCGAGAAGCTCCGCGAAGAGATCAACTTCCACAACTACCGCTATTATGTGCTGGATAATCCGGTCATCTCCGACGCCGAATACGACCGGCTCATGCGGGAGTTGGAATCTCTGGAAAAGCAATTCCCCCATCTCATTACCCCCACCTCCCCCACCCAAAGAGTAGGGGCACCGCCTTTAGAAAAATTCGAAGAAGTCCGGCACACCGTCCCCATGCTCAGCCTGGCCAATGCCTTTGAGGAAGAAGAGGTCAAAGAATTTGACGCCCGGGTGAAACGATTTCTTGGAATTACCCGGGACATCGAATACTGCGCCGAACTCAAAATGGACGGAGTTTCTGTTGAGTTGATCTATGAAGACGGGCATTTCACCACCGGCTCCACCCGGGGAGACGGGTTCGTGGGGGAAAATGTCACCCAAAACCTCAAGACCATCAAGTCCATCCCCATGACGTTGATGCTGGAAAAAGGGGAAACCCCGCCTCGTCGCCTGGAAGTTCGGGGGGAGGTGTACCTGCCCATCAAACCATTCCAGGAATTGAACCTCAAAAGAGAACGCAGCGGGGATGCCGTTTTCGCCAACCCCCGCAATGCAGCTGCCGGCTCCCTGCGTCAGTTGGACTCCTCCATAACGGCCCAAAGACCCCTGGATATATATTGTTGGGGGGTAGGCCAGCTCACCGGTCAGACTTTCTCCACTCAATGGGACCTGCTGGAAGGACTCAAGAACTGGGGCTTTAAAATCAATCCTCACCGGAGGCGCTGCAAAAATATTGAAGAGGTCCTAAAATATCACCGGGAAATGGATGAACTCCGGGAAAAGCTCCCCTATGAGATTGACGGAGTGGTCATCAAAGTCAACTCCCTCAGCCTCCAGCAGACCCTGGGAACGATCGCTCGCAGCCCGAGGTGGGCTCTGGCTTTCAAGTTCAAGCCGAAACAGGTAACTACCAAAATTCTCGATATCGTCGTTAACGTGGGGAGGACCGGGGCTTTAACCCCGACGGCGGTCCTGGAGCCTGTCCATGTGGGAGGAGTAACCGTTAGCAGCGCCACGTTGCATAATCAGGATGAGATCGACAGGAAAGATATACGTATCGGGGATACCGTGGTCGTACAGCGTGCCGGAGATGTGATCCCGGAAGTTGTGAAGGTGATCCCTGAAAAACGTACCGGTAAAGAAAAGAAATACCGGCTGCCCGATCGTTGTCCCGTCTGCGGGTCCGAAGCGGACCGCCCCGAAGGAGAGGCCGTGGCCCGCTGCACCGGCATCGCCTGCCCGGCCAAGCTCAAGGAAACAATCATTCATTTTGCCTCCCGGGATGCCCTTAATATTGAGGGCCTGGGAGAGAAGATTATCGAGCAGCTGGTAGATAAGGGGCTCATCAAGGACTATGCTGATCTCTTCGCTCTTACCCTGGACGATATTCTCAAACTCGAACGAATGGGCCCCAAGCTGGCGAACAATATTCTTACCGCTATTCAAAACAGCAAAAAGACCTCGTTGGACCGCCTTATCTATGCACTGGGGATCCTTCACGTAGGCGAGCATATAGCCAAGCTTTTAGCCCGAGAATTTCCTACGCTGGAAGAGCTCTCCCAAGCCCCTTTGGAAAAGCTCACGGCCATCAGGGGGATCGGGAAAGCGATCGCATCCTCAATCGTCAAGTTTTTCGAGCAAAAAGGAAATCAAAAAGTCATCCAGAAGCTCAAGGAGTTGGGGGTCGAATATCCTTCAAAGCCAGCTCGCCTTCCTCCGAAAGCCAGGAAATTTGAAGGTCGCACTTTCGTATTCACCGGCGCGCTGAAGAAGCTGAGCCGCGAAGAAGCTGAGTCCAAGGTGGAAGCTCTGGGTGGAAGAGCCTCTTCTTCAGTGAGCAAGAAGACGGATTTTGTGGTCGTTGGACAGGATCCAGGTTCTAAATACGAAAAGGCCAAGGGACTGGGAGTAAAAACCATTTCCGAGGAAGAATTCCTGGAGATGATGAAATAGAAACCCGGGTGGTATCTTATGGCGAAATCACGATCCAAGGTTATAGTCAAAGGAATTGTTCACGGAGTGAATTTTCGTTACTACACCCAGCGGCAGGCGATACGATACAACATCGCCGGCTGGGTCGGGAATCTTCCCGATGGCTCCGTGGCTGCTGTTTTTGAGGGGGAGGAGCAGGATGTGGAAGCGATGGTCCAGTGGTGCCGCAACGGCCCCCCTTCAGCCCAGGTCACCGAGCTGATCGTTCAACCTGAAGAATATCAGGGGGAATTTTCTTCCTTCTCGATAAAATTCTGAAGGATCCCTAAAGACCTTTCGCCTTCGAACCAGGCCTGGACGCTATGACTGCTTTCACCCTGCTGATGATCTGTATCGTGGCTCAAATTCTAATCGCCGGAGGTTTGGGGGTTTATCTCTTTCGTCGTTTCCGCCATGGCCGAAAGGAAGGAGAAGCCGAAGCCCCATCGCACCCGATTCCTCCCAGGGACAAAAATAATCCGCCTTCTTAATCCCAAGGTTATACCTTATAAATCCTTGCGAGTCCCGCCTTCCTTCTCCGCTTCCTCCTCACTCTTTTTCTCTTGGGCAGCCTGGGCTTTCTCTCTCTTTTCCTTCTTCGCTTTCTTCTCCTTTTCCGCCTTTTCTCTCTTTTTGCTTTTCTTGGGAGCATTTTTCCCTTCGAGTTCAGAAAGCGTCCTGACTACGATCCTCCCCGGGTGCTTCGGGAAGTCAACCTTTAAATAAACTTTCTTGGGGAATATCTTAACGACCACTCCCTCCTTCTCGTTTCCTCCGAATGAAAACTTTATCCGATCTCCCACATTCATGCTTTTCATCCTCCTCCTAAACTTTTGCCACTTTTTTTAATACCATCTTACCCCCTATCGCGCAAGGGGAAATTGGGGAACCCCGAAGTTCTCCATTCCCCACCCTTTTCTATTTTTTGTTCAAGCGGAAGTGTCTAGAGATCACTATACTCTTGATTCCCCATGAGCCGGAGGATAAAATGGTTTTCGAGAAAACTAAATCAGGAGGTTGAAAGAGTTGGATCCAATACGGCGGGATCGGGAACGAAAGGTGGTGGAAATTGTCCGTCACTTTCTTCTTACCGTCCAGACCTTCCGCCAGCACCAGGAAAAATACCGGCAGGGTTCTCTCTGCTTCTCCGACCTGGCCAGACTGGTGGATGACCGGGGGCAGAGTGTCTTCTTCGTTCTCAAAGAAAATTGCCACTCGCTGTTCCGCCGCAACGAATGTCCGGTCTCCGAAAAAGAGCAGATTTTCGACCTCACCATTGGCACCCTCTTCCACCTGGCCATGAAGATGCGGGAAGATCTCTACCAGCTTGAATTTTACGGACCTAAATACACCGAGCTGGATAAAAAAGGGGATGGCCCGCTGGACCGGAAGAATCTGGTCCATCAATTCAAAGGGCTCATCTCCCGGGCCCAGAACAGTTTCCAGGAAGGCATGGATGAGATGGCGATTCTCCTCGAAGAGGCCTTACCCCAGTTTCAAGATCTTTTGGGTGAGCACCGGGAGAACGCTCTCCTCATCCGTTCTCTTTTGGAGGAGAAAGATTTTCTGCAGGAAGTTCTGGGAAAAGATGCTTTAGCGGGTCTCTTCCAGAACCTCTACGGCCCCCGGCAGGCTCACCCCTACCGCCTGGCCGGGGAATCTTATTTTCAGAGTGGTTTTTACGCTCAGGCGACGAAAGCCCTCTCGGGGGCATTAGAGAAAATGCCGGCAGATGAAAACCTCCTGTTCCTAAATCATCTCAGCCAGGCATTGGAACAATTCTATTCCTTCGCCCCCCAACTGGCCTTGAAGTCTCTGGAGAAATGCCTTTCTCTTTCTGTCGGAAAAGAGGTGTTGGAAAGTTACCGAGCTGTGATCGACGGGGTGTGTCAGAAAATACAGGAAAAATTTCCCGGGAGGAGAAAGGGCGATCAACACCGTGAGCTGGTGAAAAAGGCCAAGGCTCTTCAGCGACAGTTGGAAAAGCTATCTCCCCTTCCACCCAGCCCTCGGCCACCCAATCCTAAGAAATGTGTTTCTAAAACCTCAAGGTAAGAATTTGTTCATCCTTCGCGGGAACAACGTTGAGGTGTCCGCCGGAGTTCTCGCCGTGTTTTTCATACTCCATCTCTACCCGCGCCTGCTCCTTGGCCTTACTGTACCGGGCGACGATGGATGCGGCCAAACGCAAACCCATTTCGTCCTCTCGCCCCCGGAGAAGACCCAGGGGCCCTGGAATCCCATGGACTTTCAGGAAAATATCCCCTTCCCGGGAGAGCTCCGTTAATTTCCTGTTTTCTTCGTCCCTTCTTCCCACCACCAGATGCTGATCTTCCGCCAGTTGAAAATGTCTCCCCACCTGGAGAAGCAGAGTTTCGTTTACCGTGACGATAGGAGATTGGGAAAAGAACTTCCGGATCCGATTCGCCAGTTCGGGGTCCGTCAGCAGGCACCCCCCGGCGGGAGAAGGATAGTGGCGGATGCCCATCCGCTCGGCAAGCTCCATCTGGGGTTTACGGCTGCGGCCCGTTATGGCCAGCAGCTTTTCCCGATCCACCAGTCCCTCTACTTCTGGACGGGTGGGTTTGAGAAGATGGGCGCAGAGCGGCCGGAGGAGAAAACCATCGGTCCCGGAATCCCGTTCCACGATCCGCATCGTGTCCCTCCGCTGCGACA
>Ga0187854_10001557_pt1 | contig 22180 bp, 14 predicted proteins | sample June2016WEW_6_15_FD_132445 | JGI IMG/M metagenome (GOLD analysis project Ga0187854, IMG submission 132445) | Peatland microbial communities from SPRUCE experiment site at the Marcell Experimental Forest, Minnesota, USA - June2016WEW_6_150 | ecosystem: Environmental > Terrestrial > Soil >...
AAATCCTCGAAGCGACCGGAGAGGATGCAGCAACGGAGCGCCAGGATGGCATTGGCTCCGCGCACCGACCAATGCATCCCAGATTGTTTGAGACGCTCGCCCACGACGGTGCGGCAGCCCGCTGGGGTGTTGCTTGACTTGACCGGCGTTTCCGCCGATATACGGTCACGGATGCCTATGTTGTGCATGATCTGCAAAGAAAAAGAGGCGAAAATCCACCTCACCGACGTGAAGCAAGGCGAGATCAAGAAATGGGATCTGTGCGAGGAGTGCGCGAAGGCCAAAGGGATTGACGACCAGAGCTTCGCGCTGGCGGATTTGCTGATGGGGCTGGGCGCCTCGCAGGAACTGGCGCCGGCGGCCGGGGCGGACGCCATGCCGGGCGAAACGGCCTGCCCGGCCTGCGGGTTCACCCAGGCCGACTTCAAGAAGTCCGGCCGGCTCGGCTGCCCCGAATGTTATGTCACCTTCGGGAGCGGGCTGGCCGGTTTGCTCAAGAACATGCACCGCGGCACGCGGCATGTCGGAAAGATGCCGCGCGCGCAGCGCCAGGGACGCGAGCTGCAGGAGCAGTTGAAGGCGCTACAGCGCAAACTCGATGACGCCGTCGCGGTCGAGAATTACGAGGAGGCCGCCCATTTGCGGGACGAAATCAAGGGGCTGAAACAGAATCTCAGCGGCACGCTGGCGGTTTGAACGATGAATCTGAGCGAATTTCTAAGCCCGCCAGGTGCTCATGGGCTGCCGTCCGGGCCGAACGACAAGATCGTCCTTTCGAGCCGGGTCCGGCTGGCGCGAAACGTCCGCAGTTTTCCGTTCCCCGGCTGGGCCAAGAAGCCCGAGCGGGTGCGTGCCTGCCTGGCGATTCAGCCGGCGGTGGAAGGTCTGCCGCAGATGAAGGACGGTTTTACCGAGTCCATGGAGGCGCTCTCCGCGCTGGACAAGCAGATCCTGGTGGAGCGGCACCTGATCAGCCGGGAGCATGCGGCCAAGGCCGCGGGCAGCGGGCTGGTGATCAGCCGCGACGAGTCCTTCAGTGTGATGGTCAACGAGGAAGATCACCTCCGGATGCAGTCGCTCCGTCCGGGGCTTCAACTCAAGGAAGCCTGGCAGGCGATTGACGCCATGGACACGGCGCTGGAGGCGCACCTCGACTACGCTTTCAGCCCGGAGCTGGGATATCTCACGGCGTGTCCGACGAATGTCGGGACCGGGATCCGCGTCAGCGCGATGCTGCATCTGCCCGGCCTGGTGCTGGCCGAGCAGGTCAACCAGATCATCCAGGCGGTCAACAAACTCGGCCTCGCGGTCCGGGGGCTCTTCGGCGAAGGCACCGAAGCCCTGGGCAATGTGTTCCAGGTGTCCAATCAGATGACGCTCGGCGAAAGCGAGGAGGAGATTGTCGAGCGCCTCAGCAAGGTGCTGGCGCAGATCATTGAACACGAGGAGAACGCGCGCGCCACGCTGTTGGAGAAGAAGCCGAAGGTCGTGTTCAACCACATCGGCCGCGCCTATGGCATCCTGGCGAATGCCCACAGCGTGTCCTCCAAGGAAGCCCTCAACCTGCTTTCACTCCTGCGCCTGGGCGTTGACCACGGGCTGTTTCCCGGCGTGGACCGGACGCTGGCCGATCACCTGTTCATCATGACGCAGCCTGCGCATCTGCAATCGCGCCACGCGGACCGCCTTTCCGCGGACGAACGCGACATCCACCGGGCCGACATGCTGCGCGACGCCCTGCGAAAGGTGAACCGTCCGGCGGCGCCGCCCGCGGCGCCGCCACTGGACAAGGGAGTCTAAACGAGGCAAGTTCCCTGAGGAAAGGATCGTGATAGTCTATGAGTGACGAATCCATGAGCAATTTTACGCCCCGTGCCCAGCAGGTGATGGCCCTGGCGCGCAAGGAGGCCGATCGCTTCAACCACAACTACGTGGGTACCGAGCACCTCCTCCTTGGCTTGATCAAGCTCGGCCAGGGCGTGGCGGTCAACGTGCTCCAGAAGATGGGCCTCGACCTGGAAACGCTGCGCCTCGAGGTCGAGAAACAGGTGGGCACCGGTGGCGACCAGAAGCTCATTGGCAACATCCCCCTTACGCCGCGCGTCAAGAAGGTCCTGCAACTGGCCTCGAAGGAGGCCCGCGCCCTGAACCACACCTACGTAGGCACTGAACATTTGTTGCTCGGGCTCCTGCGCGAGGGCGACGGGGTGGCGGCCCGCGTGCTCAAGAATCTCGACGTGGACATCGAGCAGGCGCGGCAGGAAATCCTCAAGGAGCTTGATCCCAACTTCAGCGGCGAGGAGCCGGGTGGCGGCGAGCCCGGCGAGAAGCCGGAGAAAAAAGGCGACCTCAAGACCCCGGCCTTGAAGGCGTTTGGGCGCGATCTGACCGAAATCGCCCGCAAGGGCGAAATGGACCCGGTCATCGGCCGTCAAAACGAAATCGAGCGGGTGACCCAGATTCTGTGCCGGCGCACCAAAAACAATCCGGTGTTGCTGGGCGAGGCCGGGGTTGGCAAGACCGCCATCGTCGAAGGGTTGGCCCAGGAAATTGCCCGCGGCAACGTCCCGGAACTGTTGCGTGACAAACGCGTCGTGACGCTCGACCTGGCGCTCATGATCGCCGGCACCAAGTACCGCGGCCAGTTCGAGGAACGCATCAAGGCGGTCATGGACGAAATCCGCCGCTCGAAGAACATCATCCTCTTCATTGACGAGCTGCACACGATCGTCGGCGCGGGTTCGGCCGAGGGCACCATGGATGCCTCGAACATCATCAAACCGGCCCTCAGCCGGGGCGAGCTCCAATGCATCGGCGCGACCACGCTCAACGAATACCGGAAGTACATCGAGAAGGATGCCGCGCTCGAGCGGCGCTTCCAGAGTGTCAAGGTGGACCCGCCGTCCATCGAGGAGGCGGTCCAGATTCTCAAGGGACTGCGTCCGAAGTACGAGGACCACCACAAAATCGAACTGACCGACGCGGCGCTGGCCGCCTCGGTCAAGCTCTCCGACCGCTACATCACCGGACGATTTCTGCCGGACAAGGCGATTGACGTCATGGATGAGGCGGGGTCGCGGGCGCGGATCGGCGCCATGACCCGTCCGCCGGACGTGAAGAACATCGAGGCCGAGATCGAGCAGATCAAGGTCCGCAAAGAGCGCGCGATCAAGGAGCAGGACTTCGAAGGCGCCGCCGCCATGCGCGACCAGGAGAAGCAGGCCAAGGAGAAACTCGAAGCCGTCCTGAATGCCTGGAAGAGCATCCGCGAGGAGAAGCGCGTCAAGGTGGACGAGGAAGACATCATGCACGTCATCTCCAAGTGGACCGGCATTCCGCTCCAGCGCATGGGCCAGAACGAGATTCAGAAACTGCTGGCGATGGAGCAGGAGTTGACCAAAGTGATCGTCGGCCAGAGCGAGGCGGTGGTCGCCATGTGCAAGGCGCTGCGTCGGTCGCGGGCCGACCTCAAGGATCCCCGGCGGCCCATCGGCACGTTTGCGCTGCTCGGTCCCACCGGCGTGGGCAAGACCCTCCTCGCCAAGACCCTGGCCGAAAACATGTTTGGCGACAGCAAGGTCCTCCTCCAGCTCGACATGAGCGAGTACATGGAGAAGTTCAACGTGTCGCGCCTGGTGGGCTCGCCGCCGGGTTACGTCGGCTACGAAGAGGGCGGCCAGTTGACCGAGGCGGTGCGCCGCAAGCCTTACAGCGTGGTGTTGTTCGACGAGATCGAAAAGGCCCACCCGGATGTCATGAACATGCTCCTCCAAATCCTGGAGGAGGGGAAGCTCACCGACAGCTTTGGCCGGGCGGTGGATTTCCGCAACACCATCATCTTGCTGACGTCCAACGTCGGCTCCGACATCATCCGCAAGCAGGGCACAATCGGGTTCACGCCGGTCAGCGACCAGTTCAGCTACGAGCGAATGCGGGAGAAAATCCTCGATGAAGCCAAGCGCGCCTTCCGGCCGGAATTCCTGAACCGGCTCGATGACGTCATCGTCTTCCGCTCGCTGGCGAAACCGGACCTGCTGACGATCCTCGATCTCGAGGTCGCCAAGGTGGTGGACCGGCTCAAGCACAAGAACATCCGACTCGAACTCGATGCCCGAGCCAAGGAGTTCCTGGCGGAAAAGGGCTACGATCCGATGTACGGCGCCCGGCCGATGCGGCGCGCCGTCGAGCGCTTTCTGGAGGATCCGCTGGCCGAGGAAATCATCCGGGGCAGCGTGCACGATAACGATCCGATCCTGGTGAGCGTGGACCAGGACAAGCTGGTCTTCCGCCAGAAAGAGGCGTCCCCGAGCGCGGTCTCCACCTGACGCGCCGCCGCCACGCCCGTCATCGCCGCAACGGATACTCACGCCGGCCCGGGGCCCGGTGGCATTTGGGCCGTGTTCTGATTTCCATCGTAGAACGGAGTTTGGAGTCCCGGCTTCAGCCGGTGGGGGCCGCCTGAAGGCGGAACTCCCAGCGAAATGAACACCCTCGCCCCGCCCCGAGAGTTGGAGTTAGGACACTACCGGCGTTTGACGCCGAGGCGCGGCTTGTTCACAGTCCATCCGTCGTGGCTCACATTCACGAGAAGATTGATTTTGCGGTGACCGTGCTGGTGGTTCGTCAACGGCAGGTGCTGGTGGCCCACCACCGGCGGCTGAACGCGTGGCTGCCGCTGGGCGGACACATCGAACTCGATGAAGATCCCGAAACCGCCGCGCGGCGCGAGGTGAAGGAGGAAAGCGGCCTGGACATCGAGCTTTTGGGCGAACGGCCGCCGACGAGCTCGTTGACCACCCGCGCGCTTATCGCGCCCCGGTTTCTGAACGTCCATCAGATTACCCCGACCCACCAGCACATCGGCATGATCTACCTTGCCAGGTCGCCGGGTAGCACGGCGAGGCTGGCTCCGGCGGAGCATTTCGCTCTCCGTTGGTGTACGAGCGCGGAACTCGACGAATTGCAGCCCGCGATGTCCGAGGCCTTCAAGTGGTATTGCCGGCGGGCGTTGGCCGAGGTGGCGGACTGATCCGCGCCACCCGGCCGGTGACCTGTTCCATGTTCTCCCCGCGCATCAAAACCGGCGTCTTCGTTCTCGAGGGGATGAACTCCCTCGCGACCGCGCTGTACTTCAACTACCTGTTCTTCCACCTGCGGGACCAGTTTGGGTTCGGCAACCTGGGCAATCTCTTTTTCTGCGCCGCGAACGGGTTTGTGTACATGGCCATGGCCCGCGGGGGCGGCCGGTTCGCGCAACGGCACGGTTACTTCCGGGCGCTCCGCATCGGGTTCGTCGTCATGGCGGTCGCGATGATCCTCGGCAGTCTCGCCCACCGCGCGGGCGAGCATTTCGCGATCATGCTCTTCTGGACGTGCGGGCTGTGTTTCACCTGGCCCGCGTTGGAGGCCGTGACCAGCGAAAATGAGCCACCCGCGCGCCTGCAGCGGCTGATCGGCATCTATAACGTGGTGTGGGCCAGCACGAGTGCCCTGGCTTATTTTACCGGCGGCGCGATGCTGGAGAAGCTCGGCTACCGCAGCATTTTCCTTGTGCCGCTGGCCATCCACGCCGGCCAGATCGCCCTCCTGGGCGCGTTGGAGGTGGTCCACCGCCGCGCGCCGGGCCCTTCGCTCGAACCCGCCGGCGAGGCGGTCGCGCCCGCTTTTGCGCCGCGCCCGGCCGTGCCGCCCGAACGGTTTCTGAAGATGGCCCTGCTGGCGAATCCATTTGGCTACCTGGCGATGAACGCGCTTCTGCCGGTGCTGCCCCAGCTCTCGGCACGGCTGGGATTGACCCCGATGTTCGCCGGCTTCTTTGGCTCGGTCTGGTTCTTCGCCCGCACCCTCGCCTTTGTGGTTCTGTGGCAATGGACCGGCTGGCATTACCGCTACCGCTGGCTGGCCGGGAGTTATGCGGCCATGGGGCTGATGTTCGTGGTGATCCTGCTGGGGCACGGCCTCTGGCTGCTGGTCGCCGCCCAACTGGTCTTCGGCGCCGCGCTCGGCCTGCTCTATTATTCCTCGCTGTTCTACGCGATGGATGTCGGCGAAACCAAGGGCGAACACGGCGGGTTCCACGAGTCCGCCATCGGCGCCGGCATCTGCGCCGGTCCCGCCGTCGGCGCCGTGGCCTTGCGCTTCTTTCCCGAGCAGCCGAACGTCAACATCTGGGCGGTGACCGGCCTGCTGGCCCTCGGGTTCTTCGCCCTGCAACACCTGCGTCATCGCCGGGTTGGCTGACGCACCGCTCGGCGCGTTCCCGTATTGTGAACCTGGAAATCATCAACACCGGCAGCGAACTGATGCTGGGCCGCGTGCTCAACTCGCACCAACAATGGCTCTGCCGGCAGCTCAGCGATCGCGGCTACGTCGTGGCACGTCAAGTCGCCGTCGCCGACACCGCCGTTGAAATCCGCCAGGCCGTGAGCGAATCGCTCGCGCGCGGCGGACTGGCCATCACCACCGGCGGTCTCGGGCCCACGACCGACGACCTCACCCGGGCTGCGCTCGCCGAATTGCTCACCCGCCCGCTCCACGAGGATGGCATGGTGATGGCTGCGATCGAAGCGTGGTTCCAGCGCCGGGGCCGCCCCATGCCCCCGAGTGTCCGACTCCAGGCGCAGGTGCCCGCCGGGGCCATCGTGCTGCCCAACGCCCACGGCACCGCGCCGGGGCTCATCCTCGAAGCCGGCCCGACGGCCGCATCGCCTGATCGCCCGTCCGCCTGGCTCGTGATGCTGCCCGGACCGCCTCGCGAGCTGCGCCCCATGTTCGCCGAACAAGTGTTGCCGTGGCTGGCGCGTCAGTTCCCGCTGGACACGCCATTTTACGCCCGCACGCTCCGGACCACGGGCCTCGGCGAATCCATGGTGCAGGAGCGGATTGCGGGCCCACTGGCGTCGCTGGTCGCGGCCGGCCTGGAAATCGGCTACTGCGCGCGGGTCGGCGAAGTGGATGTCCGTCTGGCCTCGCGTCGGCCGGATGCGATTGCGCTCGTGGCCGAGGCCGAGGCGCTGGTTCGGGAGTGCATGAGCCGGCAGGTTTTTGGCAGCGAGGACGACACGCTGGAAGGCGCGGTTGTGCGGCTGCTGACCGGGCGGCGCCAAACGCTGGTGGTGGCCGAGTCCTGCACCGGCGGGCGGCTGGCCAGCCGGATCACCGACGTGCCGGGCGCCTCGGCGGTGTTTCTGGGCGGTGTGGTCAGTTACAGCAACGCGTTGAAACAGCGCCTGCTCGGGGTTCGGGCCGAAACCCTCGCCGGCGCGGGCGCCGTCAGCGAAACCACGGCCCGCGAAATGGCGGAGGGCGCGCGCACCCGGCACGGCGCTGACTATGCGCTGGCCGTCACGGGCATCGCCGGCCCCGGCGGCGGCACGCCGGCCAAGCCCGTGGGCACGGTGTTCATCGCGCTGGCGACGGCGCGCGCGACCACGGTCATCGCGCCTTTGAATCCCTACGACCGCGAAACGTTCAAGAACGTCACCACCCAGCAGGCGCTCGAATTGTTGCGACAGGAACTGCTGGCCTGAGCCGATGCCGGAGTCGTGGCCCAGCGGTCCACGACCCATCGGAACGAGCAGGCACAGCCGCGGAAGTCAGAACTTCAGGTTCCAGGCTGACTGAGAATACTTCTCCCGCACGAGCGCTTCCACGCGGCCAAGAGGAGGCTCGCGGAGTTCTTCATGGGCCTCCCAGACGTCGCGCAGCGCGGCCTTCACCGCCGCGGCGGGCAACTCCAGGTTCATCAGGAAATCCGCGTGCGAGCGATTCGCGCGGTAATGCGGCTGTCGCAATGGCATGGGCAGCAACCGCCCGGCGGCCGCAAGATCGAAATGCAGCAGAAACGTCCCGTGGAATAGCAGGGCATGTTGCTTGCGCCGTTGCGCGTTGCCGGAGAATTTGCGTTCGCGAATGGTCAGGTCGGTGTCGCCGTCTCGCCGGACGGGCTGACCGGTGAGGATTTGCAGCGCGCGTTGATGGCGGGTCAGGATGAACACGTTCGTTTGGGTGATGCTGGCGAAGGCCGGCGCGTCGTCCACGCGGCAGACGAGCGTGTAATTCAGGCAGCCGGGGCCTTGCAGGACCGTCCCGCCGCCGCTGGCCCGGCGCAACACGGGAACGCCGGCGCGCTCACAGGCTTCCAGGTCTGCCTCGCGGGCGGCGCGGTTCGCATAGCCGAGCACGACAAACGGGCGTTCCGATTCCCAGAAGCGCAGGACGGGCGGGCCTTCGCCGGCCTCGCAGGCATCCAGCAACGCCTCGTCCAGGGCGAGGTTTTCCGCCGGCGTCGGCCGGGTGAGATCGAGGTATTTCATATTGTGTGCCGGCGGTTCCAATGTATTTTAAGCCGCGCACCGGGCGCAACGGTTTTGCCTGTCATACCGGGCGGGCCGTGGAGTGTCCCTTTTGACCGGATGCCTTTTTGATCGTGAAATCGTTGAACCAAGACCAATCGAAAACCGGAGTTTCAACGTCCTCCGCCGCGGGGCCAGCGTGGTTCGAGGCGCACCAGGAACTGCTGGCGGCGGCGCTGGCGGGCCTGCCGGCCGACCGCTCACAGCGGTTTTTGACCGACCTGCTTGACCGGTTGCGGTCAGCCGGCATTGCGGCGCCGCAGACGATCAGCACGCCTTACGTCAACACCATCCCGCCGGAGAAGCAACCGCCGTTGCCGGGCGATCGCGAGATGGAACGGCGGCTGAAGAGCTACATCCGGTGGAACGCCATGGCGATGGTGGTCAACGCCAACCGCCTCCACAGCGGCCTGGGCGGCCACATTTCCACGTTCGCCTCGAGCGCGACACTCTACGAGGTTGGTTTCAACCATTTCTTCCGCGGCGCGGGCAAAGGCCACCCGGCGGACCTGGTGTATTTCCAGGGGCACGCCTCGCCGGGCATTTATGCGCGGGCGTTCCTCGAACGGCGGTTGGACGAGCATCATCTCCAACATTTCCGGCAGGAACTCGCCGAGGGCGGTGGCCTGTCCTCCTATCCGCATCCGTATTTGATGCCGCACTTCTGGCAGTTCCCCACCGTGTCCATGGGGCTGGGACCGATCCTGTCCATCTACCAGGCGCGATTCAATCGCTACCTCAAGGCGCGGGGAATTCTCAAGGACCCGGAGCCCAGGGTCTGGTGTTTCGTCGGCGACGGCGAGAGCGACGAGCCGGAGACGCTCGGCGCGCTGACCCTGGCGTCACGGGAAAATCTCGACAACTTGGTCTGGGTGGTGAACTGCAACCTGCAGCGGCTCGACGGGCCGGTGCGCGGCAATGGCAAGATCATCCAGGAACTCGAAGCCGCCTTCCGCGGCGCCGGGTGGAACGTCGTCAAGGTGGTCTGGGGTTCCGATTGGGATCCGCTCCTGGCGGCGGACACGGATGGGTTGCTGGCGAAACGCATGGACGAGGCCGTGGACGGCGATTACCAGAAGTACTCGGTCGAGCCCGGCAGCTACACGCGGAAGCACTTTTTCGGGAAATACCCGGAACTGCTCGAACGGGTGAACCATCTGAGCGACGAGCAGATTCGCCGGCTGGCCCGGGGTGGTCACGACCCGGTAAAGGTGTACGCGGCGTTCAAGGCGGCGGTGGAGCACAAGGGCGCGCCCACGGTGATCCTGGCGAAAACCATCAAGGGCTATGGCCTCGGCGAGGCGGGCGAGGGCCGCAACATTTCGCACCAGCAGAAAAAGATGAACGAAAAGGAACTCCGCGAGTTCCGCACGCGCTTCGGGGTTCCCATCAGTGATGACGAGGTCGCCGAGACGCCGTTCTACCGGCCGCCGGCCGACAGCCCGGAAACGATTTATTTGCAGGAGCGGCGGAAGGAATTGGGGGGGAACCTCCCTGAGCGGCGCGTGACCGCCCCGCCGTTGGACGTGCCGAAAAGCGATTTCTACGCCGAGCTTTACAAGGGCTCCGGCAAGCAGGCGGTTTCGACGACCATGGCCTTCGTGCGGCTGTTGAGTGTCTTGCTGCGCCACAAGGGCGTGGGCCGCCATCTGGTGCCGATCATTCCCGACGAGGCGCGTACGTTCGGCCTCGACGCGCTTTTCCGCGAGATCGGCATCTACGCCCACAAGGGCCAGCTTTACGAGCCGGTGGACCGGCAGTCGCTGCTGTTCTACAACGAAACGCGCGAGGGCCAAATCCTCGAGGAAGGCATCACCGAGGCCGGTTCGATGGCGTCGTTCATCGCCGCCGGCACGGCGTACGCCACGCACGGGGTTAACATGATCCCGTTTTACATTTACTATTCGATGTTTGGCTTCCAGCGCATCGGCGATCTGATGTGGCTGGCGGGCGACATCAAGGCCAAGGGGTTCCTCCTGGGCGCCACGTCGGGCCGCACCACGCTCAATGGCGAAGGTCTGCAACACCAGGACGGCCAGAGCCTCCTGTTCGCGAGCGCGCTTCCGACGTTGCTTGCCTATGACCCGGCGTTCGCCTACGAGATCGCCGTGATCGTCGCCGACGGCCTCAAGCGGATGTATCAGGACGGCGAAGAGCTGTTTTACTATCTCACGTTGTACAACGAGAACATGGTGATGCCGCCGATGCCGGAAGGTGTGGAAGACGGCATCCTCAAGGGCCTCTACCGGTTCAAGGCAGGCGTCGGCGGTCGCAAACTCAAGGCGCATCTGCTCGCCAGCGGCCCGATCATCGTCGAGGCGCTGCGCGCCCAAACGATCCTGGCCGAACGCTACGGCGTCTCCGCGGACGTGTGGAGCGGGACCAACTATAAGCTGCTGCGCAACGAGGCCCTGCGCACCCGGCACTGGAACATGCTGCACCCGACGGCGCCGCCGCGCAAACCGTACGTGCAGACGCTGCTCGAAAAGGAGCCGGGCGTCTTTGTGGCGGTTTCGGACAACGTGAAGGCGGTGCCCGACCAAATTGCGCCCTGGGTGCCCGGCGGCCTGGTGACGCTGGGCACCGACGGCTTCGGCCGGAGCGACACCCGCCCGGCGCTGCGGCGGTTCTTCGAGGTGGATGCGGAAATGACCGTGGTGGCGACGTTGCATGCGCTCGCCGAGCGCGGCCAGGTGGGTCGGCAGTTGGTGGCCCGCGCGATCAAGGACCTTGACGTCAACCCGGAGAAAGCGCATCCCCAGATCATTTAGCCGTCGGTGGTCATTCAAACCTTATGGACGTTAAACTCCCCAAACTCGGAGAAGGCGCAGATGCGGGCGTCGTGGTCAGCATCTTCGTCAAGGACGGCGATGTGATCGCCAAGGATCAGCCGATCCTCGAACTCGAAAGCGAGAAAGCGGTGGCGTCGGTTCCGTCGCCCGCCGCCGGCACGGTGACCCAGATCCATGTCAAGCCCGGCGACAAAGTGAGCGTGGGACAGCGGTTGCTCACCCTCGGCGAGGGCGCCGGTGCGGCAGCCACTCCGCAGCCCGAAGCGCCGGCGCCCGTGGCGGCGCCCAGCCCGACACCGGCGCCAGCGAGCGAACCCGCCCCCGTTCCTGCGGTCGAGGAAGCCCCGGTCGCCGGCCCGCCCGCGGCGGCGCCGTCGGTGCGCCTGATTGCGAAGGAGCTCGGCATTGATCTCACGCGAATTCGCGGCAGTCAGCGGGGCGGTCGCATTGTCATGGCCGATCTGCGTGCCTACATCGAACGGTTGCAGCAACTGGCCGCGCGCGCCACGGCGACGGCGGCGGCGCCCCTGGCGGGCAAGCCGGCGAAGGAACCGGTGGATTTCTCCAAGTGGGGGCCGGTTACCGTGAAGCCGCTCTCACCGCTGCGACAGGTCATTGCGCGGCGCATGTCCGAGAGTTGGGCCGCCGTGCCGCGCGTGACGCAATTCGACGACGCCGATGTCACGCGGTTGCTCGACCTGCGCAAGCAGCACATGGCCGCCTACGAGGCGAAAGGCGTGCGTCTGACGCTTACCGGTTTCGTGGTCAAGGCGCTGGTGGGTGTGCTGCAAAAACATCCCACGTTCAACGCGAGCCTCGACCACACCGAGGAAAACCTGGTGCTGAAATCCTACTTTCACATCGGCATTGCCGTGGACACCGAGGCCGGGTTGATGGTTCCGGTGATCCGCGACGCGGACAAGAAGAGCCTGGTCGAGCTGTCGCGGGAGCTCGAGGACCTGGCGCGGAAGGCGCGCGAACGGAAGGTGTCGGCGGACGATCTGAAGGGCGGCACGTTCACGATCACAAACCAGGGGGGGATCGGCGGCGCGCATTTCACGCCGGTGGTCAACCTGCCCGAGGTGGCGATCCTCGGCCTTGGCCGCGGCGCGGTGAAGCCGGTCTGGCGCGACGGGAAGTTCGAGCCGCGCACACTGCTGCCGCTAGGGCTGTCGTACGATCACCGCGTGATTGACGGCGGCAGCGCGGCACGGTTCATCGTGGATCTCGTACAGGCGATCGAACAGTTTGACGACTCGCTGGCGCGGATTTGACGGTTGCGCTGGTTGAGCCCTGTTTTTTTATGGAACCGATTAAGACTGAAATCGTCGTGGTTGGCGCCGGGCCGGGCGGATATGCGGCGGCGTTTTACGCCGCGGATTGCGGCAAACAGGTCATTCTTGTCGAGCGCGAGCCACGCCTCGGCGGCGTCTGCCTGAACCGCGGCTGCATCCCCTCGAAGGCCCTCCTTCATGCGGCCGAGACCATCAACCTGACCCGGGACGCATCGCACATGGGTCTGACCTTCGCGCCGCCGCAGGTGGACCTGAACAAGCTGCGGGTGTGGAAGGAATCCATCCTCGAGCGGCTCGGTAGCGGCGTGGCCCAGCTTGCCCAAAAGCGCCATGTGCGCGTGCTGGCGGGGCGGGGTTATTTCGAAGACTCGAACACGCTGCGGGTTGAGACGCCGGAGGGGCAGCAGTTTGTGCAGTTTCAGCACGCCATCGTTGCCACGGGTTCGCAGCCGGCGATGCCGAAGACCTTCGATCTCGGGAATCCGCGGATCATGACGTCCACCGAGGCCCTGGAAGTCGAAGAAGTGCCGCGGAAGCTGCTGGTCATCGGCGGCGGTTACATCGGCATGGAACTGGGGACCGTGTATGCCGCGCTCGGCAGCGAAGTCGTGGTGGTCGAGGCGCTGGACGCCATTCTGACCGGAGCGGACCCGGACCTGGCCCGGCCCATCGCCGCGCGCGCCCGGAAGAATTTCAAGGAAATCCGTGTAAAGGCAAAAGTCCTTGCGATGGCCACCAAGGGTCACCAGATCAAGGTGGACATCGAATACGAGGGGCAGAAACTGGAAGAACTTTATGACCGTGTGCTGGTCGCCGTCGGCCGCGTGCCCACCGGCACGGACCTCGGCCTCGAAAACACGAAAGTGACCCGGGATGAAAAGGGATTCATCGTGGTGGACGAATATCAGCGGACGCAGGATCCGGCGATTTTTGCGATCGGCGACATCGCGGGCGGTGTCTTGCTGGCCCACAAGGCCACGCGCGAGGGGCGCATCGCGGTGGAAGCCATCCTGGGCCGGGAGGACAGCCTGCCGGACTTCATCATTCCGGCGGTGGTCTTCACCGATCCGGAACTCGCCTGGTGTGGCTTGACGGAGGCGGAGGCGCGGCAGAAGGAAATCCCGGTTGAAGTGGCCAAGTTCCCCTGGGCGGCATCCGGCCGGGCGCTCACCTTCGACCGGCCTGACGGCATGACAAAACTGATCATTGATCCGGCGACGGAGCGCGTGCTGGGCGTCGGGATCGTCGGGCACGGGGCGGGCGAACTGATCGCGGAGGGGGTGGTGGCGATGGAGATGGGGGCGACCGCCCGGGACCTCGCCCTGGCGGTACATCCGCATCCGACGTTGTCCGAAACGATCATGGAGTGTGCGGAGGTGTTTTACGGCCACTCCACGCACACCATTGCCCGCAAGCGGGCGGAGTGACCGGCGGCCAGGCCGGCCGGCGGTCGGCTGAACGCGAACGTCCGACATGATGAACCGCTATTTCAAGCCAATCTACCACGGCATCCTTGTGTTGTTGCTGGTGGTGCTGGTTTGGTCCATCTGGGCCAACGCCCGGACCGCCGGGGGCGGGGAGGCCCCAACGGGCGAAGCCAGCCCGCCGGCGGCCTCCGGCCACGCCGGGAGCGTTGCGCTAATCCAGCAGGACCTCCTCACGTTCGGGTTGGACCACGTTGTCTGGTTGCGTCCGACCGTGCTGGGGCAGCCGCTTTGGAAGTACCTGGCTTCGCTGATCTACATCGTGCTCGCGTTTGGGGTGGCGAAGCTGCTCGACTGGTTGGTTTCGCACCAGCTCAAGCGCTGGGCGGCCCGCACCAAAACCACGCTCGACGATCTGCTGCTGGAACTGTTGCACGGGCCGATCAAGGTGGTGGCCTTCGTGCTCCTGCTCCACGCCGGCCTGCGTGCGTTTGAATGGGAGGGCTGGGCGGGCCTTTATGTCTCGAAGGCGTTGCAGGTGGTCGTCGCCTGCTCGCTGACCTACGTGCTGCTCAAGGCGGTGGACCTTGTCCTCGGCCTGTGGCGGCAGCGCGCTGCCAAAGGCGCCGACCTCGCCCTCGACGCGCACCTCTTCCCGGTGATTCGCAAGACGATCAAGGCCTTCGTGGTGCTCGCCGCCATCCTCCTGACCGCCGACAACCTGGACATCAAGATCACCAGTCTGCTGGCGGGACTGTCGCTCGGCGGCCTGGCCCTCGGTCTCGCGGCCCAGGACAGCGTGGCCAACCTGTTCGGCGCCGTGGCGATCTTTCTCGACAAGCCGTTTCGGATCGGCGACCGCATCCGGCTCGACGCGGTGGATGGCACGGTCGAGGACATCGGCATGCGCAGCACGCAGGTACGCAGTCTCGATGGGCACCTGGTCACCATCCCGAACAAGACCGTCGGGAACGCCACGATCATCAACGTCTCCCGCCGGCCGAACCTCAAGACCGAGATGAACATCGGCATCACCTACGACACGCCGCCCGCCAAGGTGAAGCGCGCGAAGGCCATTCTCGAGGAAATCTACCGGAGCCACCCGCGCACGGCCGACGTCCAGGTCAGCTTCACCAAGTTCGCCGATTCCGCCCTCAACCTGTACGTCGCCCATTATTGGAATGGCGAGGACTGGCCGGCCTACCTCGAAGGCATGAACGCCCTGAACCTGCAAATCCTCGAACGCTTCAACGCCGAGGACATCGGGTTCGCGTTCCCGACGCAGACGCTGCACCTCAAGGACGCCAGCGGAGCGCTCCGGCCCGTCCCCGAGCCGCCAGGCGCGGTTTGAACCTGGCCTTGCGCAGTTGAATTTGTCCTCTGCATGGCCCATAAGAGGAGCCGATCCACGGACGGTTCCGCGGTCGAACCCTTGCGATGTCGAACTTGCTGCTACAACCGGCGCCGGGCGAGCGCCTCGTTCGTTTCGTTGGTGACCGGTTGCGCTTCTGGCTCCGTGCCGGCCCGTCTGGTTGCCTGCCGCCGGGATGGCGGGCGTTCTTGCGCACCAACCTCGGCCGTGCGGCCGCCGCCCGGGCGGAGATCGTCGCTTCGGTGGAGAGCCAGCGCCCGCCGACGCTGGCGGCATGGCGCGATCTGCCGTTGGAATCGCACGGTGACGAGTGGGTCGCCGACCTCCCGCTGGCTGAAGTCGGCTGGTTCGAAGCGAAGGCCTACGCGGTGGACCCGCGTGGGTGGCAGCACTGGCCCGACGGCCCGAATGTTGGCGTCAACGTCCAGCCCGACTGGTGCCGCACCGCCAATACGATCTACTGTGCCTGGCCTCGGTTGTTCGGGGCGACCAAGACCGAGGCCGTGACGGTGGACCCGGCCCGCGAGAAACGCCTGCTCCCGCTCGACGAACAGGGTTACGCCGTGATTCCGCCTTCGGGTAAACTGCGCGATCTCATTCGCGAGCTGCCGCACATTTTCGACGGGCTTGGCTGCCGCATCCTCCACCTGCTGCCCGTCAATCCAACGCCGACGACCTACGCACGGTTCGGCCGGTTCGGAAGCCCGTATGCCGCCGGCGATCTGCTCGCGATTGATCCGGCCCTGGTCGAATTTGACCGGCGGACCACTGGCGTGGACCAGTTTCGGGAGCTGACCGGCGCGGTTCATGCCCGGGGCGGGCGTGTCCTGCTGGACATCGTCGCGAACCACACCGGTTGGGGTTCCACCCTGCAGGAGAACCATCCGGAATGGTTCCAACGTGGCGCGGACGGCACGTTCGCCAGCCCCGGCGCCTGGGGCGTCACTTGGGCCGACCTGGTGGAACTGGAGCACGGCAATCCCCAGTTGCGGCAGCGTCTCGCCGAGGTGTTGCTCGAATGGTGTCGCCGGGGCGTGGATGGCTTCCGGTGCGATGCGGGTTACCTGGTGCCGCTGCCCGTGTGGCAGTACCTCACCGCCCGGGTCCGCGAGGAATTCCCCGACACCGTGTTCCTCCTGGAGGGCCTGGGCGGCGCGTGGGAGGCAACGGCCGCGCTGCTGGGCGAAGGCGGCCTGCAATGGGCTTATTCCGAGCTTTTTCAAAACTACTCCGGTGCGCAGGTGGCCACGTACCTCGACCACGCCCTGGTCCGGAGCCAGCGCGCCGGTCCGCTGATCCACTACAGCGAAACGCACGACAACGAACGCCTCGCCGCACGGGGTCGCGCCTGGTCGCAATTGCGGAACCGGCTTTGCGCGCTCACGAGCGTCAACGGCGGGTTCGGCTTCACCTGCGGCGTGGAATGGCTCGCGGCGGAGAGAATCAACGTCCATTCCTGCTCTGGGTTGAACTGGGGCAGCCGCAACAACCTGATCGCGGAACTGGCCCGGCTCAATCGCCTGCTCGCGGATCATCCGGCCTTCTTCGACGCCGCGCGGTTGACGCGCCTGAGTCCGGCCGGGGCGCCGGTGTACGCGCTGCTGCGGGTTTCCGCGGAAGGTCGTGATGCCGTGCTGGTGCTGGCAAACACGGATGTGGAGCAGTCGGGAGTATTCGTGTTGGAATCCGCGGCGCTGGCGGAGGGCGGCTGGAACGCGCCGCCGTCAGTGGACCTGCTCGGGCCGACGCCGCTGGCCTGGAAACCGGCGAAAACAGGCTTCCGACTCGTGCTCGACCCGGGCGCCGTGGTCTGTCTGGCAACGGCCGGTGAACCGCAGGGTTTGCACGGTGACGCCTATCGCGAGCGCCGGGCGGCCGAGGCGTTCGCCCTGGCGGCGCTACGACATCATTTGTCCGTGGAACAGATTGCTCCGGAAGTCCTGCCCGAACTTGGCCGGTGGGTGCGGAACGATACCGCCGCGTTTCTGGGCGCGGCGGCGCACCTGACCTCCGAACTGCCGGCGACCGGCCTGCTGGCAGCGCTGCGTTCGGCGGCCGGCGATTTTCCCCGCGTCGTTGTCTGGCGCATCGTTGACCGCCGGCGCGTGGTGCCCGTGCCGCCGGGGCATTGGTTCCTGGTGGAAGACGATGGTTCGTTTCGGGCAACCTTGTTGGTGGAGGGTGCAGCCCGATCAACCCATGCCGCTTCGGTGCGGCTGGGCGACCATCATTTTGCCGCGTTCCCTCCACGGATGACCGGGGCGGACGCGCGGTTACAACTGGAGCGCTACGCGGCGAACGAACGTGAGCTGACGGCCCCGGTTCGTTATCTGGCGGCCGGACCGATGCCGGCCGGAACCCGGTCGTCGGCCCGTCCCGAAGTGGCGCTGCTCACCAATGGCATCGGGGGCATGGCCCGCCTGCGCGTGGACTTCGGCACCATCGCCTCGAAATACGATTGTCTGCTCGGCGCGAACCTTAATCCGCGCGTCCCCGTTGACCGGCACGTGTTCGCCAAGCGCGCGCGCGTCTGGGTCAACGCCGACGGTTTTCTGTCGCCGCTCGACGCCGACAACCTGGTGACCTTCGAGGCGGGACCGCCGGCCCGCTGGCGTTTTTTGGCGCACGGTGGCGATGGTCGGACGGCGGAGATCCATCTCACCGCCTGGATGGTCGCCGGCCAGAACACCACCGTGCTGCGATTCTCGCGGCCGGCCGGGACGCCGTCCAGCGGTCGCGACCTGCCCCCGGCGGCCGATGTGCGCTTGACCGTGCGGGTGGACCTCGAGGACCGGAGTTTTCACTGGGAAACCCGTCGCAACGGCGGCGCCGAATTCCATTTTGATAGCCATGTCCGTACGCTGGACGCAGAGGGAGCTTCCGGTTCCGTTCGGACCTGCTCACGGACCATGAACCTGAAAGGCTGGTTGGCGGTTGGGTTTGGAGTTCCGCCTTCAGGCGGTCCGAGCCGCGTAAACGCGGAACTCCAAACTGCAGGTTCATGGGGAGAGAACGGGCCGACTGAGGTTCCGCAGGGTTTTGTCTTCTGTCCCGCGCCCGACCGGCAACTTCGGGTGTTCACCTGCGGCGGCGCGTACCATTCGCAGCCGGAATGGTGCGAGAACATTGCCCATCCCGTCGAAGCCAGCCGTGGCCAGACCGGGAGCGGCGACGCGTTCAGTCCCGGCTGGTTTGAATTGCCGTTGGTCAAGGGGGCCGAAGCCACGCTGGTGGTGACGGCGGAACCGGAGGAGGCCGCCCCCCGTAGCGGCGCTCGGAAGAGCGCCGCCATTCAGTCGGCTCCATGCGCCGCCCCGCTCGACTCGCCACCAGCCGAGCCGTCGGCGGAGGATTCTTTCGCTTCGCGCCTGACGGAAGCAGCCCGCGCCTTTGTGGTCCGGCGCGACGACGCGTTTACGGTCATCGCGGGCTATCCCTGGTTTCTTGACTGGGGCCGGGACACATTGATTTGCGCGCGAGGACTGCTAGCGGCCGGAATGCAGGACAAGGTCGCCGGCATCCTGCGGGCGTTTGCCCGGTTCGAGCGCGACGGGACGCTCCCCAACACGATTCATGGCGACGACGCATCCAACCGTGACACGTCGGATGCGCCGTTGTGGTTCGGCGTGGCCTGCGAGGAATTCGGGCCGGAGATTTACTGCATGCCGGTGGACGCCGCAGGTCGGCGCATCGAGGATGTGCTGCGATCCATCGCCACCGGCTGCCTGCGCGGCACGCCGAACGGCATTCGCATGGATCCGGAATCCGCGTTGATCTGGAGCCCCAGCCATTTCACCTGGATGGACACCAACCATCCGGCCGGCACACCGCGGGAGGGTTACCCCGTCGAAATTCAAGCCCTCTGGATTCGCCTGCTGCGTCAATTGGAGCGGGTGGGTGTGGCTCCCGCGGACGAGTCGTGGGGCGTGCTGGCCGAGCGGGCGCAGGCCGCCCTCGACGCGCGATTCTGGCTCGACGACCGCGGCTGGTTCGCCGACGTGCTTCTGGCCCGGCCGGGACAATCCGTCGCCGAAGCCGTGCCGGACACCGCGCTGCGGAGCAATGGCCTGTTTCCGATCGCGTTCGGTCTGGTCCGGGGCGAACGGGCGCGCCGCGGTGTTGCCGCCGCCCTTCGTTATTTGGTCGTGCCCGGCGCGCTGCGGTCGCTGGCGCCGCTGCCGGTCACGCCGCCGCTGCCCATTCGCGACGCCGACGGACGGTTGCTGAACGATCCGGATTCGCCGTATTGGGGTCATTATGAAGGGGACGAGGACACGCGACGCAAACCCGCCTACCACAACGGCACGGCCTGGGTGTGGACGTTTCCGACGTTTTGCGAAGCACTGGCTTCCGCCTGGGATTATTCGCCCGCCGCGGTGGCCGCGGCCAGGGCCTACCTTGGCAGCGTGGACCGTCTCTTGATGGAGGGTTGCGCGGAGCAACTGCCGGAGATTGTGGACGGAGATGCCCCACACACGCAACGTGGTTGCGATGCGCAGGCGTGGAGCGTCACGGAAGCCCTGCGCGTTTGGCAGCTCCTCGAAACCGCGCGTTGATCGGGCGGATAACTGCGTATGGCGGATTGAGGATGGCTGGGGAGCGCGGGCGTCCTCGCCCGCTGTCTTCGGCGTCCCGCCGAAGACTCCTGAACACTCGGAGCACCCGGCGAGACACCGGCTCGAAGGAACTTGAGTCCAGACTCTTCGGACTGCAGTCATGGCGATACGAACTTGAGTCCAAGCCGCTCGGACTTGAGTCCGAACGACTGCCACTGAAGTGGAAACGACGGCGACTTCAGGGCTGGTTCCGTTGACTTGAGGCTCTACACCAATGGTTGCAGCGGGGACAGGTTGGTCTGAGGCTGGGTCGTTGCCGGCGAATGGCAGGCAGGGTCCAGGTGGTCCAGACGCACGACGCGCAAAAGCATGACGGGGAGCGGGGGAGCGCGACCGTCCCGGTCGCCTGCAACCGGCGTCTCGCCGGGTGCCCCGGGTTCTTCGGCGAGATGCCGAAGACAGCGGGCGAGGACTCCCGCGCTCCCCGCGCAACGGATCGAATCGCTCCTATTGCGTCCCAGCTTCCCGGATTTGAGTCCGAACGGCTGCCGCTGAAGGCAACAGGAGAGTGGGGAACGCGACCGTTCCGGCTTCACCTGGCGGGGAGACTACCGATAGCACCTACCAGCGGCAGGTAGATCGCGACCATGACAGGCAGGGTGACCAGGAAAAGAGATCCGGTCGCGGTGGCGAGAAATCCCACCCACGACCCCGGCCGGTCCCGTTTGCTGAACCAGACCCAGAGACAATAGCCGGTGGCAAGTGCCGACATGGCAATGACGAGGCCCGGTCCTACGGCCCTGCACAATATGGTGAACCCCGGCAATGGAAGCGGCGCTCCATGCATCCTGATCATCAGGGGCAACTGGAGCAGCGCCCAGACCAACCAGCACGCCGCCCAGAACAAGGCGAGAATGACTCCGTGGGCAACTTTGTTCAATTTGTTCATGTTGTTTTCGTTCTGATTTGACCATTGCAGGGCCGAGAAGTCACGCAACGCAAAGGTCACCGACGGGAGCCAGCCGCCGATGAGGTTCGATTTGTCTCTGAGCGAATCGGCTGGCTCCCGCTCGCTGCACCGCTCTGGTTCGGCGATTGATTCTCGACCGCCACATACTCAACCCGAATCCTGCCATTGTGCGCTCCGGCGGCGTTTGTGAAATACTGCCACCGGCCCAACTGGATGACGTAAACCGTCGAACGATTTGTGACCAGGCGAGCCATAAGGACCTGGCCATCCGGCACTCGAACGGCGTGCTCCTCCCACGCGGTCCGACTAGTCGGTCCAGTATCACGAGGGCCGAAGACGTTTGTGCCTCGCGGATCATTCACGCCGTAGAACTCGCATCGCAAATCCTCTCTCGTCACATCTCTGAGCCGAGGGCGTCCGCTGAGGGCAATCTCCCACCGTGGCGCATTGCGTGCGGATGGCTCTGGCGCATCCAGGTAGATGTGTCCACCCAGACTCCAGCCAAGCAAGGCTGGTCCAATCTGTAGGCCATACGCTGGCGGAGCTGGGCGCTTTGGTAAGTGAAGCCACCCCCGCAATGTCGCCTCGTCTCTCTCCCAGCGGGTTTGCCAGTTGTCTGTGTGGGTCTCCACCATCTCGGCTGTGTAGATGCGTCCAAACTCGGGATGAACCAAGCCTCGCGATGCCAGCCATACCATGCCAACAAGAACGACTGCAAGCAGAGCGAAGAGAGCCCATTTCCTATTGGTTGCGGGCGTAGTCATAATGCGCCGAACGTGAGCTCAGGCACGCGGGGCTGATGAGGTCGTCCGCGATAGCGGAACTGGAGACGCCATCCCGCGTTGCCTGCAGCGATTTGTTAGACCACGTTTTCATGAATCACAAGACCGGCTTTCTCGCTCCAATCGATGACTCGCCCTCGCAGCAACGCCTCAGCTTCCTGAGCGATGTAGATCGGCAGCCCATCTACAACAAAAACTCTATCTGCCGGGATGGTGTCCTTACCCGGGAAACAAAGCAACCATGACCACCGTCCACTGGGGCGCTCCTGAATCCAAGCGAACTGAGCCAAACGACCCTCGTGCTCCGTGCTAGCCGTCCGAACTAACTGGAGCAAACGCTCAGTGATATTGGCTCCAAAGGGTAGCGTATGCATAACGCTCGACGTGGTCTAACATTATTATTGGGACAAAGTCGGGGGCGGAGGACAAAGTGAGACTTGGACATTCATGAGGCCATCGTGGAGCCCCGCGAGCGCGCAGGCAAGCGGATTTGAGGCATGAACGGTCGAGCATAGCGCGGATTTCTCATTGAGGTAACCAGGAGGATTTGGAGGCGGATACGAGGGAGAAGGCCTTGCGGGCGTTTCGGGCAGCCATGAAATCGTAAAAGCCCTGAAGGGTCGCTTGGCGTTTGT
>Ga0187854_10001567_pt1 | contig 22103 bp, 18 predicted proteins | sample June2016WEW_6_15_FD_132445 | JGI IMG/M metagenome (GOLD analysis project Ga0187854, IMG submission 132445) | Peatland microbial communities from SPRUCE experiment site at the Marcell Experimental Forest, Minnesota, USA - June2016WEW_6_150 | ecosystem: Environmental > Terrestrial > Soil >...
ATCCGCGCCGGCCATCTCCACGATGAAGGCTGCGGCTACGGGGTCCGGGTTCTTTCCCTTCCGGGCCTGGCGCAGAGTGGCCACATGATCTACATTCACTGAAAGCTTGGGCACAGGTTCCTCCTCTAAATAGCGATAAGCGGTCAGCTTTCAGCCCTCAGTAAAAGAAAGAATTTTCTGGGAGTCTTTGCGGATCGCTTTTACTCTGCCATACTCTTTCGGATGCACTCTGCAATCTCTTCGGCGTAGGCCGATATATCCCGGGCGTTCTCGCCCTCGGCCATGACCCGGATCAAGTTCTCCGTCCCGGATGGGCGAACCAGGATTCTTCCCCGGTCAGCCAGTTTTTTCTGGATCTTTTTAATCAGGGAAGCCACCTCCGGGATCTGGTGGGGGTCGCGCTTTTTAGCCACGGGAACGTTGAGCAATACCTGCGGGAAGGTTTTCATGATGGTGGCTAGTTCCGAGAGTTTCTTTTCCTCCCGTTTCATCACCGCCAAAACCTGAAGCGCTGAAAGCACTCCATCCCCGGTCGTATTGTAATCGAGAAAGATAAGATGACCCGATTGTTCTCCCCCGAGATTGTACCCGCCCCGGGCCATCTCCTCAACCACATAACGATCCCCCACCTGAGTCCGCACCACTTTAATCCCCCGCTCTTTCATGGCCAAATCCAGACCCAAATTACTCATGACCGTGGCCACTAAGGTATGCTTCTTCAGCCGGTTGGCTTTTCGGAGATCATAGGCGCAAAGGGACATGATCTGGTCCCCGTTCACTACGTTACCCAACTCATCCGAGAAGATGGCCCGGTCCGCATCCCCGTCCAGCGAGATTCCAATGTCCGCGCCATGTTCTTTCACCGCTTGAGTCACGACCTGAGGATGGAGGGAGCCGCATTGGAAATTGATATTCTCCCCGTTGGGGTCAATGCCCAAGGGGATGACTTTGGCGCCGAGTTCCTCGAAGACCGCTGGAGCGACTCGGTAAGCTGCCCCGTGAGCGCAGTCCAGCACGATCTTCATACCATCCAAAGATTGTTCTTTGGGATAGGAGTTCTTCAGATAAACCACATACCTTCCCACGGCATCATCCACCCGGAAAGCTTTCCCTACTTCCTGGGCCGTAGGGCGGAGAAGAGCGGTCTGATCGGAGAAGATCAGCTCTTCAATCTTGTCCTCCAGTTGATCGGGGAGTTTGAATCCATTCCCGGAAAAGATCTTGATGCCGTTATCCTGGAAAGGGTTGTGGGAGGCGGAAATGACGATCCCCGCATCCGCCCGCATGGAAGTGGTGATATAGGCGATCCCCGGAGTGGGGAGAGGGCCAACCAAGAGTACATCCACCCCCATGGAGCAGATACCGGCCACCAGGGCATTCTCGATCATGTACCCCGAGAGACGGGTATCTTTTCCGATGACGATGCGATGCCGCTTCTTTTGATTTTTGAAGATGAAGGCAGTTCCCCGCCCCAGCTGCATGGCCATCTCTGTGGTCATGGGATGGATATTGGCTACCCCGCGAATGCCGTCTGTTCCGAAGAGTTTCCCCATTTCTCGAGCTTCCTCCCCAAACCTATTTATTGCTCCGGAGCCTCCGACGTGCTCCGCAGAATCGCATCTACCACTTGAACGAGCCGGCGCGTTCGTCCTACCTCGTGCACTCGCACGATATTGGCGCCATTCCGAACGGCTATCGCCACCGTGGCCAGGGTCCCTTCTTCCCGGTCCTCCGGGGGAAGCCCGAGAATCTGGCCAATAAAAGCCTTCCGGGAGGTTCCAATGAGTAAGGGCTGGTTCAAAACTTTAAAGCGCTGGAGATGTTTCAGAATGGTTAAATTGTGGCGCTTCTCCAGGGATTTTCCAAAACCAATCCCCGGGTCGAGGATGATCTGATCTCTCTGGATTCCCTGGGTTCCGGCGTAAGCCATGCGCTCCCTGAAGAATTCGAGAATTTCCCCCATCAAGTCAGCATAGTCGGTGTTGGCCTGCATGGTCTCCGGCTGGCCCCGCATGTGCATCAAAACCACCGGGACCTTGTATCGGACCACCACCCCGGCCATCTTTTCATCATACCTCAGGGCGGTGACATCATTGATCATCTCCGCCCCCGCCTCCAGGGCTCTTTCCGCCACCCAGGCCTTCCGGGTGTCGATGGAGATGGGGATGGAAGTCTTGGAAATCAACTCCTCAATGACCGGAATCACCCGCCTGGCTTCTTCCTCCTCAGGGACCGGTTTTGATCCAGGACGGGTAGACTCGCCTCCGATGTCCAGAATGTCCGCGCCCTCTTCGGCCAACCGCCGCCCCTGTTCCACGGCTTTGCCCCGCTCCAGGAACCTCCCTCCGTCGGAGAAGGAGTCCGGAGTTACATTCAGCGCGCCCATGATCAGCGTGCGTTGGGAAAGATCATAATCTCTTCGGCGAAAATGAAGAATGGCGATTTGCATATAAAATAAGGGCCATAAGTCAAGAACCCAGACCGGATCATTCCGCCCCTGGTCCCTTGGCCTTTGACCCTTCTTTATAAAGTCCTTACCGCTGGAGCCTGATCCCGGGGTGGGGTTTCCGGCAGGGAAGGCTTTAGGCCGATTACCTCGTCGACCTCTTCCCCGGCCAGCACTTCTTTCTCCAAAAGAGCCGCGGCCAGGCGATGGAGCTGATCCATATGCTGAAGGATAATCGCCTTGGCCCGCTCATAGTTCTCCAGAACAATCCGCTTGATCTCGGTGTCGATGTCCACCGCAGTCTTTTCGCTGTAGTCTTTGGGCCGGCCAATCTCTCGTCCGAGGAAGATATGTTCTTCTTTTTTGCCGAAAGTCAGAGGGCCCATTTTGTCGCTCATCCCGAAATCGCAGACCATCTTCCTCCCCCACTCCGTGGCCATCTCCAGGTCGTTTCCGGCCCCCGTGGTTTGGGTCTTCAGCACCAATTCTTCCGCGGCACGGCCCCCCAGGAAGATCGCAATCTTGTCGAGGATGTATTCTTTGGACAGGGTGTGCTTATCCTCAGCAGGTAACTGCTGGGTGAGTCCCAAGGACCGGCCCCGGGGAATGATGGTCACCTTATGGATGGGGTCTGCGTTGGGAATGAACTTGGCTACCAGGGTGTGGCCCGCTTCGTGGTAGGCCGTGAGGCGTTTCTCTTCATCGCTGATGATCATGGTCCGCCGTTCAACGCCCATGAGAACCTTATCTTTGGAAGCCTCAAAATCGGTCATCTCCACTTTGGCCTTGTTCCGACGGGCCGCTAGAAGGGCCGCTTCGTTCGCCAGGTTTTCCAGGTCCGCTCCCGTAAACCCCGGTGTACCCCGGGAAAGCACCTGGAGGTTAACATCTTCAGCCAGGGGCGTTTTGCGGGTATGAACTTTCAGGATTGCCTCTCTCCCCTTTACATCCGGCCGGGGAACAACCACCTGGCGGTCAAACCGGCCCGGCCGCAAGAGGGCCGGGTCCAGAACATCGGGGCGGTTCGTAGCCGCGATGATGATGACCCCTTCGTTCGATTCGAATCCGTCCATTTCCACCAGGAGCTGGTTGAGGGTCTGTTCTCGCTCATCATGCCCTCCGCCCAGGCCGGCTCCCCGATGGCGCCCTACGGCGTCAATTTCATCGATGAAGATGATGCACGGGGCATGTTTCTTCCCCTGTATGAAGAGGTCCCGAACTCGGGAGGCGCCAACTCCAACGAACATTTCCACAAAATCCGAACCGCTGATGGAGAAGAAAGGAACATTGGCTTCGCCGGCGATGGCCCGGGCCAGGAGGGTTTTGCCCGTTCCCGGAGCTCCAACCAAAAGGACCCCTTTGGGGATCCGGCCCCCCAAACGGGTGAATTTTTTGGGGTCCCGGAGAAATTCGATGATCTCCTGGAGTTCCTCTTTCGACTCTTCGATCCCGGCCACATCCAGGAAAGTCACTTTTTGCTGCTTTTCGCCAAGCAGTTTGACCTTGGCTTTTCCGAAAGACATGGCTTTGGTCCCGCCCGCCTGCATTTGTCGCATGAAGAATATCCAGAAGCCAATCAGGAGGAGCATGGGGAACCAGGAGATGAGCATGGTCATGTACCAGGGAGAATCCTCCTCCGGCCTAGCCGTGATCCTTATATTCTTATCGGTTAGAGCTTTGATCAGGTCGGGATAGTTGGGGGCAAATGTCCTGAACTCCTTGAGGTTGGTGTAACGCCCGTAGATGTTGTGCCCCTGGATGGTGACCTCTTTCACTTCCCCCTTCTCCACAGCCGTCAGAAAGTCGCTGAAGATGACCTTTTCCTGCGAGGTCCGGGGCTGGTTGAAGAGGTTGAAGAGAAGGATCATCATCAAGCTGATGACCAGCCACAAAGCCAAATTCTTATAAAAGGGGCTAAATTTCCCCCCTCCCATAAACACCCTCGCCAATTAGATTTTTGTTGAATTTTACTCGTTTACGAAAACAACTACAAATTTTTTATACCATAGATGAATAAAAAAAGGTAGGGCAAAAGTTCTCTTCCCCACCTTTTCAGCGCGAAAATAATCTCTTCACCTATATTCTACACCACAGAGAGTACAGAGAGCGCCGAGGGAAAAAAATTCTAATGGAAAGATAAAGAATAATAGAGACTGTTCCGGAAAAAAGTGGAAATTTGGCTTTTAAAAATAAGCCGAAGAACAAATCCATAATCTTTTTAGGGTTCGTTTTGATTTCGTTCAAAAACCTTACCCTTGGATTACCAGATAATCGGCAGGTATTAGATCGATCAAAAAATAACCAGTTTCCCCTTATTATTCATATGGATTTGAGTTTTTTCGGAACAGTCTCTAATAACCTTAGCCGGAATTTCTATTTAGCTTCCATCCGGAAACTCCCTCTCCCCTTGCGGGAGAGGGTCTGGGTGAGGGGGAATAGAAATGAAAAGCCTTGATATCCCAATCGTTATCACCCCCACCCCGACCCTCCCCCTCAGGAGGGGAAGGGGAATTCGAGGGTTTCCGGATGGACACTATTTAGCTCCGCGGCCTCTGCGATCTCTGCGCTGAAAAAATTCCCATCCCTCAAAGAACCTCTACCCGCAAAATTCGTTGAGTTTCCGGTTTCAATCGGACCCGGTGATCAATCCGGACTCCCGCCACCCAGAGAAGGCGGTCTCCTCGGTAAAGGAGAGGGATCCGTTTTCTTTGTGGGGCAGGGATTTTACAGTCGATGAATAGATTTTTCACCTTCTTCTCCCCTTCCATCCCGAGCGGTTGAAAACGGTCTCCAGGACGGAAGGACCGAATGGTCAATGGAAAATTAAGGTTATCAAAATCCAGAAGAGCAACATTGGGAGAGTCTTCCAGGGGAATCTTCCTCCTCCGCATCTGAAATTCAAACTGCATTCCCCGGCCGATCTCCTGAATTTCCACGTATCCCGGGCCGGCAACCGGGTGATCAAAAGGGACTGTCTTCTCCTCGGACCGGGAAAAATTCAAGGCATGGTAGGCCTTTGTCACGGAGAGGCCCTGAGGGAGTTTGAGGATTTTATTCGGGTCCTGACCCTCCAGAAGATTTTCTATGGCCAGGATATGGGACAAACCCACCCGCCGCAAATGGCCTTGAACTTTTTCGATGGCTAACCGGTAGCATCGAAGCCGGACCGGAAGCCGCTGGGCGGCCAAGGAGGGGATGTCCAGGATAAGACGATCTTTCCCCCGATCCCGGACCACCTTGGGGAATTCTTCTTCCAAATGTTCTTGCCAGAATTCTTCTTCAGCTCGAAAAAGATCGGCCATCTGGACCAGAATCTGGCGAACCCGGGGGTTATAACCCTGCAGAAGGGGGAGGAGTTCTTTTCTTACCCGGTTCCGGAGATATTGAACGGATTGGTTGGAGGGGTCTTGAAGGAAGGGCACTTTCTTTTCTTTGAGAAAAGATTCGACCTCTTCCCGCCAGACTTCAATCAGCGGCCGGATAAAAATTCCTCCCCGCACCGGAGGAATGCCCGAGAGGCCCCGGGTCCCCGAACCCCGCAAAATCCGCATGACCATCGACTCTGCCTGGTCATCCGCAGTATGTCCCAGGGCAATCTTGGAGGCTTTATTCGCCCTGGCCGTTTCCTGAAGAAAGGCGTAGCGCAGGTCCCGGGCTGCTTCCTGGGTTGACAGGCCCTCCTCTTTTTGCCAGGTTCGCACATCCCCTTTTCGGTGGAAGAAGGGAATCCCCAGCTTCCCGGATGCTTTCCGGACAAAATTGGCCTCTTTTTCTCCTTGCGGGCGCAGGCCATGATCCAGGTGGGCAACAACCAGCGAAAGGTGAAAATCTCCCCGAATCTCCCAGAGGGCTTGAAGAAGAGCCATGGAATCTGCCCCTCCTGAAACCCCGACTACAACTTTTTCTCCAGGCTGGAGCATTTCGTATTTTCGAATGGTCTTCTTTAAACGTAAAATCAGGGGGTGCACGATGGATCGGAACCCTCTTCATACCTCGCGAGAACGAAGAGCAGATCAGCTAACCGGTTGAGAAACTTGAGCACCTCAAGATTGCTGATGATCTTCTGCTGAAGCAATCCCACCGCTTTACGCTCCGCCCGGCGCACAATCGTTCTACCCAAATCAATGGCCGCTCCAGAGACCGTCTCTCCCGGGCAGATGAATTCGCTTTTTAAGGCTACCTCCGTCTGCAACTCCTCGATCCATTGTTCCAAGCGACCCACATGCTGGGGGGTAAGCTGGTATTCGTATTTGGGCGCATCTTCTGGGGCTGTAGCCAGCTCAGCCCCCAGAAGAAGCAGGTCCTTCTGAATACTCAGAATGATCTCCCTGGTCTTGGCTTTACGGGCCGAGGCCCTGGCCAGTCCCAAGGCAGAGCTTGCTTCGTCCAGGGTCCCATAGGCTTCAGTCCTGGGGCCGGATTTAGGCACTCTCTGGCCCCCCAGGAGGCTGGTAAACCCTTTGTCACCCTTCTTGGAAAACTTCATCGCCATAAAAGACTCTCCCATCGCCTCGTTTCAGGACCGCTTCACTCGAGGAACGTCACGCCTTCGGACGGATCTGAGGGATCTTTCGTTCCCTTATTCTCAAGGCCGAAGGCCGATCCTCGGGAGAGCGCATCTTCCGCTCCTCAAGGCCGCCAGGCCGATCCTTCTTAGTCAGTCTATTCAGCTTTTCCACTTCAGCAGGCCGAAGAGGCCGGTATTCACCCGGTTTGATCTTTCCCAGAGAGAGTCCTCCAAATCGAACCCTCACCAGCTTTAGGACAGAGTGGCCCATCTTCTCCCACATTCTTTTCACCTGACGATTCCTTCCCTCATGCAAGGTCATCTCCAGCCAAGAATTCTCGTCGGTCTCTTTTAAGGGAACGATTCGACAGGGAGCGGTGGGGCCATCCGTCAGAGAAATTCCTCGGCTCAGCTTTCGGATCTCTTCCGGAGCGGGCTTTCCTTTCACCTTCACCCGGTACGTACGGGGAACCTCGAAAGAGGGATGGGATAACCGGTAGGCCAGTTCCCCATCATTGGTGAGAAGGAGGAACCCCTCGGCATCGTAGTCCAGCCTTCCAACGGGGAAGAGACGGGGATATTTGGATTTTACCAGATCCATAACCGTTGCCCGCCCCTCAGGGTCATCGACTGTGGTCACGATATTTTTCGGTTTGTTGACCATGAGGTAAACTCTGGAGGCAGGCAAAGTCACCCTGCGGCCGTCCACCTTGATGTGGTCGCGAGATGGGTCGGCCTTATCCCCGATATGGGCCACCCGCCCGTTGACGGTGACCCGTCCCTCCCGGATCAACTCTTCCGACTGCCGCCGCGAGGCTACCCCCATCTCAGAGAGGATCTTTTGGAGCCTCGGGAGAGGGCTCATCGCTCATGGCCTCCTGGTTTGGTTCAATTTTCGGACTTTCTTCCCCAGCCCCTTCCCCTTCCAGGGGCATGATTCCTTCTGCTGAAGGGGGACCTAATCCCTCCAGGTCTTTCAAGGTGGGGAGTTCTGACAAATCTTTCAGACCGAAGACTTCCAGAAATTTTCTCGAAGTCCCATAGACCAGGGGCTTCCCGGGAACGTCCTTTTTCCCGATGATCTTGATCAATTTCTTTTCCAGAAGGGTGTGCAGCACGCCCCCCGAATCTACTCCCCGGATCTTTTCGATATCCATGCGCACCACTGGCTGCCGGTAGGCAACGATGGCCAGAGTCTCCAGGGACGGCTGGCTCAGGGCAGTGCTTTTGACCTTCTTCAATTTCTTTATCCAATCGGCATGCTCCGGTCGAGTCCGGAACTGGAACCCTTCGGCCACCTCCACCAGAAGAAAACCTCGCTCCGACTTCCGGTATTCTTCCATCATCTCCGAGAGCAAACGCTGCAGGTCTCTTTTATTGATTCCCAGGACCTCCTTCATCCGGTCCAGGGTCAAAGGGCTCTCGGAGATGAAGATTAAGCTTTCCAGGACGGCTTTGAGCTGAGCATCTTCCACTTCACATAATCCTTTCTTCGATGGTCTTCCGCCCCTCTTCCCGGTCTACGGGGGAGAAGATCCGGATCGTTCCAAAAGATTCAGCCTGGTAGACTCTGATCATGCGCAGGCGGAGCAGCTCCAGGAGGGCCAGAAAAGTGAGAACCACCTCCCTCCGGGAAGTGAGCGAAGTGAAGAGTTCGGTAAAGGCCACGCTCTCCACTTCCCAGAGTCGCTCCATGATCTGGAGAATCTTATCTTTGATGTTGAGATGTTCTACAGAGATCTCTTGAAATTCCTCGGGGGGAAGGCCCTGCAGAACTTTCTTCATCGCCTCCAGCAGCTCAAAAAGGGAGGCCTCCCCGCCGATGCTTTCTTCCCCACCCTCAAGAAGTTCTTCCCCGAAGAAATGGCGGATGAAAACTTCCCGATTCAGCATGGGTCCTTTAGTTAATTCCAGGGCGGCCTCCTTGAAACGCTGGTATTCCAGGAGCCGCCGCACCAGTTCTGCCCGCGGGTCCTCTTCTTCTTTTTCGCCTTCGCCTTCTTCTTCGGGGGTGGGCAGAAGCATTTTGGACTTGATGTGCAGCAGAGTCGCGGCCATAAGAAGAAATTCCCCGGCCACGTCCAGATTCAGGTTTTTCATCATCTCCAGGTATTCCAGGTATTGCTGGGTAATGCCCGCAATGGGGATGTCATAGATATCGATCTCATTCTTCTTGATCAGAAAAAGAAGAAGATCCAGCGGCCCTTCGAAGGACTCCAGTTTGACCTTTAAGGGCAATTCCAGCTGCTCCGGTTCAGGGGCGAAAGGGGTCGATTCCATGCCTCTCCTAAATTTGATGAAAGGGTTACTCGTTTCTCCTTACTCGTTCCAAGCGGGATGCTGAAATCTACGACCGGCAACGGGCAGCCAGCAACGAGAAACTAGCAATCATCTTTAAATCTTCATCGCCGCCCGTACTTCTACCATGGTCTGGGCTGCGATCTTGCGGGCCTTTTGGCAACCGGCCTCCAGGATTTCCTCCATCAGGTGAGGGTTCTGAAGGTACCGCGCCCGCCGCTCGTGAATGGGCGCCAGATGGGCCACGAGAATTTCGCCCAGATGCTTTTTGTCCTCCACGCACCCGAGCACGGCCCGCCGGCAATCCACATTGACTCGCTCCACGATTTCCGGAGAACTGTATACTTTGTGGAAAGCGAAGACGTTACAGATATCCGGATTCCCGGGGTCGCTCCGGCGGATGCGGTTGGGATCGGTAAACATGAGACTCACTTTTCTCCGGATCTCCCCGGGAGGATCCGATAGGTAGATGGCATTGTCGTAACTCTTGCTCATTTTCCGGCCGTCGATTCCCAGCAATTTGGGAATCTCGGTAAGCATCGGTTCGGGAACGGGGAAGACTTCCCCGTAGAAAAAATTGAACCTCCGGGCGATCTCCCGCGAAAGCTCGACATGGGGAACCTGATCGATGCCCACCGGAACTTTATGGGCTTTGTAGATGATGATGTCCGCCGTCTGCAACAGGGGATATCCCAAAAACCCATAGGTGGAAAGGTCGCGGTTGGCCAATTCTTGCTGCTGCTCCTTGTAACTGGGAACCCGCTCCAGCCAGGGAAGCGGGGTAATCATGGAGAGGAGCAGATGAAGTTCCGCGTGTTCCTTGATTTTCGACTGAATAAAGAGGACGCTCTTCTCCGGCGAGAGTCCTACGCTCAGCCAGTCGATGACCATATCCCGAATGTTTTCCTGGATGATTTCGGTATGGGCATATTCCGTAGTCAGGGCATGCCAGTCGGCGGCGAAGAAAAAACATTCATATTCTTCCTGGAGCCGTTTCCAATTGTCCAACGCTCCCACCATGTTCCCCAGGTGAAGTTTTCCGGTGGGCCGCATTCCGCTCAGGACTCGTTGCTTGGGCATCGAAACTTTCCTTCTCCCTTCTCTGCAATTCAGACACTGGACTTCAGACTTTTTCTATGCGTAATCTCTAGCCCTACTTGTCCCGCAGTCTGAAGTCCAAGGTCTAATGCTTAAATTACAGTTCCCTTCTTTCTATTTTGAGGTCTCTTCAACTCGGGTCCAAGACCTATCCACTGGAGGTCTTCTCGGTTGGTTCCCCTCCCCTTTTTTTCTTGGGAAGGGAAAGTTTTCGCCTCTCTGCGTCCCCCTGCCGGGGCCTGTATTTCTTCGAAACAAAATCGATCTCCTCCTGCCGATTGACCAGTTTCCCTTCGAGTTTGGCCCGCAGGACCGTCTGGAGGATTTCCGTGTAGATGGGGCCAGGGACGAAGCCCATCCGTCTCAGGTCCTGGCCGCTCAAAGAAACCTTGATTCGCTTCAATTCGGTAAAGTAGAGAGAGATGGTTTTTTCCACCGTTTCCGAATCGGTCTTGGCCATGGCGTAGAGCAGAAAATCAGCGGGCAGGGGATTCAAGAGAAAATAGATATCGCTTCGCCTCAGCGATGGAGGGATAGAAAGGCGGGTGACCACCTGCGCAGCCATTCTCCTCTGCCGGATAAAATTGGCCTGGAATTTTTCGGGAAGGGAAAACCAGGCGAGGAGCCCCTCGACTTCCTTCTCTGAAAGGACATCGACCATCCCCAAAAAAGCCACCTTCCATGGCTCGAACTTTTCTCCCGTGAACAAAAGTCGGTACCAGGAGACAACCCCCTCCACCCTTTGAAATCGGCCTTCCAGAGTTCGATCCGCTTTCAGACTGGGATGGAAGAAAGTCAACAACCCGTGATCACCCAGGCGCTTCAGGACCGCCCAGGGTTTCTCTTCGGAGAGGCAGAGGACAAGTTCGCGGAACAGCCGCCTGCCGGAAAGCCGGCCGAACAGCTTCATGCGAACCGCATTCTCCATGAGCATATGAGTCTGCTTGGCAATCTGAAAGCCGATACGCTGCTCGAACCGCAGAGCCCGGAAGACCCTGGTGGGGTCTTCTACGAAGCTCAGGTTGTGAAGAACGCGGATGACCCGCTCTTTCAGGTCTTTCTGCCCTCCAAAAAAATCGATGAGTTCGCCGAAGTGCTGCGGGTTCAAATGGATGGCCAGGGCATTGACCGTAAAATCCCTCCGGTAGAGGTCGAGCTTGAGCGAGCTATGCTCCACCCGGGGCAGAGCTGCAGGATGATCGTAGTATTCCAAACGGGCCGTGGCCAGGTCCAGCCGGTAACCCGTGGGAAGGTTCAACGTGGCCGTGCCAAATTTTTTATGGACCCGCAAGTCCCCATTTCCTTCTTTGGCCAGCGCACGGGCCAGGCTGATTCCATCCCCTTCCACCACCACGTCTATATCCAGATTCTCATTCCGTAGGAGAAGGTCCCGCACGAATCCCCCAATGGCATACACCTGCAGACCCAATTCCTGGGCTCTCGTCCCGATTTTTTTCAGCAGGCCCAGTACCTCGCCAGGTAACCGCTCCTCTATAATTTTCTGGATTCCCCTCTTGCGCGGCTCCGCCGATGAGAAATCCGCCTCGGCCAAAAAAGCCGTGAGCTGGTCGCTGCGAGTATAAAGCCAGCGGAGCAGATCGGTCCGGGTGATAGCCCCCACCAGTTTTCCCTTCTCCAGAACCGGCAGGAAGCGCTGGTTGTTGCCCACAATCAGGTCCTGGATTTTGGGAAGCGGGGTATTGGGGGTCACCGTGGCAAATTCTGTGTTCATGTAGTCCCGAACCGGAGAGTCTTTGAACCCGTGGAAGCCGGCCTTTTCGATGATTTGCCGGGAGATCAAACCGGCCAATCGCCCATCTTCCATCACCGGAAGGACGTTGATGTTGTAGCGGGTCAGGAGCTCCCCGGCGTGCTCGATGGTCTCCTCGGTCTGGACCGTCTTCACCGGGAAAGACATGAGTTCCTGGGCCAACCGTATAGGGTGAATCCTCTTCTCCAGGTAATCGAGAAGCTTTTTCTCCGCCTGGCTAAGGCTCATTCCCTTGATGGTTGCCGCGGCAGCAGTGGCATGCCCCCCCCCGCCGAAGGCGGCCGCAATCTCTCCCACATTTACCTCCTCGACCCGGCTCCGGGCGACGAGATAGACTCGGTCTTCCATTTGGGCCAGGGCAAAGAGGACGCTGATATTCTCCATGTCTTTCAGCTTATGGACCAGGAGGGCAAAGTCTCCAACGTATTTGCTCGAAGAGGCCTTGGCCACTACCACTTCAACCCCCTTTACCATGTGGCGGGTGGCGCTTTGGATTAATTCATTGAGCAGGGAGATCTGGTCCGTGGTCAACTCCCGGGTAATGAGGCTCGACACGATGTTCAGATTGGCTCCCTTGGAGAGCAAAAAGGCCGCCGTCTCCAGGTCTTCCGGCGTAGTGGAAGAAAAGGTAAAGGATCCCGTGTCTTCATACAGGCCCACGGCCATCACCGTTGCTTCTTCGGCAGTCAGGAGAATGTTCTGTTCCTTTAGGATTTTAGCCAGGATGGTGATCGTGGCCCCCACCTCCCGGGTTACTTCCACGGTTCCGTGGAGGTCCTCCGGTGAAGGGGGGTGGTGATCATAAATAAGCAGTTCAACTCCCGGCCGCTTGACGACTTCGCTGAATTTCCCGATTCTTCCGGGCTGGCGGGTGTCGACCAGAATTACTTTCTGGATGGCTTTCAAATCTATATTTTTCATCCGCTCCGTCTGGAAGACATAGAAAGTGGATTGAATGAAAAAATCGCGCAGATTTTTTTCGGTGGATCCGGGAAAGACCATGACCGCCTGCGGGTAGAGCTTCTTGGCCGCCAGCATAGAGGCTAAAGAGTCAAAATCGGCGTTGATGTGGGTAGTAATGACTTCCATAGCTCAACCCCGGGGATGAAACTTCTGGTGCAACCGTTTCAGGTGTTCCCGGGAAACGTGAGTGTATACCTGGGTCGTAGCAATGTCTACATGGCCCAGCATCGACTGGACGGACCTCAAGTCCGCTCCTCCCTCCAGGAGATGAGTGGCAAAAGAATGGCGCAGCACATGAGGGGTGATACGTTTATGAATCCCGGCTGTCTGGACATACCTCTTCAAGATCTTCCAGAAACCCTGGCGGGTGATTCCCTTTCCTCTCGTTCCAACGAACAACGTGGGCTGGGAGGACCGGAAGGGGTATAGACGCCGGGGTCCTTCCAGGTACCCTTTCAGGGCTTGGCCGGCAGCCTTTCCGATGGGAACGATCCGTTCCTTCGATCCTTTTCCCCGGGTTCGTACATATCCTACGTCCAGATTCACGTCGTTCACCGTGAGATGAACCAGCTCCGAAACCCGAAGGCCGGTGGCATACATCAGCTCCAGCATCGCCCGGTCCCGGATTCCCAGGGGGTGGCTCGGGTTGGGCTGTTGTAAAAGACCTTCCACCTCCAGAACCGTAAGGACGGAGGGAAGCCGGGGTACGACCCTGGGCGACCTCATCCGCCGCAAAGGGCTCTCCTTTATCGCCTGCTCCTGCAAAAGGAATTTATGAAACCCTTTCAAGGTGGAGAGGGTACGGGCTGTGCTCCTGGGAGAAAGACCTTTGGATCGCATGGCTTTAAAATAACTCAGGGTGTGGTCAACCGTAATTTCTGCCACCTTCGAAACTCCCCTTCCCCGGACCAGGGCAGCATACCCCTGAAGATCCCGGGCATAGGCGTCAAGCGTATTCTCGCTCAGTCCTTTTTCCACCGCTAAATGGTGTAAAAATCGGTCGATCCAGAGGTCGAGGTCCTTTTCCATCAGAATCTTTTTCTCCGTTTGCGGTTTCATTCTAACACATCGGTTTCTTTTTTCAATTTGTTTCTCCCCGGTTGATCCCCATCGCGGGATGTCGAATGTCAAGGGAGTAGAGGAAGTAGAAAAATTTCCCTTCCAATGCTCCAGTTTTTCAGGTCTTCATCCTTTTTCCCGATAATAAAGAAGGGCTCTTCGTCTCGCAAGTTTTTCCCCGATTGTGAGGGAAACTGCTTGACAAGCCTTTCTTTTTCTAATTTAATAATTTTATTTTTCATGCCGATAAGGAGTTGAAAGAATGGACATCTCGGAACTCTTACTATTCGTGCACAAAGAAGGGGCCTCCGATCTGCACATCAGTGCGGGGGAGCAGCCCATGGCCCGCATCCACGGGGAGATGCGACGAATCGAGGTCCCTACCCTCAGCAAAGAAGAACTCCATGTCATGCTTTATGACATCCTCAATGACCAGCAGCGGAAGAAGTTCGAAGAGTTCCACGAACTGGACTTTTCCATTGAATTGAAGGGCATTGCCCGTTTCCGGGTCAACGCCTTTCGCCAGGCCCGGGGAGAAGCGGTGGTCTTCCGGGTCATCCCTTCAACCATCCTGAGCCTGGAGGAATTGGGGCTGCCCAAAGGCCTTCGGGAGGTCTGCAAGAATGAACGCGGGCTGGTTCTGGTCACCGGCCCCACGGGAAGCGGAAAATCAACGACCCTGGCGTCGATGATCGATGTGATCAACAACTATCTGAAGGGCCACATTATCACCATCGAGGACCCCATCGAGTTTGTACACGATTCGAAGATGTGCTTGATTAACCAGCGGGAGCTGGGAGCTCATACCTTGAGCTTTGCCAATGCCCTCCGAAGCGCCCTCCGCGAGGACCCGGACATCATCCTGGTAGGAGAAATGCGTGACCTGGATACTATCTCTCTGGCCCTTACGGCGGCTGAGACCGGCCACTTGGTCTTTTCTACTCTGCACACCAGCGGAGCGCCAAAGACCGTAGACCGAGTCATCGACGTATTCCCCGGCGAACAACAGGGTCAGATTCGCTCCCAATTCGCGGAATCCATCCAGGCGATCGTCTCCCAGACACTCTTGAAGCGCAGAGACGGCCGGGGCTTGGTACCGGCCTTAGAAGTCATGATTGGCACCCCGGCAGTCCGCAACCTGATCCGGGAGAGCAAGGTGGCCCAGCTTCCTTCGGCCATTCAAACCGGCCAGAAATTCGGGATGATCAGCCTCGACCAATCCCTGAAAGACTTGGTAACTAGGAACATCGTTGACAAGGAACAGTGTCTCTATCTGGCCTCGAGCCCGAACATCTTCAACTCCTAAGGAGATACGGGAATGAGCATCAATTTGCGCGAGCTTTTGGAAGAGATGGTCCGGCAGGACGCCTCTGACCTGTATATAACTGTAGACAGCCCCCCCATGTACCGAGTCGAGGGGGTCACCTTCCCCTGGGGAGAGCGAAAATATTCCCCCGAAGAAACCGAAACCATGTCCATGTCCCTGATGAGTGAAACCCAGAAGCGGTACTTTAATCGGAGATGGGAAATGAACCTTTCCATCTCTTACCCCAACCTGGGCCGGTTCCGGGTCAATATTCTGCGCCAGCGCGGCTATTTTGGTCTGGTTTTCCGTCATATTAAAATTTACATCAAGACCATCGATGAATTGGGGCTCCCTCAAATCTTTAAAGAGCTGTCCATGGTAAAAAGGGGTTTGGTGTTGGTCGCCGGTCGAACCGGGTCGGGAAAGTCCACCACGCTGGCCGCCCTCATCGACTACCGAAATTCCAATGCCACCGGGCACATCGTTACTGTCGAGGACCCTATCGAATTTGTCCATAGCCATAAAATGTCCATCATCTCCCAAAGAGAAATTGGCATCGACACCCATGGATATGCCAGCGCCCTGAAACACACCCTGCGCCAGGCTCCGGATGTGATTCTCATCGGAGAAATCCGGGATGTGGAGACGATGGAAGCGGCTATCGATTATGCCGAAACCGGGCATCTCTGTGTTTCGACCATTCATGCCAACAACGCCAACCAGGCGACCGAGCGGATCATGAACTTCTTCCCCTCCGAGCGCCATCGGCAGATCTACCTGCAACTCTCTTTGAACCTGAAGTCCATCATTTCCCAACGCTTGATCCCCAACGTGGAGGGGACTCGAGTAGCCGCGGTGGAGATCCTCCTGGATACTCCCCGGGTTAAGGATTTGATCCACAAGGGGCAAGTCGATCTTTTAAAGGAAACGATGGCCCAGGGAACTGTCGAGGGAATGCAGACTTTCGATCAATCCCTCTTCGACCTCTACCGACAAGGGATCATCGATTTCGATACCGCCGTTGGTTATGCCGACAGTGCCAACGACCTGCGGTTGCGGATCAAGATGGAGGAGGTCGCGGAGAAGAAAGACGTCCAGGAAAGTAGCTTGAGGCTCTCGCCCGATTCCCATTCCCGGTATTAACCGGAACTCTGTGCGGATTTTATCGGGAATTGGCAGTTGGCGGGAAGTCCTACTTTGCGGAAAGGCGAGAAAGGATCTCCCGGGAATTCCGCAGCATCCGTTCAAAGTCGTTACGTCCCAAGCCCGCGCCTAACGCGACTCTCAGGGCCATCTCCTCGGAGATCAGGTCGCCGGGAGCGTGGGAATCCGTGTTTAAAACCATGGAAGCCCCGAATCTTTGACCCAGGCGGGCAACGTTCCCGTTGGCTAGGCTATGCCCCTTCCGGGAGGTAATCTCCAGGAAAACCCCTTTCTCCTTCGCCCGGATCACCTCTTCTTCCGAAATCAGACCCGGGTGGGCCAGGATATCCACTCCGGCCTCGATGGCCTGGCGATTGGTTCCCGGCGCAACCGGCTCCACCAGGGTTTCCCCGTGCACGACCACAACCTTTGCTCCCAGAGCGCGCGCTTCAGCAGCCAGAGGGGCAATCAGTTCCGGGGGCAGATGGGTGAGCTCAATTCCAGGGATGGCTCGTATCTGCCAGCGGCGGTTTAAATCCTCGCAGACGCGGATGATCCGGGGGAGAATCCAGTCGAGATTGGATGAATCGGCGTGGTCCGTAATGGCCACCGCCTGGTAGCCGATCATTTCGGCGCGGCGGACCAACTCCGAAGGTAAAAGCTCCCCATCGCTAAAGAGGCTGTGGGTATGCAAATCAATCATTGCGTTCTTCTCCCTGCAAGCCGTCTAGTCTTTTCCGTCCTTGATTTCGGTCTTGTTTCTATCCTCCCCTTGCCCCCCGCCTCCGGATTTCTTCAGTAGTTCCCCTCTGAGGCTATGAGGCAGGACCTCCTGGATGCGCAACTTCACCAGGTCTCCGGTCCGGAGGGAAGCACCAGGAAAGTTGACAATGCGATTGGTCCGGGTCCTTCCGGTTTTCTCTTCGCCCTTAGCTTTGCTCTGAGCTTCCACGAGAACTCCAACCTCCCTTCCCTCCAAGGATTTGCTCTTCCTGGAGGTAATCTCCTTTTGCAGGGCCTGAAGCTCCATCAGTCGCCTCTGCTTTATCTCTTCTGAAATCTTGTCCGGGAAAAGGGAAGCTCGAGTATGGGGGCGGTCGGAATATCGGAAAGAGAAAAACTCATCGAACTGCACCTTTTCGACAATTTCCAGAGATGATTGAAAATCCGCCTCGTCTTCCCCTGGGAACCCCGCGATCATATCCGTCGTGATGCTGACCTCAGGGGAGATCCGGCGGAGTTCTGAAATTTTTTCCCGGTATTCTTCGCTGGTGTACCCCCGGTTCATGCGTTTGAGGATCCGGTTCGATCCGGATTGGAGAGGGAGATGGATGTGTTCACAAAGCTTGGAAAGTCGGCCAAAAGCCCGGATCAGCCCTGGGGATAGGTCTTTGGGGTGAGAAGTGGTGAAACGGATGCGCTCGATTCCCGGGACCCCCTGGACCTCTTCCAGAAGCTCAACAAAGCCAATTTCGCCCGAGGTCCGGCTCCCGTAGGAATTTACGTTCTGCCCGAGAAGAGTCACCTCTTTCACCCCTTGGCCAGAAAGGCTATGAATCTCTTCCAGGATGTCCTTGCTCGGCCGGCTCACCTCCCTCCCCCGAACAAAAGGGACGATGCAGAAGGAACAGAAGTTATCGCAACCTTGCATGATAGACACAAAGGCCGTAGCCTTGCCCAGAGAGGGTGAAAGAGGAAGACCAGCATAGGGGTCCACCCTGCCCTGAAGATCAGTGGCAGACCCCCGAACCCTTGAAGCTTCCAGGGCTTCAAGGATTTCGGGGATTCTTCGGAATTCTTTTGTCCCCAGGACGAAGTCTACAAAAGGAATGCGTTTCAGTAACCTTTCCCCCTCCTGCTGGGCGACGCAGCCCGCGACCCCGATGATTAGTTTCGGGTTCTCCTTTTTCAGGGCTCGAAACCGGCCCAGGGCGCTGTAGGCCTTCTCTTCCGGCTTCTCCCGAACGCTGCAGGTGTTTACCAAGATCAGGTCAGCCTGGGAAGGGTCTCCCACCTGCCGGTAATTCCGATCCGTGAGCAACTGGGCAATCCGCTCCGAATCATAGACATTCATCTGGCAGCCGAAAGTCTGGAGGTTAAATTTTTTGGCGATCATAATAAACAACCCTCCCTCTTTTTAACACCTCTCCTTCCCCCGTGTCAATTCTTTGGGACTCTCATATCAACCTCCTCTTCCACACAACTCTTCGATTGTAATTCGTAAAGTTTTTTATGCAACTTAGATTTAAATTTTCGAGTGAAAGATGCCGAAGAATATAAGCATAAGCAAAGGGGTTTGGGAGGAGGTATGCGCTTAGAAAGATCTGCCAAGGTTGGCGGAAAGACTCCGGCCACTATTTCTGAACAAAAATCGATGCCAGGACCTGCTAAAAAATTGATGATCGATAAGGTCATCCAGGAGATTGAACACCTGCCGACTCTCCCTCAAGTCGTGATGAGGGTCCTGGCCATGGCCGAATCACCCCGAGTCAGCGCCATTGAATTGTCCAAAGCCATGGATCAGTCTTTGGCAGCGAAAGTCCTGAAGGTGTCAAATTCCGCCTTTTACGGGATGAGAAGCTCCAGGAATATCAACAGCATTCACCATGCCATCATGATGATCGGATTTGAAGCAGTAAAAGAAATTATCCTGACCACCTCTTTCTTCCATACTTTTCATGATTCCCATGATGTGCAAGCTTTACAACCCCTCTGGCAGCACTCATTGGAGTGTGCCTTGATCGCCAAACGATTGGCCTGGATGTACCGCTACGATTCCCTGGATGAGGCCTATCTTTCCGGATTGACCCACGACATCGGAAGGCTGGTAATCCAGCAACACTTTTCTGATCAGTACCGCGAAATTGAGAGCAAGAAGGATCAGGGAATAGAATTGCTCGCGGCGGAAAAAGAAGTTTTGGATGTTACCCACGCCGAGATCGGCGGGAAAGTAGCGGAACGTTGGGGGTTCCCCCCTACTTTAGTCGATGTCATCACCCATCACCACGATCGGGAATGGAAAATTAACCCGACGCTGGGGAAGATTCTTCTTTATGCCGACCAGTTTACTTTCGGTTTAATCGACTTTGCCCACCTGATTCACGCCTTCAGCGAGGAAGGAATGGCCTATCCCGCAACCTGGGATTCTTCCGATCTGGCTTCCGTTGAAATGATTCTCCATGAAGAAATGGAAAAAGCCAGTTCGGTGTTTAACACGGCGACTGGAAAAAGCTTGGATGGTCGTGTCAATACTCCCGTCTAATCCCTCCCCCGCCCCCCTGAAATAGAATTTAGCCCTTCACCTAATCCAACGAATTTACTTGATTTTATCCTTTTTTTCGGCTTCTTCTCGAAAAGGAATCCGTTGAAAAAAAAGATACCTATTGACATATTTTCCCGATTGTCGTACATTATCCATCACTTGGGAGTTTCTTTAGATTCATCCCCCCCGATGCGAGATTCGACGCATCTAAACGATTGAGAGAGATAATTCCGAGGAAATTTGGTTTCCTGTTTTCTCGGTGAATTGTCCCCTAAGTGTTATCTCTACGAGGCTAACATGGTTCATGCCATTTCAGCCCAATTTCCCTTCATGAGTGGAGAGAGCTTGGTCCTCTACCAGCCCTCTCCCATGGAAAGATACTTTCCCATCGCCCCAGGCATAGAGGTTTCCGTTAAACCCCAGGATGAGGTAAGATGGGAACAAGAAAGGGGCGAGGAATCCTCGATGTACAATCGACAGGGTCAAATGAATCATACTAAAAAGAAGGGGGGCTTAGTCGATACTCTCCTGTAACCGATTCTTCCTGCTAACCTACCCCGCTTGAAAATCATAGAACTTTTAAACGTCGCTCGGGAATCTTATTCAGAGTCCCTTTCCTCATAGATTATTATTTTTAACAACCGGCAGACTGAAGAATGGAGTGGAGGAGAACATTGGCTCCGGCCTCGCAATCCTCCCACCTGGTGTCTTCCACTTCCACGTGACTGCGTCCGCCAATACTGGGCACGAAGATCATGGCGGTTGGGCAAACCTGGCTCACCAAAGCGGCATCATGGCCTGCCCCGCTCACCATGGGGTGGGGGAAATATCCGAGCTGATTCGCTGCTTCTCCAACTTTTCTTACCAGGTCAGGGTCAAAGACGGTAGGCCGGATCCTCCAAACCTCTTCCATTCTTACCGGACATCCTCTTTTCTCAGAAATTCCCAGAAAATCTTTTCTTATCTCTTCTGTGGCCCGTCCCATCAGATCATGATCCCACGAACGGACGTCCAGAGTGAACCGAACTTGGCCAGGGATGATATTCCTCGAGTTGGGGAAATTATGAATTTCTCCAACCGTGGATACCATGTTTCCCCCCATCCTGGCAGGCAGTTCATTGGCCTTCAAAATCATCTCTGCCGCTGCGCAAAGAGCATCGTTTCGAACCTCCATGGGAGTAGGGCCAGCCTGATTGGCCTTTCCTTCAACAAAAATATCATACCAGCTGATCCCCAGGATTCCCTTGGGGATACCGATCGTTTTTCCTATTTTTTCCAGAATGGGCCCCTGTTCGATGTGAAATTCAAAGTAGGCGTGGACGGGCCCTCTTTTCGCAGGCTGTTTTCCCTTGTATCCTATCCTCTCCAACTCCTCCCCGAATTTCTTTCCCAGAATGTCGGTCCGACAATAAGCCCAATCCCGATCCAATACCCCTGCCCAAACTCCAGAGCCTAGCATGGCCGGAGTGAACCGGGTGCCTTCCTCATTCGTCCAATTCACAATCATGACGGTTCTTTCCGTCTCAACGCGGTTCTCCTGCAGGGTTCGTAATACTTCCAGGACTCCCATCACCCCCAGGATCCCGTCAAAGCGACCCCCTTTGGGCTGGGTATCGAGATGGGAACCGCTCAAGACCGGGGGCAGATTAGGATTCTTTCCAAGCCTTTTCCCGAAGATATTCCCCATCTCGTCCACCACAACTTCCAGATTGATCTCCCGCAGCCACTTTAAGAACAGATCCCTGGCGTGCCGGTCCTCATCACTCAAAGCCAGACGATGGACGCCCCCACCCGGAGTACCCCCGATCCTGGCCATTTCCTCCAGAGTCGTCTTCAGACGCTGACCATTCACCCTGAGGCTGCTTATTTCCATGCTTAACTCCTTTCGTTTTGCTAACGATTGAAGGGAGAGGTTTCCGGTCTCCTCTTGAATCAATTAACAGAATTTCTGCTCCTTTGGCAATCAAATTCTTCCAGGGCGAATAAATCTCAAGGGAAATTTCACAGAATGCCGATATATCAGTATGTGACTTGGGTCCCTGCCCAGAAATTCCAGCAAATGGGAACCCATTCAGGAGAAAAAGGTTGATGGATTTTCGCCCTTCAATTCGCTTGTCAATCCCGGACCCCAAGGGATAAAATACAGTCTTGCCTCGAAAAGGAAATATCGCTTATGATCGTCGGATCGAAACTTGATGGGAAGATGTACCTGGAAGGATTCCAGGAGGATTCAAATGAAAATTGAAGAAG
>Ga0187854_10001569_pt1 | contig 22071 bp, 21 predicted proteins | sample June2016WEW_6_15_FD_132445 | JGI IMG/M metagenome (GOLD analysis project Ga0187854, IMG submission 132445) | Peatland microbial communities from SPRUCE experiment site at the Marcell Experimental Forest, Minnesota, USA - June2016WEW_6_150 | ecosystem: Environmental > Terrestrial > Soil >...
GCTGGCTCAAAGAATATGGGCATCATCACCAACACCGCAGGGGATCGTTTTTTCTGGACCTTTCAGTGGATTTTGGAATTAATCATTTCAATCAAGCGACCGGACTTCACCTCCATCTTCTCAACCTTTTGCGTCAGGCTACTGTGACCCTCAAGAGCTTCAAAGTATTCATTGGCAATTTCCATCGCCGCTAAAATGGCCACATTCAGGGTGGAAACAGTCTTTGTGCCCTCCGATATCCTTTTTAGTTTTTCGTTCACATATTCGGCGATCTTCTTGACCCGTTCCTCTCCCTCGTCACTCTTCACCGTGTATTCCCGGCCCAGAATTTCTACTGAAACCAGGTTTTTCATCCCCTGCCGATCCCTGCCTGGGGAGAGATGAGCCGGTCGACCCGGCTTAACAGACCTTCCACCTTTTCCCGCGCCACTTCCCGCTCCCTGGAAAGATGAGAGACCTTCTCTATAAGCTTCTGAATCTCCGATTCTTTCTGGGCTAACTGTTCTCCCAAGGCGGCTTTTTCGTCTCGTAAGGTAGAATAAGCATCAACGAGTTGGGTTATTTTTTCCTCCAAAGCACCGAACGTATCAATCTCCCTATTCATTTTTTCTCCGCCCGAGCCTCTCTTTACCTTCCGACCCTTTTCTTAGAATCCTTGTGATTACTATGATAAATATTCTGTCTAAAAAGTCAAGCTATTTATCAAATTCCCCCGTTCAACCCGTCAATAAGAAATGAATCCTTCTCTCGGCACTGAAACCATCCCCTAAACCTGATCCCTTTGTTGATAACGGCTTTGCGGACAGAGTGATCTCTTTTTAGGCATCACCCAGATGGATGGCCAAGATCAAATAAGGGGGCACTGCCCGTGCTAAAAAAGGACAAAGGGGATTTTCAAGAATCTGTCGAGGAGAGGCGGTATCCTGCCCCCGGGCTGACTCTCCGGCCGAGGGAAGAGATCAGTTCAGTTATCTTACCTTCACCCAACCGTTCATCAACCTTTCCGGGATAAATCTGGTAATGCTGCCGATAGGTCCAGGGGGTCATATCCGGCATGATTACGTTCGCTCCAGCTTGCAGGGCTCTTCGCCTTCCATTCGGGTCCAATACCCCCGCTGCCGTGGTGGCCGGCAGGTTGGTATTCCGGGTCACGATTCGGGTAATAGCCATGACTTTCAAGGTGCGGGTTAAATCCCCGGGAGGTGACCCCGCCAGAGGGGTTTGGGGGTGCGGAATGAATGGGCCGATACCGATCATGTCATAATCATACTCAAGGAAAAGTTGAACATCTCTAGCTAAATCCTCCACATTTTGGCCGGGTAGACCTACCATGTTGCCCGATCCCACCTCATAGCCAAGCTTCTTCAGCACCCTAAGGGAATTCAGCCGGTCTTCCAGTTTTCGCCCTGGCCGAAGGTGGTGGAAAAGAGTTGGGGAGGCCGTCTCCTGCTTCAAGAGGTAACGGTCCGCTCCTGCGTTTTTCCACTCCTCATAATCTCCATCCGGGCGCTCCCCAACTGAGAGGGTAATCGTCAGCCCGGTAGAGCCCTTAATCTCCCGGATTAATCCCGATATTCTCTCCCGGGTGAACCAGGGATCTTCTCCCGACTGGAGGACGAGGGTCTTGAGCCCCCTGGATTTCACCATTTTCGCTGCCTCAACGATCTCTGTGAGGCCCATCTGGTAGCGGAAGAGTTGACGGTTGTCCCTCCTAAGACCGCAATACCAACAGTTCTGGATGCACATGTTGGAAAACTCCACGATCCCCCGAAGGTGGATTTCATCCCCCACGAATCTTTGACGGACTCGATCTGCAGCAGCAAAGAGGGCCTCTAGCTCCTCCTTCCGGGTGGAGGACAGGAGGAAAAGGAGATCATCAAAGGAGAGTCTCCCCCCCTCTTCGGCATTCTGAAGGACTTCGAAAAATCTTGCCTGAATCATAAATTCGTTGCTGGCTACTCGTTTCTCGCTATTCGTTTTTCGCTTCCAGCTTCTCTACTCAAAGAGACGGGGAACCCGCAACGAGGAACTCGAGAACCGAGCATTCCCAACTAAAAATAGATATCCCGTTTTCCCTCTTCCAACTCCTGCAAACGCTCCTCCGTCTTTTCTCGGAGATTCGGTTGGGAGATGTCGCTTAGATGATGGCTAAGCGTATCTTCCCCCACGCTTCGAGTCTCCTCTGTAGCGTAATCCAGGAGGTATTCTTTGAAGGTGAGAATGGCGTTCGGCCCACAGAGATGGTGGATATCGCCAGGCTTGGCTAGGTCCATAAATTCTTTCCCGGTCCTCCCCTTCCGATAGCAGGCAGTACAAAAGCTGGGCAGGTACCCCAGCTGGCAGATGGAGCGTATGATTTCATCGGGGGGACGGTGATCAGCAATTTGAAACTGTGCACTCGGGCAACTTTCTTCTTCCTCTCCCCGCTGACCGTAACCCCCTGGGGAGGTCCGCGACCCGGCGCTGGTCTGGGAAATGCCCAGGTCGAAGGCTTCGGCCCGCATGGCCACACTTTCCCGGGTGGATATAATCATCCCCGTGTAAGGGACAGACAGGCGAAGGATGGCCACGAGCTTTTTGAACGACTCATCAGATACCGGATGGGGAGGATGAAAGTCCACCCCTCCGGCCGGCCGAAACCGAGGAACAGAAATGGTGTGGGGGCCCACGCCGAATTTTTCCTCCAGATGGCGGGCATGGTAAAGGAGGGCCAGAACTTCAAATTTGTAGTCATAGAGGCCGAAGAGTACCCCCAGACCGACATCATCAATTCCCGCTTCCTGAGCGCGATCCAGGGCCAGGATCTGCCGTTCATAATCCCTCTTGGGGCCTTCGTGAATGGCCTCATAGGTGGTTCGATGGTAGGTTTCCTGGAAGAGCTGGTAGGTTCCAATTTTGGCCTCCTTCAGTCGACGGTAATGGTCCACGGTGGTAGCCGCAATGTTCACGTTGACCCGGCGAATCTCTCCCTTCCCGTTTTTGGTTCCATAAATCGTGGCGATTGCCTCTTCTACATAGTCGATATCGGAGAGAGAAGATTCCCCGCATTCCAGCAAGAGACGTTTATGTCCTAGTTGTTCCAACTCTCGGGCTTGCCCTCGGATCTCTTCCGGGGTCAGGCGTTTTCGAGGAATCGACCGGTTATCCCTGCGGAAGCCGCAATATAGGCAATTGTTCACACAATAATTGCTCAGATAAAGGGGGGCAAAGAGGACCAGACGCTTCCCGTAAATTCTCAACTTTACCTCTTGGGCGGCCTGAAAGATCTCCCGTAGGAGGTCCAGGTCTTCAACCTGGAGCAGTGCGGCAGCTTCCTCCGGCTCAAGACCTTTGGCCTTCTTGGCTTTGGTCAGAATGTCCAGATTTTTCTCCCTGGGCTCGTTCCGACCGGTCTCTAAATTCTTGTGAATTAACTCCTCATCGATGACTTTCACTCTCTCTGCCATGTTTCCCTCTCTCTCTTCTTTGATTAGCCTTTTTCGACTCTATCCCCGGACCAGTGAGGAGCAAACCTGCACTCCGCTGAGCATGCCCAGCTTCCCTGTCAGGGACCCCAATTCGTCGGTGGTACCATCCACGATCAGGGAGATGACCGAGACATTCCGACCCCTGTAGGGCAATCCCATCCTGCCGGCGATGATCTCTCCATGCTCGGTCAGGATTTCGTTGACCCTCGGTGCCATTGTCTTTCGGTCTTTAATGACGATGCCCACAACTCCCAATCTCCGTTCCATAAGAGTTCCTCCCAACAAAAAAACCCAGACCTCCTGAGGGGCCTGGGTCCTGAATCTTCTCCCCGGGTAAGAAAAACGTTTCCCCGGGCCAAAACCCTTCCCCCTTAGCGGTCAGCGAATGCCTCCCGTGCAGGGCGCTTTCAGTTCGGAGTTTGGATCTTTTGCTCCGAACCCCGAACTAAATTACTCCGAACTTGTTTCTAAATCGGCAGCAGTACCCGAAACGTACTTCCTTGGTGCAACTTGCTCTCCGCTTCGATATGCCCGTTATGGGCCTCGAGAATTCTTTTTGCAATCGTTAGTCCCAGACCCGTCCCGGTGATTCCTTGGGTTTCTTTACTTTTCACCCGGTAAAATTCGTCAAAGATTTTGTCTATTTCCTTTTTGGGAATTCCGACCCCCGTATCTTGAATTTCCACCTGGATAAAGGCGTTGTTGACCTTAGCCCGGACAAAAACTTTTCCCCCCGGGCGGTTATATTTGATCGCGTTATCCAGGAAGTTGGTGAAAACCCGGGTGAGATCTTCTCGATTGGCGGAAATCAAGGGGAGCTCATCGAGAGTCTCCAGGCTCACTACGACCTGACGTTCGATGGCTTCTCCCTTGATCAATTCCACGACTTCTTTCAGGAGCGTAACCACCTGAAGCTTCTCTCTTTCCTTCGCCACCCGTCCACTTTGCATCCGGGAGATCGCCAGAAGATCGTTGATGAGCGCCAGGAGCCCCCGGGTCCGCTCTCGGGAGCGCCCTAATATTTTATGGACCTTCTGTGGATCCTCAATCCCGACCCCATCCAGGATCACATCTAAATAGCCCTCTATGGCCGCCAGGGGGGCCCGCAATTCATGGGCCACCATGGAAACGAAGGTGGACTTGGCCTTGTCCAGTTCCTTCAATTCGGTGATATCCCGTAGGACCGTTACCACCCCGATGATCTGTCCTTTCTCATCTTTTATAGGAGCACAGTTGGCCATGAGCACTGGATCCGAGAGGGATTGAGGGACCAATTCCCTCGAAGTCATTTCCTGACCGTCCTCCAGGTTCATGGTACCTTCCACCAGGTTGATGAATTCTGGACAACGGGCTACGTCGATCAAGGGCTCCCCCACCGATAAAGGGCGCTTGACTTTCAAGAGACGTCGTCCCGCCGGGTTACAGAACACCACCCTCTGATCCCGGTTGGTGACCAGAAGACCATCGCCCATGCATTGGACGATGGTCTGGGTCCGGCTTTTCTCGTTGGCCAACTCCAGAAGGTTCTTCTCCCTCTCCTCCCGTAACTTCCTGGCCTCCTGCAACAGGAATCGTTTTTCCAGTCCCCGATTCACCCGGGTCCTAAGTTCTCCGGGGGTAAATGGTTTGGGAATGTAATCGTAGGCCCCCTTCTGGACGGCTTCAATGGCCGTATCCAGGGTGGCGTAGCCGGTGATCACAATCTTGATTAAATCCGGGTCCAATTTGTTCAGATGTTCCAGAAGCTCCATCCCATCCATCTGGGGCATCTTCAAATCGATGAGAGCTAAATCAAAGGTTTCCCCCTTGGCCTTCTCCAGGCCAACCAAGCCGTTCTCAGCTACCTCGGTCATTGCCCCCTGTTCCGCCAAAATCTTGGCACAGGCGACCCGGATAGGCTGTTCATCGTCGACGATCAGGATTTTAGCGCTGGGGGTCATGAAAAAGATCCCTTCACGGATTTCCCTCCGTTTCTCCGCGGCCCAGTAGTCTTCCCACTTTCTCCACCAAGGTTTTGGCTTTGATGGGTTTGGTATGGAAATCGTCTACTTTCAGTTTTTTGAGGTCTTCTGGCGTTCGGGGGGCAAAGTCCATTCCCGTATCCCGGGAGATGGAAGTAAGCATCAGGATGGGGATGGAGGCATACTGGGGATGGCTCTTGATCTTCTGGCTGAGGGCCATCCCCGCATCCAGCTTCTCCATCATGAGGTCCATAATGATGAGGTCCGGTCTTTCCTTTTCCACCATCTTCCATCCCTCCTTGCCGTTGGATGCGGATCGGACCTGATATCCTTTCCCTTCCAAATTGAGCCGGCTGATTTCGATGAAATCCATATCATCGTCTACGATCAAGATTTTCGGGTTGGTTTTCATTCCTGCCTCCTGTTCACCAATCTGCTGAAGCCTGGACTCCTTTTCTGCTCAGGCCGGCTCTCCCTTGGACCCCACCGATGGAGACGCTGGAAGCTTGACCCAAAAGGTCGTCCCCTCCCCTACCTTGCTCTTCACCTCAATGGCCCCCCGATGCATCTTGATGATTCCGTAGGCAATCGCCAGGCCCAGCCCCGTTCCCTGGCCGATCCTCTTGGTGGTGAAAAAGGGCATAAAGATCTTATCCAGGTTTTCCGGGGGAATCCCTTGTCCCCTATCCCGGACGATGACCTCGATACTATGGGTCGTCCCATCCTGGAACCTTGAGGTCACGTCCACCTTCCCGCCATCCGGCATGGCCTCTCCGGCGTTTGCGAGGATATTCAAAAAGACCTCTTTCAACTGCACGGGGTCACCCCCGGTCGAAGGTAAGGAGGGGTCCAACGCCGCCACAACCTCCACTTTCTGGAAGGATGGCTGATTGGCCACCAAAGAGAGCACTTCTTTCAAAATCTTATTGACGTCCACATTCTCCACCTCCAACTTCCTCTGCCGGGCAAAGTCTAAGAGGCCACGGACGATATCCCGGCATCGGGTGGCTTCTTTGGCGATGGTCTCTAACTCCTCCCGCCGGGTGTCCTTTCTTTCCAGCTTCTCCAGGATCATGTGGGAGTAGAGGAGGATCGTTCCCAGGGGATTGTTAATTTCGTGGGCCACCCCGGCCGCCAGTTGTCCCACCGAAGCCATCTTCTCTGACTGGATCAGTTGCGCTTGCGTTTCCCCGAGCTCTTTATGGGATTGAGCCAGCCGGTTCAGGTTTTCCTCCAGTTGATCGATCAGGTAAGGGAGGCACATTTCATTTTCGGCCAAGCCCCAGTATACCGCGCTGGCCTTTTCCTGGCAGGAATTATACCCACAGGCCCCGCAATTCAGTTCATCTTCCGGATGGATCTTGTTGGTCCGCCGGAGAATCTCCCGGATGATATCCGGGCTGGGAGTTGTCAATCTTCGGTCCTCAGCGGTAAAAGAACGGCGCAGGTGGATTTTCTGGTACTTTCGCAAATCGGCTTTATGCCGGTCTTCTCTCTCGCGCTTCACCCGGGCCTGAACATAGTTGGCCACCAACTCCTTACGGGAAAAGACCGACAGCTCGTTGGGAAAGGCCGGCCCGTTTATGCAGCCCTCACAGAAGAGAAGGTCCAGAAATTTAGCCTCTACCGCACCTTCCAGCAGTTCATGCAGAATCTGAGTACAGGCTTCTTTCCCCTCGGTTACCAGAATCTGGTTACGGCAGATATCTTCTCTCAGGGAGGCGCTGCGAAGGAGCCCCCCGGGCACCGGAAAAATCCGCCCCAGCCGGGGGATGGGCCCATCCGGATCGCTTTCGGGCAGCTTTTCCAGGACCAGGCCCGCCTCCTGGAACATCTGATCCAGTTCCACAAAAGTCAGGACCGCATCGACGTCTCCCGCAACTTCCGGGTCGTCGATCTCTGCTTTCTTGGCGATGCAGGGGCCGATAAAGACCACCTTGGCTTCGGGCCGATAGGCCCGTTTGATCACTCGGCCCATGGCCACCATAGGGGAAACAATGGGAGCCAGGTTGGGCACAAGGGAGGGAAAGTACTTCTTGATGTAGAGGACGAGAGACGGGCAGGGAGAAGAAATGTAGAACTTTTGAGCATTCCGCTTGGCCCATCGGGCATGAGCCCTGGCTACCAGGTCTGCCCCGAAGGCAACCTCCATGACTTCGGAAAACCCCAGGCGCCTGACCGCAGAAATAATCTGGCCCGGTTGGGCCTGGGGGAAGGCTGCCGGAAAGGAAGGGGCCAAACAGGCCACGATGTTTTGCGAATTCCAGAACAGGTCTTTCAGAATGGCGATGGAATCGCGAATGGCCTTGGCTTCCTGGCGGCAGACCTTTATACAGGACCCGCAGGCAATGCAGCGCTCGGTCACCACCTTGGCCTGTCCTTCCTCCACTTTGATGGCCTTAGCCGGGCATTTGCGCACGCAGGTATAGCACCTGCGGCATTTTTCCTTTATGGTGGAGACTACGGTCATGGTTTAATCCCGGCGGACCCTTCCTCTTCCCCTTTGGCCCTTCTACCCTTTTGCCTTCTCTTTATACTTACCCCGCGGGGTATATTTGGTATGGAGCAAATGGTGTGACTTCTCCCCCAGGGGTTCTTTCAGGAATTCCTGGTAGATTTTGGCGATCGAGGGATTCTCGTGGGACTTCCGGATCAGGCCCTTGTCCTCTCGGTAAAGAGCCTCGGCCCGTAGTTTGCGGATTTCGTTGTTCACGGGGATGGGCTGGCCGCCTCCGGCCACGCATCCACCCGGGCAGGCCATGACCTCGATGAAATGGTAATTGGCTTTCCCCTCCGACAAGCGGTCCATGAGCTTCCGGGCATTTCCCAACCCATGGGCCACCGCCACGTTGACATCACCCAGTCCATCTATAGGTACAGTTGCTTCTTTGACGCCTTCGAGGCCCCGGACGCCCATAAAGTCCACTTTTTCCAATTTTTTTCCCGTGACCACTTCATATACCGTTCTCAGCGCGGCTTCCATGACGCCCCCCGTGGCTCCGAAGATCGTCGCTGCGCCCGTATACTCCCCCAGGGGATCGTCATATTTCCCATCCGGTAAATTCACGAAATCAATCCCCGCAGTCTTGATCATCCTGGCCAGCTCCCGGGTGGTCAGAACATAATCTACATCCTGAAACCCGCTATCCTTCATCTCCGGCCGATTGCACTCATACTTCTTGGCCGTGCAGGGCATGATCGAGACCGTCACCATTTTGGCAGGGTCGATCCCGGCTTTTTTGGCATAATAAGTTTTGGCCAAGGCACCCAACATCTGGTGGGGCGACTTGCAAGTCGAAAGATGGGGCAGGAGTTGCGGGTAGAAGTGTTCGATAAATTTAATCCACCCCGGGCTGCAACTGGTAATCATGGGAAGTGTGCCCCCCCCTTTCACCCGTTTGAGAAGCTCATTTCCTTCTTCGATGATGGTCAGGTCGGCGGCAAAGTTGGTGTCAAAAACCACGTCGAAGCCCAGTCTTCGCAGGGCCTCCAGCATTTTCCCGGTCACCAGGGATCCGGGGGGAAGACCGAATTCCTCCCCTAAGGCAGCCCGAACCGCAGGTGCATCCTGGGCCACCACAATCTTATTGGGGTCATGAATGGCCTTCCAGACTTCTTCGGTGTAATCCCTTTCACTCAGGGCCCCCACCGGGCAGACGTTGATGCACTGGCCGCAGAGGGCGCAGGCCACTTCTCCCAATTCATCCCCGAAGGCCGGGCCGATATAGGTGTCAAACCCCCTTTCCTGCGCACAGAGGGCCCCCACCTGCTGGACCTCTTGACATACGGTCACACACCTCCGGCAAAGGATGCATTTGCTGGCATCCCTCCGGACGGAGGGATTGGATTCGTCGATCCGCGCCATCGGCTTCTCTCCCTGAAAGCGGACCTCCCGGATTCCCAGTTCCTCGGCCAGTTTCTGCAGTTCGCACTTCCGGTTCTTGATACAGATCAGGCAATCTTGGGGATGGGCCGAAAGGAGTAGTTCCACCGTGAATTTCCGGGCCTGATACACTTTCTGAGAGTTCGTATAGACTACGAGCCCCTCCGCCACGGGAAAGACACAGGAGGCCTGCAGGTTCCGATTTCCTTCTATTTCTACCAGGCAGACCCGGCAGGCACCGATGGCCTGGACCTCGGGCAGATAGCACAAGGTGGGAATGCGAATATTCGCGGCCTTGGCTGCATCCAAGATCGATGTCCCTGCGGGAACCGTCACCTGTTTTCCGTCGATGGTCAAGCTAACCATGCTCATTTTTTTCAAGCTCCCTTTTCCAATTCAATAATAGCCACAGAGGACACAGAGGTCACAGAGCAAAACCCTGTGAACAGAAAACCTTTTTTAAGTTCACAGCCATGCAAGGGAAATAAACGATTTGGTCTGAGTTATCCTTCCAGGAATTCAATTGTTGGTTCATTCCCTTGCTCTGTGTTCTCTTCGCCCTCTCTGGCTCATTTTTATTCTTGCCGGTAGCAATGCAGGCACCGTTTGGCTTCCTCGACAGCTAGACGGGCCGTGTATGCAGATTCTACTTCCTTGAAGTTGTGGTAGCGGTCGCTCAAAGGAACGGTCGGCACAGCCACACGGGGATGCTCATCTGCATAGGCTTCCTCATCGTAAGAAACCTTCAGGGTCTTCAGTTTGTCCCGGTGGACATTGGGCAGCTTCCCGTCTCCACCCAGCAACTTGTCGATGGCCATGGCCGCTTTTTGTCCATCCCCCATACCCTCCACGGCCGACGCCGGCCCGCGCACGCTGTCTCCTCCCGCAAAGACTCCATGGGTCCCGGTGGCCAGCGTGTCCGGATCGACCAAAAAGGTACCGCTGGAATCGAACTTGAATCCATTGCTCCGGAAGCATTCCGTGTCCGGAACCTGGCCGATGGCGGCGATGATCGTGTCCACCTCCACCTCGAACTCAGACCCGGCAATCGCCAGGGGACGCTTGCGGCCGCTGGGGTCAAAATCACTCAAAGTCATACGCCGGCATTGCAACCTCTTCACGCCGTCATTTCCTCCCCACATCTGGGCTGGAGCAACGAGGTAGTGGATCTTGATCCCCTCCTTTTCCGCCTCTTCCACTTCCCAATTCGCAGCCGGCATATCTTCTCGCAACCGGCGGTAGAAGATCTGGACTTCTTTCGCCCCCAGACGCAAAGCGGTGCGGGCGGCGTCGATGGCCACATTCCCTCCACCGATCACGGCCACTCTTTCGCCCATTTTCACCGGTTTTCCCAGGTTGACATCCCGCAAGAAGGTAACCCCATCCAGAACCCCCTTGAGCCGTTCTCCGGAGACACCCAGTTTCAGGCCCTTATGGGCTCCCGTAGCCAGAAATACGGATTTGAAACCCTGGGTCTTCAGGGCTTCCACGTCGGCCACCGGGGTTTTCAATTTAAGCTCCACCCCCAGCTTCAGGACGGCCTCGATCTCGGCATTCATAACTTTTCGGGGCAGGCGGTATTCCGGAATTCCCACTGCCATCATCCCTCCGGCCACGGGTAAAGCCTCAAAGATGGTTACCGGATAACCTTTCAAGGCCAGGAAATACGCTGCGGTCAGGCCAGCAGGCCCCGCGCCCACGATGGCTACCTTATCTGGCTTCTGAGGCGCCTTCTCGGGCATATAGGGGTCGTTGGATTCCATATCGTAGTCCGCCGCGAACCGTTTCAGAGCACAGATGCCCACGGGGGTTTCTACCTGTTCCCGGCGGCATTTTGCTTCGCAGGGATGGAAGCAGATCCGCCCCATGGTCGCCGGGAAGGGGTTCCGTTCCTTGATCACGGCGATGGCCTCTTTAAACTTTCCCTCGCTGATCAGGGTCACATATCCCCAGGCATTGTTATCCGCGGGGCAGGCATTCTGGCAAGGAGCGTCGAATAGAGATTGACAGACCCCGGCCCGGCAATGCTTATGCTTGATATGCTCCTCATACTCATGGCGGAAGAAACGGAGGGTGGAGAGGACCGGATTGGGAGCGGTCTGGCCCAGTCCGCAGAGGGCGGACTCCCGGATCCTTTCGCCCAGTTCGATCAGCTGATCGATATCTCTCGGTTCTCCTTTGCCCGCCGTGATCCGCTGGAGGATCTCCAACATGCGTTTTGAGCCGATACGACAGGGTGGGCATTTGCCGCAGGATTCATCCTGGATGAAATCCATGAAGAAGCGGGCTAGGTCGACCATGCAGGTATTTTCGTCCATGACGATCAACCCTCCCGATCCCATGATGGCTCCCACTTCTTTCACCGATTCGTAGTCCAGGGAGATGTTCAGGTGCTCCGTAGGAATACATCCCCCCGAAGGTCCTCCGATTTGAGCGGCCTTGAACTTCTTCCCCCCTTTGATTCCGCCGCCCACGTCATAGATCAACTTCCCCAGAGAAGTCCCCATGGGGATCTCTACCAGTCCGGCGTTATTGATATCTCCGGCCAGGGCAAACACTTTGGTTCCCCGGCTGGAGCCGGTCCCGAACTGGCTGTACCACTCGGCCCCTTTCAGGATGATGGGAGCAATAGACGCATAAGTCTCTACATTGTTCAGGAGGGTGGGTTTCTTCCACAGGCCGGCCACGGCCGGGAAAGGCGGGCGCGGCCTTGGTTCTCCCCGCTTCCCTTCGATGGAAGTCATGAGCGCGGTCTCTTCCCCGCACACGAAAGCCCCAGCTCCGATGCGAATTTCCAGGTCAAAATCAAAAGAGGTCTCGAAAATATTCTTCCCCAAAAACTTATACTGCCGGGCCTGCTCGATCGCGTGGCTTAGCCGCTCAATGGCCAGGGGATATTCGGCCCGCACGTAAACGTAACCCTGGTTGGAGCCGATGGCATAGCCGGCGATGGTCATGGCTTCAATGACGCTGTGGGGATCGCCTTCCAGAACACTCCGGTCCATGAAAGCTCCCGGATCGCCCTCGTCGGCATTGCAGACCACGTATTTGGGGCTTCCCTGCGCTTGTTGAGTAAATTTCCACTTGGTCCCGGTGGGGAATCCAGCCCCTCCCCTTCCCCGGAGGCCCGAGCGCTGGACTGCGTCCACCACTTCCTGGGGTGTCATCCGGGTCAGGACCCGGGCCAGGGCCTCATAGCCTTCCCGGGCGATATATTCCTCAATATTCATGGGGTCGATGAGCCCGCAGTTTCGCAGGACGACCTTCTCTTGCAGTTTGAAGAAGTCGATCTCCTTAAAAGCGGGGATCAACTTGGTCGTCGCCGGCTCCGTGTAGAGCAGGCGCTCCACCACCCGTCCCTTGAATAAATGCTCCTGCGCAATCAGCCGGGCATCTTCGGGTTTGAGCTTTTGGTAAAAAACTCCCTCCGGGTAGATGACGATAATTGGCCCCAGATCGCAGGAGCCAATACAACCGGTTTCGATGACTTTGATCTCGCCCTGTAAACCGTGCTCCGTGATTCCCTGGACTAAGGCATCCCGGACCTCCCGGCATCCGGAAGAAACGCAGCCAGCACCGGCGCAGACTAAAACATGTGAACGCCAAATTTCCATCCCTTAACCTCCTCCTGATCCACTCCGCCGCCCTTATTCCAGGGCGCCCGGATTTCTATTGGTCAATCCTCTTATTGGTATTTTTCTAAAATCTCTCCGAGTTTGGTATTCTTCACGCGGCCGAAGACATCCTCTCCCACAGTCATAGCCGGGGAGAGTCCGCAGGCCCCGATGCAGCGGACCACCTCCAGGGAAAACCTCCGGTCTTCGGTCGTTTCCCCTACGTCGATACTTAATTTTTTTTGCAGTTCTCCGATCAACCTCTGTCCTCCGCGAACATAGCAGGAAGTTCCCAGGCAGACTTTGATGTTGTGCCTTCCTTTGGGGACCATGGTAAAGAAAGAATAAAAAGTCACCACTCCGGCCACTTCACTCAGGGGGATCCCCATTCCATCGGCGATCCGGCGCTGAGCTTCCCGGGGCAGATAACCAAAAAGGGTCTGAGCTTTGTGTAAGACCAGGATCAAAGCTCCGGCCTTTCCTTTGTGTCCGGAGATGATCCGATCCAACGCCTGGTACAGCAACTCCTCCGAGGGCTCGGCTTGAGCCCCTTGGACTTTTTGAGCCGTCATCCTATTCCTTCCTCCTTCCCTATTTCTTGAGTTAAAAGAATTAAACCGCAGAGAGCGCAGAGAACGCCGAGAGTAAATTCAAAACCCCAATGATCTAACCCCGCATCAGGAATCTCTTGAATCTTGGCTCGCTCGAATTTTTTAGAATCTCAAATTTTGTCCTTAGAACTTTTTCTTTTCTCTGTGTTCTCTGCGAGCTTTGTGGTTAAAGTTTATTTCTCCTGAGCAAAGACGAACTCGTTCACCACCCGTCCGCCGACGACATGATCGGCTACTATGCGGCGAGCTTTTCCCGGATTGACCTTTCCATAGGTCACCTTCTTTTCTCCGGGTCGGAAAACATCAACCAGTGGTTCCTGCTCGCAGAACCCGGCGCAGCCGCTCTGGGTTACGGTAACGTTTTCTGTCTTCTGCCGGGAAAGCTCTTCTTTGATCGCCGCCATTACCGGGCGAGCCCCGGCAGCGATCCCGCAGGTTCCCATCCCGATCACCACTTTGATGGCCTTCTCCCCGCTGCGCAAATCAATCTCTCTTTGCATCTTCTCTCGAATTTTTTTAAGTTCTTCTACGTTCACTTTAGCACCTCCATGATCTTGGGAAAGGTTGCCGCTCCAATTTTCTTTAAACCCTTCTGTACGTCCTGCCGGATAAAATAGAGAACGGAAGGCTCGTCTAACCCTACCGAACCGAGAATTTCCCGCATCTCCCGGGTCTCCAGGCGGTAGGTCTGTCCGTCTACTTCATGCTCATAGAGAAAATCCACCTCCGGGTTACCGGTGATGAGGACGGCCAGAGTCTCACCCATATCCCCCAGAGGGGCCCGATCAAAGTGATCCAGCTGGAAGTGAGCGATAATCTTCGTTCCCTGGCCTTCCTTAGATTGGACCTCCAGGTGCCCGCGACAGCGCTCTGCAGCCTCTTTGAAAAGAGGGAGGCCCAAACCCACTTCCCGGGTGGTCCGGGAGGTGAAAAAGGGATCCGTCACCCGCCGGGTCAACTCTCCGGGAATGCCCCGTCCGTTGTCCTTCACCTCAATCGTCAGGAGGTCTTTCTGCAGGTTTTCCCGGACCCGAACTTCCACGAGTGTTGCCTGAGCAGACAGAGAGTTTTGGACCACATCCAGGATATGCATGGAAAGCTCCAGCATTTTTCAACGCTCTCCGATAATGCCCAGCTGATAGAGACGACCCACGATTTCAAAAGTGGGAAGAGGAGTCCGAAAAATGGGGACCATCTTCTCGACGGCCTTTTCCACGGTATCTGGATCCGGCTGGGCTCCATTGACTAACAGAATCCCCGATAGGTCCCGCATCACCGCAATGGCCACGATGTTCAGGTGAGTCTGACGGGTTACCCATAAATCTCCTTCGATAGAATTGGCCAGAACGTCGCTCAAGAGGTCCGAAGCATATCCGGTTTTGACCTCGGCTTCTACGGAGACATTTTGGGTCTTTAACTCCCAGCCCAGTTGTTCTGCCAGTTCTTTTAGCTTCATCTTCTTATCTCCTCCGAGGGAGATCCTCTTCACCTCCGGTTCACTTTTGGTCTTTATCGTTTCCATCTTTGGACCCTTTCCTTTCCTTTTGACCGGTTTACTTTCATCCCTTTCAATACGTAGACGCACTCCTTCTCGGAAGCATAACCCTGGACTACGTCTTCAGCCAAAGCCAAACAATTGGGACACCCGCAAGAACCGCAATCGATGCCGGGAAGCTTTTTCACGACTTCATCAATACCGCGCAATTTTTCCATGGCTACTTTCAAATCTTCATCCAACCGCATCCCTGCCCGGGGCGTCCAAGGCTGATCCAGGCGATAACGGTCTTTTTCCGGAGAGTTCACCCGGCAAGCGCTCCTTTCAGGGGACGAGGGATAGCTCCGCATCCAAGATTCCAAATGAAACCTGGCCCAAAACGGGTTTTGTACATTCAGGGATCCTCCCAAGCATCCTCCGGGACAACTCCAGGCCTCGATAAAAGGAACCTCTCCCAAAAGACCATTCTCGGCCAATTCCAGGATGCCGGCGACCTGATGGATTCCATCCACGATAAGGCTGGCCTGCATCCCCAGCGCTTTGCTCTCCCCCCCGGGAAAAGCCCATTGCAGGCCAAAGGAGTAGTTTGGCCCGGAGGCCGGTAAAGGGTTGCCCATATTTTTGGGGCGAAGGGCGGCTTTCAGGGGATTATAAAGATCCGCCAGAGGAATAGCTCCGGTAAATTTACCTTGGGAAGATAACGGGGCAATGGCTGCCTGGGCTTTGGCCAAACACGGGACAACATAGTAGAGGGTGAGTATTGAATTTTCTAAAACCTCTTTCTTCAGCCGGCTGGCCATGATCTCATAAGGAGGAATGATGGGAACCAGATTCTCGATTAGCGACGGAAATTTTACCTGCACCAGCTGGACCACGGCTGGGCAGTCGGAAGAGATGGCCGGAAGAACCACTCCTCCGGAGGATAAAAAGTTTGAAACTACCCTGCCGTAAATTCCCAGGCCTTCCTCCATCTCCTTCACCGAGGAAAATCCAACATCCCCAAAGGCCTGTATAACTTCCGAGGGGGAAGTAAGGTTACCAAACTGGCCAAATACCGCCGGGTCCAAAAGGGCCCAGGCATAGCCATCTCTCTCTCTGATTCGACTTGGAGAATCGGCCTGAGCCGCCCAGGCCTCCCAAGGGCAAACCCGGATACATTCCCCACACTGAATACAACGGTGGGGCATGACCTCGGCTTTCCCTTTGCGAACCCGAATGGCCTCCGTTGGGCATACACGGATGCAATGGGTGCAGCCCCGGCAGAGCTCTCTTCGCAGACCCAAGAAGGGTCCTCGGGCTCGCCCGGAGGGTTCACCTTTTCTTCTTTTTTTGCTCATTCAGGTTGACTTTGAACCGTAGGGTAGTCCCCCGGTTTACTTCAGATTGAATTTCCATCCAGTCTGAATTTTTTTTTATGTTGGGAAGCCCCATTCCACTCCCATATCCCAACTGCTTCACATAGGGCGGAGAAGTCGTATACCCTTCCTGCATAGCCAATTGGATATCCGGGATCCCCGGGCCGACATCATCGATCTTAACCTCGACACATTGTCCTTCGAGGCAAATCCTGATGGTTCCTTTTTGAGCATAGATGATGACATTCAACTCCGCCTCGTAGGCCGCTGTGGCCACCCGGCGGATAATATCCGGCGGTAACCCCAGTCGTTTTAGACGATTCTTTATTTCAAAGGAGGCCTCTCCAGCCTTCTTGAAATCTTGTCCCTGTATCTCAAATTCACCAATCATAGGGGCAGGGTAAAAGTACGAAATCTCCTTTCTTCCATCTGATTAGCAAAGAAGGTGCCAGGATTTAGAAAAGGTCGGCCAATGGGCTTTGGTAATGCCAGGAAATTATATCTCTTTTTCTAGGGCTCCGAAGGTTATTGGAGGTGATCCGTAATTTTTTCTCAATAAATTGACAAAATGGCATAAAATAATCTTCATTTGAAAAACTTATGACAAAAACTTAAAAAATTTCCAATAATTCTATTATTATTGTCATCTTGACAAAATATTTCTTAAGAATGTTTTTTTGTCCAAAAAGGAAAAGAAATTCCTCAATGAAAGGAAAAAGATACTTCCAGCGAAAAGGTGAGTCGATTCAAAGAGGCGGGAAATATATCAGCGGTTAAATTAGATTTGTTGAGTCTGGGCCGGGCTAACCGATTTCATTTCACTCGAGAATTTTTACTGCCCAATCTTTTCTTGATCAAGCCCGCCGCGGAACGGATCTCGTCTGAACGCAATAGGTAACATGCTGCCCCATAGACTAAGACTCCTATGGCCACCGCTCCGCATAATAAAACAATCTTCACTCCAGTTATGCCCGATGTATCCCACCGAGTCTGAAAGCAAATGGCATAGGCGGTAATCCCCATGAGAATAGAAGCACTCAAATTCTTGGCGAAGGATCGGAGAATTTTTCTCGCGCCGATTCGACCTATTTTTTTCCTGAGAAGGCCCCCCAGCACGGCGAAGTTTACTCCGGCAGCCAAAGAAGTAGCCAAAGCCAAGCCCCCATGTTTTAGAGGAATCATAAGAACCACTCCCAGGCCGGCGTTGGCCAGGAGGCTTAGAAAAGCCACTTTCACCGGGGTGCGGGTGTCCTGGAGGGAATAGAAAACCGGAACGATGATTCGAACCCCGGCGAAAGCCACCAGTCCTATGGCATAGTACAGTAGCGCCTGGGCGGTCATCTCGGTTGAAAGAGCGCTAAAAGCTCCCCGCTGAAAGAGCAGGTTCAGGATGGGTTGGCGGAGGACGATAAGACCCACCAGAGCCGGTAGAATGACAAAAAAAGTTAGGCGCAGGGCGAAGGAGAGGGTTACTTTTACCGCCTCCAGATCACCCCGGGCAGCCTCTTCGGACAGAGCAGGAAGCACAGCTGTGGCAATGGCAATGGCGAAGACCCCCATGGGGAATTCCAGCAGGCGATCCGCATAATAAAGATACGATACACTTCCTTCCGGAAGATACGAGGCTAAAAAAGTGTTCACAATTACGTTGAGCTGGGTAACCGCCAGACCCAGAATGGAAGGGGCCATTAAGGCTCCCACACGTCTGACCCCCGGGTGGGAAAGGTTGAAAAGGAACCGGAGGGAAATCCCCCTGCTGCGCAGGAAGGGAATTTGGAAGAGGAATTGGGTGATCCCCCCCAAAAGGACTCCGAAGGCCAAGGATATTATCGGTTCGGCGAATAGGCCCGATAATAAAAGGGCGCAGGAGATGATGGAGATATTCAGGAGTACAGGAGCAAGGGCTGGAGCGGCAAAATGCTTCAGGGAGTTCAAAACTCCCATGGCCCAGGCCACCAGGCCGATAAAGAAGATGTAAGGGAACATCAAGCGATTGAGCAAAACCGTAAGCCGGAACTTTTCCGGTTCCTGGGAAAACCCGTAAGCCATGGCTTTGACAATCCAGGGGGAAAAGAGAATTCCTGCTGCAGTCACGATTAGTAACAGGACGATCAGGACGGAAAAAGAGGCGTAGACCAGCTCATCGCTCTCCTCCTTCGACCTCTGACTAAGGTATTCGGAATACACGGGAATAAAGGAAACCGTGAGTGAGCCTTCCCCTACCAGGCGCCGGAGAAGGTTGGGGATGCGGAAGGCGACGAAAAAAGCATCGGTGGCCATCCCGGCTCCAAAGAGCTGGGCTACGATCATATCCCGGAGGAATCCGAAGATTCTAGAGAGGAGTGTCGCCCCACCAACCACGCTGGCGGCTTTAGCAATTTTCTCCTTAGTGCTCATCTGTGGCTTGCCATGGTGAATCTTCCTTCAGAGATTAGACCTCAGACCAGAGACTGAAAAAGTCGGAGATTACACCAAGAAAAATCTGGAGTCTGAAGTCCAGGGTCTGAATCGCGGAACGCCTAAGAAAAGCCTTGACATTCCCTTCATTCTATTTTTTAATGAATCATTAAACGATCAACTACTGGCGAAGGAGGTCACTTGGCCACTCATGATTCAGCCCTGAAAAGGGCCCGACAGAGCGACAAAAGACGACAGCGCAACGTTTCCGTAAAATCAACCTTGAAAACGTTTACCAAGAAGGTTCTTCAAGCCGTCGAAAGCAAAAACCCTGAAGAGGCGCGAAAAGTGTTGGCTCGCGCCATCCCCGCCCTACAGAAAGCTTCGGCTAAAAAAGTAATCCATAAAAGGACAGCAGCCCGTAAAATTTCTCGTCTGACCAAAAAAGTGAGTACTCTTCCCTCCCCGGTCTAAACCCTATTTCCGGTTTTTCCTCCTCCGTCTTTCATCTACGAGGTCACCTCCTTCGGGGCTCCGGGGCCCCCCCAGAATTCAGCAGAAGTTTTAAGATGTATTCTTCCAGGAGGAGACCCTTATCTGAACGGCTTAATTTTAACCCCTGGTCGGCCTTCAGGGTGAGCCGCCAAAGCTCCTCCAGCAAGGAAGGCGGGAATCGGTCCGCCTGCCTCCAAAAATCCTGGGCGCTCCGCGGCAAAATTCTTAATCTACCCTCCACTTCTTTTTTCGAGTAGCCCCGGGCCAGAAGATCTTTGGCCCTCCGAATTAGGCGGAGTTGCCGGACGATCAAAGAGAAAAGGAGAACGGGAGGCTCTCCCTGCTGCAGGTTTTTGCGCAACAGACGCAGGGATTTCCTGGAATCCAGATGGCCCACGGCCCGCGGTAGATCGAAAAGATTTTCGCTACGGGTATCTTCGGTCATGGTCAGGACATCTTCCTCTTCTATCTCTTTCCCGGGCTCTTTTCCTAAAATTATTTTCTGAAGCTCCGTCTGGATATCCTGTAAACTGGGGCCGATGCGCTCCAGAAGAAGGGTGCTGGCCTCTTCCGATATGGGATGGCCCAGTTGCTCTGCCCGGGAACGAACCCACCGATGGAGCTCTTTTTCGTAGGGCGGGAAGAAGGCAACGATGGCCCCTTTATCCTCCAAAGCCTGGAAGAATTTAGTCCGCTGGTCGGTCTTCTCTCCGATAAAAACCGCACAGGACTGAGGGTTGGGGTTATGGAAGTAGTCGATGAAAATAGACGGGGTTTTCTTCCAGATCCCATCCGCATTGCGGATGATCACCATACGCGAGGGAGAACGGATGGGAAAGACCTGGAGACTCGCCACAATGGTCTCGGCCGCTTCTTCTTCCCCATCCATTACCTCTCGGTTGAATTCCCGGGTAGCCGGATCGAGAGCTTTCTCTTCGATTTTTTTCAAGGCGTCCTCGACTAACCATTTTTCCGGCCCCCAAAAATAATAAAGGGGTAATAATTTACCCCTCTGGATCTCGCGAAAGAATTCTTGGCTGTTCATGTTCCCATCATAGAAGGTTCATGGGGATCCTGAAAGAAGAATCGAAGATTAAAAACCTCCCAGGATCAACTCGTACATTCTTTCCGCCAGAAGAAAGGAAATTTGGCGGATGGCCTCTCTTTTAAACTGCTCGGTCGCGTTCAAATCCTGAACCACAGGGTAGTTCCGCCAATCGCTCATCACCTCCCGGAAGAGTACTTTCCCGGTCTTCTGGTCCTTAAAAGTGAACTCTAGGGTCAAGGTTGCCCGGAATTCTGTGGAAAACTGGTTCGAGGAGCTCACGGCAACCGGATAAGTGGTAAAGGTCACTATGGTTCCAGTCAGCAAAGCATCTGCCGAGCTTTGGGTGGTCACCGGCAAGCGCTTGGAGGATACGAATTTTTCTACTAGACCTTCCGTAACCACGCTCTCCATGCCGGTCTCAGTTGTGCGGTTGCCAAAAATGGGGATTGCCACGGAGTGGATCTCCGAGGGCAGATTGGTCTCCTTTCCCCGCAGATGATATCCGCAGCTCGATAAAAGAAGGCACCCGAGAAGAATGAGATGGCCAGTCCGGTTCAATTGGGTTTCCTCAATCCAGCACGATCATAACCCTGCAATCCTCCAGGAAGGTCCCTTTCTGGGCGAAGGGGGCCAATTTTTGCACTTCTCCCTTGGCCAGGATAATATCTGCAGGGTTCGCAGGGTCCACCCTGAAACCTTTTAGAGTCAAAGGATTCTTCCCCACCCGAGGATTGGTTTGGGCGGCCGTTAAATCACGCGAAAAAAGGGCCAAGCCATTTTGGGCAGCTTTTTCCTGGGGAACAAAATTTCCCCGATATAATTCCTTCCCGTTTTCATCCAATATTCGGCTGATTAAGGCCGGTTTCATTCCCAATCCGCGGCTATCGATGACCACTCCGGTAAATTTAGGTAACTCCGAAGGGGCAGGGAGGGGGAGTTCCGTAGTCTTGGCAGCCGGAACCGGCGGTTCCACCTTTTTTTCAGGCATGATTGCCGGTGGGGGCGGCGGACTGGCTTTTCCCTCACTTACGGATTGGGGTGGCTCAAGGGGAGGGTTCCTTTGTTCGGGTTTCAGTTCAGCGGGCGGGGTGGGAATCTTAGCCGGCTCCTTCCTCTGTTCCTCTGCCGTGCTAAGCATCAAGGAAAGAAAATCTCCCGAGAGGTTCATGGCCACGGTCACTTCGATAGACCCGTCCGAAAGATATCTCCTGAATTGCTTCAATTCTACCGACCCCTGGATGAAACCTTCAGCCTGAAGGCGAATCTGGTCACTCTTCATCATAAAATTTTCCACTTCGGTCACTGAATCTACCCGAACTCCCTTGAGGACTTCCAGCAGATTCCGACGGGCATCAGTCAGGGCCGCCCGTTCGGTCATCAATCGCGCCTGAGCGATATTTCTGGCCTCCTTGGGGGGAACCCCACTCCCCTTGGCCGTGATGATCCCCTGCGACCAATTAACCTCCCCATTTCCCACCGCCTGGACGACCTCCCCGGGGCCTCCCCAGGCCCCTCCGGTCCACAACGCCAGGATGAAAACCCATAGGACACAAGACATGAAACGCTTCACGGCTTCCTCCCTGCAAAAGCCTCCGGCTCCGGTCGCTCCAACCAGGGCTTTAAATTGATGTCCCCCAGGAATAGGGACTCGGGAGGGGGGGTCCCCCCCCACCAGTTTTCCCGCGCATCAAGAAAAATGGAGGACTGGCTTTGAATGGCAAATGGATTTTCTTGGAAATTGTTCC
>Ga0187854_10001582_pt1 | contig 21929 bp, 17 predicted proteins | sample June2016WEW_6_15_FD_132445 | JGI IMG/M metagenome (GOLD analysis project Ga0187854, IMG submission 132445) | Peatland microbial communities from SPRUCE experiment site at the Marcell Experimental Forest, Minnesota, USA - June2016WEW_6_150 | ecosystem: Environmental > Terrestrial > Soil >...
CGTAAGTACCCTGCCGGAGCGGACTTGCTGCGCTTTGGCGGGCGGGATACCTTCACCCCCGATCACATGGACCTCGCACTGCTGAGGCAGGCCGCCATCTTCGCGGACCTCGACGACGACGAGCTCGCCCAGGTCGCCGAGGTGTGCAAGGAACAGAAGTTCCAGGGCGCGGCCACCATCTTCAAGGAGGGCGAGCCGAGCAGCCGGCTGTACATCATCGCCGAGGGCGACGTGCGGATCAGCCGCATCGTACCCGGCAGCGGCGAGGAAGCGCTCGCCGTGCTGAAGCCCGGGACCTGCTTCGGCGAGATGGGGATCTTCGACAAGTCGGAGCGCTCCACGGACGCGATCGCCAACAGCGATTGCACGCTTGTGACGATCTCGCGGTCCGATTTCGAGCTGCTGCTCGACTTCAACCGCGACATCGCGTACAAAGTGCTCTGGGCCGTCGTCCGGCTCCTCTCCTCGAGACTGCGCGTGACGAACGACAATCTCCGGTCGTTCCTCGCGATGTCGATGTTTTGACCGGCTTCACCGCCGCAGTCATACCCGCCGCCGGCCTCGGCACCAGGATGCGCTCGCTCCTTGGGGACCGCCCCAAGGCGCTGCTCGACGTCGCCGGCCGCTCGCTCCTCGCGCACGCGATCGTCGAAGCGCGCGAAGTCGGGTTGGACCGGATCGTGGTGGTCGCCAGCCCTCCGGCGCACGACGCGCTCGCCGCGGAGGCTGCCCGCTTCGCGCCGCGCTCCCAGGTCGTGGACCAGGCCGTGCCGCGCGGCCTGGCGGACGCGATCCGCCTCGGCGCCCTGGTCCTTCCGGGGGAGGCCTTCGCCGTGCTGCTCCCCGACAACCTCTTCGTTCCGCCGAGCCCGCTGGGCCGCCTCGTCGCCATCGCCGCCGGGAGCGGCGACCACGCGGTCCTGGTGGCCCGGATGAACGCGGAGACGGCGCGCGGCAAGGGCGGCTCCGCGCCCGCGTCGGTCCAGCCCCTCGGGCCCGATCCGGACGGCGTGCGCATCACCGCCGTGGGTGCCAAGCGCCCGAAGGGGCAGCTCCGGCTGGCGCCCGGGGAGCGGTTCGACACGCCGATCGGCCGTTACGCCTTCCAGGCCGACGTGGCCCAGATCATCGCCGAGGTCGAGCGCGGGCTGGGACCCGGCGAAGAGCTGGACGACGTCCCGCTGATGGCGCGGCTGGCGGCCGCCGGCCGGCTCCGCGGCCTCGTGTACGCAACGCCGTTCGCCGACGTCGGCAATCCGGACGGATACCGCGAGGCGCAGCGGCTGCTCGCTAGCGCGCAATCCGGAACCGCGCGTCCAGCGCCAGCACGCGGTCGGGGAACGCCACCAGCGGGTTGATGTCCATCTCCAGGATGGCCTCGTGCTCGCCGACGAGCTGCGAGACCCGCTGGATGATCTCCTGGAGCGCCACCAGATCCACCGCCGGCTCGCCCCGCACGCCCTCCAGAAACCCGAAGCCCCGGATCCCGCGCACCATCCCGCGCGCGTCCACGTCCGTCACCGGGTGCACGCGGAACACCACGTCCTTCAGCACCTCCACCGCCAGCCCGCCCAGGCCGAACATCAGGAGCGGGCCCGCCTTGGGATCGCGCGTGGAGCCGACGATCGTCTCGCGACCGCCGGGGATCATCGCCTGGACGAAGACGGATTCCGGCACGACGCCGGCGCGCTCCTTGACGCGCTGCAGCATCCGCGCGTAGCCCTCCCGGACCTCCTTCTCCGACGAGAGCCCCAGCACGACGCCGCCCACGTCGCTTTTGTGCACGATGCTGGCGCTGATCACCTTGAGCACCACGGGGAAACCGATCGCGCGCGCGGCGGCCGCCGCCTCGTCCGCGGAGACGGCGCGCCGCCACGGCACGGTGGGAATGCCGTACGCGCCGAGCACCTCCATCGCCTCGGCCTCGGTGAGCTTCTCCCGCCCCTCCGCCGCAGCGCCCTTCAGGATCCCGGCCACCCGGCCGGCGTCGGCGGGGAAGCGGTGTTCCGTCCCCGCCGGCCGCTCCAGCCACTCCCGGTAGCGGTTCATCGCCGCGAGGGCGCGCGCCGCCGACTCGGGGAAGATGTACCCAGGCATTCCGGCCGTGAGCAGCTCGCGCATCCCGGCCGGGATCCCCTGGCGTCCCATCAGCACGGACATCACCGGGATGTCGCGCCGCGACGCCGCGACCCGCACGATCGCCTCCGCGACGTCCTTGGCCTTGCTGCCGAGCGGCGGCGGCACGACCGAGACGATCACCGCGTCCACGTTCGGGTCCTGGAGGACCAGCGCCAGCACGTCCCGGTACGTCTCCGCCGTCGCCGACGCGATCAGGTCCACCGGATTGCGGACCGCGGCCTCGTCGGGCACGCGGCGGCGGATCGCGGCCTGCGTCTCCGCGGAGAGCTCGTGCACCGACAGTCCCAGCGACTCGCAGGCGTCGGCCAGGATGATCGCCGGGCCGCCCGCGTTGCTCACGATCGCCACGCGGTTCCCCTTGGGCAGGGGGAGCCGCGGGAAGGCCATCGCGTAGTCGAACAGCTCCTCGACCGTCTGCGCGCGCACCACGCCGCACTGCTCCATCAGCGCGTCGGCGGCGAGATCGGTCCCGGCCAAAGCGGCGGTGTGGGACGACGCGGCCCGCGCCCCCGCCGCCGTGCGCCCCGCCTTCACCACGAAGATCGGCTTCTTCCGCGTCAGCTCGCGCGCGATCTGGTAGAACCGCCGCGGATCCCCGAAGCTCTCGAGGTACATCAGGATCACGCGGATCTCGGGGTCGTCGGCCCAGTAGAGGAGCAGATCGTTCCCCGACACGTCCGCCTTGTTGCCGACGGAGACGAACTGGTGGATCCCGATCCCCAGCTCCTCGGCGTAGTCGAGGATGCTGAGCCCCATCGCGCCCGACTGACTGATGAAGCCGACCGGCCCGTACGGCGGCATCGTGGGCGCGAAGGTCGCGTTCATCGAGAAGTCCGGGCTGCTGTTGAGCACGCCCATGCAATTGGGCCCGACCATCCGCATCCCGTAGCGCTTCACCGTCTCGAGCAGCTTCGCCTCGCGGACGATGCCTTCCCCTCCCACCTCGGCGAAGCCCGCGGTGATGACGACCAGCCCCTTGACCCTCTTCTGGCCGCATTCCTCGGCGACGCCCTGCACCAGGTGCTTGGGGACGACGACGATCGCGAGGTCCACCGGATCCGGGATCGCCCGCACCGTCGGATAGGCGCGGATCGAGTGGATGACTTCGGCCTTGGGATTGACCGGGTAGAGCGGGCCGTTGAAGCCGAAGCGGAGGAGGTTGTCGAGTATCTGCCAGCCGATGGTGTTCGGCGTGCGGGAGGCGCCGATCACCGCGATGGACTTCGGGCGCAGAATCGCGTCGCTCACGCCGAACAACCTAGACGGTTGCGCGTGGAGAGTCGAGAGTTGAGGCGCCGCGGCCGGCCGTGTAGACTGCGACGATGCACGTCCGCGCCCGCGCGCTCCTCGTCCTGTCGGCCGCCGCTCTCGCCGCCTGCTCCGGCAGCAAGGACGGGGGCACCGGCGTCGCCGCCGTCACCGTGGATCCGCAGGCCGCCGCGCTGTGCGTGGGCGACACGCTGACCTTCACGGCGCACCTGCTCGACGCGTCCGGCGACACCGTGCCGGGCTCGCCCGTCCGCTGGACGTCGAGCGCACCGCAGACGGTCGCGGTGGACTCGGTGACGGGAATCGCCCACGCCCTCGCCCTCGGCACGGTCCAGATCAGCGCCTCGGTCGGCAGCCTGCGCAGCGCGAACCCGGGGCAGCTCGACGTGCCGTCGGACCTCGACCCGCAGTTCGTTCCGGACACGGTGGTGCTCGCGCCCGGGGACACGTTCACGCTGGGCGCGCGCCTCAGACGCACGTCGGCGGGCCCGGTACCCAGCGGCCACACGCCCGTGATCACGCCGCTCGATACCGCGCCGGCAAGCCTCACGGCGAACGGTCTCGTGACGGCGAAGACGGCGGGCACGGCGTCGTTCTCGCTGTCGGCGTGCGGCTTCACCGGCCACGGGGCGGCGCGCGTCTTCACGCCGCCGGATTCGCTGACGGGGCTGGGCTACCTCTGGCTATCGGGACCGGCGGAACTGCGGGTGACCCTCGGCACGACGTTGATCGACTACATGCTCTCGTTGACGAAGCCCGCATTTGAGCTCTACGGCACAGCGTCCAATTCGCGGCAGTTCGTGTATGAAGACACCCTGCGACTTAGTGGGGTCGGATCGTATCCGGTGGACTCGATTCTGTCCTCTGAAGCCACCCCTGCGGCCACCTGCAAACCGCCGCGGCCGTTTGCCGCGTACGGCGACATGTCGTTGATCGCTTCACTCTTCAGCATGCACGGTGGTTCGACGGTCGTGACCTCGTACTCGAATGCCGGGTTCCGGATGGCCGGGGGACGCGTCATCACTCGCATGCGTGGCGTCGTCGGCGCGGCCGGGACCACGGTGGACACGCTTCAGGCGATCTACACCTTCAGCGCGCCGCTGCGCGACACAACCGGCGTCTGCCCATGAAAGTGCCGCGCCCCCCGGAGCGGCGACGGTGCGGGGGGCGCGGCTTCCGCGGATCGAGCCGCTTCACCTCATGATTCTCAGCAGTCCCGCGTCCGCACTGCCGCGGAGGAAGCTCTCCGCGTCGGTGGCCGGCACCTTGATGCCGGTGAGCGCGCTGGCGCGCGCGGCCGCCTCCTCGAGGAACTCGCGGATCGGCCGGCCGGAGAAGGCGTCGTCGTTGTCGCGCATCTCGGCGACGATCTCCTCCCAGGTCCCGATGTAGGTGAGGCCGTCGCGGGTCCGTACGCGATGGACCTCGGCCCGCGGCTGCTTGTGCATCCCCGCCAGCTCGGTGCGCAGCGTGCCGAACAGCTCCAGCTGCGTCGGGTCGTGGGTGCCGGTGCCGTCGGGGCCCGCCGCCTCCAGCTCCGCGAGGAGGAGGTCGATCGGGTCCACGTCGCCCGCCAGGTCGGCGAGGCGCATCAGCCACGGCTTCAGCTCGGGGTCGTCCTCCGACAGCCGGTAGATGCTCCGCTTCAGCTCGATGAGGCGCCAGATCCCGAGCTCGTCCCAGTGGTCGTCGGGCGCGGTGCGCTCGAACTCCGCGAGCGACGGCTCGTAGTCGCCCTTGTCGTAGAGCAGGTTGGCGAGGTAGATGCGCGCTTCGGCGTGCTTCGGGTCGAGGGCCAGCGCGTGGCGCAGCCAGCGCACCGCGTCGGTCTCGTCCGAGAGCCGGTGCGCCGCGTAGCCGACGCAGGCCGACGCCTCGGCGCTGTCCGGGTGGGCCGTGAGGGCCGCCCCGAAGAACTTGCGCGCGTGCTCCAGCAGCCCTTCGCGGAACAGCGCGCGCCCCATCTGCAGCATGATGTCGAGATCGTCCTTGAAGCCCAGCTCCAGCACCCGCTCGAAGCAGGCCAGACCCGCGGTGCGCTCGCCGAGCTTGAGCCGGATCTCGCCTAGCCCCGCCAGAGCGTCCTCGTGGTCCGGATCGAGCTTCAGCGCCGCTTCGAAGCTCTGGCGCGACCAGGCGAACTCCTCGCGCGCCAGCCTTGCGTATCCCATCCCGACGAGCAGTTCCATCGCGTCGGGGTACACCGACAGCCCATCCTTCAGCACCTCGATCGCTTCGTCGTACCGCCCTTCATTGTAGAGCTGGTGAGCACGTTCATCGTACTCGTCGGAGCTCAAGAAGGGATCGGGCATCTAGCAGGGCTCCCGGGTGAGGATAGGATATGATAAGAATCGGCCTGGGGACGAGCAAGCCCGAAAACAGTTGCGAGACGCCCGTAGAACTGGTTGCGAGACGCCAAGTTGCGAGTTGCGAGAGGTCACGAGGGGGGCGGAGGATCGGTGGAGAGATACGTGCTCGCGTTCGTGGCGGGGCTGGTGGGTGGAGCGCACTGCCTCGGGATGTGCGGCGGCTTCGTCGTCGCCGCCGCCGCCGGCAGCCGGCGCTCCTGGCTCTTCCACGTGGGGCGCCTCGCGGGCTACGCCCTACTCGGCGCCGTGGCGGCGCTGGCCGGCGCGATGCTCGATCTGGGCGGCGGCGCCGCCGGCCTGCACGGCCTCCGCTTCTACGTCTCCGGCGCTCTCCTGCTCGCCTTCGGTCTGGCGTTCCTCGGCGCCCTCCCGCGCCGCTGGCTCGAACCCGGCGCGGGCGTCGTCACCGGTGTCCTGCGCCGCGCGCGGCGCGCGAGCGGCGCGGCGTTCCCCTTTCTTCTCGGCCTGCCGATCGGCCTGTTGCCCTGCGGCCTGCTCTATCCGATGTACGCCGCCGCGGCCGGCACCGGTGCGCCGCTCCAGGGCGCCGCACTCCTCGCGTCGTTCGGGCTCGGCACCGTCCCGCTGCTCGGGACGTTTTCCTTCGCGCTGGACCGCATTGGGCTCGGGACGCGGCAGCGCCTGGTGCGCGCCGCGGGCGTCGTGATGCTGCTGCTGGGTTTGCTGATGCTCTGGCGAGGCTGGAGCGGTCCGATGCACGGCGCGACCATGCACCAGATGCGCTAGAGCGCTTCCGGCCCGCGGCGGTCAGGGGTGCGCGCCCCCCGCGGGCGGTCCGACCCGCACCGACAGCCGATAGGTGCCGGTGTCTCGCGAGTCCCCGTAGCTGTTGGCCAGGATGCGATAGGTCTGTCCCGCGATCACGGGGTAGGTGATGCGCGCGTCGCTCCCCGAGCCGCTGTCGTCGTCCGTCATGAGCGTGTGGCCGGCGGCGTCCTGCAGGATGAGGTACGCGTCGAAGTCCGCCGACCGGAGGTCTATCACGGCCTCGCCCGACGTCTGCGGGCGGAACAGGAAGACGTCCGCATAGCTGCTGTCGCCGACCGTGCTGTCTCCGGGCTCGAGCCGCCCGGCCACGGTCGTCCCGGCGCGGATCTCCGTGACGGCCCCGGGGCGGGCGATGGGGCCCGCGCTCAGCAGCGCCAGCTCATAGAGTCCCGTGCCCTCCTTCGCCGAGTAGGATCGCACGACCAGGCGGTAGCGCCCGCCGCGCGCGCGGTGCGCCGTGATCAGCGAGTTCGTGCCGTCGCCGAGGCCGTCATCATCGTGCGCCAGCAGCTTCCCGTCGGGGCCGTACAGCTCCAGGTAGGTGTCGAAAGCGACCGAGCGGAGCTCGACGATGACGTCCTCGCCGCCGCGCCCCTCCGCCTCCCAGAAGTCCTGGTATCCCCCGTCCGCGTTGGTCTGGTCCCCCCGCTCGAGCCGGCCCACGACGCGCGCGCCGAGCGCGATGCTGCCCGTCTGGCCGGGCGCCGGCGCCGGGCCCGTCAGGGCCGTGAGCTGCAACGCATAGCGGCCTCCGGAGCCCTCGCTTGCGAAGGCCGACACCACCGCCGTGTAGGTCCCGGTCTCCGGCAGCACCGCGAGGATGCGCGCGTTCTGGCCCTCGCCGCCGTCGTCGTTGGAATCCACCACCACCCCGTCGTGCAGCAGCACGAGATAGGCGTCGATCGCGCCGCTCATCGCGTCGATTCGGACGCCCTGCCCCGCGCGCCCCGTGAAGGTCCAGTGGTCCTCGAGTCCCCGTGCGCCGCGCGCGTCTCCTGTCTCGAGCCGTCCCTCCCTGGTCTCGCCCATCGCGATGGCGGCGGTCGCGCCGGGCTCCGCGAAGTCGCCCGTGTCCGCCTGCAGCGACAGCCGGTAGGCGCCGGCCGCGGGCTCGTCTCCGTAGCTGGTGGCGAGGATCGTATACCGCCCCGCGGCGCCGGCCCGGATCGCCACCTCGGCATCCTTCCCGCCGCCGCCGTCGTCGTCACTCCCCACGACCTTGCCGTCCGGCGCCAGCACGACGAGATAGCTGTCGAGGTCGCTCGAGCGCATGTCCACCGTCAACCGCGCGCCGGCCGGCGCGTCCACGAGCCAGCGGTCCTGGTACGGGCCGTCCGCCGAGATCTCGTCGCCGGGCTCCAGGATGCCGTCCTTCGTCTCACCGACGGCGATGACGGCACTGCGGCCGGGCGGCGCCGCGTCCGGCGCCTCCCATCCCGACACCGCCAGCGTGTAGCGCCCGCGCGCCGAGTCGCCCACCGCCGTCGCTATCACGCGGTAGGTGCCGTCGCGCGGCAGGACCGCGTGCAGCCGGGCGTTCGTTCCCTCGCCCGAGTCGTCGTCGGAGCCCATCGTCCGGCCGTCGGCACCGCGCAGGATCAGATACGCGTCGAAGTCCGACGACATCAGGTCGATGACGACCCGTTGCCCGGCCTTGCCTTCCAGGCTCCACATCCGGTAGGGGGAGTGGCGGCTGCGCAGCAGCGGATCACCCGCAGTGAGCGAGTCGGAGGCGGACTGGCCGACCGCAATCGTGCGCACGGGCTGCGCGGAGAGGCGCGGTGCCAGCAGCGCGGCCACGACCGGTACGACCCACCACGAGCGGATGAGCATGGCGACGCGTCCCGCGAAGAGGTGCAACGGCACGCTAACCCCGATTCCTGCCCGCCGGAAGACACGACGGGCAGCGGTGGAGCGCCGCTGCCCGTCGCGCCATCAAGCCTGGGCCCGATCGGCGGGGCTAGTGCTTGCCGGTCATCTCGTCGGCCAGGGCTCCGGCGTCGTACACGTGCCGCAGCGCCTCGATGATCGCGCGCGAATCCACCCAGACCGACCGGCCGACCGCCTCGGAGAAGAGGAAGCGGAGCGGCTGGGCCTCGATGTTCCCGTCGAAGATCAGGCCCACGATCTCGCCGTTCTGGTTGATCACCGGGCTCCCCGAATTCCCGCCGATGATGTCGTTGGTCGAGACCGCGTCGAACGGCGTCGCCAGGTTGAGCGAGTCGCGGTGCTGGACCCAGCGGGGCACCAGGTTCCAGGGCGAATCGGGCTTCGCTGCGCCGCCGAACGAGTAGTAGCGGTCGTACATCCCGTAGAACGTCGTGAACGGCGGCGCGAGCGTCCCGTTGTACGGGAAGCCCATCACCTGCCCGTCCGAGATCCGCAGGCTGAACGTCGCGTCGGGCGCGACCGTGTTGCCGAAGACGGCGAGCAGCGCCCGCGCGATGCGCTCGCTGGCCCACGCGTCCCGGTTGTTGAGATCGGTCACCTGCTGCGTGAGCCGCCGCTCCACCGGATCGATGAGGAGCGCCAGCTTGATGAACGGGTCCGTCGAGGCCTTGATGGCCGCCTCGCCCCCCTGGATCAGCGCCTGCCGCTGCGCGGGGTCGACGATGGCGCTCGACGTGACCATCTCGCGCGCCGCCGCCTCGGGAGTCCGCCCAGCCAGCACGGCCTTGACCAGCGGGTCGTTCGCCGGCAGGTCCTTCGCCATCTGGCCGAAGTACGCCGCCAGCATCGGGATCTCGACCAGGGTGTCCACGGATGCTGAGAGGGCCCCGTCAAGTCGCCGCTTCATCCGATCCTGGAAGATCATCAGCCGAGCGGTGTCGGGCTTCGCCATCTCGACCGGCTGCCGCACGATCAGACTCGCCTCCTGGAGCAGCGTCGTGCCGTACGCACTGAACGCGTAGTAGCGCTGCCGCACGGCGATCTGCCGCCGCGCGCGCCACACGGCCGCCGCGGTGTCCCAGGCGGTTCCGTAGAGCCGCTTCCATTCGGGATTCGCGTCCACCTTCGCCCGGAAATCGCGCTCCCACTGCGCCTTGTGCGCCATCATCTGCGGATTGAGCAGGCCGGCCTGGTAGCCGTCGATCGCCTTGTACGAGTTCTGCAGGCCGAACAGCTCGTTCCTGAGGTCGCGGGCGTTGCCGATCTGCTGATCCACCCGGACCCGGTTCGCCAGCTGCACGAGGCTCGCCGGATACGAGACGTCGCGCAGGAACTCGAGCTGCGCCATCGTGTTGAGCCGGCCCGTCGAGCCGGGGTTCCCGACGACGAAGACCAGCTCGCCGTCGCTCGAGCCGTTCGGGCTCCACTGCAGGTAGTCCGTGTGCACCGGCTGCCCGTCCTCGTACGCGCGCACGATCGAGACGTCGAGGTCGTAGCGCGGGTACGTGAAGTTGTCGGGGTCGCCGCCGAAGAAGCCGGTCTCGCTTTCGACCGCGAAGACCAGGCGCAGATCGGTGTAGTGGTGGAACCGGTAGAGCTTGTACTGGCCGCCCTGGTACATCGTGACGACCTGGCAGGAGATCCTGGGATCGCCCGCGGCGCACCGTTGCTGCAGGCCGGCGATGGCCGCGTCCTTGAGCGTCGCCGCGCGGGCCGGCGCGGTCCCCGCGGGGATGGCGGCGTTCACGCTGTCGGTCACGTCGGTGATCGAGAGGAGCTGATCCACGTACATCCCGCGGCAGGCCCGCTCCTCGTTCCGCGTCTTCGCGTAGAACCCGTTCGCGAGCAGGTCCTCGCCGGTCCGCGTGGAGGACTCGATGCAACCCCGGCCGCAGTGATGATTGGTGAGGATCAGGCCGTCGGGCGAGACGAACGACGCCGAACAGCCGGGGAGGCGTCCCGCCGCGAGGCGGACGTGGTCCAGCCACGCCTGTGTCGGGTGGAAGTTGTAGCGATGCGCCCAGTAGTCGAGCGGCGGCACGTCGAAGGTCCACATCTTCCCCGTCTCGATGCCCGGATACTCGGCCGGCGCGGCCTGCTGTGCGCGCACCGAGGACACTGCCCCGAGGCACAGGGATGCTACGAGCACAAACGCGAGGCGTAGACGCTGCATAGGGGATTCTCCGTTAGAGGCCGGATTCGGAACTGACGTCTGCGGAACTAGCAATTTTCGTACGCGAAGGCAAGGACCGCTTCACTTCCTCCATACCCGTCCTTCCGGGAACTCCGCTGCCACCTTCAGGCCGAGCCGCCCGGCGAGGGAATCCGGCGCGGCCGTCGGCTCGTACTCCTGGGCGAACCCGACGACGAGGTCCCGTCGCCCATTCAGGATGCGCGCGAACTCTTTGAGCGACGCCGAGTCCAGTGCCGCCGGAAGGTCGCGCGACGGCCGGTGGGTCAGGAACCAGATGCCCGCCGGGTCGTTCGAGAAGATCTCGTCATTCCGCCCCTCCCTGCGGAGCCACTGCCCGAGCCCCGACTCGCGCCACTCGTCGCCGGCGTAGCCCCAGCCGCCGTCCCGCGCGTCGGCGACCGCCCGCGCTGTCGCCCAAGCGGACGCGGCGAGCCAGAGCGCGACCGCCACCGCCGCAGCGAGCCGCACGGGACGCTTCCACGCACGCCACCTGACGCCCAGCGCCGCGGCAACCGCAATCTCGACGAGGAGGATCGCCGGCGAGAGCATCCGGTCGTCGAAGGGGATGTTGTCGTAGACCGCCACGCGGGAGAGGAACACGAACGCCGCGTAGCAGGCGGCGAGCAGCGCGGCCGCCGAGAGCAACCTGCACGTGGGCGGTGCGGATGCGCTCTCCGCCGGCCGGCCGCTCGCGGCGAGCAGCACCGCGACGCCCGCACCGGCGACCGCCGTCGCCAGCAGCGCCCCTCCGAGATTGGGCGGCGCGAGCGGCGCCAGCCACGCGACCAGCGTCGCGCCCAGCTCGCGCAGCGTCGGGCCGAGATCCGCGTGCAGCGCTACGCTACGCACCGCCCCCGATTCCAGGACCGAGCGCAACATCACCACGGCGGAGAGGAGTGCGGTGGGCAGCGCCGCGAGCGCCGCGCGCCGCGCCCGCTCGCGCAGGGGCCCGCGCAGCCCGAACGCCCAGAGAACCGCTGCGCCCCCGGCAGGAACGGCCGCATACCGGACCAGTCCCGCCGCGGCGGCCGTGAGGCCGTAGAGGAATGGCCGCTTCGAGAAGACCATCAGCGCGAGCGTCGCGGCGAGGAGCGCCAGACAGAGCGGCTCGCTCAGGACGCGCGCGTGGTCCAGGACCAGGGCCGGCGTGCCCAGGAGCAGCAGGCCGGCGAGCGCGCCGGCGCCGGCGCCGGCGACGGCGGCCACGATCCAGACGGCCAGCGCGACGGTCGCGAACGCCGCTAGCGCCTCCACGCCGCGCGCTGCCTGCTGGGAAGGCGCACCCAGCACGACCGGGAGCGCGAGCAGCGTCGGGAAGCCCGGTGGGAAGTGGCGCAGTGCCGACGTGCTGTCGGGATCGGACCAGCTCGCCATCGGGATGCGCAACGTGCCGGCGCGCGCCAATGATTCGGCCGCGCCGAGGTACGACATCGAATCGGGGTCGAGCCCCGGCCCCGGAGGCGAGGTCAAGGCCACAACGCCGATGCACGCGGCGGCGCCGAACAGCGCCGCCAGGACCGAGCGCCGCACGACGAAGAATGTACTATTCAGCGCCATGCGCGCGATGCTGCTGGACGCCGCGCGGCGCCCGCTGCGCGAAGCGAGCCTGGCGATGCCCGTTCCCGGACCGCACCAGGTGCTGCTCCGGGTCGCGGCGTGCGGCGTGTGCCGCACCGACCTGCACGTCGCCGACGGCGAGCTGCCCGACCCCAAGCTCCCGCTCGTGCTCGGCCACGAGATCGTCGGCGAAGTCGTCGCCCTCGGCCCCGACGTCACTCGATTCGAAGCGGGCGCGCAGGTCGGCGTTCCCTGGCTGGGCTGGACCTGCGGCACCTGCCGCTTCTGCCGGTCGGGCCGCGAGAACCTCTGCGCGGACGCACGTTTCACCGGTTACCACCTCGACGGCGGCTACGCCGAGTACACCGTGGCCGACGAGCGCTACTGCTTCTCCCTCCCGCCCGACCTGCGCGCCCCCGACGCCGCGCCGCTTCTCTGCGCCGGTCTCATCGGCTACCGCGCCCTGGTCGCCGCCGGCGACCGGGCCGAACGTCTCGGGCTCTACGGCTTCGGCGCCGCCGCCCACATCGTCGCGCAGGTCGCCCGCGCCCAGGGCCGCCAGGTCTTCGCCTTCACCCGTCCGGGCGACGCGGCCGGTCAGACCTTCGCCCGCGAGCTGGGAGCCGTGTGGGCCGGCCCGTCCGACACGCTTCCTCCCGAACCTCTGGACGCCGCGATCATCTTCGCCCCCGCCGGCGAGCTGGTCCCCGCGGCGCTCCGGGCGGTCGACCGCGGCGGGACCGTGGTGTGCGCGGGCATTCATATGAGCGACATCCCGACTTTTCCGTACGACATCCTCTGGGGAGAGCGCGCGGTCCGCTCTGTGGCCAACCTCACGCGGCGGGACGGCGAGGAGTTCCTGGTGCTGGCACCACGATTGCGGGTGCGCACGACGGTGGAGACTTATCCGCTGAGCCGCGCCGCCGACGCGCTCGACGCCCTGCGCGAGGGACGCGTGCACGGGGCCGCGGTCCTCGTGATGGGAGGAAGCGAACCGGGATGACGTCACACCTGCGCGCCCTGCTGCTGGGGCTCGGCGTCCTCGCGGGAGCGAGTGCGACCGCCAGGGCCCAGGAGCCGCCCCCGTCCCCAGGGGCGGCCGAAGCGTTGCGAGTCTTCCTCGACTGCCGGACCACCTACTGCGATTTCGACTACGTGCGCACGGAGCTGGCGTTCGTCAACTACGTCCGCGATCCCGTGGACGCCCAGATCTTCGTGCTCGTCACCACCGAGCCCACCGGGGCCGGCGGTACGCAGTTCACCGTGAACCTCATCGGCCGGCAGGACTTCACCGGACGCAACGACACCCTGTACTACGTCTCGCAGCGGACCGACACATACGACGAAGTCCGGCGCGGCCTGACGCAGACCCTGAAGCTCGGGCTCGTGCGCTACGCGGCCCGTTCCGAACTGGCCGAGCGCATCCAGATCACGTACGCCGCGCCGCCAGGCCAACCCGACGGCGACCGCCGGCGGCGCGATCCGTGGGACTACTGGGTCTTCAACACCGGCATGAGCGGCAACTTCAGCGGCGAGCAGTCCCGCAGCACGACGTCGCTCTACGGCTCGGCATCGGCCAACCGCACCACCGAGAAATGGAAGCTCAGCTTCGGGGTGAGCGGGCAGTACAGCCACTCGGTGCAGACCATCTCTGCCGACACCACGATCGCCACGGACACCTACAGCGAGAGCTTCGGCAGCCTGACGGTCCGGAGCCTCGGCGATCACTGGGCGGCGGGCCTCAGGACGGGGATCTCGTCGTCCACGTATTACAACCAGACGATCGACATCCGCCTCCAGCCGGCCGTGGAATACGACGTCTTCCCGTACGCCGAGGCCACCCGGCACACGCTCACCATCCAGTACTCGCTCGGCGTGGAAGGCGTGAAGTACCGGCAGCAGACGATCTACGAGAAAACGAGCCAGGTCCTGCCGCTCCACACCCTGCGCGCGCTGTACAACACGAGCCAGCCCTGGGGCTCGGCGAACGCGTCGGTGTCCGGCTCGCAGTACCTCAGCGACCCGACGAAGATGAGCCTGGGCGTTTCGGGGAACCTGAACTTCCGCGTCTTCCGCGGCCTGTCCCTCGCGGTCCAGGCCTCGGTGTCCCTGATCCACGACCAGCTCTACCTGCCGCTGGCCGGGGCCACGGCGGACGAGGTGCTGCTGAACCTCCAGCAGCTGGCGACGTCGTACAGCTACTACACGGCGGTGGGCTTCAGCTACACGTTCGGCTCGGCCTACAACAACGTCGTCAATCCTCGCTTCCAGTGACCGCCGGCGGCCGGGCGCGTCACCCCAACAGGCTCTTGAGCAGCAGGGCGAGGACCAGGAGCGCGACCAGCACGTAGGTGCGGTCGCGCTCGAAGGCGAAGGCCACCCCCGCGATGGCGACCCGCGCGATCGGCGTCGCTATGAGCAGCACCAGCCCGAGCTGCACCACGCCCCGCTCGTCCAGCGCCAGCGCGCTCCGGACGATCCCCCCCAGGCTCCGCAGGTTCGCGGGCTGGCCGCGGAAGACGCGGTAGTCGGGGATCGTGGCGCCGTGCCTCGCGAGGTAGGCGATGCCGCCCGCCAGCACGACCGCCGCCGCCAGCAGCACGCCGAAGCGCAGCAGATTCCCCACCACCCGCTGCAGGCGCGGATCGGGCGGGGGCATCGAGGAATCGGGCGCGGCCAACCTACAGCTCCCCGGCGACGCCGTGGTAGATCATCTCGATCGCCAGCGCGACGATGACCACGGCGAACAGGATCCGGAGCTTCCGGACCGGCATCCGGAACAGCAGGCGTGCTCCCACCATCGAGCCCGCCAGGACGCCGAGCATCACCGGCATCGCGAGCCCCGGCACGACGTACCCTCGGCGCAGGTAGATCCCCGCGCTCGCCGCCGCCGTCACGCCGATCATGAAGTTGCTCGTGGCGGTGGACACCTTGAACGGCATCAGCATGACCTGGTCCATCGCCAGCACCTTCACCGCCCCGGACCCGATGCCCAGCAGCCCGGACAGCACGCCGGCGACCCACATCAGGGCGAAGCCGCCGGGCACGTGGCGGACGTGATAGCGGACCTCGCCGGCGTCCGTCGGAAAGGTCGAGTCCAGCCGGAGGCGCGCCGCCACCGGATCGGGCGCGAGGTTCGCCGTGGCGTGCTCGGGCCGGTGCTTGCTCGCGAGGTAGGCGGACTGGAGCAGCACGAGGCCGAAGATCACCGCGATCACGTTGGCGGGGATGACCGCCACGAGCGACGCGCCCACCAGCGCCCCGATCGTCGTCCCGATCTCGAGCAGCATCCCGATGCGGATGTTGGTGAAGCCTTCCTTGACGTACGCCGCCGCCGCGCCGGAGCTCGTCGCGATGATCGAGACGAGCGAGGCGCCGATGGCGTAGCGGATGTCGGCCCCGAAGACGAGGGTCAGCAGCGGCACGATCACGACGCCGCCGCCGAGCCCGGTGAGAGACCCGAGGAATCCGGCGCAGAACGAGGCCGCGCAGACGATGCCGCTGAACGCGAGGGTGTTCAAGTCGAGGCTCGGGGGTGTACACTAACCACGACCCCGGGGGAGGCGCGAATGGCGGACGTGAAGGAGATCGAGGACGCCCTCATCGTCGGCGCAGGGCCGATCGGCCTCGCCTGCGCGATCTCGGCCCGGCGCCGCGGCCTCGATCCCCTGCTGATCGATGCGGGCGCGCTCGTCAATTCGATCGTGCACTACCCCGTCGGCATGACCTTCTTCACCACGCCGGATCTCCTCGAGATCGGCGGCCATCCGTTCGCCTGCGCCGGAGCGAAGCCGACCCGCGAGGAGGCGCTCAAGTACTACCGTGGCGTCGCGCGCGTGGAGGCTATCCGCGTCCTGACCTACACGCGACTGACGGGCGCCGCCGCGGCGCCCGGCCTGGTGCGGTGCGAGCTCGGGTCCCCCAGGGGAAACGCCCGCGTGACCTGCCGACGGCTGGTGCTCGCGACCGGCTACTACGACCATTTCAACCCGCTCGGCGTCCCCGGCGAGGATCTGCCACACGTCAGCCACCGGTTCGACGAGGCCCACCGTTCCTTCGGGCTCGACGTCGTCGTGATCGGCGGGAAGAACTCCGCCATCGAGGCGGCGCTGGAGCTGTTCCGCGCCGGCGCGCGCGTCACGCTCGTCTACCGGCGCGACGCCCTCAAGCCCACGGTCAAGTACTGGCTGAAGCCCGACGTCGAGAACCGGATCAAGGCCGGGGAGATCGCCGCCCGGCTCGGCGCCGAAATGCTGCGCATCGAGCCGCGCCACGTCGTCGTGCGGCTCGCCGGCGGCCAGGAGGAACGGCTCGCAGCCGACCGCGTCTACGCGCTGACCGGCTACCACCCCGACTTCGACCTTTTCCGGAAGATCGGGATCGAGCTCGACGCCGAGACCGCGCGCCCCCGCTGCCATCCCGAGACCCTCGAGACCAACGTCCCCGGGATCCACATGGCGGGCAGCATCACGGCGGGGCGCGCCACCTCCGAGGTCTTCATCGAGAACGGGCGGTTCGACGGCGAGCGGATCTTCGGCAGCGCCGGCGCGAAACCCGCGGAGCCTGTCGGCGTAGGGGGAAGGGGCTAGCACCCAACCTCCGGAGGTCGCCGTGGGCAGCACCCTGCGTCCGCTCTTCGCCGCCGCAGCGCTCGCCATCCTTCCCTGCGCGCTCTGGGCCCAGGACTCCACCGACACCGCGGACACCGCCGCAGCGCCCAGCCACTGGAGCCTCGACCTCCCCGTTCGCGGCTACGGCGTCTCCTTCGGCAACTCGGCCCGCTTCACCGGCCTGCGGCTCAACTGGTCGGACGCCGGCCTCGACCGGATCCGCGGCATCAACATCACGCTCTGGAAACCCGACAAGCCGATGACGGGCACCGTGAACGGGCTGGCGATCGGACTCGCCGGCCCCGCGGCCTCGGCCCTCAACGGCGTCTCCATCGGGGTGGGCGGCGTGGTGGCCGACTACGCGGTGCGGGGCGTGGCGATCGGCGGGCTCGGCATCGTCTCGCAGGGCGAGATCGAGGGACTCAGCATCGCCGGCCTCGGCCTGGTGTCCCAGGGCGGGATGCGGGGCATCAGCGTCTCCGGCCTCGGCGTCGTGTCACAGGGCGGCATGACCGGCTTCAGCGCTTCAGGCCTCGGCGTCGTGTCGCAGGGACCGATGGCAGGCGTGAGCCTCGCGGGCCTCGGCGTGGTCTCTCAGGGAAGCCTGAGCGGCTTCGCCGCCTCGGGGCTCGGCACCGTATCCCAGGGCAACCTGCACGGCTTCAGCGTCAGCGGCCTGGCCTCCGTCGCGCAGGGCGACGTCCGGGGCGCGCACGTGGCGGGGATCGCGGTGGTCGCACAGGGCGACATCCAGGGACTCTCGGTCGGCGGGGTCGCCACGGTGGCTCAGGGCAGGATTTCAGGCATTTCCGTAGGCGGCGTCGCGGTCGTGGCGCAGGGAGGCATCACCGGCTTCTCCGCCGCCACCGTGGCCGTGGTGAGCGAAGGGCTGGTGAGGGGCATCACGGTCGCCGGCTACAAGGTGCGGACCCGCCGTGTTTCCGGCCTCACGGTGGCCGGGATCAATCTCAAGACCGACGAGATGTCGGGGCTGTCGGTGAGCGCCTACAACCAGATCCGCGGACTCCAGGCGGGCGTCGCGATCGGGCTCCTCAACTTCGCACGGCGGCTCAAGGGGATTCAGATCGGCCTGCTGAACATCGCGCGGAACAACCCCCCGCCATTCCGCGTGCTGCCGATCCTCAACGCCCATTTCGATTGAACAGGTCGAGGTAGGCACGTGGCGGGGCCTTTGACTTCCTCGAGCCGAGCACTCCCACCTCGCGACCGCTCGCGACTTGGCGTCTCGCAACTGCCCCGCTCACTCGCCTCTCACCACTGTCTTCCTAGAAAAAGTGGCCCACCAGCCGGACCACCCAGGAGATCAGCGCCAGGGGAACCGGCAGGAGGGTCAGGCCGACCGCGAAGCTCAGCCCCTGGCGGAACAGCGCCGGACCCGCGTACGGCGCCTCGTCGCCCCACAACGTCCGAATCCCCACTTCCGTCAGCCAGCCGAGCGAGTAGCCCGCGTTCGCCAGGACCCCGTAGATGAGCGCGCCCCCCCACCAGCGGAAACCGAGTCCCTGGGGCTTCGGCGGGAGACTGCTGAAGAGCACCATGACCGCGAGCGACACCACGCCCGCCCCGCCGACGAACAGGTTGTAGGTGAGGCGCCGCGATTCCCACCATCCGAGCAGCGACCAGGGGTTGCGGCGATAGTCCGGGAGGGGGAAGAGGATCCTCGTCAGTGCGGTCATGTCCGGCTCCGGTGCTTGCGGGCCCATTCACTATGGCGCCGGTACTCTGAATTGACAAGTACTTTACATTACAAAGCCACTAGCCGCCGCGGCTACGAGCGTCTAGCCTGCTCAGGTTCCGCACACAGGGTGAGGCAGGTGACGCGAAGCGCCTGGGTCAGCGAAGACGAGATCCGGGACCTCGGGTTCGGCGCCGTCGTGGCGGGGGAGAGCCGCCAGCGGCTCCTCAACCGCGACGGCTCGTTCAACGTGGCGCGCCGGGGGCTGCGGCTCGGCACGTCGCTCAGTCTCTATCACACGCTGCTGACCCTGACCTGGACGCGCTTCATGGCGCTGGTCGTGGTGTCGTACGCGCTCATCAACGCCGCTTTCGGGGTGGCATTCGTGCTCTGCGGCCCCGGCGCGCTGCAGTCCTCGCTCCCCGCCGCGGGCGGGTCGCTCTTCTCCCAGGCGTTCTTCTTCAGCATCGAGACCTTCTCGACGATCGGGTACGGCAACATCGCGCCGGTCGGTCTCGCGGCGAACCTGGTGGTCACGGTCGAGGCGCTGGTCGGGCTGCTGTGGCTGGCGCTGGCGACCGGACTGCTGTTCGCGCGCTTCTCGCGCCCGACGGCGAAGATCATGTTCAGCCGGACGGCGGTGATCGCGCCGTACCGCGGCATCCGGGCGTTCGAGTTCCGCATCGCGAACATGCGCAGCAGCGAGCTGATCGAGGTCCAGGCGACGGTGATGTTCACGCGCTTCGAGGAGCAGGGCGGGAAGCCGGTGCGCCGCTTCTACCTGCTGCCGCTGGAGCGCAGCTCGGTGACGTTCTTTCCCCTGTCGTGGACGATCGTCCATCCCATCGACGAGGCGAGCCCGCTGAAGGGCCTCACCCGCGACGACATGCGCCGCTCCAACGCCGAGTTCCTGGTGCTCCTCTCCGGCGTGGAGGAGACGTTCGCCCAGCGCGTGCACGCGCGGTCCAGCTACCGGTGGGACGAGGTGGTGTGGGGCGCGAAGTTCAGCGACATCCTGCACCATCCGCGCGGCGAGGAGCCGATGACCTTGGACGTGAGCCGGCTCGACAGCATCGAGCCGGTGGCGTAGGGTATCTCCACGACTCCCTGGGTGTCGTTCCTGATTCTCGCCAACCTGGTGATGCTCCTGCTGGGCGGGGTGGTCCCCGGCCTGACGCAGAGCCTGATGTTGGTGCCGTTCCTGATCCCGCTCCGGCCGTGGACCGTCGTGACCTACATGTTCCTGCACGCGGGCTTCATGCACTTCTTCTTCAACATGCTGGCGCTGTACTTCTTCGGACCGCGCCTGGAGATGCGCCTGGGAGGCCGGCGCTTCATCGGTCTCTACCTGACGAGCGGGGTCGCGGGCGCGGTCATGTCCCTGGTGACGCCGTACGCGGCGATCATCGGGGCGTCTGGCGCGGTGTTCGGCGTCATGCTCGGCTACGCGCACTTCTGGCCGCGCGACGCCGTCTACGTTTTCTTCCTGCCGATGGAGGCGCGCTGGCTGGTGGTGCTGATGACCGCCATGTCCCTCTTCGGCGCCTGGCAGCGCCAGGGCGGCATCGCGCACTTCGCGCACCTCGGGGGGTTCGTCGGGGGGTTCCTGTACCTGCGCTGGATCGAGCTGCGGTCACCGGCGGTCCAGTTCCGCGCCGCGACGGCGCCGCCGGCGCGGAGCTCCACGGCCGACCTCGACCGCTGGCGGCGGGTGCAGCCGGAGACGCTGCATCCGGTCAACCGCGAGGAGTACGAGCGCGTAATGGCGAAAGTGGACCTGGCGGGCGCCGCCAGCCTCACGCCCGACGAGCGGGCGTTCCTCGACCGGTTCAGCGCCGGCTGACACACCTTGGAGACGAACGGATGACCAGCACTCGCGTTTGGCTCGCTACCGCGGCCACGATCCTGCTCGCACTCCCGCTCCACGCCCAGACCGCCCCTTCGAACCCGCCGCCGGTGCGCGGCTTCCCGCCGCCGCTTCTGGCCGACGAGCTGGCGCGCGAAGCGTCGCTCAGGGCCGTGCCGAACGCCGACACGCTCCGCGCCCAGTTGATCGCGCTGAGCGCGGTGCCGCACGAGGCGGGGACCGAACGGTCCCACCACGTCGCCGAGATGATCCTGGCGCGGTTCCGCTCGTTCGGCCTCGACGCCTCGATCGAACAGTTCGAGGCGCTGATGCCGCGGCCCACGAGCCGCTCGCTCGAGCTGGTCCGACCCGAGCAGTACGTCGCGTTGCTGAAGGAGCCGGCGCTGAGCGAGGACCCGACGTCCGGCCAGACGGACCAGCTCCCGACCTTCAACGCCTACTCGCCCGACGGCGACGTGACCGGCGACCTGGTGTTCGTGAACTACGGCATACCCGACGACTACCGGGTGCTGGACAGCCTCGGCATCAGCGTGCGCGGCAAGATCGTCATCGCCAAGTACGGCGAGTCGTGGCGCGGGATCAAGCCGAAGGTCGCGGCCGAGCACGGCGCCATCGGGTGTCTCATCTACTCGGATCCGAAGGACGACGGCTACTTCGTGGACGACGTGTACCCGAAGGGGCCGATGCGGCCGTGGCAGGGGGTGCAACGCGGGAGCGTCATGGACATGCCGCTCTATCCGGGCGACCCGCTCTCGCCCGGCTGGGCCTCGCGGCCCGGCTCGCGCCGCCTCACGATCGCCGAAGCCCAGACGATCGAGAAGATCCCCGTGCTGCCGATCTCGTACGGCGACGCGTTGCCGCTGCTCCGCAACCTCGGCGGACCGGTCGCACCCGAGGCGTGGCGCGGCGCGCTGCCGATCACCTATCACATCGGCCCGGGCCCGGGCCAGGTCCATCTCGCGGTGAGCTTCGACTGGAAGACGCGCCCGCTCTATGACGTCGTCGCGCGGATCCCCGGCAGCGTCTACCCCGACCAGTGGGTGATCTGGGGCAACCACCACGATGCGTGGGTGAATGGCGCGCAGGATCCGCTCTCCGGCCAGGTGTCGCTCGACGAGGCCGCGCGCGCCCTCGGCGCGCTGCTCAAGACCGGGTGGCGGCCGGCGCGCACCATCATCCTGGTCGCGTGGGACGGCGAGGAGTGGGGCCTGCTCGGCTCCACCGAGTGGGCCGAGGCGCACCAGGACGAGCTGCGGACGAAGGGCGTCGTCTACTTCAACGGCGATGCGATGGCCAGCGGCTGGCTCTCTTCCAGCGGGTCGCACTCGCTGCAGGAGTTCATGCGCGAGGTCGCACGCGACGTGCCGGCCCCGCTGGGGACGGGGAGCGCGCTCGAGGCGGCGCAGGAGCACCGGCGCGAGGAGGCCGCTCGGGCGCGGCCGGCCCGCGGGCGCGGCGCGGATGGTGAGGCGCCGGACACGGCCTTCTCGATCGGCGCGCTGGGGTCGGGCTCCGACTACACCGCCTTCATCGACCACGTGACGATGCC
>Ga0187854_10001586_pt1 | contig 21890 bp, 23 predicted proteins | sample June2016WEW_6_15_FD_132445 | JGI IMG/M metagenome (GOLD analysis project Ga0187854, IMG submission 132445) | Peatland microbial communities from SPRUCE experiment site at the Marcell Experimental Forest, Minnesota, USA - June2016WEW_6_150 | ecosystem: Environmental > Terrestrial > Soil >...
AATAATTTATGCGAACCTGTTGTCACCCTTAATTTTTTGTTGAGGATATATCTCATACCTCTACCTCCATCAGGTATTTTCATACCTTTTTCATCATACGTCGAGGTAATTTCTTCTTGTCCATCAATCTTCCATACAGCAGCCTGTCCATCGATATTAAATACGAAGGGGAATCCGGGTTTTCCAGAAAAGGAATCTTTTGACTCCCATTGATAATACTCTGTTGGTCGGGTTTTAACAGACACTTTAATAATGACATCCGAATAGCCGGTGGGGATCGCTTCATCATCTTTGATCTCAACAAATACATCTGATCTCGTACTTTGAGATTTTGTAACTATCTCTTTCAGAGGGCTTCCACATCCTGATATCAAGATAAACAGTGAAGCAATCAAAATGATAGTGAGTACATTTTTCATTTCAGCTATCCCTTTCTCGTTTGAAGCGGTTTTGATAGCAACGACATAATGACATCGCTCATCTCCCGACATCCATCAGCCACGGCAAAGATCCTCCTTTACTGGTCGGCCCGCATCCCGGAGGGCAAAGAGGTCCAGTATGATCGCCAGATACACGAAGGTGCTCTAGATCCCGATATAGGTGATGTCCGCCCTATTGTGCCTTATGTGCGTGTCGCAGCTCTCCGGGAACGGGCAATCTTGGCGACAATCCAGGTGATTGCGTAAAGCACTCCCAAGAGAACGACATCCGTTGGACCGACAGGCATATCCAAATTATACGCGATGCAGAAACCGACGAAAGCGGACACGCCACCGATCAAAGGGGCCAGCGCCGTAAACTGGTACATGTTGCGAACAACCAGGTGCGCCGTCAAAGCAGGAATCAGAAGGAATCCGAACGCGATCAGTGGACCGACGCTGAGCACTGCCATCGAAACGGTTAGGCCGATCAGTAAATAGAGCAGAACGTCCCAGAAAATGACATTCTTGCGCAGTATAATTGCCATCTCGCGGTCGAACGAGACGAGGAGCAACTCTTTGTGGAACAATCCTAGCACTGTAATGACGAGCATAAGCGTGGCTGCCGTCAGCCCAAGATCGAAATTGGAGATGGTAATGACCTCTCCTTTCAGCATGTCGAGCCAACCGATTTCGCCGTAAGGGTTTTTTGACAGTAACAGGATGCTCATCGCGGCGGCTACTACGTATGCGGTGCCGAGCCGGCCTTCGGGTTGCCCCCGCCCGCCTCGTTCCAAAAACGCCAGCACCATGATCGCGGTCAGTGAGAATGTAATTGAACCGGCAAAGGCGAGCGTGTGCGCGCTGTGTGAGCTATGTTCGGACAGATTGAATCCGAGCCACAAAGGAAGCGAGAGGGCGATAGCAACGCCTGTCGAGGAAATCTGCGGCAGTGCCACGCCCATGAAAACCAGCCGACGCAGCACGAGAAACACTCCCACGAGCGGGCAGGCGAGACCAACCAACACGCTGGTGTATATCGAATTGCGCAGGAGAAAATCGGGTGAGAGAATCTGATAAAGTGTTTCCATATTAGGCCATCCCCATTTCAAACATTTTCGCCATCCGTTCGGCAGTTAAGAGTTCGTGCGTTGCGCCGTGGGACATCTTGCCCTCGTGCAGCCAGATGACTTGCTCAGCATAGCGACGCACCGCTGCAAAGTCGTGTGTGACGAGAATGACCGTGATTTTCTTTTCTTTGTGGATCTGCGAAATAAACTCCAGCACCAAATGCTTCGCTTCACGGTCCACACTCATGGTGGGCTCGTCCAGCACCAGTACATCGGGGCGTGTAGTCAGAGCGCGGGCAATGAGCACACGTTGTTTCTGGCCGCCGGAGAGTTCGGCAAAGCGCCGATGGGCAAGGTCCTCAGCGCCCGCCGCACGCAGGCATTCGCGCGTGAAGGCGCGTTCGATTTGGGTGACGAGACGTCCCGGCCGGACTCGCCCGTATACGCCCATAAGGGCAACGCCGAATCCCGTGAGCAGATAAATCGGGTCGAACTGAAAAGCTTGAGGGACGTAACCGAACTCGAGCGGTGCACCTGTCGATGCGGTACTGATGCTGCCCGCGACTGGTGGAAGCAGTCCAAGCACCGTCTTGATCAGCGTCGATTTGCCCGAGCCATTGGCGCCGAGAATGGCTGTGAAACTGGCACGGGAAATAGAGAGCGAGATGCCGGACAGCACAGGTTGGTTGTTATAGCCGATACTCAGGTTGTCCAGCGTGATGAGTGCTTCATTCATAGTCTGTTGTGTGTGTCCGCTCGGAAAACGCGGGCGGACGCATCCTCCTCATTTTTATTTTCTCGATTGTGCGGCAGCAACCGTTGTATAAATAATGTAGTCCATCATCTTGATGTACGTTTCCGTATGCGGTACGCCGCCCGGTATGATGGGGAGAGTTATCATGGTTGCGCCGGTCTGTTCGGCGATTCTTTTTGGCGCCTTTTCGGGAAACTGCGGCTCTCGTACGACGATAGAAACATGCTCGGCCTTCATCGCCGTGACCAATTCCTGGATGTGACGAGGGGTCGGATCGATACCCGGCTTCAATTCAATCGTGCCGAAATAGTTCAAGCCGAAGCGTGCCGCAAAGTATGGCCAATGCTCGTGATAGGATACAAACTTCGTCCCCCTGAGTGGTTTGACCGCTTTCTCCCATTCGGCAATCTTGGCATTGAGTTTGGCGAGATAAGCGTCGCGGTTGCGCATGAATTCAGCTTTATGCTGCGGCGTAAACGCCACCAGTGCGTTGTAGATGTTCCCGATCGCAGTCTTTGCCAATACTGGATCGAGCACGTAGTGCGGATTGCCATAGGGATGAACGTCGCCCTCGGAATGATCGGTTGATTTGGGCACATCGCGCGGAATGATCCCCTTAGAGCAGTCAATATAACCGGGCTTGTTTACCTGAATGCGCGGGTTCTTGCTCGCCTCCAGGAGAGCGGGAAGGAAGGCGTGCTCGCAATCAAACCCCACCAGGATCATCAGGTCCGCCCGGTTCATCATCGGCACGAAGCTCGGTTTCATCGGCACCCCGTGGGTGTCTTCGACGCCGGTTGCCAGGCTGTGAACGTCGACCAGGTCGCCGCCGACTGCGCGCGCAAAATCCGCCATGTCGGTAAGCGTTGTAACAACGCGGATCTTCTGGGCGTGAGCGGGGATTGCCCACCCGCACAATACACCGGTGAGCGCGATGATCGATAATAGACAATATAATTTAGATTTCATGTTGGATTCCTCCTTAGCGTTGCTGCCAACCATGCGAGTGTGAGCCGATGATCCACGCCCATTGCAGATAAACGGCATTGTCGTCGGGCCTGCCAGACGCGGCGTTGCGCTCGGTATACGTATACTGAAGGCGCAATTGACTCCAGTGACTCATTGCCCAGGTGATGTACGGCGAGTAGGCGTAGGTTTTGTCATCATTATTCACCTGGTTCTCTACATATTCAAACAGGAATCCGGTTGACCACTGCCGATGGAACTTGTATGTGAGATACGAGTACAGTCCAAGCGAGCCGACGGACCGGCTGGGGAGGGGGGTTCCCGATGGATCGGTTACGTCATAGCGGTTATCGCTGTAGAGCACTTCCGTGCCCCATGTGAGGCTCTCGAACTGATTGTTGCGCAGCGGTTTGTAGCTTACAACCCAGTCTACTCCCCAAAGGCGTCGCTCGCGTTCGGTGAAGGTGTTGCCGGCTACTGTAGGAAGCGGAGGATTAACACCGCCGGGGTCTGCCCACTGTGCATCCGTACTTGGATTCCACAGGACTGAAATACCGGGTTCGAATGAGATATTGGGAGTCAGGTCGAAATATGTGGACAAGCGGCTCCAATAATTCAACCCGCTGCTGTTACGGAAATCACCGACATAGTTTGGCGGATTGTCGCCGCCGAACTGATTGCCCACGCCAACGGTCAGGCTCACATAGTGCTCGATCGGCACCAGCCAATTAAGCTGCAAGCCGTCCGTCCTCGATTCACCGCCGATGTATTGGGCGAGCGCCAGCGGACGGTTGACAAATGGCAGTTCATGGTCATGAATATACGCCAGCCGGCCGAACTCGCCGAAGAACCGCCCTGCCTTCAGCTCCAAGTTCCACGGCAGCGAGGTCGTCTGCAGCGCGGCCTCTTCGACCACCAAAGTCGATTGGCCGGTAATCGGGTCGGCTGATGCGTTGACCACCGCGTAGGCCTTGGCAAACGGGTCCACCGCCGCCGCCACATTCAATTCCATCGAACGTTGAAACATATCAAACCCGCCGGGACGATCGCTACCCGTCTGCGTCGATCCCTTGCTGCGATAACCGAAGACTGTCTCACCTACGAGACCAATGGCGGGATTGAAAATACCCGGGGAAGTCCTTGTCTGCGCTTCGGCCACTTGCTCCACCTTCTCCTTCAGCTCTTGTACTTGCTGCCGAATATCCCCGGACGGCACCGCCTGCCCAGCAGCAATGCCTTCGGGCTGTGATGAGGGATGCATCCGTTTGACCTCAGCCTTCAAATCTTCAATCATCTTTCGCTGCTCATCAATGGTTTGCTCCTGTTTCTTTAGGGTTTCCTGGAGGACTCTTTGTTCTTGGATTATCCTTCCTTGTTTCTCAATAGTTTCCTCGAGGGCTTTTAGTCGATCTTCCAAGGTTTGAGCAAATACTCCTGTTGAAAATAAAGATAAAATACAAAGCGTCATAAGCGTAGTCATGATTTTCATTATAGACACCTCCAATTACGACGAACTCCTTCTTCTTGCAAAGAATAGAAGGCAACTGTTCAAACCTCTGCGTTGGTTCGACAGTCTAAGATACTGCTTGGATTGATAGATTACGCAGCAGAGGCTAAGGGAGGCGCCCTGTAGGCAAAGGTGGGGAAAATCGGCCAGGAAGTGTGGATTATTTCCGTGTATGAATAAAGATAACAAATATCTTGATGGAAGGTAAAACCGGCATCACCCTCGGCACCTGCAAAGCAGTATGGACCGCTTGCCACGCATATAGGGCAATCCGAATGCCGGGAACCATCTTCATGGTGATGGAATACAATTGCGAACGTGGATACGAGGAAGAGAATGCAGAAAAAATATCTTACTCTTCTGTAGCACATTCTTGAAATCATGGTGGCCTTTTTTACTTATTACTCTTATAAGCAGCGATCATTTCTATTTGTTGCAGCCAGGCTGACGTTAGATTTTGATGATTCTTTATAAATCAAACTAACTTCAGTGTCAACCCGATCAGATTGTCTCGCGCCACTTATCATATTTACAACGCATATATAAAGAGAAATATTTTCTGCACCAATCGGGGGTTCCCCTATTTTATGTCTCCATATGCCTTAGACAGGACATACAAATTCCTCAGACGTGAGTGACTGCATTCTTTCAGCGTTGATTTATACTTTAATTCTTGATAATTTCAAGAAAGAATTCTATCGATGAATCATTGAGAAATGACAGAGCTGAGAATCGAACATGATACGTTCTGAGAGATCGAGGTTCCGGAAGAGCTATTATGAGACATGCTCCGGTCTGGGGGAGTTGAATATTCCCGAGAACGAGCCGGGAAGCTCAATCATGCCAGCCAAAGTCAATCCGCCTCAGTCAGAGGTCATGATGATGCTGTGCTTTCAGGTTATGGGAAACGACGTAGCGATTAACATGGGCGGCTCCATGGGAAACTTTGAACCGAATGTCTTCAAGCCTCTCATCATCTACAACTTCCTGCAGAGCGTGCGTCTGCTTGCGGACCTCCTGAAGCGATGGTCAGAAAAAGGAGATATTAAGCCGAGATCGTCATCAGCAGTGATCTGGCCTACTCGCAAAGACAGGATTAATTTTAGACGATAGGCATAAATGTTATTTGCTATTCTGAAAAGGAGCGCTTATGTGGGAATATACTGATAAAGTCAAGGAGCACTTCCTCAACCCCCGCAATGTCGGGGAAGTTGAGAACCCAGATGGCATTGCCGAAGTAGGTTCCATCGCCTGCGGAGATGCCCTCAAACTCTCTTTTAAATTAGACGAGAATAAGAGGATCAATGACGTCAAGTTCAAGACCTTCGGCTGCGCCAGCGCGATTGCGACATCATCTGCATTGACGGAGATGGTGAAAGGCATGACTCTCGAAGAAGCTATGAAGGTGACAAACCAGGATATCGCTGCTTATCTCGGAGGCTTGCCCCAGGAAAAAATGCACTGCTCTGTCATGGGAAAGCAGGCATTGGAGAAGGCGATTGAATATTATAAGGGCGGCCCGCCTACGGAACCGGCGGCGCAGATCATCTGCGAGTGCTTCGGCGTAACGGAACGCGAAATCGAGCAGGCCGTAAGAGAAAATAATCTCTCGACCGTTGAAGAGGTGACGAACTACACCAAAGCTGGCGGCGGCTGCGGAGGCTGTCATGACGCGATCAGACAGATCATCGAGAGGGTCCGGGCCGAGGCAGCGCCCGTTGTCAGGCCGAAACTCTCAAACATCCAAAAGATAAGAATGATCGAGGAAACCATCGAACGTGAAATCCGGCCGTCCCTGAAGAAAGACGGGGGAGACATCGAACTCGTCGATGTCATCGGTAACCGCGTCCTCGTCGCGACAAGAGGAACCTGTGCAACCTGCAAGGCTGCCGATATCACTTTGAAACATTTTGTCGAATTAAAGCTCCGGGATTTCGTATCGCCTGAGCTCGTAATCGAAGAGGTGACTGCATGAAGACAATTTATCTCGACAACAACGCGACGACGCAGGTCGCAGAAGAGGTTCTCGATGCCATGCTGCCCTATTTCCGCGACCTTTACGGAAACCCGTCCAGCATGCATTCCTTCGGAGGTCAGGTCGGACGAAAAATACGTGAGGCCCGAGAACAGGCGGCAGCTCTGATCGGCGCTCAACCGGAGGAGATAATCTTCACGAGCTGTGGTACGGAAAGCGACAATGCTGCGATCCGGTCAGCCCTGGCAGCCCATCCCGACAGGCGCCACGTCTTGACAAGCCGAGCCGAGCATCCCGCGGTCAAGTCTCTATGCGCCCATCTGTCAAGACAGGGCTATCGTATTACAGAGCTCCCCGTTGACAAGGACGGCACCCTGGACATGGCCCAGTATGAAAGGGTACTCACGCCGGATACGGCCATCGTCAGCCTCATGTGGGCGAATAACGAAACAGGGGTTCTCTTTCCCGTGGAAAAGGCGGCGGCACTTGCGACGGAGAGAGGCATTCTGTTTCACACAGATGCCGTCCAGGCAGTGGGAAAGATTCCCATAAACATGAATGCGAATGCCATCGATATGCTCTCCATATCCGGCCACAAGCTTCATGCGCCAAAGGGCATCGGAATCCTTTATGTCCGCAAAGGAACAAAGTTCTCGCCTTTCCTTATAGGCGGGCATCAGGAGAAGGAGCGCCGGGGCGGCACGGAAAACACGCCCAGCATTATCGGACTGGGGAAGGCCTGCGAATTGGCAGCGCGCAATATGGATACAGAGAACAGGATGGTCTTGCTCCTCCGGGATAAGCTGGAGACCGAGATTCTCTCCCGGATTTCCAACAGCCGGGTGAATGGAACCAGACTGTACAGACTCCCCAACACGACAAACATCAGCTTTGAGTTCGTCGAGGGCGAGGCCATTCTCCTCCTTATGGACGATTATGGAATATGTGCGTCCTCTGGTTCCGCCTGCACATCAGGGTCATTGCAGCCTTCCCATGTGCTCCGCGCCATGGGTGTTCCCTTCACCATGGCCCACGGTTCCATCAGGTTCAGCCTCTCAATCTATAATACGGAAGAGGAAATAGACTTCGTCATAGAAAAGCTGCCTCCCATAATTGAAAGGTTGCGCAGCATGTCGCCCTATTGGACCTTAGGCGCTCAGGTATGCTCTGTCCAGTAAAGGAGGAAACATCACCATGGACGATGACAAGGCCAAAATGGATCAATGTAAAACGGATATTGGAATAGCCCGGAAATTTCGCGATGAAATACCGGCCATTGTTGAAGAGCTTGCATCGTCCTGCACCCGCCACGATTGCTTTGACCACGTGGGGCCGGAACCCATTCCGTCGCGGGAGGCCATCATCAATACTGTACACATGGCGTGCCGCATTCTCTATCCCGGTTATTTTATCCACACACGTGTGGATGAGGTCAATGTGGGATACTATTTCGGTCAGGAGTTGACCGCTCTTTTTGAAACCCTCTCCCAACAGATTATGCTGGCAATACGGCATGACTGCATCCGACACAATCAAGTCTGCACAAATTGCGAAGAGCGTGGCCAGCAGGCAGCAATCGGTTTTCTGCGCGGTATTCCGCGATTGCGTCTTTTGCTTGCCACGGACATTAAGGCGGCCTATGAAGGAGATCCCGCCGCCAAGGGCTTCGATGAAATCATCTTCAGTTATCCGGGGCTTTTCGCCACCACAGTGTATCGCATCGCTCATCAGTTGCACCGTAACGACATTCCCCTTATCCCGCGCATCATGACGGAATACGCTCATAGCAGAACGGGGATAGATATCCATCCCGGCGCCGATATCGGAGAAAGTTTCTTCATCGATCACGGGACGGGTGTGGTAATCGGAGAGACGACCACCATCGGCAAGCGTGTCAGAATTTATCAGGGTGTAACCTTGGGTGCCCTTTCACTCGGCCGCGAAGAACTGGAAAGTCTCCGAAACAAGAAGCGCCATCCAACCATTGAGGATGATGCCGTCATCTATGCAAATGCCACCGTTCTGGGCGGGAAGACCGTCATTGGGGCCCGTTCGGTAATCGGCGGAAATGTCTGGATTACTGACTCGGTGCCGCCCGATACGGAGGTCTTTCTGAAAAAACAGGAACTCGTGCTGAGTGAGAAAACTGTTAAATGAAACAATGTGTTAAAGTCATGTTCCCATTGCGGTTCATCTATATCTTCCAAATCCTTAGGTAGCTTATGCCTACCATTGCTCTTACATTTAATCCTCATTGCCTAGCACTGCTAATCGTATTAGCGTCGCCTTATTTTCCCGGAACAGAAAAATGGATGGAGAAAGAGGCCGACATCCGAGAAAGACCGTCTCATTTCCCGCTTTGCTGAGCGGATGCGGATTGGAGGATAAGGCTCTGTTGCAGCCCGCATTGGTCGTAGATATTTCTCTGGGCGGATTACAGATATTGATCCCGAACACCTATGAATTCAAGAAGCAGGAAGACGGGGAAGCTTCCAGGATGACCATTACCTTCGCACTGCCCGAAAGCAAGAAATCTTTTACAATAAAGTGCGTGCCCCAACGTGTGTTTCGGTCTGATCATGAAACAAAGATCGGTGCTTCTTTAGTCGACACTGATGTTGAGATGTGTCAAACCCTTGAGAACTACCTGATGAGCTCAATATCGGCATAGATTTCATCGCTCGACATATCCCCCTAATTTTGCAGAAAAGGCTCTTACGCGCAGGTTCTATGGCAATGTTCAAAGACCGGATCATCGACGTTACCACGGGAAATACCTGGACCGGCATCTGGAAACTTTCCTGGCCCATGCTTGTCATGATGATTTTCGGTTTCCTGGTCGGCTTCACCGATGTTTACGTTGCCGGCCTGATCAGCCCGAATGTTCAGGCCGCAGTCGGTTTCATAACACAGATATATTTCCTCGTCATTATTGTAGCAAATGCCATCAGCATGGGCTCATTGGCGGTGATTTCGAGGGCCATCGGCGCCGGAGATGGCGAGCGGGCCATTGATGCCGCAAAGCAGTCGCTCCTGCTGGGACTCCTGATTTCCGTCGCTTTTACTGCGGTATGTCTCATATTTTATCGCAGCATCATTTCCGCAGCCGGCTTCCCGTCGCAAATCACGGACATTGCCGAAAATTTCTTGAAGATTTTCGCCTTCGCCCTCGGACCTAATTACCTCCTCATCATTTCTAATACTATTTTCCGCGCAGGCGCGGATGTGAAAAAGCCCCTCGTGACGATGTTTGTCATCAGCGTGACCAATATAGCCTTGGACTTCATGCTTGTTTTCGGCATTCCCCCTTTTCCGAAACTCGGCTATCCGGGAATCGCTTTTTCCACGGCCATTTCGACTCTGTTCGGAACATTGATGAACCTGGTCTTTCTGGGGATCAGTCAGAGGTGGCGCCCTGTTTATTCCAATTTCGGGGCCCTATCTTTCGCGACGATCAAAACCATTTTCAACATTGGATGGCCCGCCGGATTTCTTCAGGTCGCCTGGAATATTGCGAGCATACTCCTGTATAACGTCCTGGCAAGATTGAAAGAGGCAAGCATCACCGCCCTCGCGTCTATTGCCAACGGGTTGAGGATTGAGGCAATCATTTTTCTCCCTGCCTTCGCCTTCAATATGGCTGCATCGGTCATTGTAGGCCAGAATCTGGGCGCCGGCGATCCGGAAAGGGCCGAAAAGATGGGCTGGAAGCTCGCCGGTTTGGGAATAGGGGTTACGAGCATTATGGCCATTGTCATTTTTATCTGGGCGGAGAGCTTCGCATCCACCCTGACCTCGGAACCAACCGTCCTTGCCGAAACGGCGCAGTATCTCAGATTCAATATGGTCTCCGAACCCTTCCTTGCCTTAAGTACGGTGATGGGCGGCGGCCTTCAAGGGGCGGGTGACACACGGGGGACCATGTGGGTCATCATTATTTCCATGTGGTTCATCCGCCTCCCCCTTGCCGTATTCCTTGCACTATATATGGGTTTCGGGGCTCCCGGTGTCTGGACCGCCATGGTAGTCTCCATGACCTGCCAGGGGGTTATGATGGCCTGGTGGTTTCACCAGGGGCGATGGAAGAGGCTGAAATTGGACTAGATGATAAATTCGGAGTATAGAACTCCAGAATTCTGCAATCAAAGAAAGGAGACCGAGATAAATGCTGCACCTCTACAATTCAATGGGAAAGCGATTGCAGGTTTTTCGCCCCGTTAACCCGGAAGTCGTGAACATATTCACCTGCGGTCCTTCCGTCTACCAGCGGTCGCATATCGGTAATTTCAGGACATTCATATTCGAGGATATCCTGGTCAAGTATCTGGAATATTCGGGTTACAAGGTAAGACGGGGCATGAACTTCACCGATATCGAGGACAAGGCTGTTGTCGAAGCGGAAAAAAGACATACGACGGTAAAGCGTCTGACAGAAGAAAATATCAAATCCTTTTTAGATGAAATGTCCCTCCTCAAAATCAAAAAACCGGATTATCTTCCCCGCGCTTCCCGTTCGGTCGGCGAGGCGATCAATATCATCGAACGTCTGGTCACGCGCCGTGTAGCATACTGGCACCGGGGCAACGTGTATTTTGATCCGTTGAAATTTAAAGGATTCGGAAAAATTTATGGTCTTGATATGTCGCGTTGGCCGAAGACGAAAAGGCGCTTCAGTAAAGACACCTATCCGGGCATGCGCTGGAATCTCGGCGATTTTATTCTCTGGCACGGCCGCAAGGAGGGAGAAAGGGTCTACTGGAAAACATCTATAGGAGAAGGCAGGCCCGCTTGGAACATTCAGGACGCAAGCATGGTGAACAGTTATTTCCACGAAACCCTCTCCATATACTGCGGAGGAATCGACAACCTGATCCGCCATCACGACTATACGCATGCCATCCTCGAGTCCGTGCGACCCTATGCCATGGCGCGATACTGGCTGCACTGCCAGCATCTGTTTGTACAGGGACGGAAGATGTCCAAAAGCAAGGGAAATATCTACTACACTGATACATTGCTCGCCGATGGTTACAGTCCCGCGGAAATCAGGTTTTTCCTGATATCAAATCACTACAGGAAGAAAATAAATTATTCGCCGAAGAATATGAGCCGCGCCAAAGATAAGATTCTGGAGCTAAGAGGCCAGGTGCGTCGTATTGCGGCAAGGGCATCCGGCAATCCCCCGAGGCATTCTCAGGCGGGCGCCCGTCTTGCGAATGCCTTTGTCCGGCATATGGATAATGACTTGCGTGTCGGAGAAGCCATCGATGCCGTGCAGTCTCTTCTATCGGTGATCAAAGCGGAGGCCCTAAAACCAGAAGAGGCCGCGGATATCCTCTCCACACTCAAGGAAATGGATAGGGTATTGAATGTTTTGTTTTAGAATAGGAGTAGCAAAGCCAAGAGAGTTTCCGGCAGTTCGAGGTTGCCCGGTTTAAGTTTTTTTCCTAATTCTCCAAACCAGGCGGGATGCGTGAAATTCCGCGTACCGATGACCGAGACACCTTTCAGCTGCGCCCATTTCCAGATAATCGCAGAGGACAGGTCAATGCTCGTTGCTATGGAATATTTTGAATGGATGTGAAGGTCTGCAATGAAACGCATGAGGACCTATTTCTTCGGTCCCATGTGTTTGAGAAACCAGGCTGCAGCGAGTCTGGCCACCTCATCGATGGCGCCTGGCTCCTCAAAGAGATGGGTCGCTCCCGGTATTATGACCATGTCTTTCTTACACTTGAGATTTTCAAAGGCTTTCCTGTTCACGGCAATGACAGGCCTGTCATTGCCTCCGACGATGAGCAAGGTCGGCGTCTTGACTTTAGCAAGATAATCCATGTCGAGGGCAGGGCGGCATCCTCTCGACACTATGGCGGCAATGCCTTTGGGCTCTCTCGCTGCGGCCTCAAGAGCGGCTGCCGCACCGGTGCTTGCTCCGAAGTAGCCTATCTTTAAGCCGTGTGATTCAGCCCCTTCTTGCAGCCACCTAGCACCGGCAAGAAGCCTCTCGGCAAGTAGGGCGATGTCAAAAACCTTTCTGCGATCCATTTCTTCAGACTCTTCAAGAAGATCAAAGAGGAGTGTCGCGAACCCGGCCTCCTGCAATACTCCGGCGACGAAGGCATTGCGGGGACTGAGACGGCCGCTCCCGCTTCCATGGGCAAAGACAATTACGCCGGCCGGTTTCACGGGAAGACTGAAAATCCCCGCCAGTCTGACATTTCCCGCCTGGATCACAACTTCCTTATCGCGCATCTTGGCCATGATCACGATTCCCCCTTCTATGCCTGTCTCTGCTGAATCCGAAAAAAAGGATTTGCTTTCGTCCAGCCGTTTCCATCCTACTTAAAAAGGCACTTCTCGCCTTTCTCGTTGATGAAATACGTCTTTGACCCATCATAGAAGATCACGGATATCTGCCTGTGCTGTCCGTGTTTCCTGAGCAACTTGTGAAATTCCTTCTTTTCCTGCTCTGACTGCCACTGTACCGGACCGTATATTCCCTGTGACTCTACGGGCAAATGAATGATGGCCTGACAGAAAAGAGCAATAATAAAAAATGTCAATACAAATCTCATGGCTGGTCCTCCGCAAAGAGAGCGCCGCACTTCGTCATCCCCAAACCAGCCGCGTCAATCAGCGGCCGCCGGTTCAAAAAAGATCTCCCGCGAATGTGTCTGGCGGAGAGTGAAGAGGCAACACCCTCCGCCACAAGAGAGAAGAATAACACAAGTTGGCGCTAGAGGATTGTTCCGTCCGCGTCCACCTCAAGATATCGCCGGCTTTCACGTACCGCCCGCTGCCCTGCGGCTTCTCGGCCATATCAAGAGATAGAAGCCTCCTTCAGTTGTACCCACGGTCTATAATAAAATGTCTTGCAATCAGCACTTATAAGCACAAAAGTGACTGTAGCAGAATGATTCCGGATCACTTTGCTTTAATTCCGCCTCCGACAGACACTGCCCTATCATCCTCTTTGAGACTTCTTCATAGTCAGGGCATTTTCCCTCAGTCTTCTTGCATGTCATACATATGGCTTCGTGATCATAGCTCTATAGAATTCTTTCATCCTTCTGTTTGAGAGACCTATGGCACCTCGTGCATTCCGTTGCACAAAATATTTTTTCTTTCCAATCCTTCATTTTTCTTCAACTCCCTTCAATATCCGTGTGTGGCGCTAATTTAAAATCAAGAATCTTGTCAATCTTAACTGTCACTTTTCTCTGAATTTGAGGGACACCATCTTTTTTTCCTAAATCAGACACATACCCGTCAAAATATGCCAGGTCCTCTTCTTTCTTTGCCTTGCCGATTAACTGATAACCCGTGTCTTTTTTGAGATCCCATACAGCAATTGCCAGATGGTCATTCCTTCCCAACATATGGTTTACCATGGTTCCGGGACAAAACCATTCAGTAAGAACAACGTTATTTCTTGCATCGAGAGAAAGCTTCTTTGAAGCGGCTATGTGTGGGATGCCGTCTCCACTTACTGTTGCTATTAAGATATGTTGAGTTTTGTCCGCGAGTTCAACCACCCTTTCTAATAATTCCTTTTTCATTTCCAGCTCCATTTTCTCTCTTCAATCAAGACCTGTAGTACTTCTTCATCTTCAGTCTGATCAAATTTATGATAGAATTGTCCCACAGCGGAAAAGAATTCCGGCACCCACAGGCACGTACACTACAAAATCGGCGTCGTTTGCCAGTCTCCTCAGGCTATCTTCAGGGCCTACCGGCAGGGCAACCATTAGAGTCCGGGGCTTCCCCTCCCTGAGGGACCATGCTCGCGCTTACATGGTAGCGCCTGTGGCTATGCCGTCATCGACTATAATGACGTATTTCACTTTCAGATCTATTGCTGCGAAAATACGAAACGCGCTCCGCAATCACTTTCTGCCGCTTTTTCTTTTACTCTTCGATGTATTGAGCTCGTATGCCGATCTGGGATGCTATCCTTTCCCATCCGTCCCGGCTCCCCTTATCCGCCTCACGTATACAACTCTTGCCGACTCAACGGTTATAATCAGACGTTAAGGCAGCCTTCCTTCCACAGATAATCCTCTGCACACGGATCCTTCGTATGAAAGCACGGCGAATATCCTTCTATCATCTGATATTCGCGGATCATGTCTTCCTTTTTTCGGCCGACCCTGATATCTACGCCCTTTTTCTTCACTATCTCACGGACATCTTTGATTTTCACCGCAATCCTCCTTCGCATTCCCGCACCAATTGTCTAACATATGATGCGGACAGATTAACCCTGTTCTCTCGGACCGGTATAACCTTGCCCGGATTGAGCGAATTAGTATTTTCTTTCTGTAAATTACTTTCCTAAGCGGAGGAAGGCAATGAGGATAAAATAGAAGAATAATGGTAGGTATAAGCTACCCGTTGATACGAATGAGGTATGACCTGAGATTAAATAATTGCGTTCTGTTATTTTGCAAACAGCATCTTCAATGAAATCAGGAGAAGGGCCGCGCCGAAAATCCTTTCCAATACTGTATTCGAAAGGCTTGTTGCCATCTTCGCACCCACCAGGCCTCCGATAATGAAGCCCAGGCATATGAGGCCTGCTACATGCAAATCCACATAGCCCTGTCTGTAATATTGCCATGCCGCGAGTATGCCGATCGGCGGAACAAGCAGGGCCAGGGTTGTACCCTGGGCCAAGTGTTGTGACATGCCGAAGAATAGAACCAGCGCAGGGACAATAATCGTCCCCCCTCCGATGCCGATAAGCCCGCTGAGAATTCCCGCGGCTAACCCCAGCAGTATATATGAAGCTGCGTTCATGACACATGCCTCCGTTTATTCGTGACTGTTTCTCCTCCCGCTTAGCTGCACGGACGATTCAAGTGTTCAACCGAACACACCATAGGTACGCCATAAAATAAGCGTGTCGCATACGGGAAAGCAATGAGTATTAAATGGAAGAGGAATGGGAGCTATTTCCTCCCAATTCACAGCCATTTTATCCTTATTGTATATCATAATAGTATGAACTAATCTTCTCATTGTCTCTAGGAAAATCCCCAGCTGTGTCTCATCGGATAGTTTTCATAGGAGGGAATGATGGCAACGGCGCCGGCAAACTACTTCTTACCTTCCATGCCGGAGGGGCTGGAAGGTCTTACGGAATTAGCCCTCAACCTTCGGTGGTCATGGAGCCATACGGCAGACCCTTTGTGGGAATATATCGATCCCGATATGTGGAGTCTCACCGGCAACCCCTGGCTAATACTGCAGACGGTATCGCGTACCAGGCTTGAGGCACTCAAAAGCGATGCACGGTTTCGTGAGTTGATGGATAAATATCTCACGGCCCACCGGGAGTCTCTGCAAACCATCCGATGGTTTCAGCAGGCGTATCCCCTGTCGCCAGTAACTGTTGCCTATTTTAGCATGGAGTATGGCCTCGGGGAAGCCCTTCCCATCTACTCCGGGGGACTCGGAATACTTGCCGGTGATTACCTCAAGACGGCAAGTGACCTCGGAGTGGCAGCCTTAGGAATAGGCTTACTCTATCAGCAGGGTTATTTCCGTCAGACGCTGGACGCCGACGGAGGCCAGAGAGAAGTTTATCCCTACAACGATCCGACCCAGCTGCCCGTCGTGCCTGTCCGCGATCAGGAGGGGGAATGGCTGCACGTGGAGGTTGAATTTCCCGGCCGTATGGTGCGCTTGCGCGTATGGGAAGCCACAGTCGGGCAGGTGAAGCTGTATCTCTTGGACAGTAATGATCTTACCAATAGCGCCGTTGACAGAGGCGTCACCAGTGAGCTTTACGGAGGCGGGCCGGAACTGCGTCTGCAACAGGAGATAGCCCTCGGCATCGGCGGTTGGCGCGTTCTCTCTAAACTCGGCATTCAACCCCAAATATGCCATCTCAATGAGGGTCATGCGGCGTTTGCTATATTGGAGAGGGCGCGAAATTTCATGGTTTCCACGGGGCACACCTTCGATGTAGCCTTAACGGCAACGCGCATCGGCAATGTCTTTACGACCCACACACCCGTTGAGGCCGGTTTTGATCGCTATCCTCCGGACATGATAGGGCCTTATTTGGCGTCTTACGCGGGCGATCTGGGGATCGGACTGGATGGCCTCTTTGCACTAGGCCGTAAAAATCCCATGGATCAAGACGAACCCATCAATATGGCATATTTTGCCATCAGAGGGTCGGGAACCGTCAACGCCGTGAGCCGGCTGCATGGCGAGGTCAGTCGCAACATCTTCCAACCCCTCTTCCCCCGCATCCCTCAGCATGAAATCCCCGTCACTCATGTCACCAATGGTATTCATGTGCCGTCCTGGGATTCCGCCGTAGCGGATACTCTGTGGACTGATTTCTGCGGTGATGCACGCTGGCAGGGCACACTGGAGCTGATAGAACAGAATTTGAAGGAGGTACCGGAAGAGAACCTGTGGGCATTCCGCACAGCCCGTGTGACAGAGCTGATTCGATACGTGCGGGAGAGACTTCCAAGGCAGCTTGCCTCTGTGGGCGCTCCAGGCCAGGACATCCGGCAATGTAAAGAACTGCTCGATCCTAACTGCCTCACCATGGGTTTCGCCCGTAGGTTTACAGGCTATAAAAGGCCGAATATCCTGCTCCATGATCCGCAGCGGCTGGTCCGCCTTCTTACTCATCCTGAGCGGCCCGTGCAGCTTGTTATAGCGGGCAAGGCCCACCCGCTCGACAATGAAGGCAAAGAGATGATCCGCGCCTGGTCCCGGTTCATGAAGCGCCCGGAAGTGCGACCCCGTTTGGTCTTTCTCGCCGACTATGACATGACCCTGGCACAGAAACTGGTTCAGGGGGTCGATGTGTGGATCAATACCCCCCGCCGCCCATGGGAGGCCTGCGGCACGAGCGGCATGAAGGTTCTCGTCAACGGGGGACTGAATCTGTCTGAGATTGACGGATGGTGGGCCGAGGCCCATCGCCCTGAAGTTGGATGGTCCCTCGGCGACGGTCATGAACATGGAGACGACCCGAACTGGGACGCTTACGAAGCGGAAGAGTTATACCGTCTCCTAGAGACGGAGATTGTTCCCTGCTTCTACGAGAGAAATGCAGAGGGCATTCCTGGAGAGTGGGTGGCACGCATGCGGGCAAGCATGTCAGAGCTGACGCCAGCCTTCAGCTCCAACAGGATGGTAAGGGAATACGTGGAGAAACTTTACATGCCCGCAATTGATGGTTCTACAAGGCGAAGAGCGAATGGGGCGCAAATGGCAAAACAGATCAATCAGTGGCGCAAGTCGATGGAAACCCTCTGGCCGCAGTTGTCAATGCGCAATTTCATATTCGAGAGTACGGGTAAGTCCTCGTATATCTTCAGGGTGGAAGTCCAACTTGGCGCGGTCAATCCCGGTGTCGTGGAGGTACAGCTCTACGCTGATCCCCTATCAGACAAGCCGCACGAGGTTCACGCGATGACCCGCGCAAAAGTCGTGGACGCGCCGACAAATACGTATCTTTACGAAGCAAGCATCAAGACCAGCCGACCGCCTGCAGACTTCACACCCCGCGTGATTCCTATCCTTGGCGGCGCCATGGTGCCCCTGGAGGCGCCACAGATTCTCTGGTACAGCTGATGCGCAGATAAGTAACTCGCAGGAAAATAGGATGCAGAAGAAAAGCGCAGGATTACTTCTGTACAGGCATCGCAATGGCACCGTGGAGGTCTTTTTGGTGCATCCCGGTGGACCGATGTGGGCCAACAAGGATATGGGGGCCTGGTCAATTCCCAAAGGAGAGTTAGACCCGGACGAGGACCCGCTCAACGCCGCGAAGAGAGAATTTGCAGAGGAAACGGGTTTTAAAGTGAAAGGCCCTTTCACGGCGCTCACACCGGTTAGGCAACGGAACAATAAACTTGTATACGCCTGGGCAGTGGAAGGCGACTGCGATGCCGCTGCTGTGAGGAGCAATACTTTCCCCCTCGAATGGCCGCCGCATTCGGGCATCACGCGCGAAGTCCCAGAGATCGACCGTGCCGCATGGTTTTCAATGGCAACGGCCAAAGAGAAAATCTTCAATGGTCAGATCGGGCTTCTCGATGAGCTCGAAGATATCCTCTCCACCGATTCGCACACAGTTCATCAATGAACACTTTATGTCCGGAGCAGAGTTAAGCAGTCGTTGCGAGGGCGCATCCCGTGGCGATCTCAAAGATGCATTGTCATTCCCGCCTAATTAGTGATCTGTGCGAAAACAAAAAGCCTGCATATCCCACTTGATTAAAGGGGAGTTGGGGGATTTTCTCTGCCGTGCAAAATCCCCCATGTTACCCCTTGCAAAAAAGGGAACGGAAAAATGTGAAGGACGTAAAGAAGCAACAGATATTATTTCTGCCGCGTTACGTTAAAATGATCCCTTCTGTTCTTTGCCCAGGCGTCTTCATTGTGACCCGGATCGAGGGGGCGTTCCTTTCCGTAGCTTATGGTGCTTAATCTCTTCTTTTCCACACCGAGGTCAACGAGGTATTTCATGGCGCTGGCCGCCCGTCTCTGGCCGAGAGCCATGTTGTACTCAACTGTTCCACGCTCGTCACAGTTTCCCTCAATACGGACCATGAATTCCGGATGCGCCTTAAGCCACTTGGCATGCATATCCAGAATCTTCCGCTCATCAGGCCTGAGGTCAAAGCGGTCAAATGCAAAGTGGATGTCCGCAAACTCGGAGGCCTCCTTGTTAGCGAGCGCCGCGGCAGCTGCCGCCGCCATGGCCGCCTCATCGATCTTCTGTTCTTCCGGGGCCTTCGCGGGAGCGGCCTCCGCAACCTGCGCGGGCGCCTGCTTCTCCACCGTCGCCTCTTTTTCCACTGCCGGCTCCTCCTTCATGACTGCCTTCTTCGCGCATCCCGCGGGCAGAACAAAAGCACATATGATGGCCACCAAAAATAACGTTACAAAAATCTTTTGCCTTCTCATCTCTCTCTCCTTTCTAATCGTCTTCTTAATCCTATTGATCCTTCAGCCTGCCGTACAGACGGGCAGGTTGCCTTTGTGAACTCAGCAAATTCTAAAGATAGTCTTAAGGCACCGCGATGGATACGTAAAACGACTGATCATCGCGGCTCAAAAGAAACATCACACTTTCGTTCGACTTAATCTGTTCCATTGCCTTTTTAAAATCGTTCAAATCTTTGATGACTTTCTTATTCACTTCCCGGATCACATCGCCGGGCTCTATCCCTGCGTCATCCGCAAGGCTGTCCTCCTCAACTTGGATAACAACGACTCCCGCCTTTGCAGTAATATCAAACTGCCGCCTCCATTCAGGCTTTATGTTGTCGCCTGTAAAGCCAAAAATGTTTTCTGTCTTGCCCGCCTGTAAAGCCAGACGCTGCTCTGTCATTTCCACAACCGTCACTTTAACATCAAGTTCTTTGCCCTGCCGTATCAGCTTGACATTAACGGTCTTCCCAACGGGAGTCTCTGCGACGATCCAGGGAAGTTCGTTCGAGGACTTGATGGCCTTGCCGTCAAAGGCAAGGATGACGTCTCCCTGTTTGATGCCGGCCTTTTCGGCAGGACTGCCCTTGATAACATCGGCAACAATTGCCCCCTGCGCCTCTTTCAGTCCGAAGGACGGCGCCAGGTCCGGTGTCACCATCTGAATCGAGACCCCCAGCCAACCCCGCACTACCTTGCCTTTTTCCCGAAGCTGGGCGATAACGCCCTTCGCGGTGCTACTGGGAATGGCAAACCCTATACCCTGACCCGCGGCAACGATGGCAGTGTTGATACCAATGACCTCGCCTTTCAAATTGACCAGAGGTCCCCCGCTGTTTCCGGGGTTGATAGGAGCGTCGGTTTGAAGGAAATTGTCGTACGGTCCGGATCCGATAACCCGCCCGGAGGCACTGATGATTCCCTGTGTAACCGTGTGCTCGAGCCCGAAGGGGTTCCCGATAGCCAGCACCCAGTCACCTACCTGCATAATGTCCGAGTCGCCGAGGGCAAGTGTCGGGAGAACTTTGAAGATAGATGATATTTTGATCAGGGCCAGATCCGTCTTGGAATCCCTCCCTATCACCTTCGCCGTGTATTCCCTTCCGTCCGCCAGCCTGACTTTAATCTCCTGAGCCCCCGAGACGACGTGATTGTTCGTGATGATGTAGCCTTCTTTATCGACAATGATGCCCGAACCGAGGCTTCGTTGTTTCATTTCCCTGTCCGGCATATCACCGAAGAAATCCCCGAATGGCCCGTCATGTGGACCAAAGAACTGCTTAAAGGGGTTGCCGGGGACCTTGACGGTTGTTGTTGTGCTGATATTCACAACAGCAGGCGTGACCTTCTTGGCAAGCTCCGCAAAGGACTGGGGAAAGCCGATTGCCTCCGCGCGCCCCTTGTCATTGAGACAGGCGGCGGCGAAGACAATCAAGGCGAGAGTGAGAATGAACAAACCCTTGGTAACATCAAAAGCACCGAATTTTCGTCCCATGACATCCTCCTTGAAAGAACATTTTGTTAAATTACTGATTTGTCAATTCTGCCAATTGTAGTTGCCAGCTACTATGAATAGAGGGATGTAAGAAATGACCTCAGATTCGTTTTCTTGCTTTTTATTCCAAATTTGGAACGAAGATTTTTTCTATGAAAGTCTACGGCCGTGGTGGAAATATTAAGAAGCATGGTTATTTCCTTAGTCGTCTTTCCTTCTTTTACGAGTGTGGCCACCTCGATTTCCCTCGGCGTCAGACTGAGGTACGCCGAGGACAGCTTCCTCAAGAAAGGCGATACGATGTCATTTAAATGGGACTCAATGATCTCTATATGCACCCGCTGGCTGCTGTCTAACCTGGGGCTCTTCAATTTTTCCAGGTAGGGAAGAACAAGCTTTTTAACATTGACCAGCACCTGCTCTTCCATGGTAGCTTTATCTTCTTCCCGGTGCTTCAATAGGACCTTCAAGGCCGTATTGGCTTCCTCAAGACTCTGCGATTTCAGTTGCAGCTCCTGCTCTCTTTTCTTCAGGACTTCTTCGGCCATTTTCCGCTCCGTAATATCAAGAAGAGACATGACTACCCTCTTCGTTGAGGGTATGGCCGCTACATTTGCCAGGACATTGAGGATATCACCACTACTGTCGGAAATCCGGAATTCATAGCCGTCAGAGGGCGTCCGCGAATGCTTACCCACTGCGCGCGCGAGGAGCTTCACCTTCGGGAGGTCGTCC
>Ga0187854_10001608_pt1 | contig 21662 bp, 18 predicted proteins | sample June2016WEW_6_15_FD_132445 | JGI IMG/M metagenome (GOLD analysis project Ga0187854, IMG submission 132445) | Peatland microbial communities from SPRUCE experiment site at the Marcell Experimental Forest, Minnesota, USA - June2016WEW_6_150 | ecosystem: Environmental > Terrestrial > Soil >...
AATGTCTATATCGATAAAAAAGATACTGGGAAAGCCGAAGAGCTGTTGCTTCAAGCCATCCGCATTGATCCCGGGGATAGCAACCTTTACACCAGTTTAGGGGTGGTTTATTTCCAAAAGGGAAAGATGGAAAGAGCCAGATCCTATTTTCAAAAGGCCTTAGATTTGGACCCTAAGAACGCCTTCGCTCGCACCGATTTGGGCGTGACTTTTTACAATCAAAATCGGTGGGAGGAGGCCATCCAACAATTTGAAAAAGCCATGGAGTCATCGCCCTGTCACATTGAACCCTACTTGAACGCGGCCCTAGTCTATGAGAAAAAGAGACTCTTGGATAAGGCGGAATCGTATCTGAAAAGAGGCCTGGACTATATGCCCGATTCCCATGCGACTCTTTTCACCCTGGCAAGGCTTTTTTTCGAACAGGGGAGAATACAGGAAGCCAAATATTATTTAAGTCAAGCCTACTGGCTCAAGCCTGATGATCGGAATACCCACGATTTCCTGGCTCTAATCGCTCAAGGGGAGGCCAACCATTCTTTTCCGGAGGGGGTGAGAGCTACGCTTCCGCCTCAACCCAAGGCCATGGGATTATCGACCCACAACCCCCAAGGGCGGGAAAGCTTATGATTCAAGAGAAAAGAATTACTCACCAAAGCGACCAATACCAGCTATCAAATAAATGCTTGACATACCTCAGGAGTTTCAACCTGATACCTGGACGGCCCGGGTGGAACGATTTACAGCAAATAATAAGAAGCCCAGAGAACCTGCCACAACAGATGGAGCTGGGAAAACAAGGTAGGTCTTTTTTATCAGATTTATAAAAAGATGTAGTAAAATCGTAAATAAACCTGTAGTGATGAAATGGGACAGATAGAACAGGGTAAAAGCTCAGCCGAACGTAAACCCCTGAATTGGATCCTTATATTCATCCTTTTCCTGGCCGTCCTGGGGGCTTACTACGAAAGTCTTTCCTGCCCCTTCTTAAACGTGGATGATCCGTTTTATATCCGGCATAATCCATATATTCGCGACCTGAGCTGGGACGGAATTTATAAAATTTTTTCCCGCCCCATCGTAGGAGATTATTTCCCCCTCCAAATTTTAACTTACGCCTTAGACTATCAAATATGGCACATGCAGCCATTTGGTTATCACCTGCATAATGTCATGCTCCATTTTCTAAATGCCGTTCTGGTATTCTTTCTGCTGAAAAAAGTTTTTTCCAATCTTTGGGTTTCTTTTTTTGCAGCTCTATTGTTCGGCCTTCATCCTGTGAATGTAGAATCGGTTACCTGGGTGGCGGAGAGAAAAAATGTCCTCTCCATGGCCTTCCTCCTCCTCTCCTTTCTATCCTACCTGTATTACCTCGGGGAAGAAAAGGGGGTCAGGAGGAGAATCTATTACCTGAGCGCCCTTTTTCTTCTTCTTCTTGGTCTTCTGGCCAAGGTGAGCGCCGTCGTCCTGCCGATCCTTTTTCTATTGTATGACTGTTGTTTTCAGAGGAGAAAAAAATGGGAGATGATCAGGGATAAGATTCCATTTTTCTTTTTGGCCGGTCTCTTTTCCATGATCACCTGGTGGATTCACCATACCCTGCATCATCCCCCCGGTTTCCACGGAGGATCTCCCTATACAAATTTCCTCGCCATGATGAATGCGTTTGTGGAATACATTATTTATATAATCGCGCCCTTTTACCTGGACCATTTCTACTGGACTCCGATACCCCGAAGCATTTCTGAACGCCAGGTCCTGCTCTCTTTGGCAGCCATATTCTTGATAGTCCTTTTGGCCTGGCAGTCTTTCAAGAAGGATCGGATTTTTTTCTTTTGTTTTGGCTGGTTCTTCATTTCTCTGCTCCCGGTCTTGAATATCGTTCCCCTCTCGATTCTCCGGGCCGATCGCTATATGTATCTGCCAGCCATCGGGTTTTTTTATTTGGTCTCTTCATGGCTGTGGAAAATAAAACAGGGAGAATATAAGCGACTGCGTCTTTCTGTTTTTCTTTTTTGCTCTTTCGTGATAGCCTGTAGCTATGCTTTTTTAACCATCGAACGGAACAAACTCTGGAAAGATCCCATCATCTTCTGGAAGGAAAGCCTCAAAAAGTTCCCTCAATCTATTTATCCCTATAAAGTGATCGGGCATATGTATGTTGATCGAGGAAATTATGACCTGGCGATTTCCTATTTTCGGGCAGGACTTGGACAGGAGCCTAACGACGTGGATTTACTCAATGGTTTGGCGCGGGCTTATAAAAATAAGAAAGACTTAAAAGGAGCTGAAGATTTATTAATACAAGTAATTCGCCTGCGTCCGATGGATAGCGTTGCCTACAACAATTTAGGGATGGTCTATTTTGAAAAGGGGGAGAGGGAAGAAGCCAGATCCTATATGCAAAAGGCCTTAGAAAGGAATCCCCAAAGCGTTCCTGCCTACAGCAACCTGGGGTTAATTTTTTGCAGCCTAAATCTCTGGGAGGAAGCGATCGGCCAATTTGAAAAAGCTATAGAAATCTCCCCTTGTTCTATCGAACCATATCTAAATTTGGCCCTGATCTATGAAAAGAAGAACCTTTTGGATAAGGCGGAATTTTATGTAAAAAGGGGGCTGAATTATGTGCCCGAGTCCCATGCGGCTTTTATCATGCTGGCAAAGATTTGTTTCGAGCAGGGGAAAATCCCGCAGGCCAAGTATTACCTAAATCTGGCTTACCGGATCAATTCCAATGATGAGGATACAAAATATTTCCTGACTCTGATCGCTCAAGAGGAAGCGAGTCATTCTTCTGATAAAAAAGCGAGAACAACGTCTTTGCTCCAACTAAAGGCGATGGAACCATTCGCAGACAAACGCCAAGGTTATAGAAATCCATGATTCAAGGAAAGAAAATTACCGTAGTTTTACCCGCCTATAATGCTGAAAGGACCCTCGAAAAAACCTGGACGGCCTTGGAAAAGAGCGTAGTGGACGACACGATCCTTGTAGACGATTGCAGTCGAGACCGAACGGTGGATATTGCCCTTCGACTTGGCCTTCATGTGATCCGCCATGAGCGGAATATGGGTTATGGAGCAAACCAGAAATCCTGCTATCGGGCTGCCCTGGAACGGGAGGCTGATATCGTAATCATGGTCCATCCGGATTACCAATATGCGCCCGAGCTCGTTCCCGCGATGGGATGGCTGATTGCCAGCGCCCTCTTCGATGTGGTGCTTGGTTCCCGAATCTTGGGGACAGGAGCCCTGGAAGGCGGGATGCCCAGGTACAAATATATGGCCAACCGTTTTCTTACGGCTTTCCAGAACTTTTTCATCGGCCACAAGTTGTCCGAATACCATACCGGTTACCGGGCTTTTTCTAGGGAGGTTCTGGAAAAACTACCCTTAGAAGAAAACGACAACGATTTTATTTTCGATAATCAAATGCTGGCGCAGGTGATCTATTTTGGATTCAGGATCGGAGAGATGACCTGCCCTACGCGGTATACGGCTGATTCCTCTTCCATCAATTTTAGGCGGAGCGTGGCCTATGGATTGGGGGTGATCCAGACTTCTCTCCAGTTCAGGTTGAATAAAATGGGACTGTATTCTTTTCCCATTTTTTCACCCAAGGGGCGCCAATTATCGGAGAATCATCTCCAGGTTTATTACTAGGGAAGATATGGAAAAAGGAAGCTGCGTGCTCTGCCCCAATGGCACCGAGGCGAAAGTCTATATTCAGACCCATTCGGGGAGCTTCCCTTTTTCTTACTTGAAATGCCAGGAGTGTGGTTTGGTTTTTTTGAGTCCCCGACCGGATGAAAAAGAAATGCTCAAATTTTATTCGGAAGATTATTATGGGGGGGGTACACAGAAATTTCGCTCCTGGTTTGAAGCCCCTCGACTTTTTTTTGCCTGGAATCGGATGCGGCGGGTAAAGAAGTTTTTTCCTCGCCCTGGGAAAGCCCTGGATATCGGTTGCGGTCAGGGTACTTTTCTTCAATTGCTTAAAGGACAGGGATGGGAATGCCATGGAACGGAGTTGACCGTAGATAGCGCGACCCGAGCATCTCGATTGGGAATTTCCGTTTCGGTAGGGGAAATCGATGAAAATCGGTTTCCGCCCCATTCTTTCGATTTGATAAGTCTTTGGCACGTCCTGGAACATCTACCGGACCCTTTAAAGACTTTAAAAAGTTCAAGCCGCCTATTGAAAAAAGGGGGAGTCCTAGCCATTTCTACCCCCAACATTGACAGCCTCCAGGCTGAGGTAGGAAGAGACCAGTGGTTTCATCTGGACCCGCCTCGGCATCTCTACCTTTATTCTCCCCGAACCTTAGAACAAATGATTGGATCTTTAGGTTTTGGTCTTCTAAAAATGCATCACTTTTCTCTGGAGCAGAACCCTTACGGATGGCTACAGAGCCTGCTTAACCTCAGCGGCCTCCCCGAAAATTCGTTATATATAATTCTAAAAAATACTCCGAGCCTTCGGAAAGAGTGTCTCACCATTGTCCAGAGGGGAAAAGCATTTTTGCTGGCCGGTGGCCTTTTCCCGAATTGCCTTGCTCTGTCTTTGATCATGGCCCGGTTGCAGCGTGGAGGAACCATCGAGGCATATTTCCGACTCAAGGGCACCAAAGATTGAAAGCAGGCGCCAGTCAAGGCTGCAGGAAACGAAGGAACCGAAAAAATCATGAGAAGGAATCATCTTTTTTGCCTTGTTATCACCCTTTTGCTTCTTCTGGCCTATTCCAATTCTTTTGAGAATTCTTTTCACCATGATGATATCCATACCATTGTAAGAAATCCCTTTGTCAAAGACCCTGGTAAGATTCCTCAATTTTTTGTGAGCCCCCAAATGGGCAGTGGAATTTACAGTGAGACTAGCAGTTATCGCCCCTTTTTGATGGTAAGCTTTGCCTTCAATCATTTTCTGGGAGGGTTGAATGTTTTTTGATACCACCTCTTCAATTTTTTTCTGCACGCTCTTTGTGCCCTTCTGGTCTATTTTATCACTCTCTATATTTTTCGTTTCACCAAGGTGCCAACAGAAGTTAACCCCCTCCGCTATCAACTGGTAGCCTTCTTTACTGCCTTGGTCTTTGCCCTTCATCCCGTACAGACCGAATCGGTAACATACATCACCGGCCGATCCTCTACCATGCTGGCTCTATTTTTCCTCGCGTCTTTCTTCACCTATATGCAATACCATTTAGCCCCGAAAATTCGATATTTGTTTTTTTCAACTTTGGCCTATGCTTGTGCATTACTAGTTAAAGAGACGGCCATTACCTTAATGGCCATCATGGTTCTTTTTAATTTCATGTTTTCCCGGGAGCGAATTTTTAAAAACCGCTATCTATCCCTTCTTCCTCACCTTTTCCTTTCCATCCTCTACTTGGTTTTCCGGATTCATTTTTTTGGGTCCCTCGAATATGGTCCCAAACCCGTCCGACCATTGTACGACAATCTTCTTAGCCAATCACGGGCCTGGGTTCACTACCTCGGGACCTTGATTCTTCCTTTAAACCTGAATGTAGATTATGATTTTCCCATTTCCCATTCGATCCTGGAAATTCAGGTAATTGTCAGCATTTTCCTTCTTGTTGCCATATCCTTGTTAATCTGGCGGTTCTCGCGGTCCAACCGGTTAGTGGGTTTTTTTGCTCTGTGGTTCGCCATTACCCTTTTGCCGACAAACAGCGTGATCGCTCTTGAAGATCTGGTGTGCGATCGCTGGCTTTATCTCTCATCCGTAGGGTATGCCGTGCTCCTGGGATTGACCATAGACTGGATTTTTCACAAACGAATCGATCCAGGGAACCGGACCGGGAAGATCATCTTCCTTTTCCTTTGCGCTTTGGTGATTGAATTGTATGGTTTTTCAACCCTTCTTCGAAACTTTGACTGGACGAATCAGCGAACCTTATGGGAGGATGCAGTGGCGAAATCTCCGAATAAAGCTCGTGCCTATAATGGCCTTGGTTTGGCTCTACTCCAGGAAGATCGACTTGAGGAAGCCAGCCGAAATTTTCAACAAGCCATTACCTTGGAACCACGGGGGGGGCAGGCCTATTTGAATTTGGGCTATGTCTACAGTCTGCAAGGGAAGTTGGATAAAGCCATTGAGTTTTATGAAAAGGCCATTCCCTTAAATCCTAGGCTCCTGCCGGAAATTTACAATAACCTCGGGCTTGCTTATTTTAACCAGCGGAAAATGGAAGAGAGCGAAAAGTATTTAAGAAAAGCAATCGAGTTCAGGCCCCATAATGCCGCCCCCTATTATAACCTGGGCTTATGCTTTGAAGAGAAGGAAGATATTGACCCGGCCATTTCCTATCTGGAGAAAGCGAATGAGCTGGACCCTGATTATTTCCTACCTTATGAGGCCTTAAGCCGGCTTTACAAAAGGAAAGGATGGAATGAAAAAAGCCAGGAGGCTTACCGAAATTTCTTAAAATATTCTAAGAAAGGTTGACTTTTTTTCTATGCCATCTCCTCTGGTCTCTATCATTATAGTGAATTGGAACGGAGAGGAGTATTTGAAAGATTGCCTCCGCTCCCTCGGCACGCAGACCTTTTCTGATTTTGAAATCATTTTGGTAGACAACGGGTCTACCGATGGATCGGTTGAATATATCCAGAGGAATTTCCCCGGATGGGTGCAAATCCTGCCCAATGCTCGCAATGAAGGCTTTTCCGGGGGCAACAACCGTGGAATCCGGGTGGCTTCCGGGAAATATATCGTCCTTTTGAATAACGATGCCCAGGCGGACACTTGCTGGTTAGAAGAATTGGTGAAAGTGGCTGAAGAAAATCCCCGGGCGGGAATGCTAGCCTGCAAGATCTACCTCCAGGGGGGCTCAAAGATCATCGATAACGTGGGGCACCAGATCTACCGCGACGGGTTGAATCGTGGAAGAGGAAGGCTGGAAGCGGATCATGGGCAATATGATCAAATAGAGGAAGTTCTCTTCCCCAGCGGTTGCGCCGCCCTCTACCGGCGGGAAATGTTGGAGGAGGTTGGCCTCTTTGATGAAGACTTTTTTGCCTATGGAGATGATACGGACCTGGGTCTAAGAGGGAGGCTTGCAGGCTGGAAGTGCCTCTATGTTCCCAACGCGATCGTTCATCATCGCTATTCTCAATCCAGCAGTCCTTATTCGCCCTTGAAGGCCTTCTACGTGGAGAGAAATCGAGTCTGGATTGCGGTGAAATATTTTCCTCTCTCGGTTCTCCTGGAAAGCCCTTTTTACAGCCTTTTGCGCCTCCTCCTCCAAGGGTATGGAGCCTTGATTGGCCGGGGGGCTGCGGGAAGATTTAGTGAAGAATATTCTTCCGTGAAGCTTCTGCAAGTCCTGTTGAAGGCCTACCTAGCGGCTCTTCAGGGCCTACCCAAAATGTGGAAGAAGAGAAAAGAGATCAAAAGATGGACCCGGGTGAGCGAAGGAGAGGTCCGAAGCTGGTTCGGTCGCTTTGGCATGAGCGCCCGGGAGATCTCCTGGAAAGATTAAAGGAATGAAAATTCTCCTGACCCATCCTCCCTCCAGAAAACGCAATCGCGAAGATGTGGTGGTCCCCCCATTGGGGCTCGCCTATTTAGCTGCGGTCGTTGAGGGGGAAGGGCACAAGGTTAAGATCATCGATGCTTTTGCCCTGGGGATGGACTGGAGGGAGTTTGAGGCTGAGGTAAAAAAAGAAAAGGCCGACCTTGTCGGAATTGGGGGGATGACCCCAACAGTCGATAATACGTTAAGGGCCATCAAGATCTGCCGTCCCTACACCGCCACCCTCGTTATGGGCGGTCCTCACCTATCAGTTCACCAACAGGAATTTTTCCGCGATTGCCCAGAGGTCGATTTCGGCATCGTGGGCGAGGGGGAGATGGCTTTTTCTGGGTTGGTCAAAAGATTAGAGGAAGGGAAAGCCCCCTGGGAAGTGCCGGGGTTGGTGAGTGCGGAAAAGAGGAACCCCCCAGGGAAGTTCATCAGCGACCTGGATTCTGTTCCTTTTCCCGCTCGCCATCTCCTGCCCAATCAAGCTTACCACTATGCCCTTTGGCCGGGGAAGAAGATCACCACCGTGATCACTTCTCGGGGCTGTCCTTACCAGTGTATCTTTTGCGATAAATCCATCTTCGGCTCCAAGTGGCGGGCGCGAAGCTCCCAAAACGTTCTCGATGAAATCGAACAAATTGTTAAGGATTTCAAGATTTATTCAATCATCCTATACGATGACCTCTTTACCCTGAATAAACAGCGGGTAATAGAAATCTGTCAGGGAATCCTAGACCGCGGGTTGCGGATCGAGTGGAAGTGCGAAGGAAGGGTCGACCGAGTGGATGCAGAGATGCTCGGCTGGATGAAGAAGGCCGGGTGTTCATTGATTGCCTATGGCGTGGAGAGCGGAAATCAAGAAGGGCTCGATTACCTCCGAAAAAAGACTACCCTGTCCCAAATCCGCCAGGCCTTTGAACTGACCCATAAGGCCGGCATCAGGCCGATGGCCTATTTCATTTTGGGGATTCCTGTGGAAACGTTCGAGCAAGGTCTTCAAACCGTAGAATTCGCCAGGGAGCTGAAACCCGAATACGCCCAATTCAGCATTCTTTCTCCCTATAAGGGAACGAAACTCTATGATGAGGCCAAGGCTAAGGGGTGGTACCGGGAAGTCAATGCCAACAATCCTTTCGATAAAGACCAGAAACGCCCTGTGCTCCTTTCCGAGAACTGGTCGGATGAGACTCTGAGAGAAATCCTGAAACAGGCCCATAAGAGGTTCTATTTTCGGGGAGGGTACATCCTCAATCGGCTACGGGGAGTCAAGAGTTTCCGCGAAATCCGGTCTCTGTGGGGAGTAGGCTGTGGATTGCTGCATTGGTATTTTTCCAAAGGAGACTCCCGATGACTGGGGAACTCCTTCAGCGGGAACAATACGCCAAAGGCGGGATTGGAAGATGGTATTGGGATTACCGTGATCGGCGGACCTTTTCCTATATCCGGGAGGAAAAAGATATTCTCGACCTGGGATGTGGAGAGGGAATTACCCTGGAGAAGATCCTACGCCGATTTTCTGGCCGGAATGCTCTGGGTATCGATCCCTCGGTGGAAAAGGTGAGAATCTGCCGAGAACACCAGTTGCCCGCTCGCGAAGGCAGTGCTTATGCTTTGGACCTAAAAGATCAATCCTGGGATTGTTGCCTTTTTTTAGAGGTCATAGAGCATCTTCTGGAACCCCAGAAAGCCATCCGGGAGATCCATCGGGTTTTAAGGAAAGGGGGGCTTCTGTTTATAATCTTTCCCCATGACTGGCTCTTTAAGGTGGCCCGATTGACTTTCCTGAAATTCAAAGAGGCCTTCTCGCCTTCTGGGCACGTAAAACAGTGGACACCAGCAGGGATGCGTCGGGCCTTGAAGGAAGCTGGTTTTGAAGTCCAGGACGAAATCCCTCTGCCTTTCCATTTCTGGTGGTGCAGCCTCCATTGTCTCGTGGTAGCCAGAAAGAGATAAAGAAGGGAAAAGAATGGCGGGGAACCCGGAGAAGAAAAATAAGACTTTGGTGATCATTCCCGCCTTCAATGAGGAGGAGAAGATCCAAACCGTTTTTCAGGGAATCAAGCAGGAAGTCCCCGAAGCGATTGTTTTGGTTGTGAATGATGGTTCTTCGGACCAAACCGAGGCCAGAGCCCTGGCTTCGGGAGCCAAAGTCTTGTCTCATCCTTTCAATATGGGGTATGGCGTCACCTTACAGACGGGATATAAATATGCTCTGAAACACGGATTTGAATATATTCTCCAGATGGATGGGGATGGACAACATGATCCCCGATATCTTCCGATTCTTCTTCGGGAGATAGAAAAAGAGAGAGCCGATGTGGTCATCGGTTCGCGCTTCCTGAGTGAAGCAGGTTATCGGGCCGATTGGTTGCGGCAGATTGGGATCTATCTTTTCCGGTTTATCGCCAGTTTCTTATGTGGCCAGAAAATCACCGACCCAACCTCTGGCTACCAGGCCTTGAGCCGCCGGGCCGTAGAATTCTGTGTTCGCGATTCTTTTCCGGGAGATTACCCGGATGCGGATGTCCTGGTGTTGATGCACCGGGCGGGCTTGCGTATCCGGGAAGTTCCCGTCCGTATGCACCCGAATGCGAACGGGAAGTCCATGCACAGCGGCCTAAAGCCTCTCTATTATATTTACAAGATGTGTCTATCCATCACTTTAAATTTGATGCGTCAAGAGAAAGAGATAAAATAGATTTACTGCAAAGATGGCGGGGATCACTTCCAGGAAACATTGCTTTTGAATTTCTTGTTGTTTAGGAAATTATATAATTTTTTGTCGACAAAATTTTAGGCATTTTTTATCTCTGCGTTCTCTGCGGTGAAAGATTCCGGAAGATTAAGGAGGAAGACATGTTTTTTCATCAAAAGGTTTTTGCCATTTTAGCCAGCTTTCTGATCATGGCTGTTGTGGTGGAACTAGTGCGGAGAAGGAAGCTGAGGGAGGAATATTCCTGGTTATGGCTATTAACGGGAGCGATGATCATCCTCCTGGTAATCTGGTATGACCTTCTCGTACGCATCACCTCTCTCATCGGAGCCATTGCCCCGACCACAACATTATTTATCTTTGGTCTCCTTTTTTTGATGCTCATTAGCTTGCACTATTCCATTCAGATTTCCAAGCTGTCTCATCAGGTAAAGGAGTTAGGCCAGCAATTAGCCATACTAAGGGGACAGGTGGAGGATCAGGAAGATTGACAATCTAGGACCCCATCTATTGAAGGTCTTCTGGTTGAAATAGGCAAGCAGGATAAACCTCATTCTAATGAAAAATCGAGAGTCGAACCTGAGAAATTGGGCTATTCGCTCTGCCAAAGAGTCACCAGAAGTCTGGTTGATTGCCTTGGCTGCTGGTTTGGGAACGGCTCTGAAGTTGTGGCTGGATATTTCAACGATCGGTACCAATGATGTTGCCTACTGGTATCAATTTACTCAGTATATCATCGAGTATGGGACCGTCACCATCTATCGGGATATTCCTTATTACAACCACCCCCCCCTGGTAAGCTCGGCCCTTTGGGTTTTGGGGCATGTCACGGCCAGGGCACCTTATCTCTTTCCCTTCCTCTTGCGGTTGCCTGCCATCCTCGCCGATTTAGGTAGCACTATCCTGCTGTGGAGAATGGCATCCCTCTATTATGGACGACGCAGAGCCCTTATTGGGGTATCTCTCTTTGCTTTAAATCCCGTACTGATAATGGTGAGTGGTTTCCACGGGAACACTGACCCGATTTTTGTTTTTCTTGTTCTACTGGGAGCTTATTTTCTATTGATTCGTGGGAGTTGGCCTGCGGCTGCTCTTTGCATCGGGCTGAGCATAAACATCAAAATTGTCCCGCTGATTATTATCCCGGCTTTTTTCTTCTGGATCGCTACGTGGCCCAGGAGAATCGGATTCCTTATTGTTGTCGGGCTCATAACCCTGGCTGGATTTGGTTATCACTTGTCGGTCAGCTTTTCCGATCTCTGGAGGAATATATTTTCCTACGGAGGAATTATCGGGATATGGGGTTTGGGGCGGATCTGGATGTATGTTAGGGGGGCCTTCCCGCAGGCTATTCAACCATGGTTTCCTGTTCTCGCAAGATATGTGATGTTTGGTTTAATATCCCTCTTGGCATTCTTGAAAGGTAGAGAGAGCCTCCCCAAAATAGGTAACCAATGGGCGGGAAACGATCAACAGCGCAGCCAATATCTCTTAGAGACAATCGGGTGGGCATTTCTTATCTTCCTCGTTGCCGCACCTGGTTTTGGTGTCCAGTACTTAAGTTGGCTGGTGGGGCCGGGGATCTTTTTAGGCATAGTGGGTTTATCCCTTTACACGGTGATTGCCTCCATATTTCTCTTCCGGGTCTATACTTTTTGGAGCGGTGGATTCCCTTGGTATTTTGCCAATTCCGATGTGCGAGGTCAGTGGGTTGGTATTGATCGCACCCTTGATATGATCCTTTGGTTGTTGCTGGTGGGCTGGGTCTCCTTTCTTTTAACCCGATGGATCGGGTCGTGGAAGCGAACCCAGGGCAGGCAAAGGAGGGTGTACCAAAGCATTCCTCAACTACTGCCGTCTCGGGTAACCCTGGATCTAAGAGGAGTAAAAGTCGCCATACTAGTTATGGCTTACAATGCTGAAGCCAAAATACGGGAGACTCTGGCGCGAGTTCCGCCAAAATTGCTAGATAAGATCGCGGAAATTATTGTGGTCTATGATTATAGTCCTGACCAAACTTATGCAGGAGCCCCCTTGTGCAAATCTTCGACTGGCGATTATCGGATAACTGTTCTGCGTAACAATCGGAATCAAGGATATGGGGGTAATCAAAAGATTGGTTATGAATATGCGATACGGCGAGGCCACGATATTGTAATCATACTCCATGCCGATGGTCAGTATGCCCCCGAAGTTTTCGCGAATCTCTTGAAACCCCTGGTCGAAGGAGAAGCCGATATGGTGTTTGGGTCGCGCATGGCTGATGGCTCTCATCCTTTACAAGGAGGGATGCCCTTATATAAATATTTCGGGAATCGCGTTCTAACGGCGGTGGAGAACGCCTTGGCGGGGATGAACCTTTCTGAATTTCATTCCGGTTACCGAGGTTATAAATGCGCTGCCTTACAGCGCATCCCCATTTCTTTGAACAGCGACTCCTGGCATTTTGACACAGAGATTATTTTGGAATACCATGCTGCCGGCTTACGGATCGCCGAAGTTCCGATTCCTACCTACTATGGGGATGAGATTTGCCATGTAAAGGGAATCCCCTACGCGTTCAACTGCATCAAGTCGGCGATTAGTTATCGATTGACCAGATGGGGGTTATGGCAGGATGTGAAATATCAGCCAGAAATTTGGCGTCGCTTTCCCTATGAAGTTAAGACCGGGGATCCTTACAGCAGCCAGCGAGTCGCCGTGGAGTGTGCAGCGAAACACCCGATCAAAGGATTCCTGTTGGAAATCGGCCCCGGCAGCGGCGCCATGACCGAGCAATTCCGCCAGTTGGGTTACGAGGTGACCGTTGTGGAGTCTAACCCGGTGTTTGCGGAAATGGCCCGAAGACACGCCGCCCAAGTCATCTGCCAGGATATTGAGGCGATTCAATGGGAGCTCCTTCCCAACTATGATGTGGTGGTGCTGGCTGATATTCTGGAGCATCTTCGCGATCCCCTTAATACTCTGCAAAAGTGTGTCGATCATCTAAATTCTGAGGGGAGGGTCCTGATTACCCTTCCGAATGCCGCTCATTGGTCCGTGCGGCTGGAACTTTTATGGGGACGGTTTAAATACCGTCCAAGAGGTATTCTCGACCAGAGTCATCTGCGGTTCTTTACAAGGAACACCGCGAAATCCATGATCAAGATGGCGGGACTCCGGGTTATGGAAGATTGGGCGATTCCGATTCCCTTACCCCTATTGGTTCCACCTACCCGCGAAGACGGTCCGCTTGCGTTTGTACATATTTTGAACCAGGTCTTCACGCAAAGCTGGAAATCTTTGCTGGCCTATCAGTGGGGCTTTTGGTGCGAGGTGGCGCCTGGAGTGCGTATTGGCGAGTACCGCCAATTAGATTTATCATACAGCCAGAAAAACTCCGAGGGGTAAAACTTAATTAGTTCTAGGCTCCATTGATTATTTTTTAACGAGATTTTAAGCTAATATAATGATTGCGAATTATTGGTTCATGCTCATATTCATTTTCTTTTTTGCCTGTTGCGTAGGCAGCTTTCTGAACGTGTGCATTTATCGGCTTCCCCAAAATTTATCCATTGCCTACCCTCGCTCCTTTTGCCCTCGTTGCAGTAACCCCATTCGCGCCTACGATAATATCCCGCTACTTAGTTACCTCTTCCTGCGAGGGAGGTGTCGGAATTGCGGCGAAAGGATCTCCTGGCGTTATCCTTTGGTGGAAGCGCTTACCGGTGGGTTTGCTTTGGCCCTTTTCCTGAAATTCGGCCTCAGCCTGAGCTTTTTTTCATTCTTTGCCTTTGTTGCGGCTATGGTGGTGATCACCTTCATTGACCTGGATCACCGAATCATCCCGGACGTGATTTCTCTCCCAGGAATTGGAATCGGATTCTTCCTCTCTTTTTTCCAGCCATCCATTTCGGTGCTGGATTCTCTGATCGGATTGGTAGCCGGGGGAGGTACGCTTTTTGTAGTGGCCTGGGCCTACGAAACCATTACCAAGCGGGAAGGGATGGGGGGTGGAGATGTGAAGCTGCTGGCCATGATCGGGGCCTGGCTGGGGTGGAGGGCAATCCTTTTCACTCTTTTTTTCGCCTCTCTCTCTGGAACCCTCATCGGAGGCGGGGCTGTGTTGATTCAGAGACAGGGAAGGCATTATGCCATCCCCTTTGGCCCTTTTCTAGCTTTTTCCGCCGTGGCCTATTTGTTTTTCGGCCCCCAGTTGATCGATTGGTACCTGGGCCTGGGAAGACCGTAATTCACCGCAGAGGGCGCAGAGGACGCAGAGATGGGGCCGAAATTAAATGATATAACTGAAGCGGTCATTGGCGCCGCAATTGTTGTACACAAGGAACTTGGTCCCGGCCTGTTGGAATCAGCCTATGAGGCTTGCCTTGCCTACGAACTAGTGGAAAAGGGGTTGAAAATCGAGCGACAAAAAGGATTACCCCTCAGGTATCGGGGAGTACTTTTGGATTGTGGATACCGGCTTGACTTATTGGTGGAGAGCCAAGTGGTTGTAAAGGTCAAAGCGGTCGAAAAAATCGAACTGATCCATGAAGCTCAATTATTATCCTATCTCAAATTATCGAAGTGCCAACTCGGTCTTCTGATCAACTTCAACGTGGAAGTCCTTAAAAATGGTATACGTCGGCTCGTTAATAGATTTTTGGAATAATTTCCCTCTGCGCTCTCTGCGGTGAAAAGATGGCTTGGAGTTTTCGTCCCGGCATTCGCACCGAAATCGTTTTCACTCTGACCGTGTTGATGGCCGGAACCGTGGCCCTGATCGGGATCCTTTTTATTAAGGTCGAGGAGCGGAACCTGCTGGAGCAGAGGATCAGGGGGGGGAAGCAGATGATCGCCTCCCTCCAGTCGTATCTCCGGGATTTAACCCCTGAAAACCTGGAGGTTTCCCAGGGTCAAAATCCACCCGAAAATTTCCAGCGGCTCTTAACCCTCTTCGCCCAGAGCGAGCTTTTTTCCAGTTTAACAGTGGTCAACCGAGAATTTCGCATCCTGGCTGATTCGCGGCCAGAGCGGGTGGGCAAAATTCTGCGGGATGAAGACCTGGAAAAAGCCTTGGCAACCCAAAAAACTTTCGTCCACGGTTCCGGGGAATCCTTTTCCCTGATGAAAAAAGCTCCCCTTCTGATCTCTGCCCCTTTGTTTATGCAGGGAAAGACGCAGGGGGTCATCCGCGGGGAGCTGTCTTTGGACGACATTCGAGAAGCCCTATTCCGTTCCCAGACTACGGTTTTCCTTTATATCTTCCTAACCGCTTTCCTGCTGATTGTCGTGGGCAGTTTCTTACTTTCGCGGGTGATTATAAACCCTCTGAAGAAGCTGGTGCAGATGTCCGGAAAGATTGCCGAAGGGAACCTGAATCCCCTGAGCGAGCCCTCGGGGGGGGATGAAATAGGCACAGTTTTTTCTTCTTTCAATCACATGGCTTCCCGATTGAGGGAGAGTCGAACCAAAATGGAGGAATATATCCATTCTCTGGAGAGGGTTAACCGCGAACTACGGCTGGCGCAAGATGAGGTCATCCGATCTGAAAAACTGGCCTCTATCGGCCGCCTGGCTGCAGGGGTGGCTCATGAGGTGGGAAATCCCACGGGGGCCATCCTGGGTTATTTGGACCTCCTTTCGAAAGGAGGGTTGTCTCCGGAAGAGGAAAGAGATGTCTTGCAGAGAGCCGAAAACGAGGCTGAGCGAATCCAGCGAATCGTTCGGGAGCTTCTGGATTTTTCCCGTCCCGCCCCTCGGTTAGAAGGAGAGGTGGAGATTAACACGGTGATTGCCAGCGCCCTCTCCCTTCTCTCTCATCAGAAGAAAATCTGGGAACAGATACAGATCGTCAAGGAATTCCAAGAAGGTCTCCCGAAGTGGAGGGGGGACCCCCATCAACTTCAGCAGGTCATGATTAATATTTTCCTGAACGCGGCCGATGCCATGGCTTCGAATGACCCGGCCCAAATGGGGAGGGAAAGAAGGCTACGGGTGACCACCAAGGCTTTGCCACTCGGGGAGGTTCCCGAATTCTCGGGGCCAACTCCTCAGGGGAGAAAAGAGGATTCCCCGGGGATGGATTACTCTTTGTTGCGTTCCCCTAAGAATGGTGCTCCCGTCCCCTCACTCCGAGAGGTCCAATCTGTAGTACGGGTAGAGGTGGAGGATACAGGCCCGGGGATCCCTCCGGAAGCACTGAGTAAAATCTTTGACCCCTTTTATTCTACCAAACCTCCGGGAGAAGGAACCGGCTTGGGCCTGGCGATATGCCTCCGCATTCTGGAATCTTACGGAGGTCGGATCTTCACCCAGAGTGAAAAGGGGAAAGGAACTCTTTTTACGATCCTGCTGCCTATTTTTAAATAATTCCCCGCAGAGCACGCGGGGAACGCAGAGGGACCGTGCTCTTTGCGGTCTCGGCGGTGAATAAGTCTTTTTGAGGGAAAATATGGAACCCAGAAAAATTCTCGTCGTTGATGATGAAGAACCCATGCGCCATATGCTTTCCCTGATTCTGAAGCGGGAAGGCTATGAGGTTCAGGCGGTGGGAAACGCAAAGGAAGCCCTGAATCTGGTCGATTCTCATCCATTCAATTTCATCCTCACGGATGTCGTCATGCCGGAGATGGATGGACTGGAACTGCTGAATGCGTTCAAGGAAAGAAAAGTCGAAGCCACGGTGATTATGATGTCCGCTTACGGGAACCTGGATACCGCCGTGGAAGCCATGAAGCGGGGAGCTTATGATTACATTTCCAAACCCTTCAAGCCCGATGAAATTCTACTGGCCCTGCGTAAAGCCGAAGAGCGGGAAAACCTAAGGCAGGAGAATTTACGACTTCGTCAGGAAGTGAGCCGGGATTATTCCTTCGGCAACATCATCGGCAAAAGCCCCAAGATGCTGGCCGTCTTCGAGACCATCAAAAAAATCTCAGATTACAAAGCCTCCGTCCTGATCATGGGTGAGAGTGGGACCGGAAAAGAGATGGTGGCCCGCTCGATTCATTACAATAGTTCAAGAAGCCAGGGGCCTTTCGTGGCTGTAAATTGCGGGGCGATCCCCGAAACCCTTCTGGAGAGCGAACTCTTCGGGCATGAGAAAGGGGCTTTCACCGATGCGAAGAGGGAAAGGCGGGGAAGCTTTGAAATGGCTCACCAGGGAACTCTTTTCCTGGACGAAGTGGGGGAAACCAGTCTTTCCGCCCAGGTGAAGCTCCTCCGGGCTCTGCAGGAGGGAGAGATAAAACGTCTGGGAAGCGAACATCCGTTATTCGTAGATGTCCGCATTATCGCCGCCACCATCCAAGACCTTTCCCAAGCCGTGGCCGAAGGAAAATTCCGGGAGGACCTCTTTTATCGTTTGAATGTACTTCCGCTGCATCTCCCCGCCCTGCGGGAAAGGAGAGAAGACATTCTCCTCCTGGTTGAATATTTTATCCAGAAATACAACCAGCAGCACCGGCTGGATATCCAAGGGTTTACCGAGGCTGCCCTCTCCCGCCTGTTAGAGTATCCCTGGCCGGGAAACGTGCGGGAGCTGGAAAACGCCGTCGAACGGGCGATGATCCTAACCCAGGGCAAAAAGATCGAAACGGATTCTCTCCCCTCGGAGGTGCTAGGAGAAAGGGCCCCCTGGAAGAGGGAGATTTGGGGAGAAGAGATCTCCATCAAGAAGGCTAACCGGATCATGGAAGAGGAGTTGATTCGCCGGGCCCTAAAGAAGACCAAGGGGAACCGTACTCAGGCCGCAAAAATCTTGGAAATCAGCCATCCTGCCCTCCTCAGCAAAATAAAGGAATACCGCGTCGAAGGGACGGAATATTAAATGTTTAAGTAATATTCTGAAGTCTTGCATTTATTTATGCCCATAGTTGTTCAAAATAAGTTTCGAGAACGTTTTGGATAAATTGAATCTTCATCGACTTCAGACGTGATGTAATCCTTTCGACCAGGATATGTTTTCGTAGCTGCAAAGACCAAAAACGAATGGATAAATCTAGGGAGACATTCTGATCCTTTAACCACTGAAGGATTTTTAGGAGGATTAAAGTAAAGTAACTCAAGAAAGCCAGAGCCACATGTCGGTGGATGGCCTGGAGGTCTCGCACCTGGTAATCTCCAAGGCCTAAACGATTCGAGATTTTTATGAAAAAGGATCCGATCCCCCAGAGATTACCCGTGATGTGTTGAAGAACGTTGAGGCTAATCTATCTGATTATGGTCCTGCGCAAAAAATGTTGTTCCTTTTACGGAATATTGAACGTCGTACAGAATATCCCGGGAAATCGGTGACCATTTCTCCTGGCGTAGATTACCCTTTGTCATGGGCAAAGAATGAAAAAGAATGGTTATATTATCTCCAGAGTCTTGTTGAAAGAGGTCTGATAAGGCTTCCTTCTGAAAAAAATAAAGTATTAAATGAACTGATCAATCAAATTGAAATTACAGCAGCGGGATGGGATTTTTTGGAGAAAAATACACAAAAATCATCCATTAGCGATCCAGTTTTCGTAGCGATGTCATTTTCCCCAGAACTAACAGCGCTATGGGAAAATAGCATAAAGAAAGCGATTGAGAATGCAGGCTATAATCCATATAGGGTTGATTCAGAACCCCATGCAGATAGGATAGACGTCACAATTATGACAGACATTAAGGATTCACGTTTCTTGGTTGCAGATGTTACTGACCAGAGACAAGGAGTTTATTTTGAAGCAGAATACGCCCTTGGATTAGGAATGCCGGTGCTCTGGACATGCAAGAAAGGCGATTTAGGAAACGTTCATTTCGATACAAGACAATATAATCACATTCTTTGGGAAAGCGAAGACCAATTAAGGGAAACGCTCTTTAATTTCATTTGTGCTATCATTGGAAAAGGTCCTAAAAGAAGAGCGACTGGGTCTAGCTAAAGAGAAGTATTACCTGGTAGTCTAGATTCAAATTTGACCGTAGGGAGCTGAATTCAGTTCGAAACAACTGAACAGCTAGCTGTTACCGGGAAAGATCGGAACAGAACTGCTAGGGGGTGCTGAATCAGCAGTTTCAGCAGTCGAGGGAGCTTCGCTGATAGCTGTGGCTAGTGAAATGTTTTAGTATAGTTTTTACAATAATCACGATTTGTGCGTCGAATCAACTTGATATGAAAGCCAGCCCCAAACTGCCGAACCTTTTGGCCAAAAGTCATTGGCCCCAGTTTCGGAATCGCTTTGTCCATAGTAGAGGCGTTATAGTAACACTACACCAGAATAGCGGGGAACGTCATGCTTAAATGGGAAATCGTTGGTATAATTGCCGGATCCCTGGCGATCGGATTGAGTATTCTTACGGCTCAATTTTTAACCAGGTTCAGTGGTTTTACATTTAACCCGGATAAGAGGCTCGGTTATATTGACGGGTTGAGAGGCCTTTTGGCATTAGGTGTTTTTCTGCACCACTATATGGTCACGTACTATTCCCACGTGACGGGCGAATGGACAAATCCACCTTCTCAATTTTACACTATGATTGCTCGGGTTGCCATCGCCCTCTTTTTTATTATTACTGGTTTTCTTTTCTGGCACCGGCTGCTAATTTACCGCGGACGGGTTAACTGGGCCCAATTGTACGTCTCTAGGGTCTTTCGGCTCGTACCGTTACATTGGTTCGCCGTTATTATGCTTCTGGCGATCGTTAGTTATGCCAGCGCTTTCATCATGAAGGTGCATGTTGCTTCTTTTTTGGCACAAATATTTCAGTGGCTGTTCCTAACAGAGATGCCGTATATAAACGCTTTCAGCGACACGGTGTATATCGGTGGGGTATTGTGGACGCTTAGATACGAATGGTTATTTTATTTGTCGCTTTTCTTTTTTGGATTTGCGGTGCGTTTCGCCCAAAGATACAAATGGCTGCTATGGCTAATGGCCGCAATTACTCTTGTTACAGCAAAGTTGAACTTTAATATCCCTTATCTGAAGATCTCTACTGCGTATTTGCTATTTTTTTTAGTAGGTGCTATCTGCGCGGCTGCATACCAAAAAGAGATATGTCGGGCTTGGGCAAGAAAAGGCGCCGCCACACTGATATCTCTGCTTGCGATCATATTCCTATTTGTTTTGTTCAAAGACGTTTACGGTATTAAAGCCGGTGCATTAATGATGCTATTTTTCTTCCCTATTGCGTCGGGAAATCCATCCTTTAATTTTTTGAAGAAGCCGGCGTTTCTACTATTGGGAGAGATAAGTTACAGTATTTATCTATTACACGGGTTTTTACTTTATATAATTTTTTGGGGATGTTTTCCGCGATTTATGACCCATTCGCTGTCTCCATTTGCTTTATGGGCGGCCATGGCGGCGACGGCGGTTCTTCTTGTCTTGGTAGCATATCTGACGTTTTCCTTGATCGAAAGTCCGTTTATCAATCTCGGCAGGAAGATATCTCAGCATTTGGCGATTTCTCCTCCAGGTCACCGCATCGGCATCTTCCGGTAAGGCCGGAGGTTCCCGATCAACCGCTATACTACGGTGTTATCTCTTATTTTTCGCAGGCGTCCACGTTGACCTCGCTGAAATAGGCGCTGTCTGCAATCATTCGTAGATTCCCAGAACCACACTTTTTGTCGATAATGAAATTGTTTAATACATACATCCTCATCTTTCACATAAGGACTGTGGGGATTAAATGAGGAATTCTTTAATGAACAACATGGTCCCACAATACAAGTTTGACATGGATTTTGCGGTTCTCTCATTGTTCTTCCTCCTCTTCTGCCTTTCCGATCCATATTTACTGTTGTTCTTCTTGAATTTTATCTTCTTTTACAATACCATGATTGACTCTATGTCCGACCTTCCAGGGGAACCTTTAAACTTTTAAAGAATTTGGGCTATTTGGGGAAGAAAAGCCTAAAAACCTTAAAAGTTTAAAAGTTAAAGGAGGCCCCCCTCAAACCTCTTCCAAAATCCATCGAGTAGGTGAGAGCCACTTTTCCCCTGGCCATTTTCTGGTCCTTCCTTGGGTTCTTCAAAATTATTTCCTTCACCCCCCCGGAATGTGACTAAACCCATCAGGGATATAAGAAATGTGTGTTAGACATCGATAAATAATTGAAAGGTGGCCTCAACATTGGGTAAAATAGGTTTGCACATGCACTAAAATACCCGTTGCAGGAGGCCACCCACGGTGAAGTATAGCAAAAGCGAAATAATGAGTCGAGCCTATAAAATTCCCGACCTGAAATTTGAAGACTAAAACTTGACCTCATTTGCTGGTCTGATCATTTTTCAACCGCTGATGTTGGGGCTGGAGATCAAGAACCGCTTGTTCCATTGCTTTCGACACCTGAAGACATCCCGGATTTTTGGCCACCACGTGATTACCCTATTGCTGATCGTTCATCTCTTACTGGGTTATCGGCGGTTGCGGGATTTGGCT
>Ga0187854_10001616_pt1 | contig 21564 bp, 19 predicted proteins | sample June2016WEW_6_15_FD_132445 | JGI IMG/M metagenome (GOLD analysis project Ga0187854, IMG submission 132445) | Peatland microbial communities from SPRUCE experiment site at the Marcell Experimental Forest, Minnesota, USA - June2016WEW_6_150 | ecosystem: Environmental > Terrestrial > Soil >...
CGGCCGCTGCCGGGGTGCCCCGGCTCTTCCCCAAAGCGACGGAGCGGTTCCGGGATGAAGACGCAGGGCAGGGACAAGGACGTGGTGTTCCTGAGCGGCGTGCGCACGCCGTTCGGCAGCTTCGGCGGCTCCCTCAAGGACCATTCGGCGATCGACCTCGCCGCGGCGGCGGCCACCTGCGCCGTCGAGCGCTCGGGCCTGACGCCTGCGGACTTCGACCACGTCGTCTTCGGCAACGCCCTTCAGACTTCGGCCGACGCCATCTACTTCGCGCGCCACGTCGGGCTCAAGGCGGGCCTGCCGATCGAGGTCCCGGCCCTCACCGTGAACCGGCTCTGCGGCTCGGGTTTCGAGGCGATCACGCAGGCCGCGCAACAGATCCTCCTCGACGAGTCGCAGGTCGTGCTGGCCGGCGGCGGAGAATCCATGAGCCAGGCGCCCCACGTGGTGCGCGGCGCCCGCTGGGGCCTCAAGCTCGGAGCGCCCGCGCCGCTCGAGGACCTGCTCTGGGAGTCGCTCACCGACCCGCAGTGCGGCTTCTCGATGGCGCAGACCGCGGAGAATCTCGCCGAGAAGTACAAGCTCACGCGTCAGGAGGTGGACGCGTACGCCGAGCGCTCACAGCGCCTCGCCAGGAAGGCGTGGGACGAGGGCGTCTTCGAGGACGAGGTCGTCGCGGTCCAGGTGAAGGACCCGAAGACCCGCCAGATGGTGCCGTTCCGCGCGGACGAGCACATGCGGCCGAACACCACGCTGGAGGGGCTCGCCAAGCTGGCGCCCTACTTCAAGAAGGACGGCCTCGTCACGGCCGGGAACGCCTCGGGGATCTGCGACGGCGCGGCCGCCTGCGTGGTGGCCGGAGAGCAGGTCGCGAAGGCCAGGGGGCTCAAGCCCCTCGGCCGTCTGGTGGGGTGGGCCGTCGCCGGCGTCGAGCCCAAGTACATGGGGATCGGCCCGGCCCCCGCCATCCGCAAACTGTTGCAGAAGACAGGCATGACGCTCGACGCGGTCGACCTGTTCGAGATCAACGAGGCCTTCGCTCCGCAGTACGTCGCCGTGGAGAAGGAGCTCGGCCTCGACCGCGAGAAGGTCAACGTGCACGGCGGCGCGATCGCGATCGGGCATCCGCTCGCCGCCTCCGGCACCCGGATCACCATCCACCTCCTCCACTCCCTGCGGAGGAGCGGCAAGCGGTTCGGCATCGGCAGCGCCTGCATCGGCGGCGGCCAGGGAGCCGCCGTTCTGGTCGAAGCCTTCTCGAAGTAAGGAGGGCCGACACGTGCCCGTACTCGAGGTCATCGCGCTGGTCGCGGCGCTCTACGCGCTCTCCAGCCTGCGGATCATCAAGCAGTATGAACGAGCGGTCGCATTCTTCCTCGGCCGCTACTGGAACACGAAGGGACCGGGACTGGTCTTCCTCCCGAGCATGATCGCGCACATGCACCGCGTCTCGCTGCGGATCGTCGCGCTCGACATCCCGCCGCAGGACGTGATCACCCGCGACAACATCTCGCTCAAGGTCAACGCCGTGCTGTACATGAAGGTCAGGGATCCGGCGGCGGCGATCATCGGGATCGAGAACTACCTCTACGCCACGAGCCAGCTCGCCCAGACGACGCTCCGCAGCGTCTGCGGCCAGCACCAGCTCGACGAGATCCTGTCCGAGCGGGACAAGATCAACGAGACCCTCAAGGCCATCATCGACGCGCGCTCGGCGGAGTGGGGGATCGAGGTCTCGGCGGTGGAGGTGAAGGACGTGGACCTGCCGGTGGAGATGAAACGGGCGATGGCGCGCCAGGCGGAGGCCGAGCGCGAGCGGCGGGCCAAGGTCATCAACGCCGAAGGCGAGCTGCAGGCCTCGGAGAAGCTGGCGCAGGCCGCGCACGTCATCGGCCAGGAGCCGGCGGCGATCACGCTCCGGTACCTCCAGACGGTCTCCGAGATCGCGTCGGAGAAGAACTCCACCACCTTCTTCCCGCTCCCGATCGACCTGCTGAAGCCGTTCCTCGGGGCGTACCGGCAGTCGGAGACGTCGGCGCCGCCACTGCCCGCTCCGGCCCCGCAGCCGGCACTTGGCACGCCGGCGCCGGGGACGGCGCTGCCGGCGGGGCGCGCGAGCGAAGGCGCGGAGCGGCGAGGGTAACCGATGGCCGGCGAGCTGGTCCCCCGGAAGATCAGCCGCGAGCAGCTGGAGCGGATCATCCAGCGCGCCGCGGAGCTGCAGGCCGGCGAGATGGACACGGCCGACGGGATCACGGAGCAGGATGTATTGAACCTCGGTTCGGAGGTCGGCATCCCCGGCCGCTTCCTCCGCCAGGCGATGTACGAGGAAGCGGCCGGCGGCGCAGCACTGGAGCACGGGTTCCTCGGGCGGTGGGTCGGACCCCGGATGCTGCTCGCCCATCGCGTCGTGCCGGGAGACAAGGCCGCCCTAGAGCAGGCGATCGCGGAGTTCATGACCGAGGAGGAGGCGATGACGCCCAAGCGCCGCCTCCCAGACCGCACGGTGTGGGAGCGCCAGAAGGGGCTGATCGCCGAGATGAAGCGCGGCCTCTCGCTGCAGGGGAAGCCGTACCACCTCGCCCGCGCGCTGGACGTCTCGGTACAGCTCAACGCCCTCGAGGACGGGTACTGCCACGCCGAGCTGGCGGCCGACATCGGGAACCAGCGCAGCTCCGCCCTCGGTGGAGCGAGCGTCCTGCTATCGCTGGGCGTGCTGGGGACGCTCGCCGTCGCGCTCGTTCCCGGCCTCCAGCTCGTGGCGGTCGTGCCGCTGCTGGCCAGCGTCGGCCTCTCCCTGTTCGTGGTGCGGGACTATCAGCGCCGTGCCGAGCGGATGCAGACGGCGCTGGAGCAGGTGCTGGACCGCCTGGAGCGCGGGGAGCTGCGGCCCAAGCCGGCGCTCGCCGGCCCCCGCGCGTCGGCGTTCATGCGCATTGCGAGCGAGATCAAGCGGTCAGTCGAGGACGCGACGCAGAACCTCCGACCGCCGCCCGGCTCCTCGTCGCCATCCAACCCCAAACCACCCGGGAGCTCCGGCCACTCATGAGCGAGATCACCACCGTCGGCGTGCTGGGCTGCGGCCTGATGGGCAGCGGGATCGCCCAGACCGCCGCCGCCGCCGGCTTCCCCACGGTCGTGCGCGACGTCAGCGACGAGCTGCTCGCCAGGGGCAAGGGCGCCATCACGGGCTCGCTGAACAAGCTGGTCGAGAAGGGGAAGCTCGACGCCGCCGCGCGCGACGCGACGCTCGGCCGGCTGCGTTTCACCACCAAGGTCGCCGAACTCGAGGACGCCGACATCGTGATCGAGGCGGTCACCGAAGAGCTCGAGCTGAAGAACGCGCTGTGGAAGGAGCTCGACCGGCTCTGCCGCCCCACGACCATCTTCGCCTCGAACACCTCGAGCCTCACCATCGCCGCGTTGGCCGCCGTGACGAAGCGGCCGGACAAGTTCGTCGGTCTGCACTTCTTCAATCCCGTGCCGCTGATGAAGCTGGTCGAGGTCGTGCGCACGGTGACCACCACGCCCGAGACCTTCGAGCGCGCCTTCGCGTTCGCCCGGAAGCTGGGCAAGGAGCCGATCGCGGCGAAGGACACCTCGGGGTTCGTGGTAAACCTCCTGCTGGTGCCCTACCTGCTCGACGCGATCCGCGCCCTCGAGCGCGGCGTAGCGAGCGTGCCGGACATCGACAAGGCGATGCAACTGGGCTGCGGTTATCCGATGGGCCCGTTCGTGCTGCTGGACTTCGTGGGCAACGACACCACGTACAAGATCGCGGAGATCATGTTCGACGAGTACCGCGAGCCGCGCTACGCGCCGCCGCCGCTGCTCAAGCGCATGGTCCTGGCCGGCTACTACGGCAAGAAGTCGGGCAAGGGCTTCTACGACTACGGCGCCACCCCGCCGACGCCCTCCAACCTGGGGCTGTGACGATGCTGTTCGGCTACGACTGGCCGCGCGTCCACGCCGCCGTGAACGACCTGCCGCCGGCGCTCCTGCCGATCTCGGTCCTCTTCGACCTGCTCGGCAGCTTCTTCAAGCGGGAGTCGCTCAAGGCGGCGGCGTTCTGGACGCTGGTGGCCGGGGTCCTCGGCACGATCGGGGCGATCGCCGCCGGGCTTCTCGCCGAAGGCGTGGTCGAGCACAGCGACCAGGCGCACGCGATCATGGAGACGCACGAGACGCTCGCGTTCATCGTGCTCGCGATCTTCGGCATCCTCGCCGTCTGGCGGATCCTGCGCCGCGGCGTCTGGAGCGATAGGGAGCAGCCCATCGCGCTCACCGCCGGCGTGATCGGCGTCCTCATCCTGCTCTACACGGCGATGCTCGGCGGGAAGCTCACCTTCGACCACGCGCTCGGCGTGCCCACCGCGCGGCTCCAGGCCATAGCGGCCGAGCGCGCCGGGCACCACCATGATGAGGACGAGGAGACGGCGGGGCCGAAGGCGGGGACGTCCACCCTGCCGGCCGCCGATACCGGTCACGCGCACCCGGGCTCACCCGATACCGCGAAGCACTAGTCGCGCCGCCGCGCTGGCCGCCGTCGCCGTCGTTGCGGGCCTGGCGGCGTGTGCGCATTTCGGCGGCGTGCGCCCCGTCTACGGGCCGCTGCCCGGCAGCATCTCGCTGCTCCTCGACGCTGCGCCGGATGCCGTGATCGTGGCCGCCCAGCACGAGGTGCGCGCCGCGGGCCTCGCGGTCGTGAGCGTCGCGGCGGACGAGGGCTATCTCGAGACGGACTGGTACGACGTCGTGACCAGGCGCACCGTGAGCGCGCGCGCCGAGGACTTCGATCACACCGTGAAGCTGCGCTTGTTCGCGGACCCGACGGCGGGGAAGACGCGCCTCGCTGCGGAATGCGTCAGGCGGATCGCGTACGATCCCAGCCAGCCTGAGCGGGATCTCGAGCGGATGGTCCCGGACAGCACGCCGGAGCACGCCATTCTGGACAGCCTCGTCGCGCGGCTCAAGGTGGTGTTCCCACCGCCCAAGCCTCGCGCCGACTCGACCGGCGCGCAGCAGCCCTAACCGGCCTCCACGAAGCTCTTCACCCAGCTTTCGAGCTTCGCCACGTCCACCGCCGCGTCCTTGCAGGGCCCGGACGGCAGCCGCATGGTCAGGCCCAGCACGGGCACCTTGGCGGCGACGTCGTGCAGGCCGCTCACCATGTCCCGCTCGCACGCGACCGCCACCACCGCCCGCGGCCGCCGCTCGCGGATGGCCCGCCGGGCCAGCTGGCCGCGTGTCGCCACGAACACCGGCACGTCGTAGCGCCCGGCGACGTCGAGGATCCCGTCCAGCGCCGCCTTCGACAGGCAGCGCGGGATCAGCACCAGCAGCTCGCCCTTCCCCACCTTCCAGCCACGCCGGGCGGCGAGACCGTTGTACACCTCCACCGCCGCGTGCTCGACCCAGTCGCGCACGCCGAACCGGCGCGCGATCTGCGAGGTCCAGCGCATCAGGACCAGGAACGGTCCACGCTCGGCGAGGCGCTCGGGCAGCAGCAGCGCCGGACCGTAGTAGGATGCGACCAGCAGGGCGAACCAGAGCCACCCGAGCACCGTGAGCGCCGCGAGGGCGAGTTCCAGGAAGTTCGGCAGCGGCACCCAGAGCGTCGCGAGCCGCGGACCGAGCAGGTAGAGCGCGAGGAAGAGGACCCCCGCCACGACGGCGAGGGTGAGCGCGGCGTAGGCGAAGAAGCGGCGTGGCGGCGCGTCGAAGTTCCCGCCGCCGGGCAGCGGCCGCCCGTCCCACTCGTCCCATTCGTGGCCGAGGCGGCGGTCAACCTCGATCCGGATGAGGTTCGGCTTGGCCTGCGTAGTCGAGGGCATGAAAGGGCGAGTATCACCGAGCCCAAAGTGCTTGTCAAGCCGAAGGCGCGGCCGTTAGCTTGCGCGCGTGCATGCGCCCCCCGGCCTCCGCGGCGAGTTCAGGACCGACGACGTCGCCCGCGCGCTCTACTCCGAGGGGGCGGGCATCTTCCGCATCATCCCCCGGGCCGTCGCCGTCCCGAAGGACATCGAGGACCTCCGGCTGCTCGTGCGCTGGGCTTCCGAGAACGGCGTCGCGCTCGTGCCCCGCGGCGCCGGGAGCGGGATGCAGGGCGGCAACGTCGGGCCGGACGTCGTCCTGGACCTCACGCGCGCCTGCCCCGACGCGCCGGCCATCGACCCGGACGCGAAGACCGCGCGCTGCGGCGCCTCCGTCACCTACCAGGCCCTCAACTTCGCGGCGCAGCCGTTCGGCCTTCACCTGCCGCCCGATCCGTCGAGCGGCGCGTTCTGCACCGTCGGCGGCATGGCCGCCACGAACGCCGCGGGCTCGCACAGCGTGAAATACGGCATGATGCGCCGGTGGGTGCGCGCGCTGGAATTCGTCACCGCGGACGGAGAAGCGGGACGCACCGACGCACCGACGCACGGACGCACAGAAGCGGAGGCGCGGTTCCTCCGCGACGTGGCACCGGACATCCGCAGTCACGCCGCCGAGCTGGCCGCCGCGGCGCCACGCACGCTCAAGAACTCGTCGGGCTACGCGCTGGACGCGTTCGCGGCGAGCGGGCGGACGGCCGACCTGCTGGTCGGCAGCGAAGGTACGCTGGCCGTGTTCACGGCCGTCGAGGTCGCGCTGGCGCCGCTCCCGGCCGTGCGCACCACGCTGCTCGTCACGCTCGGCTCGCTCGACCAGGTCGGCCCCGCGGTCCTCGCCCTGCGGCCGCTCGGACCCTCGGCCGTGGAGCTGCTCGACAAGACCTATCTCGACTTCGTGCGCGGTGCGGCTCAACGCCATCTCGCCTCGGGCACGGAGGCCGTGCTCCTGGTCGAACTCGAGGGGAGCGCGCACGACGCCGCCGCGGCGGTCAAGGGCATCGCGACCTCGGTGGAAGTGGCCGAGGATGCGACGACCGTGGGTCGGCTCTGGGAGCTGCGCCACCTCGCGAGCCCGATCCTCGCCTCGCTCCCCGACAACCTCCGCTCCCTCCAGGTCGTCGAGGACGGCTGCGTGCCGCCGGAGCAGCTGGCGAGCTACATCGCCGCTCTGCGCGCGGCCGCCAGGGACACCGGCTTCGAAATCGTCATCTTCGGCCACGCGGGGGACGGGCACCTGCACGCCAACCTCCTGGCCGACGTGACCGCCGCCGACTTCGCCCAGCGGCTGGCGGCCTGCCTGGAGCGCGTCACCGCCGAGCAGATCGCCCTCGGCGGGACGCCGTCCGGCGAGCACGGCGACGGCCGGCTGCGCGCGCCGTTCGTCGAGCGTACCTTCGGTGCCGCCTACCTGGACCTGTGCCGTCGCACGCGGCAGGCGTGGGATCCGAAGGGCGTCCTGAACCCCGGCGTGAAGATCCTGAAGAGCGGCGACGGCGGGGCGTTGACCGCCGACGTGCTCAAGGTGGGTCCGCACGCGCCGTCACTCCCCGCCGGCATCGCCGCCCGACTGCGCGAGATCGAGCGCGCCGCGGCCTGGGGAACGTTCAGACTGGAGCTGGCCTGACCATGGAAATCCTCCGCGCCCCGCGCGTCACGTTGATCGGCCGGCCGCAGTTCGTCGAGCCGGACCACCTGAAGGTGGACTGGAAGGGCGAGGCGACGGACGGCGAGCGGCTCGCCGAGTTCGCCGGCCGGCTCTGCTACATGAGCCAGGCGAATCCGGCCAGGCGCACGACCGCGGACTATCTCGAGAACATCAAGAAGCAGGGCCACGGTTCGGTGCTGGAGCACGCCGTCTACGTGCTCCTGCTCGAGGGGATCTCCCGCTCCTGCACGCACGAGCTGGTGCGCCACCGCGCCGGCTTCGGCTACAGCCAGCTCTCCCAGCGCTACGTGGACGAGTCGCACGCCGCCTTCGTGGTCCCGCCTGCGATGCTCGGGGACGAGCGGCTTGAAGCAGCGTGGCTCGCGCAGGTCACCGCGGCGCAGGACGCGTACGTCCGCGCGGTCGAGGATCTGATGCGGCGCTACGAGTGGGTGGCCGACAAGGTGCACCGGCGCAAGATGGCGCGCGAAGCCGCGCGCTCCCTGCTGCCGAACGCGACGGAGACGAAGATCGTGGTGAGCGCGAACGTCCGCGCCTGGCGGACCATGCTCGAGCTCCGCTGCGGCGAGGGGGCCGAGCAGGAGATCCGGCGGATGGCGGTCGCGGTCCTCCGCGTGCTCGCGGCGGAGGCCCCGCGGCTCTTCTCCGACTTCGAGATCTACAAGGCCGACGACGGCGCCGAGGCGGCGCGCGTCGTCTACCACAAGGTCTAGGCTTCCTCTTCCTTCTCTTTCTTCGTCTTCTGGTATTCCTCGATCACCTTCGCCGCGGCCTCCGCGGGCATCTCGGCGTACCCCTTGAACTTCTTCCGGAAGGTGCTGCGCCCCTGGGTGAGGGAGTGGAGCTGGGTCGCGTACTTGTATAGCTCCGCCTCCGGCACCACGGCCTTGAGCTTCAGCAGCTTGCCGTCCGGCTCCGAGCCCAGAATCTGCCCGCGCCGCGAGTTGAGGTCGCCCATCACCGCGCCGAGGTACTCTTCGGGCGTCAGCACCTCGAGGTCCGCCAGCGGTTCCAGCAGCACCGGCTTGCAGTTGGGCGACACGTTCCGGAACGCCAGGATGCCGGCGAGCTTGAACGACATTTCGTTCGAGTCCACCGTGTGGTACGACCCGTCGAACAGCTGGACCTTGAAGTCCACCACCGGATGGCCGGCCAGGATCCCGCGCACGGCGGCCTCCTGGACCCCGCGGTCCACCGCGGGGATGAACTTGCTGGGGATCGAGCCGCCGACGATCTGGTCCTCGAAGACGTAGCCGCCGCCGCGCGGCATCGGCAGCATCCGGATCCAGCAGTCGCCGAACTGCCCGCGCCCGCCGGTCTGCTTCTTGTGCCGCCCCTGGCCCTCCGCCTTCCCCTTGATCGTCTCGCGGTACGGGATCTTCGGCTTGGTCTGGATCGCGTGCACGCCGAACTTCCGCGCCAGCCGCCCCAGGATCACCTCGAGGTGCCGCTCCCCCAGCCCGTAGATCCAGGTCTGGCGGACGTCGGGGTTGTACTCCCAGTGGAAAGTGGGGTCCTCCTCGGCGAGCTTCGCCAGGCCGAGGTTGATCTTCTCCTCGTCGCCCCGCTCCTTCGCCTCGACGGCGACGTGGATGATCGGCTCGGGGAACGGGATGCGCGGCAGCACCACCGGCACCGCATGGGTCGCGAGCGTGTCGTTGCTGTGGGTGTCGCGCAGCTTGGCGATCACGCCGACGTCGCCCGCGTGCAGCAGGTCCACCTCGATCTTGTCTTTGCCCTGCGAGATCGAGAGGTGGTTGAGCTTCTCCAGCGCGTTGCGGGCCGGATTGAAGACCTCCTGCCCGTTCTTCACCGTCCCGGAGTAGACGCGGAACAGCGACACGTCGCCGACGTGCGGCTCCGAGACCGTCTTGAAGACCAGCGCGCTGAACGGCGCGTCGTCCCGCTCCGCCAGCTCGACCTTCTCGGCCGTGCCCCACTTCTCCGCGTGCACGGCCGGATTGTCGGCCGGCGCCGGGGTCAGCTCCACGATCTCCGACAGGAGCGCCCGCGCGCCGAAGGTCAGCTCGGCGGCGCCGCAGAAGACGGGGAACAGCTCGCGCCGCTTCATCGCCGCGCGCATCGCCGTCACCAGCTCGTCGTGCGAGATCTCCTTCCCCTCGAGATAGCGCTCGACGAGCGTGTCGTCGGTCGAAGCCACCGTCTCGATCAGGTCGTTCTCGTACCGCTCGTACTCCGCCTGGATCTCCTTGGGGATCGGCAGCTCGTCGTACTCGCCGGTCTTGGTCCCCGGCTTGTACACGTGCGCCGTCCTGCTGATCAGGTTGACGATGCCGCGGAAGTCCGGCCCCGCGCCGATCGGGATCTCGACCGGGATGGCCTTGGGGCTCAGCCGCTCGCGGATCTGCGCGTAGACCTTGGCGAAGTCGGCGTGCTCCTTGTCCATCATCGACACGAAGAAGATCGCCTCGTGCTCGCAGGCCCTGGAGTAGTCCCAGACCTTCTCCGTCCCCGTCTCCACGCCGGCCGACGCGCCCAGCACGATCAGCGACGCGTCCGCAGCCCAGATCCCCGCGAGCGCCTCGCCCGCGAAGTCGAGATAGCCGGGAGTGTCGAACAGGTTGACCTTCACACCCTCCCACTCGGCGAAGGCCAGGGCCAGGTTGATGCTGTATCCGCGTTCGATCTCGTCGGGAGAGTAGTCGGTGAGCGAGGAACCGTCTTTGATGCGGCCGTGCCGCTTGCTGCTTCCGGCCACGAAGGCGAGGGCGTCAACCAGACTGGTCTTGCCGCTGCCTCCGTGGCCCACTACGGCCACATTCCGGATGTGTGTGCTTGGGTATTCCTTCATGTCCAGCCCTTCGGACCAGAGGGGGGCGAAACCTATCGCCTCCCCGATGGGAGTGGCAAGCAGGCGTCGGAGCACGGCGTCTCGCAACGCCGCCGCGGTTGATGCCGGGCGGGAATGGCGCTAATCTCGTTGGCGCACTCGCGCAACACGAGCAGGTCTCATCCAATCACGTGAGGGCGACGGAGCGATGCCGGGACGCGCCACGATGATCGGCCAGACTCTGCTTGAGGCGCAGTCCGGGGGCCGGTCCAAGGTGGGCGCGACGGCCGTCGCCGTGGCGCTGCTCGCCGCGATCGCCCTCGTCGACTACCTCTCCGGCTACGAAATCGAGATCGCCGTCGTCTACCTCATCCCGATCTTCTACGCGGCGACCAGGATCAGCCGCCCCGCCGGCCTGGTCTTCGCCGGCCTCAGCTCGGTGCTCGGGATCGGGAGCGACCTGCTCGCCGGGCAGCAGTACTCCTCGTGGATCGTGCTGGTGATCGTGCTCGTGCTGCGCACGGCGCTCTTCCTCGTCTTCGTCGAAGTCATCGCGGCACTGCGGCACGCGCTCGAGCGCGAGAGGGAATCCGCACGGACCGATTCGCTCACGGGCGTGTCGAACCGGCGCCACTTCATCGAGCTCGCCGGCGCCGCGCTCGCCTTCGCACGCCGGTACCGGCGGCCGATGACGATCGCCTACCTGGACCTCGACAGCTTCAAGCAGATCAACGACCGGCTCGGCCACCAGGCGGGTGACGAGGTGCTGCGGGCGGTGGCCCGCACCATCCGCAACCGGCTGCGCGTGACGGACGTCGTCGGGCGCCTCGGCGGGGACGAGTTCGCGGTCTGTCTGCCGGAAACGGGCGCGGACGCGGCGGCACTGTTGCTGGGGAAGCTGCGGGAGGAATGCGCGGCGGCTCTGCCCGAGAACGCCCGCTCGGTGACCGTCAGCATGGGAATGGTGACCTTCGTGTACCCGCCGGCCACGGTGGACGAGCTGCTGGACCGTACCGACACGATGCTCTACGCGGCCAAACGCGAGGGGAAGAACCGCCTGGTCCACGAGGTCGTGTCGGCCTGACCTCCTAGCGGCGGCCCAGCCAGCTGGCGATCCCGCCGTGGTGGCCACAGGCACCGGCCCGACGTGGGTCCTTGGACCAGGTGCCGTCTTTGCATCGCGCCGTGGCGCCCGCGGGTCGGGGGTGGAACGGCGGGCGGTGTGTCGCGGGCTGCAGCGGTCGATGCGCCGTCGACGAATGCCGTGAGCGTCTGGGCGTGGCGGACCGGAGTTGCGACCGCGACACCGACCCGAGCCACTCCGACACGCCGCGGTGGTGGGCACACGCTTCACGCCGGCTCGTGCCGTAGTAGTAGGTGCCGTCGTTGCAGTGCGCGGTCGGGCTCCGCTGCTCGGCCGCGGCCGGCGCGGCGACCAGTATGCACGCGGACGCCGCCGCCAGAATGATGCGCGGCGTCATCTCGTGCCGCATGTCCGACTCTCGCACGCGCTCCAGCTCCCGGTCGCCGCCTCCCACCCCGGCATGCCGTTGAGGCTGTCCGTGACGGTCCCGCCCATGCTGTCGCCGTGGACCGTGCCCACGTACAGCCAGTCGGGCGTGTCGAAGTTGAAGGAGACGGTCCCGCTCGCCAGCGCCCCATTGATCACCAGGCCGTTGATGCCCGTGATGGTGGAGCCGGTGTTGCAGGCGATCGTGAGACTGTCGTAGGTGCCGCTGAAGGCAGCGCCGCCGGACAGCGTCAAAACGCCGGTGTCGGCGCAGACCTCCGGCTGCCCCGGCGCGATGTCGAAATCGGGGGGGTACGTGAGGGAGCTCGTGAGGCGCCACGTGCCGCCCACCGACGGCGAGGGCTCCGTGCAGGTCAGCGCGAGCAGAGCGGCGGCGAAAACCGCGGGAAGCGTGCGTTTCATCGAGAGGCGCCGGGCGGATTCGAACCGCCGTATAGAGGTTTTGCAGACCTCTGCCTTACCACTTGGCTACGGCGCCGTGGGGGAGGAAAATTAGGCCCGGAAGTCCTTCGGCACCAGCAGCGATTCGATCCCCTCGTAGACGGCGATGAGGTGCCGCACGTTGGAGACGAAGTCGATCTTCGACACGTCGATCGCCAGCACCGGGCCCCGATACAGGCCGTTCTCCCGGAGCTTCGACACCAGCCGCTCGTAGCGCGGGTTCAGGGCCCGCACCAGCCGCGCGAGCCCCTCGGGGATGTCGTCGGAGTGCGTCTGCTCCTCGTCGCGCTGCCGCTCGCGGATGTTGCGGAGCAGGTAGTCGATCGGGCTCTTGAGGAGCACCATCAGCCCCGGCTGGACCAGCGGCCGGAACTCGCTCTTCAACCGCGCGTCGATCACCCGGAGCGACTCGGCCGTCAGGTACGGCACGTCCATGTCGCGGTGGAGCACCTCGCAGAACGCGAAGCGGTCGGCGAGCGGCGAGCCGTCGATGCAGGTCGACGCGGCGAGGTGCGGCACCGCCTCGAGCTGCATCTTCCGGAGATCGAGGTAGGCGTGCTGGATGTCGAGCGCGGCGTGCTCGAGGTTCTTCTTCGCCGCCTGCCACGCCGGGCTCCCCTCCGGCTCCTTGCGCTGGCAGGCGATGAAGTCGTTGATGGCGCCGTAGTAGCGCCCCAGCGTCCGCTTGGCCGAGTTCTTCGCGGTCGCGAGCAGGGGATAGAGCGAGGGGTTCGACACGACGTGGTCCTCGAACCCTTCGTCGGGCAGCTCGAACAGGGCGCTCATCCCGGTGCTGTACGCCAGCAGCTTCACCAGCGAGCTCTTCCCCGCCCCGATGTTGCCGACGCACACGACCAGCGTCGGGTTCTTCGCCAGGTAGGTGAGGAGGCGCCGCTCGACGTTCGTGAGCCGGTTCGCGATCTGGTGCCGCCGGATCTGCGGGTCCTCCCGCACCTCGAGGATCCGGCCGGCCCCCTTCACGAACCCGCCTTCCGCGACGCCACCATCCGGCGCACCTTCTCGCGGATCGTCCCCGCCGCCACGTGCACGTAGTCGGGGTGGTCGTACATGTCGATCTCCGCCGGCAGGATCACGATGTCCGCGTCCGAGGGCACGATCGCGTATTCCTGGTACTTCCGCAGCGTCTCGCGCCACTGCGCCGCCAGCCGCTCGTACCCCTGGTGGATCTCCCGCAGGTACTCGACGGTGATCGTCTTGGCGTACGCGTCGCCTTCTTCGGCCCGCTTCGCCCGCCGCCGCTCGAGCAGGTCCGGCTCGGTCCGCAGGTACACCGTGAGGTCGGGCAGGCGGACGCGCTCCACCTGCAGCAGCTGGTAGAAGAGGGTGTAGTAGAGTCTGGCGTGCGCGGCCGGCATCTCCCCCGAGTCGATCATCCGCTTCACGAACACTTCCGGCCCGTCGAGGAACGGCCGGTCCTCGAGGATGAGGACCCCGCTCTTCCCCTCCCGGGTCATCAGGTGCCGGATCTCGCGCTGCTGGAGCACGCGCATCCAGAGAAACGCGGTCTCAGTGGGGAAGATGTTCGCCACGCGGTCCTTGTAGAACAGCGCCAGGCACTGGTCGGTGAGCGAGCCCTTCTCGACGCGCTCGGAGAATGAATGGGTCTCCGCCGTGCCGAGCAGGCCGGCCAGCTCGGACCGGTAGGGATCGCCGGCCAGGGCGTTCATGAGCGTCGTCTTCCCGGAGAAGAGGTTGCCCATGATGCCGATGTGGAAGTTGCCCGAAGCCATCTCGACGCTCTGTGCAGGGAGGAATGCCGCCGTCGCCTGCCGAGTATACCGATCCCGGCGGGTGACTGCCAGCGCAGTCTCGACGCCCGGCACCCCGTTCCATAAGTTGGGCGCCATGAGACTGCCCATCGCGCTTGCCCTGCTCCTCGCCTTCGTCCCCATGGCCGCGCAGGCTCCCGCTCCGCGCGGCTATTACCGCTTCCCCTCCATTCACGGTGACACGCTCGTCTTCACCGCAGAAGGAGATCTCTGGGTGGTAGGGGCCCAGGGCGGTCGCGCGCAGCGGTTGACCTCGAACCCGGGCCTGGAGACCAATGCCGCGATCTCGCCGGACGGGCGGACGGTCGCGTTCACCGGGACCTATGAGGGCCCCGCCGACGTGTACACGATGCCGATCGCGGGCGGGCTCCCGACCCGTCGCACGTTCGCCGGCAACACCACCGTCGTCGGATGGACCCCCGACGGCGCGATCCTCTACGCGACCCGCAACTTCTCGACGCTCCCGAATACGCAGCTGGTGCGCCTCGACACGGCCACCGATGCACCGGCGCTCGTGCCGCTGGCGCAGGCGGCCGACGGCGCGTACGACGGCGCGGGCACGCTCTTCTTCACCCGCCTGGCCTTCCAGGGGAGCCACACGCGGCGCTACCACGGCGGCACGGCGCAGAATCTCTGGCGCTTCGGGCCCGGCGACGCCGAGGCCCGGCCGCTGACGGCCGACTACGCCGGCACCTCGAAGAACCCGATGGTCTGGCAGGGCCGCATCTACTTCCTGAGCGACCGCGACGGGACGATGAACCTCTGGTCCATGACGCCGGACGGAGGGGACCTGCGGCAGCACACGCACCACAGCGAGTGGGACATCCGCGGAGCGTCGCTCGACGACGGCCGCATCGTCTACCAGCTCGGCGCCGACCTCCGCCTCTTCACCATCGCGACCGGCGAGGACCACGAGATCCCGATCACCCTGGCCTCTGACCTCGACCAGGCGCGCGAGCACTGGGTCACCAGCCCGATGGAGTACCTCTCCGCGGCCCACCTCTCGGCCACGGGCGACCGGGTCGTGCTGACCGCGCGCGGCCAGGTCTTCGTGGCGCCGGTGGGGCCGGGCCGCCTCGTCGAAGCGTCGCGGCATCCGGGTGTGCGGTACCGCTCCGCTCGGTTCGCCCCCGACGGCGCGTCCGTCTACGTCCTCTCCGACCAGACGGGAGAGACGGATTGGTGGCGCCTCCCTGCGAACGGCGTCGGCGAGCCGGAGCAGATGACCAGCGGGGCCGACGTGCTCCGGTTCGACGGCGTCATGTCCCCCGACGCGAAGTCCCTCGCCTATGCCGACAAGAACCAGCAGCTCTGGCTCTACGACCTCGCGGCCAAGACGGCGACCAGGATCGCGGCGTCGAGCGACGGGGAGTTTTCCGACCTCACCTGGTCACCGGACAGCAAGTGGCTCGCTTACGTCGCGCCGAGCGCCACCTTCGGGCGCATCGTGCTGCATTCGATCGAGCAGGGTCGCGCCATCCCCGTCACCAGCGACCGCGTGGACTCGTACAGCCCGGCCTGGAGCCCCGACGGGAAGTGGCTCTACTTCCTCTCCGACCGGAGCTTCCAGAGCCTGGTCGGCGCGCCGTGGGGGCCGCGCGCGCCGGAACCGTTCTTCGACAAGCAGACCAGGATCTATCAGCTCGCGCTGACGACCGGTTTGCGCTCCCCCTTCCGTCCCGCCGATGAGCTGGTGAAGGAAGACAGCGCGCGCCGCCCGTCAACCGCGGCGTCAGCGCCCGCCGCCGTGGCATCCCGCGGCCGTCGGGCGGGCGCCGACACGACGAAGAAGGCCGCCGCCGACAGTACGCACCCGGTCACCGTCACGCTCGACGGCATCGCGCAACGTCTCTACGAGGTGCCGGTCCCCGCGGGCAACCTCGGCGACCTCACGGTGAACGGCAGCCGCCTTTTCTGGACCACGCAAGAGTCGGACGTCAACGGGAAGGGGCATCTGATGGCGCTGGACGTGAAGAGCGATCCCGGGGACCCGGTCCGGCTGGTCGAGGACATTCGCGGCTACGAGCTCTCGGCCGACGGGAAGAAGCTGCTCGTCCGGAAGGGCAACGACCTGCACGTGATCGACGCCAGCGCGTCGGCGAACGCGACGCTGGGTGCCAAGACGAAGGTGGACCTCTCCGGTTGGGCGTTCTCGTACCCGCCGCGCGAGGAATGGCGGCAGATGTTCGTCGAGGCGTGGCGCCTGGAGCGCGACTACTTCTACGACCGCGGGATGCACGGCAACGACTGGCCCGCGATCCTGCGGAAGTATCAGCCGCTGGTGGATCGCGTCACCGATCGCGACGAGCTGTCCGATCTCCTGGCGCAGATGGTGAGCAACCTGTCCGCCCTCCACACCTTCGTGTACGGCGGCGACCTGCGCCGCGGGCGCGACCAGATCCAGCCCGGCTTCTTGGGCGCGGTTCTCGACCGGGACAGCGCCGGCGGGGGCTGGCGCGTGGCGCGCATCTATCGCTCGGATCCCGACTATCCGTCGCAGCTCGCGCCGCTGGCGCAGCCCGATGTGAGCGTCAAGGAGGGCGACGTCATTGAGATGATCGACGGGGCCGCAGCGCTGAGCGTGCCCGATCCCGCGCTGCTCCTCCGCAACCAGGCCGACCACCAGGTGCGCCTGCGCATCAAGCCCGCCGGCGCCGCGACGACGCGCGACGTGATCGTCACGCCGATTCCGGAGCAGCGGGCGCAGGGGCTGCGGTACGACGACTGGGAGTACTCGCGCCGGCTCCTGGTGGACAGCGCCAGTCACGGCCAGATCGGGTACGTGCACCTGAGGGCGATGACATCCAGCGACATGGCGCAATGGGTCCGCGAGTTCTATCCGGTCTTCAACCGGCAGGGGCTGATCATCGACGTCCGCCACAACAACGGCGGCAACATCGACAGCTGGATCCTGGGCCGCCTGCTCCGGAAGGCGTGGATGTACTGGCAGCCGCGGGTCGGCAACCCCTACTGGAACATGCAGTCCGCGTTCCGCGGCCACCTGGCGTTGCTGGTGGACGGGAACACCGCGTCCGACGGCGAGGCGTTCAGCGAGGGGTTCCGGCGCCTCGGCCTAGGACGCATCATCGGCACGCGCACCTGGGGCGGCGAGATCTGGCTCACGTCCAGCAACGTCCTGGTCGATCGCGGGATCGCCACCGCCGCCGAGTTCGGCGTGTACGGGCCGGAAGGCGCGTGGCTGGTCGAGGGCCACGGCGTGGATCCCGACACGGTGGTGGACAACCTGCCGCACGCGACTTTCGGCGGCGCCGATGCCCAGCTCGAGGCGGGCCTCGCGTATCTCGAGCAGCAGATCCGGGAGCACCCCGTCCCGGTGCCGCCCGCGCCGGCCTATCCGAGGCCGGCGCAGCGGCCGTAGCGGGAGTTACTCCAGCTTCGCGTCGAGCTCGAAGGCGACGTTGCCCTTGAGGGCGTTGGAGACCGGGCACCCGTTCTTGACGTCTTCGGCCGCCTTGGCGAAGCCCGCCTGGTCGAGTCCCGGCACTTTGGCGCGTACCACCAGCCTCATCTTCGTGATCCGGAAGGCGTCGCCGACCTTCTCGATCGTGCACGCCGCCTTGGTTTCGACGCGCGTGGCCGGGTGACCACCCCGCTCGAGGCCGGCCGAGAGGGCCATGCTGAGGCAGGCCGCGTGGGCCGCCGCGATCAACTCCTCCGGGTTCGAGCCGGGGGCCTGCTCGAATCGCGATCCGAAGCCGTAGGTGCCGCCGACCGTGCCGCTCTCCGCCTTGAACGTGCCCTTCCCGCCCTTGAGGCCGCCTTCCCATACCGCCGATGCATTGCGAACAGGCATTCGTGCCCTCCCTGAAGAACGTGGTGGATGATGATTGATAGGTGATAAGGGGATCGGGGAAAGGCAAGGGAGTCCGCGGTGCGAGCGCTGGCGCGCCGCATCGCGGCGCGCTAGGCTTGATTCGTTCCCGACGCCCAGGAGAGCACGATGCCGGCCAAGAAGAAGAGTGCCCGGAAGCCCGCCCGCAAAGCCACGAAGAAGCCCGCGCGAGCGAAGGCCCGCCCGAAGCGCAAGCAGCCGGAGACCCTGCGGCTCCGGGCCGCGACCCCCGGCTACACCGTGAACGACATCCATCGCAGCGTCGCCTGGTATCAGAACGTGCTGGGCTGCGTCGTCGTGGAGCGCTGGGAGAAGGACGGCGCGCTGCGCGGCGCCACGCTCCGCGCGGGCTCCGTGGAGTTCTACCTGGGCCAGGACGACTGGAAGCTGGGCCGCGACCGCGTGAAGGGTGCGGGCTTCCGGATCTATTGCACGACGCGGCAGAACGTCGATACGATCGCCACCGTGATCAAGGCGCGGGGCGGCACGCTCCTCCACGGCCCGCAGGACGAGTCGTGGGGCGAGCGCGACTTCGCGATCGCCGACCCGGACGGCTTCAAGATCACGATCAGCCAGGCACGCTGAGCCGACCGCTAGCGCTTCCGCCGCTGGAGCGCCTTCAGAAGTTGGATCTGGCCGGTGTGGTACAGGTCGTGGGCGGCGACGCCGAAGATCTGTTCGGCCACGACCCAGGGGGAGCGGTTCACGGGGGCGTCGAGCCGGGCCGGCGACAGGCGCGCCACCGCGCGCCTCAGGAGCTCGTGCTGGCGCTTCAGCAGCGCGACGTCCGCCTTCCACGCCGCGGCGTCCGCGCGAGCCGGGAGGCCGGGGAAGTTGCGGGGCGAACGCGGGAACGCGGTCCGACCCTTGCCCTCCGCCCGCTCCCGCACCACGTGCTTCCAGTAGGCCGTGTGCAGGACCAGCTCCCAGATGTTGTGTCGTGACCGGTCGCCACCGGGGCGCCACAGCGCCTGTTTCGCCGTCAGGCCGCGCACCGCGCCGCTCAACGTCGCGCCCTGCCACCCCCGCGCCACGAACGCCCCGTCGAGGACCTTGAGCAGCATCGAGATTCTCGCGTCGGCACGGCCCATCGCAACGCCTCGCTGTAGCGGACGCCACAACTTAAGTTGAACGTCCCCCGTTCGGGACCGAGTGCTGCCAGAAGAACTCTCCGCCGATCAGCGCGCCGTCCTCGCCGCCGTGTGCGAGACGCTGGTGCCCGAGATCCGCCGCGACGACGATCCCGGCGGCCGGTTCGCCGCCGGCGCCCGCGCGGCCCGCACCGTCGAGCGGGTAACGCGCCTCATCGCCTCCCTGCAGGACCCGCTCGACCGGTCCCGGCTCAAGATGCTCCTCGCCGGCCTCGGTTCACCGGCCGCGAACCTGCTGTTGACGGGACGATTCAAGTCGCTCCAGGCGATGGACGCCACGGCGCGCGAGGCGACGCTCCGGGATTACGCCACCTCGTCCATTCCGCTGCGCCGCGCCGGGTTCCAGGCCCTCAAGCGCCTCGCGCACGTCGCGTACTACTGCTGGCCGATGGAGGACGGCGGTCACCCGGCGTGGCGCGCGACGGGCTATCCGGGGCCGCTCCCGCAGCCGGCCGCCGCGGTGGCACCCCTGCCGACCCTGGCGGTGGAACGGGACACCGTGCTCGACTGCGACGCGGTCGTGCTCGGCTCCGGCGCCGGGGGCGGCGTCGTGGCGGGTCTGCTCGCCCAGGCCGGCCGGAGCGTCGTGGTGCTCGAGAAGGGCGGCAACCCGGGCTCCGCGGACATGACGCAGGTCGAGGGCGACATGCTCGGCGCCCTCTACCTCGACGGCGGCCTCCTCATGACGCAGAGCGGCTCGATGCCGATCCTGGCCGGGAGCTGCCTCGGCGGCGGAACGGTGATCAACTACACGACCAGTTTCCCGCTCCCGGCCGCGACCCGCGAGGAGTGGGCGCGGCTGAGCGGCCTGCCCTTCTTCGGGGCCGCGCCCTTCGAGGAGTCGCTCGCGCGCGTCAGCCGGCGGCTCGACGTCAACACGCTCTGGTCCACGCCCGGCGTGCGCGACGCCATCCTGGAGCGCGGCTGCCGCGCCCTCGGCTGGCACGTGGACGTCATTCCGCGGAACGTGACCGGCTGCAAGGAAGGGCTCGAGTGCGGGTTCTGCACGTACGGCTGCCGGCACGGCGCCAAGAACTCCACCGCGCGCACCTACCTCGCGGACGCGGCGATCGCCGGCGCGCGGCTGGTGGCGCACTGCGACGTCGAGCGGATCCTGATCGAGCGGGGCCGCGCCACCGGCGCCGTCGCGACGGTCCGCACGCCCGGAGGGAAGCCCCACTCGCTCACCGTCCGCGCCCCGGCGGTGGTCGCGGCCTGCGGCGCGATCCACACGCCAGCGCTCCTGGCCCGGTCGGGCCTCGCCAACCGCAACATCGGGCGGGGCCTGCGCCTCCATCCCGCGACGGCGGTGGCGGGGATCTTCCCCGAGCGCGTCGAGCCGTGGACCGGCGGCCTCCAGACCCGCTACTCCGATCAGTTCGCCGACCAGCGGGACGGGTACGGCGTGAAGTTCGAGACCGCGCCGGTGCACTTCGCGCTCCCGGCCTCGGGCTTCGGCTGGGAGAGCGCGGCGCAGTTCAAGCAGGACGTGTCGCGGCTGGGCAATCTCAGCATCGTCGGCGTCCTGGTGCGTGATCGGGACGCCGGGCGGGTGGAGACGAGCCGCGAGGGGAGGCCCCGCGTCCACTACGAGCTCTCCGGATTCGATCTCGATCACGCGCGCCGTGGGCTCACCGGCGCCGCCGAGCTGCTCGCCGCGGCGGGCGCCACGGAGATCTTCTCGCTCCACACGCCCCCGGCGCGCGCGCGGCCCGGCGACAAGGGCTGGCTCGAGCGCTTCGGCGCCGCGATGGACGGCCGCGGCTACCGGCACTGCCGGATGTCGTACATCACCTTCCACCAGATGGCGAGCTGCGCGATGGGCGTCGATCGGGCCCGCTCGGTGGTCGGCGAAACCGGTGAATCGCACGACGTGCGGGGGCTGTACGTGGCGGACGCCAGCGCCTTCCCGACTTCGAGCGGCGTGAACCCGATGATCACGATCATGGCCGTCGCGGACCACGTGGCCCGCGCGATTCTCGAGACCCGGTGAGCCCCGCCGCCTTGTCGCTCGAGACCTCGCTCGTCCTCTTCCAGGCGTGCGTCACCCTGGGGATCGCCGGCCTGTTCCTCGCGCTCGCCCTCACCTACCGGAAGCGCTACTTCGGGATCTGGGGCGGGGCGTGGAGCCTGTACGCGCTGCGGCTCGGCATCATCGCGCTGTACCTCTTCACCACGAACCGGATCTGGCTCTTCTGGCACCAGGTGGCCACCGGATGGACGGCGCTGCTGCTCCTGTGGGCGGCGATCGTCTTCTCGCGCCAGATGCCGTGGGACCGGCGGTATTACGCGTTCTTCCTGATCCCGGTGGTCTGGTCGTACGTCGCGATCTACCGGGTCGAGAACTTCCTCCTGGCGGCGATCCCGGCGGTCGTCTTCCTCAGCCTGGTCACACTCGGCACCGGCGTCGTGTTCGCGCAGTACTGGCGCCGCGCGGCATCGAAGGGCGGCGCGGTGCTCGCCGCGGC
>Ga0187854_10001619_pt1 | contig 21539 bp, 24 predicted proteins | sample June2016WEW_6_15_FD_132445 | JGI IMG/M metagenome (GOLD analysis project Ga0187854, IMG submission 132445) | Peatland microbial communities from SPRUCE experiment site at the Marcell Experimental Forest, Minnesota, USA - June2016WEW_6_150 | ecosystem: Environmental > Terrestrial > Soil >...
ACTGTACCGCAGCCCGGACCGCACTAAGAGCGAGTACACCCGGCAACGCGGGTTCATCGATCAGCTCAGTTATGAACCAGGCAGCAACAGCAACTGTCTGAGTCGACAGCAGAATAACACTCATATTTTTTTCCCCCTCCAGCCATTAGTCAAGACCGGAATGTGCCCTTCTGCCCCGGGTAAGAAATAATTTGATTGCGCATCCGATGTTAATAAACAAATCTGCAAAACGCATGGGATGAACAGGGAATGAGAATTCCGGAAGATCCGATTAAAGGTGGTAAAGTCTGTCCGGATCTTTCTCAATTGATATCCTTTTCTGATAAAATAATAAAGTCTGGCATGGCATCGTTGCATTGCATTTATTAATCAGGTCTTATGTAATACCACCCAAAGCTGATATACTGTGCTTCCCATCATCGCAGTCCCGTTGCCGCTTACCAGCCTCTTCATCCCCAACCAGCTCCTCCAGTACGGGATATGGCTGTACCTGCTGGTATTCGTCATCGTTATGCTCGCATCCACTATAGTTGGTGGGTTGATTCCCGACAATACTTTCTTGTTCCTGACCGGGGCAGTAGCCATGGTCAATGGTTTGTCAATCGAATGGCTGCTTGTCACGGCTGTCGGGGGTGGGTTTGCGGGGTACGAATTCAACTATTGGAGCGGGAGGCTGTTCGGCGTTGCGATCCGCCGGAGGATATCCGTGGCAGTCCTTCACAATCAGAATGTCCGGAAAGCCCTTGATATGATGGAAGGATTTGGCCCGGTCACGTTGATCCTCAGCCGATTTTTGCCGGTCCTGAACCTGCCGTCATTTATCGCGGGGCTGGACGCGATGAAGTACCGGAGATATGTGGTATTCAATTTCATAAGTTCGGTGGTCTGGAGTGGAACTCTCCTGATGCTCGGGTACTATTTCGGGGGCATCTCTATCATCAACGAGTACCTCGGTTACCTCACAGATCTTTTAATCGTCATCCTGGCAGGTGCGATCATTATCGGGTTAGTCATGTTTGTCCGCGACTATGTGAAACAAAACGGCGACTATCCGCCGTAATAAAACAGTCCCGGCAAATACCGGACGGTCACGGGGCTATAAAGCGCAGTCACTTCCGGCAGACAACAGATCATAAACAAAAATAGTTGAAAAATTCCCTGGAAGTTTTCCCGGCCCGCAAACCGATCTTACCTGATCAGGATAATCAATGGTAAGGACCCCCCCCTTTTACCCGGAAAAAATAATCTGTTTTTTCTCATATCCATCAAAAATCCGGGCGGCTTCAGTTCGTCTTTCCCTTTTCATGGTCAGGAAATGTCACATGAGGTCTCCGGATAACGAATGACGAGTCCAGGTTCTTTGCCATCCTCCGGGCCATTTCCGCGGGAACGCCCAACGCCATCATGCCCGGGGGAAGGGAATGGTTCTGCGTCGGGTCCTGCGGTCCCATGAACGCAGTGTCGCGTGGCGTGTAGTCTGCAAGGCCCGCCGGGAACGTGATATATGTCGAACACGCAGATCCCCATGGGACGATAACGGGTGAGAACGGGTCGTCCCGGTCAAAGTGAATGAGTGCCGCCATGTTCCGGACCTGCTCACCGGTACCAAAGCAGCAGAGGGATCTGATGGCAGGTCCGGCATCCGGAAGGGTCTCACATGCCTGCACCACGAGATATTTTCCCGGGGGGTGGATCGGTCCTGCCACCACCGTACAGCGTTCGACAAGCTCCGGGCTTGCCTTCAGGTATTCCGCCGCCCCGCCGCGAACGTCTTTCCTGCCGGTCGATACAAAAAACTTGATCTCATCGGGCACTGGAATAAACCCCACATGGTAGAGCCCCCCGGGACAACAGCCCTCCTGAGTATCAGCACTGACATAGATCGCTGATACCTCATTTCCTGTTGCCATCCGGAACAGGGAAACGGCGAAACAGCGGTTCACGTCGGTCATCCGGGGAATGCCCGGCGGCAGGACTTCTGATCCGTACACCGCGAGAGGGCGTGTCGAAAGCCTGAATGCTGACTTCAGCCTCGCCCCGATTTCCCTGAAAGGTATTTCAGTCATGATTATTCTCCATTACTGCTCCCCGGCAAGTGATTTCCAGATCGGGCCGTCGAACACCCCGTCTTTTGCCTCCACCTCCATCTCCTCATAGAGTGAAAATGGTACGGCAAACGTGAACATATTCCCCGGCAGGGTCCTGCCCACATTTGCCCGTGCTGCGAGGTCCGTATAACCGAGCACTGCCCGCGGGCGCTCTTTTTTTGCTTCATCATATACGAATGCCCCGATCTGCTGGCAGGCAGCCATGGGCGGGACCCGCACGGGATCGGTACCCTCACGGATTGCCCCGACAAGGGTTACGAGCCCGCTGATTTGCAACGGGTTTGCAACAAAAACCACTACGACCGGGTGCTCACCGGGTTTCACCCGGGCAAGGGGTGTGAAGATCACGTAGCGTTCGGCAATATCCGTGATCGGCAGGTCCACGGTCATGAACCGCTTTGCCTTTTCCGTATTCGTGTGAAGGCGTTCACCCTGCATGAACTTGGCACGCTCCCGTCCGGGTATATGCTGCACGGTCGCGCAATAGGAATCCAGATCTTTGCTGCTCTCTGCACCTTTCACAAAGAATGCCGCCATGAAATCGATACCGGCGCCACCGAACGCATCGTAATATCCGTTGCCAAAACCAAGCCCTGCACGGGCACCGGGGCACCCATAGGTCTCCCGGTCAAACACGGCAGTTTTTCCTTTCGTCACGACCTGGGCAAAAAAAGGCATGATGCAGGTCTGTACATGCGGTTTTATCTGCAGTGCACCTTCAGGTCTTGTATTACTCCAGAGAATTGCCACTGGTTCATAATCAAGCCGGAGTTTTTCTGCGGTAATACTCTTCATTCCAGTTCACCCGGCTTATTTCATCCAGCCCATCTGGACATACCAGTCATATTCATGGGAGAACCGCTCCTTATTGTATTTCACCAGCTGGCAGAAGTACTCCCTCTTCTGCCGGTGAATCTCGTCCTGTTCGGGATAGGAATATTCACCCCTGATTGACCGGGCCAGCTTCTTTCCCATCTCATGGGCTTCCTTTTCGGCTTTGCCGAGTGCCGCGGGGTCCCTGCCGATCGCTACTCCAATCCCTCCCACTACGGTCGTGCCAAGCGTTGTGAGTACTTTGTTCATATATCCTACAACTTCCTGCTCGCCACTTCCCCCGGCCGTGCAGACTGAACAACCGAATTTTCCTGTCAGCATCTGGCAGTGAATGGCATCTGCCATGCGGTCAAAGAGCGCTTTCATCGGGGCGGGTACGGAATCAACAAAATTGGGAGCGCCAAGCACAATCCCCTCGGCATTCATCATCCTGTCAAAGAGATCCGGAAAATCATCGATCAGGGTGCACTCCCCCTTTGCATAGCAGGTACCGCAGGCAGTGCAGTACCCGATATGTAACGTGTAGATATCCACAAGTTCGGTTTCTGCACCCTCGTCTTTCGCACCTGCCAGGACGGCTTTCACCAGCCGGAGGGTATTACTATCTTTTCCTTTGGGACTTGCGTTCAAGCCGATTACTTTCATGTATAATCACTCCTGTTAGAGGGGAATCGGACGAGAACGAAGATAAGGTTATTGATTGGAGGTAGGGGATTGGACGAGATACGGGTGGTGCTTTGGTTTTTACCAGGATATAAGGGAAATAATGGTATCGGAACACTTTTTGGCAGGAATAACCAGGAAATTTATTCAGATCTGTAATAAACGAAAGAATTCTTCTATGAAAATACTCTTAAAATATGTCTCCTGGTTTTTATGTATTCCCTGTACCGGCCGTTTACCGGAATAAAAAAATCCCTGCAGCTTTTTTTCTGGTCTTACTCCCAAGGACACAGATCTTTTAAAATGCATAGCCCTTTCACTCATGATCTCTTTTTATTCGAGAACCACTGAGAACTGATCACCGGTATGAACAGGACCAGGATTATTTTCACTCTCCTTTTCTGGATTTTTCTGTCGATCCTTTTTGAACCCATCAGTGATGTGATATTTGGTGATCTCTCCTTTGAGATGCAGCTCTTTGCATGGTTTTTCTTTATGGTTGCCGGAACAATTGTCATCAATTTCCTGTGGTACTGGCTTGCGCTGCGTGAACGCTAGGAGAGTTATGCCGTTGTATTGCAGGGTCCCGGTTGCCTTGTTCTTTTGACTCCTCATGATTCAGATCAAAAAAATTATCATCGGAAAAAAATTCTTTATCTCTGAGAAATGCCGATGGTAGGATAACCGGTAAAAAAACCATTCACGGGTACATTCTGAAGATCTTACATGATGCATTATAAAAAAATTTATAAATGATGGAAGGAAACGATAGATTTGTCACAACCTTGGTTGTGTCAATAACCGGGAATTAACCCCTTCTCCACCTGGTCCAAGCTCAGCAACAATTCCCTATGGACCTGGTGAAAACACCAAAAATCCCTTTTTTTCCAGGACTTCATAAAAATCCATCCAGACGCAGGTTTCCAGCACTGGCCTTACCTGGCACGGACCTCAATCTCTCCTATTCTGGACATTAAACGACACGCCGCGGAGGGTTCCTTTCTTTCAGGGAACAGCACCAGGATTAGCTTAAAACCGGAAAGAACGATAATCGCACAAAGTACGAGGACCAAGTCAGTTTTAAAAAAATCATTCCGCTGCAGCGAAATTTTATTAATGCCGGTGAACAGAGGGGAGCACATTTCCGGGTGGGACACCCGATGCAGGATTTCGTACGGGACACCGGCACCGGTACTGCCGCACGGAACTGACCTGCCGGGGAATTGAGGTCTCAGGATTTCTGACCCGGTTAATCAGTCCGCTATCGTAAACCCCCCTTCACCTTCCTTTTTATCGCGGTTCTCAGGGTACGGGAGGAAAAGATCCTTGTTATTCATACGACCGGATGACGATCACCGGCCGTGTCGAGTTCATGACCACGTCATGCACCAGGCTGCCGAAAAAGAAGTCATGAAGGCAGCCTTGTGCTGCAGATCTCATCCAGACGAGTGATACGTCCTCCTCTTGTGCTACCCAAGGAATATCGGTCTCAGGTTTACCCGCCATTACGATAGTCCTGGCTTTGATGCCTTGTGCGGTAAGGTTGTTGCAGATTGTTTTTATCTGGAATTCCACTGGTGTAACAGCCTCAGGATCATCCACTCCTTCGCCTTTCTGGACTACATGCAGGAGAATGATCTCTCCCACGCCCTTCAGGGTGCCGGCAAGAGCTGCTACCTTCATCGAAAACTCTGAGAAATTTATCGGGCAGAGGATACGGGAAAAGATCATCGGGCAGAACTTTTCAAATGTCTTACCGGTCAGGGTCCCGACGAGTTTATCGGGCATAATCATGACATTGATTTTACTGATACGGCAGAGGACTGTCGAAGGTACACGATTCAGGAAAATGCCGGTTATGGTGCTCTTGATATTTGCGTGGATAACAATCAGGTCGACACCATGTTCTTCTGCTTTTTCAAGAATTGCTTCGGGGATATCGGTTGACGTCGTTTCATCAAGCCTCACCCGGATATCCGGGTTGAGGGTTGCAATGTAGGTTTTTGCCTTTTGAAGGTATACTTCAGCGGCGTGAACTGCAAGGTTTTCAACCATCGCCACTTCTCCTCGGATTACGGATTGTCTGACTACGTGGAGAAGGACTATTTCCCGGATCCCGGGAATACTGGTAATACAATTGAGTTCAGTCTTTGCCGGTTCTGAAAAATCGGTCGGGAACAAAATTTTTTCAAACATACTTCACTCCGGTAATACTATTCATGCGATACAGTAGCGAACATCGTGAAAGGGAGACCCCCTTATTAAAAACAATACATACTGTTCACATTATATAATGGTATGGAGAGCACACCTCCATAATCTGTACCGCGTTTTTATTGTCAATCACCGCCCGGTAGAAAAATTTCCCGTTACTGCCCCAGCACTGGTAGGACTATCCCCGGGACGCGACGCACTCGTCACCGCTGTACACCGTTACGGGAAATTCCCCGGGATGCCCGTGGTGTTGCAGTAATCAGTATTCTCCTGGGAGCCGCACGCTGCCGGACAATAATTCACAATCCCTTGAGTATTTTTTTATTAATTAGCCGATGTACCCTTCAGTCCCCTCTTTTTCTGGTTCGTGCATAATTCTTTTGCAATACTGAGGATCGCACAATGGTTATCAAAAAACCATGCACAGTCCTTGCCACTGCAGGGGACTTCAATGATCATCCCCTCAATACTGACTGCGGGTCCGAACTTCAGGGGGCATTTTTTCTGGGATGGCATAAAGAAGAATTGGTTGCAGGTAAAAGAACTTTCCTGTTAATATAACTGATAGCATCCCATCATACTATACGTCAGGACTACCAATAGTAGTATAACCACAAACGATTTTGGCATACTTCCGCTCTCCTGAGGATTGCCCGGTAACAGCGGTAAACCCCCCATCTCCTGCAAAATCCTCTTGGTTAGCAGTAAGAGAATTAATCAACCTGGTTGGGACGTATTTCAATCCGGTATGACAAGCATCACGAAGAATGATACTATGACAAAACTATCTTTAAAACAAGAGGTTACAGGAACAAGGGCCGGGTACGTTATCCGGTTTACCTGTCCTTCCTGCCTGAATGACAATTCGATTATAAACAAAACCCCAAAAGATTATTACCGGGAAACAAGGGATGCCACGTGCCACCAGTGCAAAAAACGTTCCACCGTCTTAACTCCTGGCAAGTATGAAAAAAAGGGATATTTTTCGGTATAATCATTTGCAAAGATGCACAAAATCAGAGCAAACCCCTGGCACCATCAATCAGTTCGATGGAGTACCGGTGGGGATAATCAACTTTTTTAAAAGCCAGCGTTCCTAAAATATAAAATCCGAACCGGGTCTCCCTGATGCGGTTGCTGTATAAAAAATTCAGCATTGCACTGATTGACTGGGAGGATTTGCCAGACAGGTGATGAAATTTTGCAATATCCCGTGCTGTTACGGCAGCATGCGTAATATTTTTCTTGAGCAAATAATCGCAAATCAGCGATGCACACTGGTATCGTTTTGTTGAATCTGTCCGGATGCGTCCCATTCTTGCCTCGTTCTTCTTCTGCTTACCTATATTAGTTGTATCAGACAATATAGTTGCGTATCATTCTTTGATGGGAATATATCACGAAATAGCGTTCCGGAATACGCGTGGGTCAGGACATTACGGAACAAAGGCGATCTTTTTCCCGTCGGTTTTCAGGAATTGCACCCTGAGATCAGAGGGAAGATTTTCTATCGCCTCCCCAATCCTTTTTATGGTGCGGGGCTATTATTCCATGAAGGGATTATCCATGGTTATCCGTATTGCGTATTTTTCATGGAAGGGGCACACGCAGAAGGTTGCGACTGCCCTTGCTGAACGGGTGAATGCAGAGCTGGTCAGGATCGAACCAACCGGTAATTTTAATATTGCGATCGGCGGGATGAAGGCATTCCTGTCGATGAAATCACCTATAAAGCCGTGCAAGACCAACCTTGCCGGTGTTGACGGGCTCATCATTGCGACACCCGTCTGGTCCCACAAGGTGCCGCCGTTTGTCAACGAGTATTGTTCCGCTGTGAGCGGCGGTGAAGAAAAACCTTTCCACGTAATCGCGGAGATGGGAGGGCGGGGAGCAGAGAGTGCGGTTGCTTCCGTTAAACAGCAGCTTGAGAAGAAGGGGATGCATTTTGTCTCCTCGGCATCTACGGTCGAACGTGATGTTGACAACGGGACATTCACTGCAACGGTTGAAACGTTTGCAAACGGGATCCTGAAAAAATAAGGTGCGGGGATCCCGGCCGGGCTCCGGGATTCTCACGCGAGGAAGATACCAGGTGTATATCATGTCAGAAACCATGTTCGACCCGGCACTTACTGCAACCCTGATAGCCATGCAGCGGGGTGAGATTACCGAATATCATATCTATAAAAAACTCGCTGCCGCGCAAAAAGACCCCCACAACCGCGAAGTGCTGGCCCGGATTGCACAGGACGAGCTCGGGCACTACGGGATATGGAAACGGTATACCCACAAGGAAGTGGAACCCGGGACCCCCCGTATCTGGTTCTATTACCTTATCGCACGGGTGTTTGGCATAACGTTTGCAATCAAACTCATGGAAGGGGTGGAAAAGCGTGCCCAGTCTTCTGATAAGGCCCTCATGGATAAGATCCCCGAAATACCGGCGATCCTGGCAAATGAAGAAATCCACGAGCGTGAACTCATTGCTCTCATCGATGAAGACCGCCTCAGGTATATGGGTTCAGTTGTCCTGGGACTCAACGATGCCCTCGTCGAATTTGTCGGTATGCTGGCCGGTCTCACCTTTGCACTCCAGAATTCGCGGATCATCGCGGTGGCGGGGCTCATAACCGGGGTCGCCGCTTCACTCTCCATGGGATCTTCAGAGTATCTCTCGCAGAAATCCGGAGGTGCTGCCACAGATCCGAAGAAGGCTGCATTATACACCAGTCTTGCCTACATAGTGACCGTGGCCCTGCTTATCCTGCCATTCCTTGTTCTTGCGAGCCCGTATTACGCTCTCGTGTTCACCCTGCTGGTTGCTGTGCTGGTAATATTCCTGTTCATGTTCTACATATCCGTAGCCAACGATCTTCCCTTCTGGAGACGCTTTGCTGAAATGCTTGCAATCAGTTTCGGCATTGCTGCGATATCCTTTATCATCGGCATCATCATCCGTATGGTCCTGAACGTTACCATCTGAGGAGGGTAATTTTTCACCGATCTGGTTTGGGAACGATGCAGGCAGATATATCCGGTAGTAATTAAATCTCCCCAATCAAGGCTTATTCTGGCAAAAGGAGGGGTCAAGGATCGCAGCAGGTCACGAAAAATTGCGGGTTACCGCTCACGTTTTTTGTGATCCTGGATTACGGCATATCTCACGCGAAACTTCCCGGGGATTCTCACCTGTTTGCCTGACCTGTCTTACCGACCGTTGCAAGATAGATCAGGAACTGGTCCACGCCATCGATGCCCAGAATGCTGTGCATGTTATCGTCATCGTACGCGGCGATTGCACAGACCCCGCAGCCGACTGCCGATGCCGCCAGGTACAGGTTCTGGCAGACATGCCCGGCATCCTTGTGCAGTTCCCGGTAGCCCCGCTCGCTGTACCGCCAGGTCATCCGGTAGGGGACGGCGACCCAGAGGAAGACTGCACCGCACCGCATGATAAACTGCTGGCCGAAACAGGCTTCCGCGATCCGGATATGCAGCGTCGGGTCCAGGTCGAGCTGCTGCAGCTGGTGGGTGAGGGCGAGGTACCGGTACAGTCCCGGCTCAAGCCCGTCGACATTATTGATGAGCAGGTAGGTTTCGAACGCGTGGCGGGCCCCGGCTGACGGGACCGTGCGGAAGGTTGCATATGTGCCGGCACCTTTTTTTACCCCCTGGGTGCACCAGAGCAGAAATGCCAGCTCCGGAAGGGTGAGGGGTTCTTTTGCGTACGCACGGATACTGTGCCGTTCTTCAATTGCAGCCCGCAAATCACGGGGAGGGACACTGATCGTCTCCGGTTTCGGGAGGTCGAAGGTTGGTTTTCCTGGATCGGGCGGGATCTCAAGCGGCGGCTGGGGCAGGTGTTTCTCCTGGTCAGAAGTTGTAAGGTAGCGGTACTTCGTCTTCTCCATGAAGATCTGACCAATATCGGCATGCGGGGAACCGGGTGGCATGGATCATCGTTGTGCCCGGAGGGCTTTTAAGTTGTCTGGCAGAGGACCGCCCCCCAGGCAACCCGGACCGGCTATCTCCGGTGGTTCTCTGCCATGAGTTGAGATGCCAGTCCCTGGACCTTCTGGTTCTCGAATTCGACCTTCCCCTCATAGGTAATAAGCAGGATCCGGTGATAGGGTACGGGTTTCTCACCACCGGTTGTCCGGATGTTCATGTAGTATGGCTCCAGGCTGATATCGGGGCCGCTCACGCTGGACCGGTCGTGCGGTGCGCCGCGGTCGATATACCAGACCCGGATGTTCCCGATCTCGTAGCGGTCGTCATGCCAGTACTGCTGCAGGAGTTTATGGCTGGTCAGCATAATCCATCACACCCGGAAGGGTGTATTATCACTCATGATAGTATACCATCTCTCTCCCTTCTCCCCTTTGTTTTTATGGACCTCCATCATCACAGAAGATTATCATTCCTTCCGGCGCGAAAAATATACCAGATCGAATGCTATCAGTGCCCGGAAACGTTGTAAGTGTTTTTGTGTTCCGCCGCAGAGTCGTTCGTGGAATTCGGGCAGCCTGATATCGATCACCATGCTCACCGGCCTGCTGATTTGATGATAGCGGCAATCGTGTAAATCATGCCGGTTTCCCTATGTACACAGATATGATATGCTGAAGGAAAATACTTTAAGGGAATTTCCTCTCAAGCCACTCATCGCTCACAATTCTGACAAAAATGAGCCTCCGATTTATGATAATCGTTTTTCTCAAAGGAGAAGCGTCACGTCGTGTGCTGATTACAGGAGTAAAAGAATATTGTCAGCCCGGATGGTGGGCGGGGCAACTCTCCGGATAGTGAGAGAACGGCCATTCGGGGGTTTTATATCAATCGTGATAAACTGGCCGGGAACAAGTGGAGCCTTGGGATTTATCGTTATGGTAAACCGTTCTTCATTATCGAGCCGGTTGTTGGGATTTCCCACTTCCTTATCCACCCGTACAATACCCCAATGGCCCTGAGGGGGATCTCCACGAAAGCCATCTACCGGACGGAGAGTTTCTGTACGGATTGCATCCGCATAAACTATAGAAAGACGTTCCATATCGACAGAATTATGGATGTCGGTAAGCCCGACCGTAAAGGTGATATTATCTATAGTACCTCCTGGTATGCCACGACCGGTGACATCCCCGACAATCTGGAGGAGAGGCGTCTCATTCCAGTTACACCCTGACGCAGGACACGTATTCATTGTCGGTAAAGGCGGGTTTCCCGGGGAGGTATTGATGCAGCCAGCAGATACGATAAGCAGAATGAATACAACTGAAAGAACCACAGAGTGCTGCAGAGCCATAGAGAACCTGCCCTTTCAACTTGCAGATCACTAGGGTGAGGTGACTTGAAAAACAATTTGGTTACGGCGTTTATCCTCTCATCCCGGGTGCGGAGATATTCCTGGATCACCCCCATTAGAGCGAAAAATCATGGATTTTTGTATAAATACTCCCTGATACTGGCGTCATTTTTTATTATAAAAGACACCTGATTATGTAACGGGTCATCTTGTAACGCCTGGTCGAGGACGAACCGGTCCAACTGCGGAGGTTGGTAAGTGCCCGGTGTGAGGTCTGGAGAAGGCTGCATGGATCGACCAGCAGGCAGATCAAATTTTATGGATCAACTGACCTTCACCGCGGTGACCGCACAGCTGCCCTGCGAACCTGTCCTTGCCGGCGTTCCTGTCTGCTATTCATCATTTTTTTGATATCGACGAGAGCCAGGCACGGGGTCCTTCGGCCCGGGTGCGGCTCTCGAAGACCGCCGCCCTGATGTAATTGATGGACCACCCGTCCCGGAAGCTATCCTCTATCTCTCCCCTGGTTATCCTCCTCGGCCCGTATCCGCCGGGCTCCTGGTCGGAAAAGCAGAGCATGAAGTACTTCCCGCCCGGGGACAGGACGGCTGCAAGGTTATCCACAAAGAGCGGGCGGTCTTCATCGGACAGGGTATGGAAGAGCCCTGAATCGGTGGCGGTATCGAACTTCCTGTGGAGCCCGGAGAGGTCCAATGCGTCCAGGACAAGAAAATGCACCTGCAGTCCTCGTGCGGCTGCCTTCTCCTTTGCCTTCTGGATCGCCAGGGGGGCGGAGTCAACCCCCCACACTTCATGCCCTTCCCCGGCAAAGAAGAGGGCATGCTCCCCGGTCCCACACCCTATGTCAAGGACAGATCCGGTTATCTCTCCCCTCCGGACCAGTTCAACGAACTCCTTCTGGGGGCGGCCGATGTCCCAGGGAGGTGTGCCCCGGTATGCCGAGTCAAAGAAATCCATACCTCACCATAGCTCCCGATATGCTTATCAGTATTTCTTCACGATACTGCAGCACCGCGGGGCACCATCCAAGCGGCTCCTCCCTTTTGCCAGGAGTTTTCCGACAAAACTTGTAACGGTTGTGACATCTGATGCCGGGCAGGTGCAGATGCCGGGGCTGTGTACGAGTAAAATTTTTTAATGACTTTGCTGGATGAATTCACCTGGTAGAACCTCTTGATGCGATACGGGCGTTTCACAATGCGTTCAGGAATGATATGAAGCGTATCGATTTCGCTGCATTGGACCCGGCGAGGGGAAAGGAAGGCCTCGCGGTCACTATCGAGCGATTCCGGTTTTTTAACGAAATACTGGTCTGGCATGCCCATGGAGAAGAAGCAGCTGTCTTTCCCGCTGTCGAAAATGTCGCCCCTCTGGTTGCTGAGGCGTATATGATGGATCACCGTGGCCTGGACCCGGCATTTGACGAACTGAATACGTCTTATTCTGTACGCGACTCCCTGAAAACGGCCCGGGCTGCGGCTGCATTTCGTTTTCACCTGGATATACACCTGGACAAGGAAGATACCCATCTCTACCGGATTTTCAGGGAACGAATCTCCCTGCTCGAGCAGGGGAAGGCACCGGGTATTATGGCCGGTATGATTCCCCAGGAACGGTTCCCGGAAGTGGTGGCCTGGTTGTTTCCCTTAATCGGGCACGATGACCGTGAGAACATGACCCGTATCTGGCAGATGGTGTTGCCTGCCCCTGCGTTCAGCGGTGTAAAGGAACTTATCAGGAAGTCCATTAGCAGCGACGGGGCCGAACTCACCCGTCGCATCCCGGTCCTCTGATTTTTTATCCCTCCTGATATATCATTCCCGAATCCTTCCGGAACAATTCACCGAATGCATTCGGGAGAGATTCTCCGGAACGTGTTTCCTGGCTGTACGGAACTGACCACTTCCCGGCAACCTTTTTCCCCTTACCCCTCTTTATACACCTGAGTACTATCCTCATGACCCTGTCGGTATCCTGCCCGGAACCCGGATCGGTACAATCATGCGACCGGTGCTTAAGGGACAAGAGACAGGCACCGGTCCGGGCACTATCCCAGGGATGGAGGAATAACCCCTTCAGTTTTTTTTATAAAGGGAGGCAACGGTATGCAGGATAGCCCGGCCAGGGAAGTGCCATCACTTTTCGGGATGCCCCTGGAGAAGGGGAGGTGGGTGCTCGTCGCATCAGGCCTGATAATCAACCTTTGGATGGGTTCGATCTATGCCTGGAGTGTCTTTGTCGGGCCACTCACTGATTATTATACCGGTAAGCTTGGCCAGGCAGTAACGGCAAATGATATCCTGATGCCATTCTCCGTGTTTCTTGCGGTCTTTGCAGTTACCATGCCGTTTACCGGGAAGATCATCGACAGGTACGGGCCCCGTAACGTGACGATCAGCGGGGGTGTGCTGACCGGCCTTGGCTGGCTCCTGGCTTCCTTTTCGTCTTCTGTCGCGGTACTCTCCGTCATGTATGGCGTGATCGGGGGTATCGGTGTGGGTATTGCCTATAGCGTGCTGGTCGCTGTTTCAGCACGCTGGTTCCCGGACCGCCGGGGCCTTGCAGTCGGGCTCACGGTCCTCGGCGTCGGGTTCTCCGCGTTCTTCACCGCCAATATCGCAGGCTGGCTCATCGGGGCCTCCGGAGTGATGAACACGTTCAGGGCCTTCGGTGTCATGATTATTGTTGTCACGACACTGCTTGCGCTCCCCCTGAGATTCCCGGCCCCCGGATGGGTCCCGTCAGGGTGGACACCCCCTGCCCTGAAACCCGGTGAGGAAAAACCCTGCGAATGCAGCCGCTCCCGGATGCTCAGGTCCTCGTCATTCTACGGGCTCTGGGCCTGTTACTTCATCGGCAGTCTTGCCGGCCTCATGGCAGTCTCGATAGCACAACCGGCAGGCACCGATGTGGGAATTGCAGCCGGGTTTGCGACATTCCTCGTAGGGTTCTTTGCGATCTTCAACGGGGCCGGACGTCCCGTCTTTGGTGCACTCACCGACAAAATAACGCCCCGGAATGCTGCCATGGTATCGTTCGTCCTGATCGCACTGGCATCGCTGCTCATGTGGCAGGTCCCGGTCGTACCGGTGTACATCCTTGCTTTTGCAGTACTCTGGGGATGTCTGGGGGGCTGGCTGGCCATCGCACCGACAACCACCGGCTCGTATTTCGGCACCCGCGACTACCCGAGGTGTTACGGGGTCGTCTTCCTGGCGTATGGTGCCGGCGCGATTGCCGGGCCGCAGCTGGCAGGGTTCATCAAGACGTCGACAGGATCCTATATCGGGGTATTCCCGTATGTGCTCACGCTTGCAGTAGTGGGAATTGTCATTGCGTTCACCCTGATGAAACCACCAAAACCGTGCCGTGAAGAAGCGTGAAAAATCATTGATTGTTGTTGTGAATCTGCCTTTATACGGACATTACGATGAATGGTTAATCCGGTATTGATCTGGTATGCATGAGTCCGGTACGATAACCCGTATTATCAAACAAGCGAGAATCAGGGAGTGATACCTATGCACAGGTTCCTGGAAGTGAGTGAAAAAGCAGGAAAAAATTTCCCGGCATATTCACCTTATCTTCCCGGCCGTGTCGCACCGGGAAAGACCCAAAAAGATGCTGAAGAACAGATACTGGAGGCAATCGGGATGCATATCCGGGGACTTCCTGAAGATGGTTTTACCGGTTCCGAAATCACCTTCGTCTGCGACATTTAATGCCGTGAAGGCTGAATGCCATCTCGCGATTTCCCTATACCGGGTCAATTATCCGGAAAAACAGGGGCTAACTTTTCACGAGTTTTTTCTTAACCGCCATTTTTTTGATACTTTTGATAATATTGGGACTGTTCTCCATACGGTGCCACTCCTCGTTACTCATCCCCATAAAAAAGCCGCATGACGAACATTTGATCCAGGTTTCATAATGATCGGGGAATTCTGCACGGAGGGTTGGTTCTCCGCACCGGGGGCAGATGAGTTTTTGCTCGCTGACAGATGTGCTAACCCCGCTCTCCCGGTCGTGGGGTTCGACCTTTCCTTCACCCGGAATGGGCTCGTGGTCACCGGTTTTTGCAGCATCTGATGCGTGATGTGGCGCTACGCTGCCGTCACCGCGAGCTATCCTGGCCTTCACTTTTAATTTGTCAGTCATTTTTGTTTTCAACTCCAATTCCGGATATGAATTTTTTTTGGAGAATATCATGAAAGGTAAAAAAATTTCATACCACTCTTGAGGATAACCTCCATTGGGCGTAGAAGTATATCCTTCTAACCGGTTGTTGCAAAATCTGAAACAATTGATTCGTGTAACCATCGGGTTAAGATTATTTTTTACAGGTGCCCTGCAGAGCCAAAAACTCAGGAGTTTATATTAACTGCCACGTGTACCAAGAGAGTATGAAAACTTCCCTGCTTGTTGCATCTGCCTGTGCGATTGCCGTCCTGCTTATGGCAGCCGGGTGCACCCAGACCGTCCAGCCCCCGCCGACCCCTTCACCTCTGCCGACGAGCGTCCTGACTGAAACCCCAACTGCTGTTTTGACCCCAGTACCCACAACCCCGATTCCCGTACCGACACCGGTCGCACCCGCTATTCCCCTCCCGGCGAACATCAAGGACACACCGCTTCTCTTCACCATCTCTGCACCGATCGGTTATGCCGGCGCAACCATCCGGGCGACCACGTCCGAATACAACCTCCTCTATAAAACGACTATCTTCAACCCGGCCTCAGGCGGGGCAAATGGGACCATAGACGATAATAGTGGCAACTATTCCGAGCTCGCCGACTCGCTGACCATCTTCTCTTACTCCTCGTCGCTCAGCGTGGACCAGAATATCCGGAATATCATCCGTGGTTCCGGTGCAGTATTCAACGAATCTACCGTTACCTATAACGGGATCACCTACATCCGTTTCGACGTCGAGAGCGATCCCTATTCCGGAACGCCGGGCGAGACCGTCGTCTTCGTCGGCAATAAGGCCTCGGCAAACGAGAATGGGTATCTCCCGGTCATGATTTACACGATGACCCCCCATGGCATGCTCAGCCAGGCAACGTATGAAAACATGGTAAAGTCCTTCCGGTATTACACGAGCAGGAATATCGGCAACGCCTCCGGTGAGGAGACTGACAGGCCTCCCTACTACCAGTAATTTTTTTTCCTTTCCGGGGAATCGGGAAAGCGAAATGCGGAGAGGAGAAGGAATTCGTCAGGAAAATACAACAAGAATACCGTGCCCGTACATTGAAAGAATCTCGCGAAAAAGGCTTTTGCAAAAAGGAACGCCTTATTAACCACGGGAACGAAACACATCAGGACAGACCATGAACAATAAAGAACCTGAAGGGGTTGCTCTTGCAGTTAAGGCGCGTGAATATTCGCAATATGATGCAGATATAGATACACTCAAAAATTTCATGCAAAAATTGGAAGATAAAGAGTCACTGGATAAATTTTTTATTCAACAAGGCGTTATTTCTCTTTATAAACAGTTACGAGAGGAAATAACACCCCCGCGGTCTGTTGAAGATGCGTGGCGCCGGATCCTGGTCACAGATTCTTGTGATGATGAATCTTCTTTTGAGTATACATTATCCAGTGAAGATACAGATTCTTATGAATAGGAGAAACCATTTAACATTTTTTCAAAAAATCTAAAGACAAAATTTCACTCTGTTCACCGTTGATGGTGTATTCCCAGCAGAATTTCTTCGACCTGATGAGAGTTTACCTGTACATCCTTTCAATTTCCCGCCTTCCGAGCCGCGAAACGGTTCGATCCCACGCCTTCGTACCGGATCTTCAGGGTCTGCACTTTTGCGGACCTGCGCGGGAAGAAGGAGGTTGCAGAGGAGTAAGTGAAGAGGAGCGGGAATAAGCTACAAAAACCCTGAAACATAACCACACAGAAGATTATTATCTGGGAAAAAGAGACCGGGGAATACCCGGAAATGAGCCTGTCAGGCCTGCGGGATTTTTGTGAGAGGGGGGAGACATGAGTCGTTTTGTCTGTATCCATGGCCACTTTTATCAGCCACCACGCGAAAATCCCTGGCTTGAAGAAGTCGAAATAGAGGATTCTGCATATCCGTATCATGACTGGAATGAACGTATCACCGCCGAATGCTATGCACCGAATGCAGCATCCCGGATTCTCGATTCGGATAAAAGGATCATTGATATTGTCAATAACTATGCCAGGATCAGTTTTAATTTCGGTCCCACCCTGCTTACCTGGCTGGAGCGCAACCAGCCGGAAGTGTACGGGGCCATTCTCGAAGCGGATAAGGACAGCGTAAAACGATTTTCCGGGCACGGTTCAGCAATTGCACAGGTATACAACCATATTATCATGCCCCTTGCCAGCCGCAGGGACAAGCGTACACAGGTACTCTGGGGAATAAAGGATTTTATCTTCCGGTTCAAGCGACGACCTGAAGGCATGTGGCTTCCGGAAACGGCAGTTGACATCGAAACCCTGGAAATTCTGGCAGAACAGGGTATAATGTTTACGATACTCTCTCCAAAACAGGCCAGCCGTACCAGACCGATCGATGACTCCCGTTGGACAGATGTAAGCACGGGAAACATTGATTGTTCCCGGCCATACCTGTGCCGTTTGCCATCCGGTGGGTCGATTGTCATCTTTTTTTATGAAGAAACCATTGCCCGGGAGGTGGCGTTTTCCCGTCTCCTGGAAAATGGCGAAGGGTTTGCCAACCGGATGATGGATTATTTTTCCCGGTACCAGAAACAATCAGGACTTTTAACCATTGCGTCCGACGGGGAAACCTACGGGCATCACCACCGCTTTGGTGACATGGCACTTGCGTACGCCCTTCATCACCTTGAATCCAGAAATCTTGCCCGGATTACCATCTATGGCGAATACCTGAGTACCTATCCACCCGACCATCAGGTCGAAATTATCGAAAATACGTCGTGGAGCTGCCCCCACGGTGTCGAGCGCTGGAGAAGTGACTGCGGATGCTGTACCCCGGGTTCCCGTATCCGGGTGACGCCCCTTCACCCCCCTGGCCCTTCCCCGGTCCCGGATACACCTCCCGGTGACAAGAGTTGTGAGATCATCTCACGGCAGAAGTGGAGAGCACCCCTCCGTCAGGCAATGGACTGGCTCTCTCAGAAACTTGCGGTACTCTATGGTGACAGAATGCATTCGTATGTTTCAGATCCCTGGCAGGCGCGGGATGATTATATTGACATCATCCTGGACCGATCGCCGGGAACTATCGAAGCTTTCTTCTCAACCCATGCGGTCAGGAACCTTTCAAAGGAAGATAAGGTCCGGGTACTCAAACTGCTCGAGATGCAGAGAAATGGTATGCTTATGTATACCAGCTGCGGGTGGTTTTTCGAGGATATTTCCGGCATCGAATCCGTCCAGGTAATGAAGTATGCCTGTCGTGCAATGCAGCTTATGCGGGAACTGGAGGGGGTTGATCCGGAACCGGAATTTATCCATATCCTGGAAAAAGCTCCAGGCAACATGCCGGACCACGGAAGCGGCGCACAGGTATATAAAAATTTTGTACAGACAGCAGTTGTTGATCTTTCACGGGTTGGATTTCACTATGCATTGTCCTCACTGATTGCAGGCTCTTCTGAAACGATCCAGATAAGGAATTATACCCTCCGGAACGAAGCATACGAGAGGACTGAATCCGGCGAACTCAGGCTTGCCCTGGGGAAAGTCTTCCTGCATTCCAATACTACGTGGGAAGAAAATACCCTGATGTTTGCGGTTCTTCACCTGGGAAACCACAATTTTATGGGGGGGGCTCGCGAATACGTCGATAAAAAGACCTATGATATTATGCGGGATGAATTAATGGATGTTTTTTCCAGAAGCGACATCCCCCGGATGATCCTTTGTCTTGAAAAGCACTATGGCAGTCATTCCTATACCCTCTGGCACCTGTTCAAAGACGGACAGCGGAAGGTCCTCTATGCTATTCTTGATTCTACGCTCGCGGATATGGAATCTGCATTCCGGCATATTTACAAACAGTTTTTCCCGCTCCTCTCTGCGATGAAAGAGATGCAGATACCCCCGCCAAAAGTACTCGAAGACCCGGTCTGGTATATTATCAATCTTGATCTCAAAAAAATTCTTTCCGCTGAAGATCTCGATACAAAACGACTTGCGGTCCTGGTTGGTGAAATGACGAAAGGAAAATTCGAACCGGATACTGCGACGCTCAACTTCACGGCAAGTGCGGCCATCACCGCCCTCATGCAGCAACTTCCTGAAAGCCCGGGCGATACGTCCCTGATGGAAAAGATCAACGAGACCTTTAAAATTTTATCACCGCTCTCCCTGAAATACAACCTCTGGGAATGCCAGAATTATTATTTCCGAATAGGGCGGGGAAAAGCGACGGGTATGCAGGATCTTGCAGGATCAGGGGATGCACATGCCCGGCAATGGATCCGGCTGTTTGAGGAACTGGGACGTTACCTTGGGGTGAAATTTTTATAATGCGTTACGGAATGGTCACCTGGTGGAGCGGAACCGGCCCCGTACCCGGGAAAAATGCAGGTGATCCCGTATGAAACAAAGAGGAAGCGGCATTCTTTTGCCTGTCACCTCCCTTTTTTCAGGATATGGTATCGGGGATCTCGGGCCATCTGCCCGTCAGTTTGTGGATTTCCTGTCGGACGCAAAACAGCGTTACTGGCAGATCCTCCCCCTGAATCCCACGAGTCCGGAATATGATAATTCCCCCTATCACAGCATATCCACCTTTGCATGCAATACAAATCTGATCAGCCCGGAGAGTATGGTAAAAGACGGTTTTTTACATGAATCCGATATTTCCGGGGTTCCGGAATTTCCTCGTGATGCAGTAGATTTTGATGCCGTGATCCGGTTCAAGGAAAAACTGTTTTCCCAGGCGTATGAGAGGTTCACGCAGGACCGGACCGGCCGTGCCGGGTACGATGAGTTCTGCAGGAACAATTCCTGGTGGCTTGAGGATTTTGCGCTTTTCACATCATTACACCGGCACTATAAGGGAAGTCTCTGGAGCGCCTGGCCGGATGCGATAAAATATCGTGATCCGGCAGCACTGGATGCGATGAGACAGGCCCTTGACAAAAATATCGAAAGGGAAAAATTTCTCCAGTATATTTTCTCCCGGCAGTGGCAGGCTTTGAGGAACTACTGCATAAAAAAAGGTATCCGGTTGATAGGGGATATCCCGATGTACGTTACGTATGACAGTGCTGATGCCTGGTCACACCCGGAATTGTTCCGGCTCGATGACAACCTGCACCCGCTTGTTGTAGCTGGCGTGCCCCCCGATTATTTCAGCAGGACCGGGCAGCTCTGGAAAAACCCGCTCTACTGCTGGGAAGAGCATGAACGATCCGGTTTTTCCTGGTGGATACAGCGGATCGAGCATACCCTCTCCCTGGTCGATTATGCAAGAATTGATCACTTCCGCGGCCTTGTCGCGTACTGGGAAGTCCCGGCAGGTGCAAAAAATGCAATGCACGGTAAATGGGTTCCTGCACCCGGTGAAAAATTATTAACCCTCCTGAAAAACCGGGTCGTCGACCTCCCTCTTATTGCAGAAGATCTCGGCATTATCACCCCGGATGTCTCGGATCTCATTGACCGGTTCGACCTGCCGGGCATGAGAGTCCTCCTCTTTGCCTTTACCGGCGATCCCTCAGGCAGCCCGCACGCCCCGCATAACCTGAAGAAGAACTGCATCCTGTATACCGGCACCCATGACAATGCCCCTGTCCGCGGGTGGCTGGACCTGGAGGCTACAACGGCAGAGAAACACCGGCTCTTCCGGTATATTGGACAGGAAATTCCAGCAGACATGGTACCCGCCGTTTTAATCCGGCTTGCCATGATGTCGGTTGCGGATACGGTAATATTCCCCCTGCAGGATATCCTCGGCCTTGGTGCAGAATCCCGGATGAACCGGCCCGGAACCGATGCGGGCAACTGGAGATGGCGGCTGGAACAGGATCAGATCCGCCCTCCCGTGACTGAAAACCTCGGGGATATGACCGAAGTATACGGCAGGACATGAATAATTAAAAAAAAATTACGGATAGAGTTCCCGGAATAAAAATTCATATTTTTCAGGATAATTGAGAAATTCCAGGACCGGAGCCTGCGTACCGATCAAATCGTAAAGGGTGGCAGAGATCGCATTCCTCACGTCAGGCGCTGAATCCTTCCCGTTCACGGGGTATGACCGTTCCCTCTGCAGGGATCCTTCGGGAATGCCATCACTGGCATGTCTCCATGAAAATGCGGTGGTGAATAATCCGCCAGCAGAGGATCAGCTGGGCAAGATCTCCTGCGGGCACGTAGTCCCGGTGTTTAAAGAGTGAGATGGGG
>Ga0187854_10001620_pt1 | contig 21527 bp, 21 predicted proteins | sample June2016WEW_6_15_FD_132445 | JGI IMG/M metagenome (GOLD analysis project Ga0187854, IMG submission 132445) | Peatland microbial communities from SPRUCE experiment site at the Marcell Experimental Forest, Minnesota, USA - June2016WEW_6_150 | ecosystem: Environmental > Terrestrial > Soil >...
AAACCATAGTTCTGTAGGTCAGCCGAGGTGAGGATGCCCGTAGGGTGATCCATGAAGTAATTTACAGCCGAAGAATAAGCCTGCCGAAGGTCTTCTTGGGCCACAGTATCAGAGGCTTTCTTTTTATATCCTGAATAATTGAAAGTCGCGATGGCTGTAAGTATGCCGATAATACTCAGAGTGTACAATATCTCTAAGAGAGTGAAACCCTTTTCTCGAAAATTCAGCATCCATTCCTCCGAGATTCTGCACCGAAGGTAACAATCCATTCTATCATCATTTACATTCGAGATACGACTTACGCCTGTTCCTTATTTACTCACACAAGCAACCATGCAAGAAAGGCTCCAAATTGCATGAATTTATAATTAATTAATTTTATTAACTTTTGATAATTTTGTGGCTTAATGCACTCGGGGAAATGTGGAAGAGAATTTCTCTTTTTCCTCCATTTCTTTCCACTATGGCCTGGAAATTTGGAAGATCCTTTTGGGAAAGTGATTCCAGAAGCAGGTCGGGTCAATCTTTGTATAGAGTCAAATGTTCGGGGGCAGGCCAGGTAGCGGCATTATCGGAACTAGGTCCCTCGCACTCCCGCCCCCCCTCGTCACCTCTCCCCCGAAAATCCCCCGAATTCCCGCTGAAAAGGACCTCGAACAAACATAAGACGGCAGAAAGAGCGTTGACGAGCGGAATCTTTTTAGCGTATCCTAGAGCTTACGGGAGACCATTCGTTAGTGCTTTTGCCGTTTTCTGGATTGAAGCTTTCAGAGTCGCTTGATCGGGCAACGGAAGGAAACGGGGGAGAAAAGGGGAGAGGAGGACAAAAATGCGGGTCAGGACTTATCTCATTTTTATCATCCTGGTTATTGTCGCCTTCGGAGTAGGGTACGTATTGGGGTACTGGAAACTGCATTCGGCCGAGGAAAAATGGGCAGCGGCCAAAGGAGAAATGGAGTCCAAAATCAGCAACCTGGAAAAACAAATGGGCCAGGCCAAAGTCCGGGAATCGCTCCGGGAGATGTCCGATATGCTGAACCAAGTCGCAACAAATTTATCGGAAAAAAACTTCGGCTTGGCCATTAAAAGCCTGGACAGCTTGAAAGAAGCTTTCTTAGCCATGCAGCCTTCTTTAGAAGGAGAGATGAAAACCCAATTCGATTTCCTTCTTCCCGCCATCGAAGAGACCAAGAAAGAAGCCGAAAGCTTGAGCCCCAACGCCAAGAAAAGGGCAGAGGAGATGAAAAGCCTTTTTGATCAGACCCTGAAGCCAGCCAAGAAAGGTTGAAATAACAGGAAAAATGGAATAATGGGGTCATGTAATGAATATCCATATTTCTCGATATTTCCCAATATTCCAATCTTCCAACATTCCAGGATCTGTGAACAGTCGCCTTCAAAGAAGGGAGAAAAGATGAACGCCAAAATCATCGGAATCATCGTCCTTCTCGTTGTTTTGGTGATCTTCGCCATTCAGAACACCGACCCTGTGCCCATCAGGTTTCTCTTTTGGGGGTTCAAGACGACTGCCGTTCTTTCCATTCTGGTAAGCTTCTTAATTGGGTTTCTGGCGGGCTGGCTGATTTCATGGGTCGGGCCAAAGAAAAAGAAAGGTTCGACTCCTTCCCCCATTTAAGATTCCGATTTCTCTGGCCGAGGCCGGGAGATTTTTTTCTCCGGAAGCGGGCAGGTTTTAGGGAACGCATATCGAATGACCCAAATCTTTGGATATTCCCTCCCATTCCCTCCTTGGCTGAGCCTGACGGTCTTCTTAGCTATCTGGGTGGCTTTGAGTTTTTTTATCTCCCGCATTTTTGATCGATATATCCGGAAATCGGCAGAAAAGAGCAAGACTCACCTGGACGACATATTGATCGGAGCCATCCACGGGCCTATCCTGATCTTTCTTTTCCTCATGGGGGGCTGGGTAGCCCTGGGGGCGGTCGAGCTCACCCCCAAGATGGCCCGGTTTGCTCAAATCGGAATTTCGCTGGCCATCGCCTCGTTTCTAATCCTAGCTTCAGTCAAGATTTATCATGGCATCCTGATGGAGTACGGGCGGCGTTACGAGCCCCTCAAACCATCATTGAGCATCCTGGATCTTCTGGGAAAAGGCCTGATCATTATCATCGGGTTGCTGATCACCCTGGACAGCTTGAACATCTCTATCACCCCCCTGCTGACAACCCTGGGCATCGGGGGATTGGCCGTGGCCTTGGCTTTTAAAGATACGCTGGCCAATTTTTTTGCCGGATTATACATCCTGGCGGATAGGCCCATTCGGGTGGGTGATTACATAAAATTGGAGGGCGGGCCGGAGGGATATGTGGAGGGGGTGGGCTGGCGCTCCACGCGCCTCCGGAATCCTTCCGATAAAATTGTCATCATCCCCAATTCCAAGGTCTCGGAAAGTATTATCACCAACTATTTCCTCCCCGACCGGCGAATATCCTTGACCGTGAATATCCGTGTAAGTTATGACGCCGACACCCGGAGGGTGGAAAGAATTCTCCTGGATGAAACAACCCGGGCAGCCTCGGAAATTGAGGGGATGCTTTCCGAACCTCCTGCCGTGGTGCGGTTTATCCCTGGTTTCAAGGATTCTTCTCTGGATTTCAGCCTCATCTGCCCGGTTAAGGAGTTCGTGGATCAGTATTTTGTCCAGCATGAACTCCGCCACCGGATTCTCGAGCGCTTCAGGAAAGAAGGGATTGAGATACCCTTTCCCCAGCAAACCGTCCATTTACGCAAAGAGAGAGGTTGATTTTTATATTTTGACCGGGGAAGATGTGCTAAAATAGATCGCAGGTTCATTTTTTCCCTTTTTTGAAAGGAGGAAACCGTGGAAAAAGTCCTTTGTATTGACGATGACCTCAGCCTCCTTCGTCTTTACCAGGAAGAACTTTCGGAAGAGGGTTACAAAGTTGTCCTGGCTAAGGACGGCAAAGAGGGTCTGTCCAAATTCGAGAAAGAGAAACCCCAGGTAGTCGTCATGGACATTCGCATGCCCGTGATGGACGGCATCGAGGCGCTGACCGCCATGCTGGGAAAAGACCGTCAGGTCCCGGTCATCTTAAACACAGCCTACCCTCAATATAAGGACAATTTCATGACCTGGGGTGCTGAGGCTTACGTGATTAAGTCTTCGGATCTCACCGAACTCAAGCAAAAAATCCGCGAAGTCCTGGACAAACGGAAAAAACCCACAAAATCCTGACCGGCAAGGAGACTCACTTTTGTCGGAGAGAATCGTAGCCATGGTCCTCGCCGGGGGAAAGGGAGAGCGGCTTTATCCGCTGACCCAGGACCGGGCCAAACCGGCCGTTCCCTTCGGGGGGATTTACCGCATCATTGACTTCACCCTGAGCAACTGTCTGAACTCCGGGATTCGGCGGGTAAATCTCCTCACCCAGTATAAATCTCTCTCTCTCAACCGGCATGTCATGCAGGGGTGGAATATCTTCAACCCTCACCTAGATGAGTTTATCAACCTCATCCCGGCCCAGCAACGGGTCGGGGAAGATTGGTACCTGGGGACCGCAGACGCCATCTACCAGAATGTTTATGTCCTGCAGCAGGACCGCCCGGATCTGATACTCATCCTTTCCGGAGACCATATCTATAAGATGAACTACGGGGAGATGATCGCCTACCACCACGAGAAGCGGGCCGATCTCACTGCCGCGGTCATCGAGATGGACAAAAATCTATCCAGCCATTTCGGCGTTCTCCAGGTCGATGAAGAGTTTCGGATTGTTGGCTTCGAGGAGAAGCCCGAGGTCCCCCAGACCATTCCTGGCCATCCGGATCTCATCCTGGCCAACATGGGGGTTTATGTCTTTAACACCGAGGCTTTAGTACGCCGGGTCATCGAAGACGCCAAGAGTCCTGCATCCCAGCATGATTTTGGAAAGAATGTCATACCCGCAATGGTAAACTACGATCGGGTTTACGCTTACAGCTTCCGGGATGAAAACAAAAAACAGGCTAAATACTGGAGGGATATCGGAACCCTGGATGCCTATTACGAAGCCAGTATGGACCTAATAACTGTCGACCCACAATTCAATCTCTATGATACCCAATGGCCTATCCGGACGTATTACCCCCCTCTGCCCCCGGCCAAAACCGTTTTTGAAGAGCACGGCACAGGGCGGGTGGGAATGGCCTATGACTCCATCGTTTCCAGCGGTTGCATCATCAGTGGGGGGAAGGTTTACCGCTCCATTTTATCCCCCTCGGTGCGCATTCACAGCTACTCTGAGGTGCGGGACTCCATCCTGATGGAAGGGGTAGAAATTGCAAGAAGGGCACGCGTAAAACGGGCGATTATCGACAAGGGAGTCCGGATTCCTGAGGGGCACCAGATCGGGTTTCATCTGGAAGAAGATGCTAAAAAATTTACGGTTACCGAATCTGGGCTCGTAGTGATCCCCAAGGGAACGATTCTGGTCTGAGCCCTTCCCCCCTTATCTCTTTTTCTCCTCGAAGGGTTGCCCATCATCAACCAACTTTTCTTCTGGACTGCCCAACCTCCCCAATCCCAGGAACCCATCCTGCAAAGCGCGCGAACCATTAAATTCCCAACCCGACCCCGGGTTGGGGGGGCTTGGGAATTGAACCTTCAGAATTTATTTGAGATTTGGGATTTGTAATTTAAAATTTAGTCTTTCCAATCCCTTCCCCTCGTCGTATAATTTTTTCAAATGGGATGGAGCGATAAAATCCGGGAAATGGACCGAAACCAGGTCTTCGACAAGCTCGAAGGCCTGCGCGGCGCCCTGATTCGGATGTTCATCATCGTCGCCGTGTTTTCCGTGGTCTCTTTTTTTTTCTGGAAAGATGCCCTGCACTTCCTCCAGAAACCCCTGGGGCTTCCGCTGATCATGTACAGTCTTCCCGAGGCTTTTTTAACCTCGCTGCGGGTATCTCTATTCATGGGCATCTTCCTGGCTGCGCCCTTTATCTTCAATGGCCTCTGGGGTGCCTTGTCTCCCCTTCTGCCGTCCTTTCCCCCGCGCTATTCTTTCATGATCGTTCTGTGGGCCACCGTCCTCTTTTATGGCGGAACCTTTTTTTGTTATTTTTTGGTCCTGCCCGTGGGGATCAACTTCTTGGTCACCTACGGGAGCGAGAGTTTGAAGCCGATGATTGGTTTGTCCAAATATTTGACCTTTGCCATCGGCCTGTCTTTTGCCTTTGGAGTAATCTTCGAGCTTCCCCTCATTATGCTGATCCTGGGGAGGGTGGGACTGGTCGGATATCAGGTTCTGGCCCGGAACCGCAAATATGCCCTCTTGATCAACTCGATTCTTTCGGCTATCCTAACCCCCACCCCGGATGCCTACACCATGCTCCTGATGATGGTTCCGATGCAAATTCTCTACGAGGTATCCATCTGGCTGGTCAAGATCTTTGGAAAAAAGAAGATCCCGGAGCCTGAAATTAACTGAAAGGACGACGCATGAAAGAGGCGATGCTCTATGAGAAATTGCCCGATCAGAAAGCGCACTGCAATCTCTGTAATCATCGCTGCCTCATCGGAGAGGGCAAGCGGGGAATCTGCGGGGTGCGGGAGAACCGGGCAGGCACTCTCTATACCCTGGTTTACCGGCAACTCATCTCGGAGAACGTGGACCCCATCGAAAAGAAACCCATGTTCCATTTCGCCCCGGGATCCAGATCCTTTTCCATTGCCACGGTGGGCTGCAATTTCCATTGCGATTTTTGCCAGAACTTCGAAATCTCCCAGATGCCCCGGGATCGGAACTTCATAACCGGAGAAGATGTCAGCCCGGAACAAATTGTGGCCAGAGCCCAGAAAGCAGGCTGTAAAACTATTGCCTATACGTATACGGAGCCGACGATTTATTTTGAATATGCCCTGGACATAGCCCAGCGGGCAACCCCTGCAGGGTTGAAGAATATCTTTGTGACCAACGGATACATGACGGAGGAAGCCCTGAAGACTCTTCATCCCTATCTCCATGGAGCCAACGTAGACTTGAAGGCTTTCCGGGATGAATTTTACCAGAAACGATGCGGAGCCAGGCTGGAGGGGGTTCTCCGTTCTTTACGGGTGATGAAAGATTTGGGGGTCTGGGTGGAGATTACCACGCTGCTCATTCCCGGCCTGAACGACTCAGAAACGGAGCTCCGCGACCTTGCCCAATTCATCGTCTCCCTGGGCAAAGAGGTTCCCTGGCATATCAGTCGTTTCCATCCGATGTATAAGATGCTCGACCGGTCACCCACTTCCGTTCGAATTCTGGAAAAGGCGCGAAAGATCGGACTCGAGGCAGGGTTGCGCTATGTATATACGGGGAATGTGCCGGGAGACCCCGGCGAAGATACCTTCTGCTATCACTGCGGCCGGCTCCTGGTGGACCGATTTGGCTTTCAGATTGTAAAGTACCAGTTGAAAGACAAAAAATGCGCTCACTGCGGGTCACCGGTTGATGGGGTGGACCTTTAAATACGGTTCGGAGTTCATCCTTTTTCATCAAAAATTTACTCCGAACGCCGAACTAAATTGCTCCGAACTAAAGGACCCCTTGATGATCGCCCACTTTTAAGTTAGCATACCGTTTATCACGAACATAACGAGGTGCAGGATGATGTACGATGTCGTTACTTTTGGGGAAGCGATGCTCCGTCTGTCGCCGCCGCACTTTGCGCGGCTGGAGCAAACCCATTCTCTGGACGTAGAGATCGGGGGAAGTGAACTGAATGTGGCCGTGGGGGTATCCCGGCTGGGAATGGCATCTGGCTGGGTTTCCAAACTTCCCAACAATGCCCTGGGAAGGATGGTAAGAAACCGAGCCCGGGAACTGGGGGTTGACGTGTCCCATGTGGTCTTCAGCAACCAGGGGCGCCAGGGGTTGTACTTTGTAGAATATGGCGCCGCTCCCCGGGCCAGCTCTGTCCTTTACGACCGGGGGAATTCATCTATCAGTTTGATCCAGCCGAGCGAAGTGGATTGGAAAAAGATTTTCTCCAAAGCCAAACTCTTCCATGTGAGCGGAATTACCCCCGCGCTGAGCCCTTCCGCTGCCGCGACTACGGCCCTGGCCATGAAGGCCGCCAAGGAGGCGGGGTGCCTGGTGAGCTATGACCTCAATTACCGAAAAAAGCTCTGGTCTCCTTCCGAGGCCAAGAAATGCCAGGAGCCCCTGATGAACCTGGTGGATGTCATCACCACCACGGAAGAAGATACGGGGGTTGTGTTCGGAATCCGCGAGGCGAGTTATCAAAAAGTGGCGGAAACGCTGGCTAGATCCTTCGGATTCAAAGCGGTAGCCATTACCCTGAGGGAAGACCTGTCCGTATGGAAGAATAACTGGACCGCGATTGCCTATGCCGACGGGAAGATCTATTCGGATCGCACCTACACGGTCGAGATCGTGGACCGGGTCGGAGCAGGAGATTCTTTCACCGCCGGGTTCATCTATGGGTACCTGAACGGAGGAGCAGAGAAAGGCGTGAAATATGGGAATGCGCTCTCCGCGCTGAAACACACCATGCCAGGCGACTTCAACTGGTCCACCCTGGAAGAAGTGGAAGCCCAGATCAAAGGGGCGGGGCTGAGGATATCTAGATAAAATTCGGAATGCGGAGTGCGGAATTTTTTCCCCAATTCCGCCTTTGGAGTGGGCGGTATTTGATTCCGCAATCCGCATTCGCCATTCGAAAGGGGATTTTATGAAAGAGGCGCTCGCGAAAATATTGGAGGAAGGGGTGGTCCCAGTCATCCGGGTTTCTTCGGCCGCTGAGGCTTTTGAGGTGGCCAAGGCCATTCATGAGGGTGGAATCTCGGTCATCGAAGTGACCATGACCGTACCCGGAGCGATGGACGTAATTAAGGAAGTCAGCCAGAAATTCGGCCCGGAGGTTCTTCTGGGAGCGGGAACCATCCTCGACCCGGAAACCGCGCGGGCTGCTCTGCTCAACGGGGCGAAATTTTTGGTGACCCCAACCTTGAATCTGGATGTGATCAAAATGTCCAACCGATACAGTGCGGTGGTGATCCCGGGGGCCCTAACTCCCACGGAGATCCTAACCGCCTGGGAAGCCGGGGCGGACTTGGTTAAGGTATTTCCGATCGCCCAGGTTGGAGGGCCGGCTTATATTCGGGCCATTCGAGGCCCCCTTCCTCATATTCCCTTAGTCCCTACGGGTGGAGTAAATTTGCAGAATGCCGGAGAGTTCATCAAAGCCGGCGCCGCAGCCATCGCCGCGGGGGGAGAGTTGGTGGATAAGAAGGCCGTGGCCGAGAAGAAATATTCCGTAGTAGTGGAGAATGCCCGGAAGTTCCTGGCCGAGGTGAAGAAGGCGCGGGGAAAAGGCTGATCGTCGTGGGTCACCACCTAAGGTCGCCAAGGAAGAGAAAAAAGTAGAGGGTTGGGAGGGGATAAGGTTTAACCATGCGCTAAAACTGGCCTCGCAGAGCGAGGTGAAAGACCACATCCGGTGCAGTCTTCACGATCACATCTTCGGTAACCCCTAAATCCAGGCTGATCCTTTCAGTGAAAGCCAGCGTACCGCCGATGGTCAGTTGTACCGAGCTGGCATTCAGCTCCCGAAGACCGCTATCCTTGTAGAAAGATGTATGCCCGTTGGCCTGGACTTTCAAGGCGAGCCAGCGGAGCGGACTCCATCCAAACCCCAGACTCCCAAACCCCACCGCATTTCGCTGCTGGTCTGGAAGGACATTCCCATGGGTCATGCCCATGACCCCCGCCGCCCCAAAGAAAGTGAGATGACCGATGGCAACCTTATAATCATCTCCGGCCGTAACCCATAGAGCAAGATCTGTGCTACCGCTTCCATGAAGCTGGCCGCTGTCCCCGGTGGGCAGTTTCAGCGAGGTACGCAAGGCTACAGCCCGGGAGGATTCGATCGCGCTTTCGTACAGCTGAAAGCCGCCCATGAGTTGAATGTCTCCGATCCCCTGGCTGGACTGATTCATTTTAAGGGGCTGTTGGCCATCCTTCTGATATTGATAAAGGATCCGGTTTCGCGGAGCCTGATCCCGTCCTCCCTGGGGAAACCCGAAGGTGTTATGGTAATCGATTATGAAGCTATCGAGGAAACCCCCGCCTTCAACCAAATAAGGGATCGCCACCCCGACTTCAAACTTCCGGTCAATCCCGAAGCGAGAATCCAGGGTAATGCGGGCGCTTTCTCCGTCGAGAAGAATTCTTTCCTTTGGATTGGAGTCCTCCACATAATTGCTCGCGTAGTCAAGAATCATCCTCACCTCGGCTTTCTTGGGAGGAAGAACGGTGGGGTTTCCGATTGAGGGAAGGCCGAAAATCTGTATCAGGGGACTTTGGTTCTGGGTGTAGAAAGGAGTAATTTCCATGGCCTGGAGAAGAGAAGGGAAAAGCAAAATTCCCAGCCCCAAGAATTTTGTCAGGAAAATCTTCCCAAGACTCCCCATGCTTTTCCCCTATATTTTCTGGAAATTTTTATTCATGTTATCAGTTTCTGGATTTCTTGTCCAAATGGAATGAAAATCTTTATCATAGGAGTTTTTTGCGAAAGTCGCTTATTCCGTCATTCCCGCGAAAGCGGGAATCCGGAATTGCTTGGTCCCGCCGGACGCGGGACTGGATTCCGGGCCGCGCTTCGCCTGGCCGGAATGACGATTTCCCTTAGGGCCGAGAGTTTTTTAAGACCTTCAGGAAGCTGTTTTTAAGTCGTATTTTCGTAAGGAAATTGGGGTCGCCTTGGGAATCCAATCCGTGGTATTATTGGACGGTTCGTCTGAAATTTGTCAGAATGCGGGGAAGAGGGAATCTGAAGATGAGGAAAAATCTGGTCTTGGTCGGGGGTGGACATGCCCACCTGACCGTGCTGTTAAACCTCGCCAATTATGTTCAGCGCGGGCACCGGGTCACAATCATCGGTCCTTCTCCCTATCATTACTATTCAGGTATGGGGCCGGGGATGCTTTCCGGGATCTACCGTCCGCGGGAAGTTCGCTTTCATGTCAAAAAGATGGTGCAGGATCGGGGGGGTACTTTTTTGGAAGACAGAGTAATGAGAATTGACGCGGTAAATCGAATCCTGTTCCTGCAGTCGGAAAAACAGATACCTTATGATGTAGTCTCTTTCAACACGGGAAGTGAAGTTCCGCTCCACCTGATCCTTTCAACGAAGCAGGAAAATATTATTCCCGTTAAGCCCGTCATAAACCTTCTTAAGGCTCGCCGTTTGATCGTCAAGAATTTAGTAGACAGGAAGATGAATTTCATCGTAATCGGGGGTGGGCCGGCAGGGGTGGAAGTTGCGGCTAACCTTTGGCGATTGATGAAGGAGAACCAAAAAGAGTTTAAGATTACCCTGATCGCGGGACAAAGGCTGCTGGGAGGTTTTCCCGACAGAGCCCGAACCTTAACCCTGCGATCTTTCTCTCGACGGGGAATGGAAGTTATCGAGGGGAATCATGCGAAAGAGATAAGGAAAGAAACTGTGCTCTTATCAGATGGCAAACGACTTTCCTTCGATTTTGCTCTTATCGCCCTGGGAATCAAATCCTCCCCTCTTTTTAAGCAATCTAACCTCCCTACTGGAGAAGATGGGGGGCTACTGGTCAACTCTCATCTGCAAAGCGTTGCCCATCCTGAAATCTTCGGGGGAGGGGATTGTATAAGTCTTTCCGGGCATCCTTTGGCCAAAGTAGGGGTTTATGCGGTGAGGCAGAATCCCATTCTTTCTCACAATCTCCTGGCAGCTCTTGAGGGGGGGGAGATGCAAATCTTTACCCCCCAGAAAGATTACATGCTCATTTTTAATATGGGAAATAGCCGGGGTATTTTTTGGAGGAAGAAATTTATATGGAACGGTCGGCTGGCATTTCTCTTAAAAGATTATATTGATCGTAAGTTCATGAGAAAGTTTCAAGTTTCGGGAGAGCGCGAAGAGCCCGATGAAATAATTTAATTAGCTATTTGCTCGCCCTGAGTGATCAGTAAAAAGGGTTAGGTTCTTGGGGAGGTGGAAAATGGGAGTTATGGATTATTTCAAACCTATTTCTACCTGGCCTGTGGAAAAGGTCAGGGAATTTTTGGATGAGCTAGGCCCGCAGGAATATAATCTGGTGGACGTTCGAACCCCCCAGGAATACGAAAAGGGGCACCTTCCCGGGGCTCGGTTGATTCCCGTGGGGGAATTGGAGAGCCGATGGAAAGAACTGGACCCGAATAAAATTACGATAGCCTACTGAGCAGCGGGTTTGCGCAGCCGGGCCGCTGCCTCGATTTTTTCCCGGGAAGGGTTCAGGGAAGTTTACAGCATGGAAGGGGGGATCAACGCCTGGAAAGGTCTGGTAGCCAAGGGGGCCCCCGATGCGGGCATGGCGTATTTTGAACCGGTGAAAAAAACAGAAGAGCTCATCGCCCTGGCCTGGTTACTGGAGGAGGGCTCCCGTAAGTTTTATGCGGAGATGACCAGAAGAGAGAAGGATCAAGAGGCGGTTGGCCTTTTTTCCGAACTCTTGGCCGACGAGGAAGGGCATAAAACATCTCTTTTCAAGCTTCACCAGACCCTTTCAGGCCAAAAGCCAGACCCTGGCTTTCCAAGATCACTGATCAACATCGAACCTGGTATTGAATACTTGGAAGGGGGGATGCTCCTGAGCGAAGCCCTGGAATGGGTCCGGGGAAAAGAGGTGAGAGAGACCCTGGACCTTTCCATCTCCCTGGAAGTTAACGCCGTTGACCTCTACATAAAGATGGAACGCAAGGTCAAGGAGAAAGAGGCCAGGCAAGTCTTCCAAGCCCTATCCAATCAGGAAAGAAAGCACCTGAAGCGACTGAGCAGTCTTTTGGAAAAACGTTGAGAATGTAGGGGCGATCACCCGATGCGCGGGGCGGGTGGCCCCTACAGGCCAGAAGATATTTTTGATATCCATGATTCCGGAGTTTCCCCAATTTAGACGCATTCAACTGGAAGATCGGGATTTCCTCCGGGAGAAGATATGGGAATATCAACCTCAAACTTCTGAATGGACCTTTACGAATCTTTTCATGTGGAGGTCTCATTATGGTTTACGGTGGTCCAGCTACAAGGATTGGTTCGTCGTTCTCTGCGCGGCCGGCTCCCAGGGCCCTTACTTTTTTCAGCCGATCGGCCCCCCCTCCCGGCTCGAAATCATCCGCAAGTGCTTCCGATGGCTTAAGGAAGAAAAAGGAGAGAAAAATCCGCGCATCGAGCGAGCGGATCCTAAGTTGGTAGAAGAGATAAAAGCGGCAAAAGAATTTTTCATAGAGCCAACCCGTGATCAATTCGATTATGTCTACCGGAGCCAGGATCTGATTCAACTGGCAGGTCGAAGATACCACAGTAAACGCAACCACATTAATAAGTTTACCCAATCTTATTCTTTCACCTACTCTTCCCTGGAAGAAAGGCACCTGAAAGCCTGTATGGAACTCGGGGGAAGGTGGTGTGAGTTGCGCCGCTGCGAGGAAGACCTGAATCTTATGGGTGAAAGCGAAGCGCTCCAGGAAGCCTTAACTCACTTTTCTTCCTTAAAGATCCAGGGAGGGGTGATTCTGATCCGGGATAAGGTGGAAGCCTTTTCTCTGGGGGAACGATTGAACCCCGAGACCGCAGTGATTCACATTGAAAAAGCCAACCCGGAAATCCCCGAACTCTATGCCATGATCAATCAGCAATTTTGCGAGAAGACTTGGTCGAACGTGCCGATGATTAACCGGGAGCAGGATTTAGGAGAACCGGGACTTCGCCAGGCGAAACTCTCCTATCTTCCGGATCATCTGGTTGAAAAATTCCGGATTCGACTGGCAGAAGGACCATAAGCCACAGAGGACACAGCGCGGCGGAGCCGCAACTAAAAGAAATCACCCCCTCCCCTCCCCTCTCGAGGAGGAGGGATAGGGTGGGGGGGAAAATTCTCCTCACAAAATTTAAGGAGTCTGCAGTTTAGTAATACCAGAAGAAATTTTTGTCCTGGAGAAGAGCCTTTCTTTGAGTGCTCCGTGGTTAGATTCTTGATTTAGGGAGTGGCAGGATGAGCCAAGAAGAACAAGAACGTTTTGTGGCCGTTTCGGTCGTTGGCCGAGACCGGCCGGGAATCATAGCCAATGTTTCCGGCGTTCTCTACCAGAATCGTTGTAGCATTGAAGAACTCTCCCAGACCGCCATTCGGGGGCAGTTCGCCATGATCCTCACCGCCTCGGTTGGCGAAGGAGTTTCCGTCAGGAATCTAAAGAGCGATTTTGCAGAATTGGCCAAGGATCTGGACCTGGATATCAATCTGCGCCAACTGAAACCTGAGGATATGGTTCCTTTTCAGGCCGGGGAGACGGAACCTTTCATCATCATCGTGCGGGGAGAAGATCGGCCGGGCTTGGTTTATGGGATAGCGGAAGTCCTGGCTGAGCGGGGTATCAATATCACCAACCTGGCTGCCCGGGTCGCCTTGGTGAGTCAGAAGTCCGAGTATATGCAGGTTTTCGAGGTGGATATTCCCAAAGAATTGGACTATGGCCTGGTGCAAGAAAAACTTCGACACCGAGGTAAAGAGATGGGAGTCTCTGTGGACCTGCAGCATCGGGACATTTTCCGGGCGATCAATCAAATATGAAAAAGAAGTTGCGAGTTGCGGGTTGCGGAATGTAGGGGCGCGCGGCGCGGGCCCTTAAGAAGTTCGGAGTTGAAAATTCTCCGAACTAAATTACTCCGAACTGCCAACGAGGTTGTCATGTTAAGTTCCGAAGAAATCATTCGTACCGTTGAGATGCTGAGGAATGAAAACCTGGATGTCCGCACGGTGACGCTGGGGATCAGCCTGAGAGATTGCGCCAGCTCAACGGCCGATGACCTCTGCAATCGAATTCGTGAAAAGATCCAGAAGAACGCCCAGAAACTGGTTTCCACCTGCGACCGGATCTCCAATAAATACGGAATTCCCATCGTGAACAAACGGCTGGCCGTGACCCCCATCGCCGCTGTGGCCGAGCCCCTGGGACGGGACGATTACCCGGTCGTTGCCCGGGCCCTGGATCAGGCGGCCCAGGAGGTAGGAGTCAATTTCATCGGAGGATACTCGGCGCTGGTCCAGAAAGGGTTCACCCGGGGAGACCGCCATCTGATCGATACCCTTCCTGAAGTTCTCGCCACTACGGAGAGGGTCTGCGCCTCGGTGAATGTGGCTTCTACCCGTGCCGGGATCAACATGGACGCCGTATCTCTCATGGGCCAGGCCATCAAGGAGACTTCTTTGCGTACGGCCGATCGCGACGGGTTTGGCTGCGCGAAATTGGTCGTCTTCGCCAATATGCCGGAGGACAATCCCTTCATGGCCGGGGCTTATTTAGGATATGGAGAGCCCGAATGCGTGATCAACGTCGGGGTCAGCGGGCCGGGCGTGGTGAAAAAAGAGCTGGAGAGGGCGATCCACTCGGGCAGGAAACTCACCTTAGGCGACCTTTCGGAAATCATCAAAAAGACCAGTTTCCGGGTGACCCGGGTGGGTGAACTGATCGCCAGGGAAGTGGCGCAGGCATTGAACGTCAGTTTTGGCATCGTAGACCTCTCCCTGGCTCCCACTCCCACCGTAGGCGACAGCGTGGGAGAGATCCTCCAGTGTTTAGGCCTTGAATCCATCGGTGTTCCCGGGTCAACCGCTGCTCTGGCGCTATTGAATGATGCGGTAAAGAAGGGAGGAGCCTTCGCCTCTTCTTCCGTGGGCGGGCTGTCCGGGGCCTTTATCCCGGTGAGCGAGGACCTGAACATTTCGCAGGCGGTCAAAAAGGGCTATCTGTCCCTGGAGAAATTGGAAGCGATGACCGCCGTATGCTCGGTCGGCCTGGACATGATTGCCCTTCCGGGAAAGGTGGATGCCGACACCATTGCCGCTCTTCTGGCTGACGAGATGGCCATCGGAATGGTCAACCATAAGACGACCGGGGTGCGATTAATTCCAGTCCCGGGGAAGGATGTGGGGGAGAAGGCTGTATTCGGCGGCCTTTTTGGAGAGGCCTATATTATAGAAGTGAGAAACATCAACCGTTCTTCGGCTTTCGTTCAATTCGGAGGGAGAATCCCCGCCCCCATCACCAGCCTGAGTAATTAATCGAATTGGCTAAGCACACTCTGCACGAACGTCCTGTTCTCCACTAGGGCGGCGCTCGCAGCAGCCGTTTGACCGAATCGGAGACAATGACCCGGCCCTCGCGGGCGTAGGCCTCGTGATTTTCTTCAATGTCGGAGAGCTTGTAAAGGTAGTTCACCATGAACCCGGCAGACTGCTTGAGACTGCGCGGCGAGATGTCGGCAAGCCAGTTGATGCGCTCGATCCGTGCGCCGTTACCGAGATGGAAGCGGGCAACAGGATCGGCCGGACCGTCCTGGTCCTTCTCAAGCGCGAGATAGCGTGCCAGGAGGCGGGTCAGCACCGGCTGAAGCGCGGCGGAAGCGCCCGGGTCCTTTTGCCATTCGCCACCGATCAGCGTGCGGAACGCTTCGACCGGATCGTGCACTTTGCCTGCGGAGCATAGCTTCTCGTGATCGGTTTTGGCAATGAGCCTGGCGTCGCCCTCGCGAAGCCGCTCATCGAGCCACTTACAGAAGCCTGGAACCGGCGACAGCGTGGCAAACGTTTTCAGCTTCGAGAAGTCAGACATCAGCTGCTCGACAACGCGTTTGATGAGGAATCCCCCGAACGACACGCCCCGCAAGCCTGCTTGGGTGTTCGAGATCGAGTAGAAGATGGCCACCTTCGCGTCGCGCGGGTCGAGCGCCGGTGCCGATTCGTCGAGCAGGTGATGGATGTTGTCCGCCATGTCGCGCACGAGCGCGATTTCAACAAAAATCAACGGCTCTTCGGGCATGCGCGGATGGAAGAATGCGTAGCAGCGCCGGTCGGAGTCGAGACGGTTGCGGAGGTCGTCCCAGGAGCGAATCTCGTGCACCGCCTCGTAGCTGATCAGCTTCTCGAGCAGCGCCGCTGGCGAACTCCAGGAGATCCGCCGGAGGTCGAGGTTGCCGACGTCGAACCAGCTGGAGAGTAGATCGAACAGTTCGTCAACGATCGCTACGAGCTCTGGATGCGAGCGCGTGAAGCGGAGCACGTCGGCACGCATGTCAACCAAGAATTTGACGCCATCGGGGAGCAGGTTGAACTGCTTGAAAATGGGGATGCGGGGACTCTTAAGGGTCTGGCGCAACTGCGTCTCTGCAGGTCGCCGGACCGCATTATTCGGGGCGTCGAGGTAGGCCTGGATCGCATGTTTGATCATGAGCACGTCCGGGCCAAACTCGTTGGCGAGCATTTCGAGGACCGAGATGCGTCCTTCATCGGAGAGCTCGCGGTAAAGCACGGCGATCAACTGGACCCGTCGCCGTGCCGAGACCTCGCCACCGCTGCCGGCAAGCATTTCCTTGAACATTGTGCGAACAAACCGCAAATCACTGCGCGACAACTTGCGTTGATCCTGGGGCTTCGCGCGACTGCCACCAGTCAGCCAATGCCAGAGCATACGAACGCCGCCCTGCCGCCGCGCTTTCTCGCTCGCGATCAACTCTTCTCCCATCGTGTCGTCCCGAGAACTGTTTTTTGATTTTATGGGAACCGCTTTTTGACACTCTGAATATACTGGAAAGGCGATTGGGTGTCAAAAGATTTTGAGCACAAAATTCTATATTTGTTTGCGGGCCGTTTCAACAGGGATTGTGGGATTTTCGGATAGACTTCCCGGGAGACCGCAAAGAATGTTTTCGGCGAAATCCTCAATATTTGCCTAAACGTTGCAAAAAAATCTTGCGGAAAAACCCAGAGACAGGTCATTGCGAGCGTAGCGAAGCAACCTCGCTTTTAAGGATTTCGATAAGTTATCAGGTTGCTTCGTCGCCAAAGCGCTCCTCGCAAAGACGACGAAGGACTTTTTCCGCGTCCCGCTGGTCAGCTCCATCCCGCATCCCGCTCCATTTTGAGAAACTTTTCAGGAGGGTTTGGCCGGTAGGAATGGCATCCCTCATTTCGGCTTGACAATTTCTTAAAATATGTTACAAAATTAGTAACAGTTTTAAGAGGAGGAGGTATGCTTGAATATTTTATTTCTTCAGGATCGAAACGGAAAATTCTTATTTATCTTTTAATGCATCCGGATGAGGAATACCATCTGCGAGAGTTAAGCCGGAAAACGGGCGAACCCGCCCCGGTTGTCAAAAGGGAACTGGACAAGCTGGATCAAATGGGATTGATCCTCTCTTGGGCTCAGGGGAATCAGAGGCGTTTCAGGGTGAATCGGAATTTTCTTTTATGGCCGGAATTAAAATCTTTCGTGGATAAATCTCAAACTCTTTCTGTCGCCCCCAAGGTTTCCAGCACTTACACCTTTGAAGAAGTCCTCCAAAGAAGGAAAAGTTGGGGAAAAAAGTCCAGGGAGATTATCGAGGCATACGGGAAAGGCTTGGAACGGAAAAGGCCCAGGCATCCTTCGGAAGCAAAGTTGCTGGAGAATAGGTCATGACTCTTTCCCCTAAAATCAAGAGTCTGCTCGGTCAAGCGATCGCCAAGCAAGAGAAACTGGAAAGGCAGCTTTATTTGGCGGCGGCTATTTCCAGGGGGTTCGAGGAGAGAGGCGTTTCTGCCGTCCTAGTGGGTGGGACCGTGGTCGAATTTTACACCGCCGGAGGGTATACGACGGCGGATATTGATATGGTTATGCCCCCTTTGCAGAAAAGGGAAATCGAGATGGTTATGGAAGAACTCGGATTGGTTCGTTCGGGGGATTATAGGCACTGGATTCACCCTCGGATTCCCTTTCCGGTCGAGTTTCCCCCGGGACCTTTGCAAATTGGGCATTTGGTTGTGGGGGAGTTAAATGAAATTGAAATCGAGGGAATCAAACTCAAAATCCTGAAGGTGGAAGATATTCTTTTAGACCGAATGGTAATGGCCCGGGAATGGGATGATCTTCAAGCCCGAGTCCAGGCAGAGATGCTGATGTATGCCCATTATGATGAGATGGATTGGCCCTACATCCATCGCCAGGCTTCCCAGATCGGAGTGCTAAAAATCTTGCAAGAGATCCAGAAGAAGGTGAAGAGGAGAGTGAAAAGGAAATAGGGAATACCAATCAAGGCAGTCACGAAGGCGAACAGGTATGACTATTAAGGAAATACTTTTTGGCAATCATTTAGCCATAAATGCCATATTACCGTCGCCTGGCCCTAAAGTACCAAAGTAAAAAGCGATGCCGAAATTGGAAGAGTACAGGAGCATGAGTTAAGGGAAACAGTTGCTCACTTATTTAAGGCCGTCCCCACTTCATTTGGCCAAGGAGAGGAGTGGGGTAAATGGGGGGCGACTTAGTGAGAGAGTTGGGATTAACGTCCGACGCGATTTCTTATCTTGTATCGACGGGTCGAGATTATTAGCCGAGAAATAATTAAAAAATAATTAAGATGTAAAGCAGCGCCCCTTTATACCACGAATCGGGGCGGATGACCAGGGGTGGATTCACGGCGGAACGGGCCCATAACCCTGCGATCAGAGAAGCCCGCCTGGGGATTTAGGCAGGACGGTTCGGTCCGGCAGGCCAAAACGGAGTGGCTTTCATGAAGAAATTACGGGTGGGGATCATCGGTTGCGGCGTCATCGGCGGTTTTGTCCTGGATGCCTTCGCGGCCGGGAAAATGGAGCATGCCGAGTTGGTCATGATCTGCCAGCGGAGTGAACGTCCGCGGGAGCGGAAAAAGGCCGAGGCCCACGGCGTGCAATGGGTGAAGGACCCTGAGGAACTTTTGCGAGCCAAGATTGAAGTCATCGTGGAAGCCGCCTCCCACGAAGTCCTGGAGAACTACGGGGTGAAGATATTGAAGGCCGGGGCCGATCTAATTCCCGTGAGCGTGGGGGCTCTGGTTGATCCCCAACTATTAAGTGCCCTGGTAGCGGCGGCCGCCGAAACGGGGAGCCGGCTGTACATCCCCTCGGGGGGGATCGGGGGGCTGGATGCGATCCAGGGCCACCTTCAGGCCGGCGTCGAGGAAATCACCATGACCACCCGCAAGCCCCCCCTTGCCTGGAAGGGGATTCCTTACGTGGAGCAGATGGGCCTGGACCTGGATCATCTGGCCCAGCCGACGGTCCTCTACGAAGGTCCCGCCCGGGACTGCGTGAAGAAATTCCCGCAGAGCATCAATATTGCGGCCGCCCTGAGCCTGGCCGGGATCGGGTTTGAGGCCACGAAGATCCGCATCCTCGCCGACCCGGGGGTCACCCACAACACCCACGAAATCCATTGCCGGAGTAGGGCCGGGCGAGCGCAGTTCGTATTTGAGAATGTCCCGGTTCCGGCCAATCCCAAGACGACCTACCTCGCCTGCCTCAGTGTATTGGCCGCTCTGAAGAATATCCGTTCCGCCTACCGGGTCGGGACTTGAACCCCGGGGGAAATCGATCGCGGACGTTTGGGGGATGGACCCCCCAAGAGCGGATCAAAGCATCTGGTTGAGGAGTTCCACTAGCTCCGGGTCCCCCCCGCTGACAGGCGCCCATTGGACATGGACGACCTCCGCGCCTTGCTTTTCCAGGCTAAGGGAAAAAGTGGCAGGGATGGAACGCTCGTGCAGAGGTTGCTTAACCAGATGAGTGGAGCGGAGGACGGAAGAGGCTATGCTAAGATCGCCTAGATTAGATTCGCTCGGGGCGTCGTTAGTATGAGGCTATAGAGACGAGACGGAAGTTTGCGAAAAGTGGCCAGTAGGTTGCGGGATATTCGAAAGTTGAGATGGGGTAGTATCCGGGAATGGCGCGTTATTGCCTGACCCGGGCAATAGGAGAAGAAGCAGGTCTTGAGGATTTGTAACCGCCCTAATCCGATCGGCTAGGCACACTCTGCATGAACCTCCCGTTCTACTTTTTGAAGAGGCCTATATCATAGAAGTGAGAAAAATCAACCGTTCTTCGGCTTTCGTTCAATTCGGAGGGAGAATCCCCGCCCCCATTACAGCCTGAGTAATTCATCAAATCGGCTAAGCACGCTCTGCACGACGAACGTCCCGTTATCCTAATCTGGGTAAACCTTCCGTTGTTCACACCCACGGATATACCTGCCACGCGGGAGGTCCAGAAGAATCGCTATGTTCTGCTGCCGTACCTTTCGTCGGAAACCACGGACGGTGGCATCGGTCCATCCCGGGTGGATGTAGTATGAGCCTGTTGGTTGGGGTCGTGGACCGAAACGGTAGTTGTCCTCTATTGCATCAAGTGGTCTATATCGGCAATCGATTATCCGCACACGCCAACGCCGGCAGGCATCTACCTTCTTCATCATCTCCACATATGACAAGGCGTGATTGTAAATCATGAACACGAATATGTCTTTCCTCCCATAACCGACGGCCTTCAGCATCTGTATTGCTTGTTTCACTCTGGACCAGTCGGAATACGGGCCATCCCAAGCGACTCTGGGATACTCCATTCTTGATCTCTTCAACAGAACCGCACGCTCGGCGGTCAGTAGACGCAAATCGAGACCACTCTGGCACTCCCAGGTAACGGATCTACCATTGCGCAGCCGAAAAGTGGCTATCTCGCCTAGGACCCTGTCGATGTGTGGGTTGGCCAGCAGGTTATTGTCATAGAACACCAACCGGGTCTCCTGGATTTCCGGAAGCACAGTTTCCTTGTAGGTAAACTTGGGTTCAATGCGCCATGTTCCGCAGAAAGAGCAATGTCGCTTACAGCCGCGCGATCCATGGATGATCTGATACTCAAGGTTTTCTGGAAGGATTGTATAGTCTAAAGGCACGGTTTCCGCGCAACCGCCGCGGTAAAGACCCACCTGAACACGGGCGAAAGGGCTACGCCGTTGACAGTCCTCCTGCATCAGAGAGGCGTAAATACCACCTATTTCAATCTCGGCCGAGGGGTACCACCCGTGGTAGAAAGCTGTAGCCTCATGAACCTGGCGTGACCAGTAGGTGAAGAGTGAGGTCACAAGAACGCGGTCCGGGGTGAAGGGGCATTCCTTCAAACCTCGAACGAGGTATACACCGTCACCAAGACGCCGGTGATATGAACCAATCTTGAGAAGACCGATCGGAAGAAAATGGGAGTGGTTCCGACTCTTGTCGGCAATCGGGAAGTCTGGCTCTACCAAAAGAATATTCTCGCTCACTTTGTGCTGGGCTCAATCTTGAAATTGGGGGGGCCACCGGTTAAGGACTCGCCGAAAGACTTGTACTTCCGCTCTTGGTCTTGAAGGGCTGCCTCGGTTTCCCACTCGACTAAGACTCGAGCACCCTTCGAGTTGACTTCATACTGCGCGATTGAGACGACTGGATCCCCAGGCTTCCGCTTGTAGTCATCCCATGTGTCAATATATATAAGGATCGCTGCAAGTGGATTTTGCCTGATGATCTTCTCGCGCACCGAACCGGGAAGTCTCCGTCGGCTCTCCGACGACCTAACTTGATTCCGTAACCCCGCCTCTCCCCGTTCCTGATACGCCCTCACCCAACGATAAACTACGTCTTTACTTACTCCC
>Ga0187854_10001621_pt1 | contig 21523 bp, 20 predicted proteins | sample June2016WEW_6_15_FD_132445 | JGI IMG/M metagenome (GOLD analysis project Ga0187854, IMG submission 132445) | Peatland microbial communities from SPRUCE experiment site at the Marcell Experimental Forest, Minnesota, USA - June2016WEW_6_150 | ecosystem: Environmental > Terrestrial > Soil >...
GTCATCCAGGAAGATAAGGTTGCCGGCTTCTGGTTTCAGTAAATGATAAAAGTGTAAAGGGCGACCTTTTTTTAGAAGGGGGAGGGGTTCCAAGCCCGAAATCCATTCAAGCCTCACGACTTTCTGGTCCGACCTAGACACCCAAAAGGTATGTTAAAGGAACTCTTCCTTCTGGATTCGGAAAACCACCCTCTGCCTTCCTTCAGGGCCTCAAAATCATCTGCCTGAATAGCGAAATCCTCCTCTTGCTAAATGCTTCTGGAATAATCCTCGATTTCCCTTCGGCCATAAAAAACGCCACCAGGAAAAGAAAATAGGTTCCGATGGCGTCTTTATATGTTGTTACCCAATACTTACATCCGGCTTATCCCGGGTCCTAAGGAGATTTCTTCTCCGAGCCACCTTCCTGGTCCTTACCAGAATCACCCTCTCCTAAGATTTTATTAAGCACACCTTTCGATTGACTTGGAGCATCCTCAGGCAGGTAAAGTGTAGCCCCTCCCGAGTTAAGACGTGGGTGGATCTCAGCTCTGGAAGGCATCGAGCCGTTCATCGCGAAAGTGGAAAAAATTTTGGGAAAAAGGGTAATTCTCTTCCATACGACCATGATTGTCATGATAAAGGCGCCTTGTAAAAGCTAACAAAATTCGAATCTTAGTAATCTTGACAGTTAAATTTCAATTGGCTCAATTTTTGCAAAAATAAAATCATATTCAGATAAAAATTTTAGTTGAAAAGAAAGTGAATAAATGGTTTTAATTATGTTCCAAAGGGATTGAATGAAATCCTTATAATCAAAAACACGATCAGCACAGGACCGGAGTCAGACCTTTGGAACGGGAGTTTGACTTTTCTACTACTCTGAAGAACCTCGACTTGAAATCATCTGGCGAAGATTAGTCGCGAGGGAAATGGAAATGACGACCCTTCGGCTTCGTTCTTTGGGGTGTAGATTGAACCATGGAATATTCCGCTTATATAACCCAGGGCATTTATGATATGGTCTTGAAGACTCGATTGGTGCAAATGCGTGATTCCTAAATCGAGTGAGGTAGAGGATTCCATCTGGTCGAATCTCCCAAGCCTGAATGCCAAAGAAGGAAGGCTGTTTTTTTTAAGTAGAAAGGATCTATTTTTTATTAGTTCTTAGGAGGCCGCAATGAAAAATCACGAGGAAGGCATGGAGAAGCTCTTAACCATAGAAAAAACGATAAATGGGATGATTGAACTGCACCGGTTGGTGGTCGAATTGAAAGATTTGGAGTCCCAGCACCAGAAGACCATTGAGGCCCTTCGGGCGAGCGAAAAAAAATACAGAACTTTTCTCGAGCATATCCCTTTGAAACTATTCATTAAGGACAGAAATTTTTCTTATGTTTATTGCAACGAATACTATGCCGAGGATCTCAAAATTAGGCCCGAAGAAATTGCCGGAAAGACGGATTACGATTTTTTTCCGAAGGATCTGGCCGACAAATATAGATCCGATGATAAACAAATTATAGAGGCGGGGAAGTTAGAAAATATTGAAGATCGGTACGTCCAAGAGGAGCAGACGTTTGTTGTTCATATGGTTAAGACTCCCATCAGAGATGAGAAAGGGAACATCATCGGTATCCTGGGCATGTTCTGGGACATTACCGAGCAGAAACGAAATGAGGAAGAATTAAGAAAATACCGCATTCACCTCGAAGAACTTTTGTCCGATCGCACGGCGGAATTGCAGAAGACCAATGAACGGCTCCAATGGGAAATCACCAAGGGCGCGCAGGTGGAGGCCCAACTTCGGCAGGCGAAGGAAACGTGCCAAACCATTTTTGAAAACACGGGGACGCCAATCGCAATTATTGCTGCAGAGGATCTGATGGTATCGGAGACGAACCAGGAATTTGAAAAAATTTTTGGATTTTCTAGAGGAGAAGTGGAAGATAAAAAAAAGTTGGCAGAATTCATCGCCGAAGACGATCGGGAAAGAATGAAAGAACACTACTTCGACTGGAGAGCGAGGGGCGGGGCCGCGCCCAAGAGCCAGGAATATCGATTCCTGGACAAGCAGGGGAATACCATAGACATTTCTATGACTATGGTTTTGATTCCGGGAACAGAAAAAATGGTGGCCTCTTTATTGGATATCACCGAGCGCAATCGGATAGAGAAAGCCCTGCAGAGATCGGAAGAAAGGCACCGCTCGCTGGTTGAAAGTGCCCATATCGCCATTACGGTGATTCAAGATGGGATGTTCAAATTTATGAATCCGAAAAGTATTGAGATATTCGGATATTCCCGGGAGGAATTAACTTCGCAGGCCGCCTTGGAATTTATCCATCCTGATGATCGCGAGGGGTTTGAACTCCACCTAAGAAGGGTAAAGGAGGGCGGACCTCTCCATGCTTATTCGTTCAAACTTGTCCGTAAAGATGGCAGCGTTAGATGGTTGGAAAACAAAATGACCTTGATTCATTGGGAAGGAAAACCGGCGACCTTAAATCTTATAAATGATATAACGGTTCGTCAGCAAGCCCTGGAAGAATTGGGCAATTCCATCGAGCCGTTTCGAGCGGTGGTGAATGCGATGGGGAAAATCCTTTCGATTTGAATAGGGGATGACCACCCGGGAAAAGAGCTAAGGCCGTCAGCATACCTAAAAAAGTTCAAGTCATTGATCATTGGAAAACATCACAGCGAATTCTCTAAAATAGGAGAGACCGGAGTCTGGAATCATCCCCTATTTTTTGTCCAGGATTTCTCTGATCTTTTGGGAGAGTTCTTTTATACCGAAGGGTTTTTGAATGAACCCGTTGCACCCCCGGGCCATGATCTTGGACGCCTCGCCCGCTATACTATATCCACTAGAAAGGATCACTTTTACTTCCGAATTGATTTCCCGCAGAAGGTCAAAAACCTTCCCTCCATTCATCCCCGGCATGATCATGTCTAGAAGGACCAGATCAATCTGCTCCTGGTTTTTCTTATAGACTTCAACTGCCTCTTCCCCTCCCTGGGCCGTTATGACTCTGTACCCTGTATAGGTTAAAGTCTTCTCCAAAACTTCTAAAATGATGTTTTCATCGTCGACCAGGAGAAGGGTTCCTTTACCCCGTAGGATCTCCCCGCTTAGCTTCTTTTCTTCCGGTATGGCCTTCTCCGAGGCGGGCAGATACACTTTGAAAGTGGTCCCATGCCCTGTTTCACTGTAGACATTTATGAATCCCCCGTGATTCTTCACGATGCCATATACTGAAGCCAGCCCCAATCCCGTTCCCCGTCCCATCTCCTTGGTGGTGAAAAACGGCTCAAAGATCCGCTTCTGAGTCTTCTTGTCCATCCCGGTTCCCGTGTCCGTGACCGAAATGCAGACATAATCCCCGAGTTGCAAAGCAAAGGGCTTTATATAGTCCGGGCCCAGAGTGACATTATTGGTTTCCAGATAAAGATTCCCTCCCTCGGGCATGGCTTGCCAGGCATTCACATAGAGGTTCAGGAGTACCTGTTCGATCTGAGCTCGGTCCCCTTCCACGGGCCAAAGGCCCTCCCCATATCTGCGGAAAATTTTTATCTCCTTTTTGGTGCGTTCGAACATGCTGGAGGTGTGCTGGATAATTTTGTTGAGGTCCATCAGTTTGACCTCATATTTTCCCTTCCGGGCAAAGGCCAAGAGCTGACCCGCCAGATGGGCGCCACTTTTGACCTGCTCTTCAACCTTTCTTAAATATTCATGATGAGGATGATCGGGGTCCAGGTCGAAGAGGATCAACGAGATATATCCTTGAATCCCCATGAGCAAATTGTTGAAGTCGTGGGCGATGCCTCCGGCCAGGGTCCCGATGGCCTCCATCTTCTGGGCGGTCTGAAATTGAGCTTCCAGCTTCTTTTCCCGGGTCACATCCCGGAGGAAATTTAAAGTGGCTGGCCTTCCTTCCCAGGAGATGGGAACCGAATTGATCTGCACCCAAACTTCCTCCCCTGCTTTGTTGAGGCACCGGTACGATTGGATGCCGGCCATTTCTTCGTCTTGAATCCTTCTTCTGTACCGCTCCATGATCGCTTCTTGGTCGTCGGGATGAATCAGGTGGGTAAAAGGAATCTGGGATAATTCTTCCGCGGAATATCCCGACAGAGATAGGGTCTTGCGGTTGGGGAACTTGATCTTTTCATCCTGGACAACAAAGATTGCCTCGGTGGCGTTTTCCACTAAAGTGCGATACTTTTCTTCAGAGGCCCGCAAGGCCTCCTCGGCCCGCTGGATTAACTTTCTCATCTCTTGGGCAAAGCGTTCATACACCTCTTCAATGTTCAGGGTAGAGCTGATGATCCGGCTGATTTCAGCAATGACGGCATTTTCGTTGGCCAGCCGCCGGATGGCTCCCTCCGCTCGCTTGAATAGGGTGATATCCAAAAAAGAACCCACGCTTTTCTTGGTTCCCGGAATCATCCCCACGGTAACCAGGACTTCTAAAACCTTTCCCGTTTTGGTTAGGAATCGACTTTCGAAGCTTCGAGGGGCCCAATCGGGGTTGATCGTGCGAAGGCGGTGGTACTCTTTCAACTTTTCCAGGTCGTCGGGTAAAAAGAATTCTATCCAGCGTTTCTTTGCCTCCACTTCCCCCCTCGTGTAACCAGAGAATCTCTCAAATTCAGTATTGACCAAGGATATGGTCAGGTCCTCTTCGATGATTACGGTACTAGCGCCCGTGGTCTCAAATATGGCCCGGTACTTTTCTTCCGATTTACGGACCGCCTCCTGGGCACGCTTTTGCTCGGTAATATCCCGGGCCACCACCAAGGCCACAGATTGGCCTTCGTAGAATATGGGTGCCGCCGCCACTTCCAGGTCAACCATCGTCCCATCAAGGCGTAGGTACTTTTCTTCGAGAAGGGGGACCGCCTTTCCTTCCTCTAATTGTTTGATTCGGTCCTTTGCGATTCCCCAATCGTCTGGGTGAATGATTTCTAAAACTGCCTTACCGATCAGGTCTTCAGGGCTCGATGCGCCGAAGATTTTTACAGCAGCAGGATTCACGTATATATACTTTCCCCGACTATGGAGAAGAACTATGTCCGGAGAAAGTTCTACGAGGCGGCGGTAACGCTCTTCACTATGGATCAGCTCTTCCTCCTGGGTCGCAGGAGGGGAACCAGAATTTTGCTCTTCAGCCTTCCACTGCCGCGGTTCCCCAAGCCCCTTCATGAGGTGATCTCCTATCGTTTTTTCATCTCTCATTTCTTACCTCCTGGAATCTATCCAGGAAAGCCGGTTGCATGGACTTTTAATTGGCGATTATAAACGATTTAGTACTAATGTCAAGTACAGGGGGATACCCAATCTCAAATCCCTTGCCCATCCCCAGCGTTGATCATCCTTTTTCTTGGCCCGGGCTGAAAGGGTGGAACATCGGCGGCATATGCTTCGGGCGAAGGGGGGTGCCTTCTTTCCTTCCTGGCCTCGCTTGCCATCTTCCCTGGCAAGATGGAAAAAATTCGGGGAAAAACTGAAATTGTTTTCCATTTTTTGGGTGTGCAAGGAGGTCAAATATAAAAAGATTAATAAAATTAAACTATTATACCGGAAGGCAATTTGGATCAATTATTGCATATTTGCATAACTGAATAGGTAAACGGAGGAAAGAAAGGTTCCGGACAGGGGAGGGGTAATGCTCCGCTTCTGCGAAATATTCACTTGGTTTTCTCCCTTGCCAAGTTCGGTCATTGAAATCAACAGAAAGGAACTGCCAGACAAATTGGGTCTTCAGAGCCTGGTCATCGACAAGAAACGGGAGCTTGAGGCTGATTAAATGGATGCCCCTCAAATTAAGCATCGGAAAAGGAAGGTTTTGGTAGTTGATCCCTCTTCCAGCGAACGCACTTCCCTCTGGATGATCCTCAAGGAAGATTATATCGTGCTGACTTCAAGGGATTTGGAGGAGGCCGTGAGGATAGCGGAGCGGGAAGGGATGGAGATCGTCCTCGTTGGTGCGGTCCTGCCATTATTCTCTTATCGTTCATTTTTTCAAGCCTTGCGCAAAGCTCGGCCGTGGTTACCCTCCCTTGTGCTTTTGGGGGAGAAAGCCTGGGGGGAGGTGGTTGATCTACCTTTCACGGATTGGCTAAACAGGCCCTTTACTGGGCAGTCGCTGCTAAGAAAAGTGCAGGCTCTGCTTTTGCAGAGCGATTGGGTTGAACAGAGGGCGAATTCATTTCCCCTTCCCATCCCCCTGGTCCGAACCGGAGAAAAAGAAAACTTTTTTGAAGCGACAATCTCGGCTCTGGCCCATGAGATCAAGAACCCTCTTGTGGCGGTCAATACCTTTGCCGATCTTCTCCCGGAGAAATTCGAGGACCCGGAATTCCGAGACCAGTTCTCCCGATTGGTGGGCCTGGAGGTCAAACGCATCAATGAGCTTTTGGAAAATCTTTTAGAGTATGCCGACCTATCCGTCCCGTATTTGAACCCTACCTACCTGGACTCGGTTTTGCTGGACGTTCTCAGACGGGATGAAAAGGATCTGGCCCAGCGGGGGGTTCACTTAGTCACCGAGTTGAGAGAAGGTTTGCCGGCTATTCCCTTTGATGAAAAGCAGCTGAAATTTGTTATACGCAAGATCCTGGAGCATTCATCCTCGAAAGTTGGGGAGAACAACTCGATTCGCTTCTCCACAGAATCTATCGATGAAGGAATCGGAAGAGACCGGAAGCAATTTGCCGAGTTAATGATTCGGTACGAAGGGTACCCGGAAATCATGGGGGGTAGTAGAAACCCCATCGGCGCAGAACAGGGGCCAGACTTTGAAAACTGGAGTTTGGCTTTACTTCTCGCCTGGAAGGTGATGGCCCGAAATCAGGCAATGATGCAGATTAGCCTTGCGGAAGGTGGAGGGATGACCATCCGGCTTCGTTTTCCGGTTGCGGAATGAATAATTGTACAGGGCAATTCCCCTGATCTTTAATCAGGGAGCGAAAGAAGATGGAAATTCGATACCGGCAAAACAGAAAGGAAGATTGTAACTGGGTAGCCGGGTTGATTCATATCGCGTTCGGCGGAGTGGCGGGCTTTTCTTGTGATTTAATTCCGGAGATGACGTTCCTGCAGAGCGTAGCCTCTAATTTGGAGCGACATCATTCCCCCATACCCATAGAAATGCTTTTTCAGGAAATCCTAAATGGCTTTGTTCAAATCCACGTCCACGCTGGCCATCTTCATGGTTCGGGCAACTAACAGCTTCCACAATCCATTCGGATCGAAGGGGATAAAAACTCCCCCTTGATATTCGGAAGGAAAATCCAATCCCTCTTCATACAGGGCGCAAACAAGATTTTGTTTCAGCCGGCCGATTAAAAACCCCAGCTCAAAAATAACATTTTGTTTAGACCGGAGTTTGGCCTCCTCGGGTTTCCCTTTGGGATATCCACAATCATCGGCAGTAAGAAGAGTAATGGCAAAAACAACACCTGGGTCCTCTTCAAATTTTTCAATTAAATTTATCCCCTGACCGGGTTGTCCATTGGGAATGACCGGCTCTAAGTCCAAATTTTTCAGGAAGGTTGCAACCGCCGTCTTTTTTTCCTCATCCCGGCCATGGATAATAAAAACTTTTCGGCTACCTGATTTTTCCATACTCTCCACCCTTGGGGTTGTCTCTATTTTGGTTATTTCTTTTTCTATAGAAGATGCCAGATCTTCTTTCCCATCGTCAACCGCCGGCTCCACAACACGATTTTGTCCTTGCTGTGGCTCCTCGCTCTTATCTTTTGGGGTGGCTTCAGATTTCGGTGATTCTGAATTCAGTTGCCCTATGCAGCTTTCAAGCATCGTTAAGGTTATCTCGAAATTCCTGCGCCGCTCTTTTTCCAGGATATATTCCGGTTCATAGGCTGAATGCGGTCTTTGTTCCCCGGCATAGATAATTGAATCAATATATTCAGCGTTGGAGCCAAAGGCTTTGGTTAGAATTTCTTTGGTGAAGACATTCCAGCCCTGGACGTCCGCAAGGGGTAGCCGCTTATTTTTTAGCAACTCTTCCCCCTTGTCCTTTTGAAGCATTAAGGAATCGATGATCTCCTTTGAAGATACCGTTGGCAAAAGAGGAGGCTGAGTCGGTACTTTAGGTCGCTCTTTAGGCATGACTTTACCTACCCGAATTTTAAATCCATTAGTAGCCAAGATTTCCTCTCCGAGGGGACGAATATTGCAGGTCCCTTCAATCAATCCTCTTCTGGGCCGTGCCGATTAGCCGAGCCCCCCTGGTGAAAGGTTTCATGATTTTTAATAGGTTATCGTCAATTAGGGGAAAAACTTTAACGAAATGGGAAAAAAGGAATATCCTGTATGGCTCGTGTCAAAAGGGAAAATTCTGGAAAATGTGAAAGGGGCGGTGAAGTGAGTCTTAGGGCACCCTGTTAAAGAGGTTTGGGGTTTGGCGGGAGCTCTATGGTCGGCCAATGAAAATTGACCAGCCTGATATTGGGGTAGAGGGTGGGCCGGGGGTAATTAACTGTCTCACTCTTCGGCGCCCAACACCTCTTTTATGTTGACAACTCTAAAGGATTGTACTAATTCAGTCTTAATTAAAGGGTTAGTCAGCCCCCAAAACCTGAAATATTTAGATAAGGAAGGGGGCAAGCCCGAAATCTTGGGATTTAATGAACACGGGAAAGGCTATCAGTTTTCTCGGATTGAACTCGGAGCAGGACGGAAGGGGGGAAGGATTTGCCGGCAACCGTGATCGCTTTTGTTAATTTTAAAGGTGGTGTGGGCAAAACGGCTAATGTGGTCAATATCGGGGCCTGCCTGGCAAAGTATCATGCTAAGAAGGTTTTGATTGTAGATCTGGACGCCCAGTCCAACTCCAGCTTATGGCTGATGCAACCCGAGGATTGGAGGAAACACACCAGAGATTTAAAGCGAAGCGTTTACCAGGTCTTTCATGATAGAATCTTTGGTACCCATCTTTTTGACTTCGAGAAAGCCCTTGTGCGAGGCATCCCCCGGCGTGATTTTCCTTTAATTGCCAACCTGGACCTCCTTCCTTCAGCGGTTGACATGGTGAAAATCGAGGATCAAATTCATCAGATTAAATCTCTTTCCGTCTTTACGATTTTATACCAGGCATTAAAACCCCACCTTGGCCCCTATCAATACGTTTTCCTGGATTGCCCACCTAATTTATACGCCGTATCCAAAAATGCCCTGTTTGCTGCTGATTATTGCGTCGTCCCCTATATTCCGGATTTCCTTTCCCTTTCCGGATTTGAAATCCTAGTCGATATGGTCAGTGAGTTCTACCGGCGGATGAGCGGGTGGATGACTACCCGCCCTCGGTCCCAGATTGCGGCTTTTATCATTAACCATTTCGCCCGACAGCGGAATGTTTTCGAAACCGGGGTAAACGAATTTGAAATGGCCATCAACCAGATAAAACCGAGTGGGAAAATCCATCCCAAGGCTGCCTGCCTTCAGCCCTACATTCGTTTTAACGTCCATGTTGCTGAAGCCACGAATGAACATCTCCCAGTCTTCTTACATAACCCGGAGAGTAATGGAGCAATGGATTACGCCGATTTGACTCAAAACTTTATTCACCATTTTGAGGTTGTGCTATGAGTTATCGAGAACTTGCAGAGCATCTTCGTTCTGTTGGGAGCAAAGTTGCGAACCACCATGAAAAAATGGAAGGCATCCCGTTGGCCAAGGCGGCTCAAAGTCTGCAAAATGCCGTAATACGGTTTGAAAAGAAATTGGATGATTTTTTGGAAGGACGGGGGCCAGGAATCCGAGAGCTGGAAGAACTGCTGAGGTCCCCCCAGGCCAAAGCCCATCTTCCATTGCCCGGGCTGAGTATCATAAGTCAAAGTCTATTTGGCGAGAAATTAAAAGCAGATAAGCTTACGGGGGCCAAAAAGGAGTTTTTTGAGCGAGTGAAAAAAGAACAGGTAGGGGAAAAGGCGGTGACAGTCCTGAAGGATTTCTTTTTCCAGGCTGCCCAGATGCCTCCTCCCGGTGAAGATAAGGTCTCCTTACAGAATGAGCTTTTGCGGCTGGGGTCTCTTTCAGAAGAAGAATTAGCTTTTGAATTCAGCCATCGTCTGAAATCGCCCTCCGTCTTAAAAAACCTTGCCAGGGCCAACTCGCTTCCGATTCCCCGCAACTCCAGAAAGGCTGAGTTGATAGAGACAATAACCCACTATGCCAGACGCGCCCACTCTAATATAGCCCATCGGAAAACTGAAAGAACGTAAGCGTAGCGGGGGCGCCCATGGACAATGAAGATGTCCGCCTGGCCTGCTGGAGGCTGCGGAACCGGGGATTATCTTAATTTTTACCGGATCGCGGGTTCCGGGGTGATTCTCAATTTTAATCCGCGGCGTTAAAATATCCTGTTTTCTTTCCGCTGGGAGATATTTTTAATTTCTTTAATGCCGTCATGATCTATCTCCCTCCGATCCGGCGTGGGGCGAGCTTACGAAATGGACGACGGGTCGTCCCAAAATGAAGGGAGTTATCCGGGAATTTATGAAAGCAACATTACCGGAAGACTTGAGTCCGGACGCTGATTTTTATTACAATACACAGTTCAAGATTTATCATCAGCCCTATTTAATCTGGGACAAAGAAACCTGGGAGATTGTCCTGGCCACGTGTACCGTTTACCGCGTGGGAGTAGATGGAAAATATGCTGGAGATATCATCCTGGAAAATAGGGGGAAGGGCACAGAGTATATCGTTGACTTCAGCATCTTACCCCAGTACCAGGGAAAAGGAATCGGGAAAGCGGTTCTGGAAGCGATCAAGAAAATGGGCAAGAGACTTAGAGCCGTCACCCGTAAAGAGACGCTTAATTTTTTCTTGAAATCTGGCTTCGTCTTGAGGAGAACGATAAAAGATTATTATCACGCCGGCGTGGACGGGTATGAAATAAGTTATTCCGACTCATTTCTTGCACGGGGAAAGACCCCCTCGAGGGCCATTCAGAAGGATAATTGAAGAACTTGTGAAAATAAGAACCTCTTAACGCCCTTTTGGTCCTAAATTGGATATCAAGGTTGCTTACCCTGAGACATCTCTGATGAGAGACCTTATCATCCTCTCAGTATCAGCTGAAATTTTTCATTTCCCGTGGCCGCGGCAACCATGGCCAGAGGCAACAACCATGACCTCGTCTTCGGTCTCAGCCCGGACCAGAAAACCACAACCTCCCATAACATCCTTACAACTTAATTCCTTGTAAAATCTGCCGGCCATACGATTTTCCTCCTCTCTAGGTTAAAAATGCGATCCCTTCCCTTCGTAACCCAACCTTTTAGATAACAGGATTCTCAAAAAAATACGGAGATCCAGAAGCAACTGGTTTCAAAAGTAAAAAAGATGGACAGAATTTCAAAAATTGAGTTACATTAAGAACATAGCCTTTTCGGTTATCTCTTCAAGGGAGTCTGAAATCGAAAAGGCTTTGTGCCGGACAAGTTGCCCCCTTTTATAGTCCATGGAACTCTGGCGAAGAAATCTTTACAGCCTCTGGTTTGCCCAGTTCATTGCCGCCGTCGGCCTGAGTATGGTTATCCCTTTTCTTCCTTTTTACCTGCGGGAACTCGGGGTTGTTGGAAAAGAGTCCGTCAAAATCTGGAGCGGTTTGATCTTTTCCGCCCCCTTCATGGTCTCCGCATTCCTGCAGCCGATTTGGGGTATCCTGGGAGACCGTCGCGGCCGAAAGCCCATGGTGGTAAGGGCTATGCTGGGCCTGGCCCTCACCAACTTCCTGATGGGGTTTGCCCAGAGCGCTCCACAGCTTTTGATTCTCCGGTTCTTCCAGGGAAGCCTGTCGGGGTTCGTGGCTCCCTCTTTAGCCCTCATGGCTTCCTGCACACCAAGGGAAAAGACAGCGCAAGCTTTGGGAACCCTGCAATCCGCCCTCGTCAGCGGGATGATTGTGGGACCTCTCCTGGGCGGACTGCTGGCCCATTTCATGGGTTACCGGCCGATATTTTTCTGGACGGGCTTTTTTTGCCTCACCGCGGCGATCATCGTGATCCGCTTTGTGAAGGAGGATTTTGTCCGGCAGGAAAAAGAGAAAAGATCCAGTTTGCGCGAGCAATTCGGCTATGTCTTCCGCTCTCCGGAGCTCCGAATTATGCTTTTTCTGCTGACTCTGGTTCAGTTCTCCATCATGATCGTTGCCCCTTTCCTCAGCCTCTATGTGGAATATTTAAAAGTTTCGCCGGAATATATCGGCCTGATGACGGGAATAGTGTTCGGGATTACAGGGGTGGCCAATGCCTCCACTGCCCCACTCTGGGGGAAAAGGGCGGACCGGGTCGGTTATCGGAAAATCCTGCGGATTTCCCTTACGGGTATCACCTTGTTTATCTTTCCGCAGGCCCTGGTTACGAATGTTTACCAGCTGTTAATTCTTCGCGCCGGGCTGGGTGTCTTTGCTTCCGGGGTCATCCCCACCATCAATACGATCGTGCAGCGTTCAACGGCGGAAAAGGACCGGGGTGGAATTTACGGAATTTTTCAAAGCGGCCTTCTAGTGGGAAATATGCTGGGCCCCTTAATCGGAGGTTTTTTGGCGGCCTCACTCGGGTTGAGGCAGATTTTTCTGATCACCGCGGGAATTTTCTGCTTGGCTTTATTATGGGAGAGGAAGGCAACGACGGGGAGCCGACCGGAAAGATGATTTATTTTTTGGGGGATCATCTCCAGATTAGTTAAGGGCTAAAGAGCTGGTATGTGTGAAATGTGCAGTTATTTCAGGGTCTCGGAACGAAAGCCATCTTGCTTGCAACCCTAAGGCACGGATTTCCTCTTAGCTGGGACGCGGGTGTTCTCTTATCCTCCGGATCTTTCTTTTCCCGCCCCCGCTGTGCTTTGTGGAAGGCAAGAAGGTAGAGATGGAAAGCAATATCCCGCCGATGCTTGCGGCGCAATCTGTCTTTCGTTCCGAGCCCTTGCCAGGCTTTCATGAAATATTCGATCACCTACTTTGGAGCTGATCTATTTTTTTTGGCCTGGAGAAGAGGCAGATTAATATTTTAAGTCACTCAATAAACGCTGGAACTCCGGAGACTGAGTCAAGATTCTCCGCGCGGCGGCGCGCAGTCGATCTACCGCCTCGGGGGGTAAATGAAAAGAGGTAGGTAATCCCCTGAAGTAGGCGCGTTCGGACGGATCCGACAGGGCATTGAAATCGACTTCGACGAGATAAAACTGGATATCCGAGCAGGATTCCCGCTCTGCACCGGGCGGATTTTCGCTCTCCAATTTTTGGGCAGCCTGGCACCTCTGGGCACGGATTTCTTCAGACCATTTCTTAAAATTCTCTTTCAACAGTTCGACAGTCTCAAAGTTATACCGGGTCATTTGAATGCGAGTCACGGACTGCATCACCTGCGTGGTGGAGAGAATTTTTTCAAAGTGATCCGGATTGGAATCGGGTTCTTTCTCGGCATTGACCAGAATAAAGATCACCTTCCGGGTTTTCTCCCATCCCAGATACTGGAAGGATGGCCAGATGTCGCCCTGCAGGGCGATCCGGTCGATGGCAGCTCGCAAGCCGAGATTATCGGAAATCCCCCCGTCTACGAGATGGATATAGGGCCTCTTTTCTGCATCTAAATAGGATTTAAGATGAAGGGCCTGCTGATGTCGTCGGCGGGAAGAAGAGGGTTCTTCCAGAGCTTTTTTTATCCACCCCGGGAGTTCATAATTACAGCTCCCGGCATAATTGTAAAGAGTGATGGGACTTAAGATGAGGGGGACCGCCGATGAGGCTGCTACTGCTCTGGATACAGGAGTACGCGATAGATCCGAGCAGATTAAATCGAATATCTCCTGGGTAAACGTGAAGTAATCACCCAGGGCCAGGTCGGTGGCATTCACCAGAATTAAAGGTCCTCCCCGGGCAACCATATCGCCGAAGGTACCCCCCTCGAAAATGTGTTGGTCATAGTACTCCGCGGCCAGGTCACTGCGGCCGTATTGGGGCGAGGGAAGTTGAAACCAGTGGTCAAGGTCGAGGGTTTCCAGGAAAAGTTCTTTTTGTATATTTTTCTTCAAAAAACGACTTTCAAAGTCTTCAAAGATACGGCGCCCGAAAAGACCGTAGTAAGCAGCAGTAAAGCTGCCGCCAGACACGCTGGAGATCACATCCACCTCATCCAGTAAGAATCGTTCTCGACCCTCCAGCAAAATTTTCGTTTGGGCCAGTTCTTCCAGCACCCCGTAGGCTAGCGAGGCGGCTCGCGTGCCTCCGCCAGAAAAGGAGAGAAATAAGAGCATCTGGTCCGATCCTTCAGCTCGGGCCAGGTTCTTCAGCCTGTATCCTCCTTCCGGAGTAACCTCTTTTAGAAAAGGATTGGCCTTGTAGTGGGCGCAGCCATCGGCAATTAAGGAGGTCAGAAATAAGATGAAAACCAGGATCAAGGCTTTACGATGGCTCATATTTGTTCCTGTTGAATGATATTGGGATGGGTTTTCAATTGCAAGGGAAATTTTCCTGGAGCCTTCCTTTTGATGGATATTTGCTTCCCTTGGGGTCACAAAATAGATGCCACGAAGGGGCAGAGGATCTGTAAAGCCCTCATGCGGTGCCCCCGGTTTCAGACTGGAAGATGGACATGGCCAAGTCTTGAATTGTCGCCTCCTTTGAGGTAAGGATAAAAAGAAAAGGGTATGACGTAAAGAGCAAAACGCAAATGAAAGAATCCGTTTATCGAGCAAACAGCGGAATGAAAGAGGAGGACGATGAAAACGAAGGTTGATGCCGGTAGACTGCGCGCCTTCACCGAACAGGCCTTCCAGACTATGGGTGTCCCGGGGGAAAATGCCCGAACGGCGGCTGCGGCCCTGGTCGAGGCCAACCTGTGCGGGGTTGACTCCCACGGGGTAAGGATGATCCCCGGTTTTATCACCCTGATCCGGAACGGAAAGATTAACCCCGGGGGGCGGATCCGGGTGATCAAAGAAACCCCGGTGATCGCCCATCTGGATGCGGACCTTGCCCTTGGAAGTGTGGTGGGGGTTTACGCTATGAAAATGGCCGTGGAGAAGGCGAAGAGTTCGGGAGTGGGATTCGTCCTTGTCCGAAACTCCACCCACTGGGGCCGGCCTGCCTACTACCCTACTCTGGCAGCACAGCAGGGGTGCATCGGGATTTGTTTTGTGAACACAGAGTCCAACATGCCGCCCTGGGGAGCAAAGGAACCCAGGATTGGGAATAATCCGATCTCCATCGGCGCACCGAGAGCATCCGGCAAGCCCGTGGTGCTGGACATGGCGATGTCTCAGGCCGCGCTTCTCAAGATCGTCGTGTACAACCGGGAAGGAAGAAAAGTACCTTTCGGCTGGGGGGTGGATGACCAGGGCAAACCGACCGATGATCCTGCGGCTATTTTGAAGAGTAAACGTCTTGTCCCCATGGGTCAACATAAGGGCTCAGGGCTTGCCCTGATGATCGATATCATGACTGGAATCCTCTCCGGGGGGAAGTTCTGCGGGGAACTCCTGGAAGAGGGCAGGGGATTACCCCATGCAACGGGGTACTCTCAGGCCTTCATAGCCATAGACGTTGCCAGCTTCATTCCTCTGGAGGTTTTTAAAAGACGGGTAGACGAGCTTGTGACCTATGTAAAAGGGGCGCAGCGGGCTGAGGGATTCAGCGAGATTAACGTCCCCGGGGAGAGGTCGTGGAAAGAGAGGGTTTCCCGGGAGAAGAAGGGGATTCCCTTAGATGAAGTTACTTTCCGGGAACTTCAAACCCTGGCCGGTCAGCTAGGAATTCCTTTTCCCTCGTGACTGACGAGCAAGCAGCAACTCCCGGGATTATTCCAAGACCTTTTCTTAGGGGAAGAGGGAGATGTTGTGGTAATTTCAATTGCTTCGCCAGGATTATTTGTTTTAAATTGGAGAAAAAAACCTTTCGGGGAGGGGCAAATGGAAGATAAAAAGAAGCTGGCGGCTCCGTGCGGTTTATACTGCGGCGTTTGCGCCATTTATATTGCCCACAAAGAGAATAGCCTCAAATTTAAAGAGCGGCTGCCGAAGGTATATGGGGTCGGTCTGGAGGATATTCGCTGCGAGGGGTGCCTCTCCGGTGACTTATTCAAATACTGCCAGGTCTGTCCGATCCGGTCCTGTGTGCAGGAGAAAGGTTTCGAGGGATGTCATCATGTAATGATTTCCCCTGCAAGTTCATAGAAAATTTCCCCATTCCTGTTGGTAAGAAAGTTATCTCCCGTTCCATTCCTGCCTGGAGAGAACTGGGAACCGAGAGGTGGATGGAAGAGGAGGAAAAGCGCTACCACTGTCCGCATTGTGATTACAAGCTATTCCGGGGAGTAAAGAAGTGCCGCAACTGCCAACAACCAGTCGATGTTGATTAGACATCAAACCTGTCAGGGGCATTATGGCCAAAAAGAGTGCCGGGTTATTGATGTATCGATGGCGCCGCGGGGTTCCCGAGGTTTTGCTCGTTCATCCGGGTGGACCGTTCTGGGCAAAGAAAGATGAGGGGTCCTGGTCTATTCCCAAAGGAGAATATGAACCCGGAGAAGACCCGCTTGAAGTGGCGAAGCGGGAATTCCAGGAGGAAACAGGTTATCAGGCCACGGGGGAATTTATCCCCCTGACTCCGCGGAAGCAGCCGAGCGGAAAAGGCATAACCGCCTGGGCTTTTGAGGGTGACTGCGACGCTTCAGCCGTTAAAAGCAATACTTTCTCCATGGAATGGCCTCCACGTTCCGGGAAGCAGAAGGAATTTCCAGAGATTGACCGGGCAGGCTGGTTCACAATCCAGATGGGGAAGGAGAAAATCCTCAAAGGGCAGGTGGGTTTCCTTGAGGAACTTGAACAAATTCTGGCGGGTGAGCCGTCAGCAAAGAAGTAGTACGATTATGCCCTTCAGCGGAGATGAACCTTAAAATCTTCACGTTCTTTTTCCACCTCCCTGAGCAGGGCCGAGATTTTGTCAAAAGCCTTTCCCATGGACTTTTGGGAAGCAGCCGAGTCTTCCCAGATAAGTTCCACCGGCCCCTTGACATCTGTCGTGAGGACATCCCAAAGAGCATCCAGGTTCCGGCCAAAATACTCCGGAAAAGGGAGTTTACGGGCAATCTCATCGTAGAATTCTTGCAGATTGCGTATTGCTTTCCCGGAAAGTCTGAACTCCCGGACGGATCGTTTTACTGGCATGGCGGCACCTCTTTGAAGGTTTTATAGTGATCAACGGTTATCATCCTCAGACCATCGCTGGGATAGATGATTCGCTTGGAGCCCCGGTGTCCCCCCTGATAATCCAGATCGGCCTCGTGCCAGGTCCTTTTCCCATCCGGAAGATTTCCTTCCCGGTTAGAAAAGATATCGCCGCCGAGGCTCTTTCCTTCGAGCTTCCTGTATTCCCAAAGGTTCCGGTCCGGCTTCCAGCCGAGTTTCTTAGCCCGGTTCTTGGTAACAAACTTTGGAGGAAGTTTTTGGTTACCCGTCTCATTCAGAGTTTTGAGAATAGAGACCAGTTCCTGTTCATCGACCCGGGGCTTCAGGGTGGCGTTCAACTCCTTCACGACAGACTCGCAGGTTTCGGCAGGAAGTTGCGACGGAGCCAGCCAGATCGCCAGAAAAGAAAGGACCATTGAGTAATGGATCAAGCGGGACCTCATCAGGCCTCCTTCCGGCAGTCCTGCCGGCCGTGGGGATCGGAAAAGATTTTCCCCCATCCAATGATGTGGTAATATACCCATCATAATCCAAAGGGGGAAAAAATCCAGCGCCCATTCCGTTCGTGAATGGTTTCGAAACCGCACTCATGACCTTGAGAGACTTCATCCGATACCGGCCCGTCCTGAAGAAGCAGGTGACCTCTCTCCGGCTCCCGTGGCTCGATGAGATGACCTCTACGGAAAGGGACCCGTTCCAGGTTCTGATCTCCTGCCTTCTCAGTTTGAGAACGCAGGACAAAGTGACCGGAGAGGCCTCTAAACGTCTCTTTCGAATCGCGAAGACATCGGAAAAGATGTCCCGGCTGTCCGCGGAAAGGATTGAAAAAGTCATTTATCCGGTTGGCTTTTATAGGGTCAAAGCCCGAACGATCAGGGATCTCAGCAGGGAGATTGTCCAGAGATACGGCGGAAGGGTGCCCGATACCATAGAGGAGCTGGTGAAGCTGAAGGGAGTCGGAAGGAAAACCGCTAACCTCGTGGTCACCCTCGGTTATAATAAAGAAGGGATTTGTGTGGATACCCATGTCCACCGGATCACCAACCGGTGGGGGCTGGTGAGGACGAAGAACCCTCATCAGACTGAATTTGCCCTGCGAGAGGTACTGCCGGTCAGGTACTGGAAACGGCTGAACGGCCAGCTCGTTGCCTTCGGCCAGGGGATCTGCAAGCCGATCTCTCCCCTCTGCTCACAATGCCGGATCCGTCCTGTTTGCGAACGGGTGGGCGTGGTTCACAGCAGGTGATCCTCATCGCTCATCATGCCGGTTCGGTAAGGAGAAAAGAAATGGCGAGTTTGGATACCATTCAAAAGATCTGGGCCCGGGAAGTGCTGAATTTTCGGGGCAACCCAACGGTTGAGGCGGAGGTGAATCTGTCCGATGGCAGCTATGGGAGAGCTGCCGTTCCTGCTGGAATCAGTACCGGAAGCACTGAAGCAATCCAGGTACTGGACGGGGATCCCCGACGATTCGGGGGCAAGGGCGTTCTCAAAGCGGTAGAAAACGTGCGCCGGGTGATCGCCCCGGCGTTGAAGGGTACTAAGTCGACCCGACAGAAGGAAGTCGATGAGAAGCTTCTGAATTTGGATGGCACCCCCAATAAGAGCAACCTGGGGGCTAATGCCATCCTGGCCGTTTCCCTGGCCACAGCATATGCCGCTGCCGCCAGCCTGAAAGTACCCTTATACCGCTACTTAGGAGGAGAAGGACCCTTCCGATTGCCGGTGCCGGTCATTGATATGCTCGCCGGAGGCTCTCATGCTGAGAGCTCGGTCGATTTTCAAGAATATCTGGTAATCCCGGCAGGGCTCTCGAGCTTCCAGGAAGCACTCGAAGCGGGGGCCAAGGTGTACCAGGCACTGAGGGAGGTCCTTCAGAAGAAGGGTTATAGCGTCCTCGAAGCGGGCGGCCCCTACACCCCGTCTCTGCGCTCCAACCGGGAGGGAGTCGAAGTCATAGCCACGGCCATCGAGAATGCGGGCTACAACCTCGGGAAGGAGTGCTTTATCGGAATCGACGCTGCCACCTCCGAGCTTTATGAAAATGGGGAATATGCCCTGACCGGCGAGGGGCGCAAACTCGCTTCGAAGGAGATGGCGGACCTGTGGGCGGAGTGGGTGGCGGCCTACCCGATTGTTAGTATCGAAGACGGGCAGGCGGAGGAAGATTGGGAAGGCTGGCAGGCTTTGACGAAAAGGATCGGAGACCGGGTGCAACTGGTGGGGGATGACTTCTTCACTACCAATCCTGCCCGTATCCGGAAGGGAATTTCCCAGAAGGCGGCCAACGCCGTACTCATCAAGCCCAACCAGATCGGCACTCTGACCGAAACGCTGGAAGCCATACGGATTTCCCGGGAAGCAGGATGGGGCGCCATGTTGAGCTCTCGTTCGGGAGAGACGGAAGACACCACCATCGCAGATTTGGCGGTCCTGGAGGGCGTCGGGCAGATCAAACTGGGACCTCCTTGCCGGCAAAGCATTGTGAAATACAACCGGCTTCTCCGTATAGCGGATGAGCTGGGGAAAAAAGGGGAGTATGCGGGCCTCCGGGTATTCAAGCCTTACGGAAGGTAGGGGGGACCCGCAATGGCAAAGAGGAGTTCAGAGCATCCATGAGGTCCCGGATTCAAAATATGGAAATGCTTCTCTCGGCCGGTAATTTGCCCGGCCGAAAAACCATGCTGCAGATCCTGGAAGCAGGCTTGCGAGCTTCGGACCCCTACCCCAACGCTCGCAAACTCATCCGGCTGGAGAAGGGGAAGCTGATCGTCGGGCATAGAAGATTTGAGCCCATGGGAAGCCCCAGGTCCGGGGATGAAATCTTCGATCTTTCCCGGGTTGGCCGAATCTATGTATTCGGGGCAGGCAAGGGCATCCAGAATGTGGCCAAGGCCATCGAAGACGTGCTGGGGGACCGGCTTTCTGGCGGTCACGTGATTGACAAGAAAGGCCATCCTTTAATCCTGAAGAGGATCGGCGTAACGCTGGGAGGGCACCCGACGCCCGATGAGGACTGTGTGAAAGGGTGCGAGCGAATCCTGGAAATGACCAAAGACCTGACGGAGAAGGACCTGGTCTTCACCTGTGTGGGAAACGGCGTATCTTCGCTCCTGACCCTGCCTGCAGCCGGGTTAACCGTAGAGGACCTGCACAGGACTACGCTCGTTACCCAGATAGAGCGCGGGATGCCGACCCGGGAACTGAGCCCGATCCGGAACCACCTGGACCGTATGAAAGGGGGAAGGATTTCCAGGTACATCCATCCGGCGAAGATGATTCATATCCTGTCGATCGATCCGGGAGAATATGATCAGCTGATGTACCGCAATTTCTGGCTCCATACCCTTCCGGACTGTTCTACCTTTCAGGATGCCGTGGATAACCTCAAACACTATGACGCCCTAGAGGCCGTCCCTCCCGCAGTCCGAAAACAACTGGAAGAAGCCTGCCCCGGGGAAGAAACGCTCAAGGCCAAGGATTTCGAAAAGATGGAATTCCGTATCTTCGGGTTGATGCCTGGATTCAGGCAGAGCGGGAAATTGCCGCCGGCCATGCGCAAAGCAGAGGGTCTGGGGTTCAAGGCGGTGATGATAGCGGATGAATTGATGGAAATTGAAGCCAGCCAGGCGGGAATCTACCTGTCTTCGATGGCCAACACCATCGAACGGAAAGGCCAACCCTTCGAACCACCCTGTGCCCTCTTCTCCAGCGGCGAGATGGTTGTGACCGTGGGGCAGGAGAAAGGGATGGGGGGAAGGAATCAGGAATTCGCTCTCTCGGCGGCCTTAAAGATTGCCGGGAGTGGGAATATTATCATCTCGTCGGTGGACACCGACGGAACCGACGGTCCCGGGTCCCAGTTCTCTAACGGCTCGACCGATATTCCCTGCCTCGCCGGAGGCATCGTGGATGGACAGACCGTTGAGGCAGCGAAAAAATTGGGGGTGGATATCGTTGAAGCATTGAAGCGGCATAACACTTCCCCGGCCTTGTGGAAACTCAACAGCGGTGTCGTGGCAACTCCCAACATAAGTCTGATCGACCTGACAGTAGCCTTAATCATGGGGCGGAGCGGACAGGGGAAGAAGTAACCGAAGAGGCTCTTGCCAAATCTCGGCCTAAAGTGAAATCGTCGTTCCGGGTAAGCGAAGCGCGACCCGGAATCCAGTCCCGCCATCGGCGGGATTCAAGCCTTTCTAGACATAATAGTTGACAGTTGAACGAAAATGAAAAGGACCTGCCCCTTATGAACCTGGGTTATACTTTGGTGAATTAGCAACCAAGTACAGAGCCAAAAATAAGGAGGCAGGTCATGAA
>Ga0187854_10001627_pt1 | contig 21445 bp, 18 predicted proteins | sample June2016WEW_6_15_FD_132445 | JGI IMG/M metagenome (GOLD analysis project Ga0187854, IMG submission 132445) | Peatland microbial communities from SPRUCE experiment site at the Marcell Experimental Forest, Minnesota, USA - June2016WEW_6_150 | ecosystem: Environmental > Terrestrial > Soil >...
AGTTGCATCAGCTCTGGTATAGGCATCAACAGCATCCTGGTATTTTCCCATCTGGTAGAGTGCCTGACCTTTGTTGATCAGGGCTGTTGTATAGTTCTGGTCAAAGCTGATTGCGGTATTATAGGCATTGACGGCATCCTGGTTTTTCCCGAGTTTGAAGAGAGCGTAGCCTTGATCGTTCCATAACTTGGGATCTTTTGGATATATCACGAGCCCTTGCCCGATAGTCTGGATTGCATCGTCATACTGAGTCAGCTGGATTAATGCGTATGCCTTACCCTGGTACGTATAGAGAAGACCGTCTGACATCTGGATCTTTGTTGTATTTGAAGCAAGTGCCAGGTTAAAAAAACCAATTGCCCTCTGGTAATCATTTGTTGCAAGATATCTGACACCGATATTGTAGTAATTCGTCGCGTTATCTGTCGTCTCATTCCCTTGTGCCAGAACCGGCTGGATGAAACCGACAATTAATACAGCAATTGCCAGAATACAGATAAAATGCCCGATTTTCATATCTTTCAGGTTTGGTTTCAGCGCAGATTAATGTTACTTTGTAACCAGCAGTTTTACTCCCACGAAGGTCTTATTGTCGTGAAAGAATCCATCCGGAACACACCTGAAATTCACTCCCTCACCACGATAAGATAACACTAATAGGTAATATGAGCAAAATGTAAAGCAGTCGGGGAGATCACGTGAAGTACATCATTATCACCGGAGGTGTGATGAGCGGGTTGGGGAAGGGGATCACCGCGGCCTCTGTCGGGCGTATCCTGAAGAACCGTGGTTACCGGGTGACGGCAGTAAAGATCGATCCCTATCTGAATATTGATGCAGGGACGATGAACCCGGCGCAACACGGTGAAGTGTTTGTGCTTAAGGACGGAAGCGAGGTTGACCTTGACCTTGGTAACTATGAACGGTTCCTTGACATTGAACTCACTGCCGCCCATAATATAACTACCGGCAAGGTGTACCGCACCGTTATCGAAAAGGAGCGCCGGGGTGATTTCCTTGGGGAGACCGTACAGATCATCCCCCATATTACGGACCAGATCAAGACCTGCATACGTCAGGCAGCGGAGGAGGAATTCCCGGACGGGTCGAAGGCTGATATCTGTCTTGTCGAAGTTGGCGGGACTGTTGGTGACATAGAAAGCATGCCGTTTCTGGAAGCGATCCGGCAGATGAGAGGGGATCTGCCGGAACACGATTACATCCTCCTGCATGTAACGCTTATCCCCGAGGATACGATGGGGGATCTCAAGACAAAACCCACGCAACATTCAGTAAAAGCTCTGCGGGAGCTCGGGCTCCATGCTGAGATTATTGTCGGCAGGAGCGAGCGGGCGATAGGTGCCCACACAAAACGTAAGATCTCCGCGTTCTGCGATCTTCCCCAGAACGCCGTCATATCTGCAGCAACCGTCCCGGATACCTATGAGGTCCCCATGGAAATGGAAAAAGAAGGTATCGCGGATGTCTTATCAGCTCACCTGGGACTTGAAAAACGGGATGTCGATACCAGCTGGTACCGGCTGGTGACCCGGGAATATACCAGTCGGATCACCGTAGCGATCGTGAGCAAGTACGGCATCGAAGATGTATACATCAGTATCAAGGAGGCACTCAAGCATGCGGGAAGAGCGCTCTCCACTGAAGTAAAAATCGGCTGGCTGGACGCGGAACGCTACGAACGCTGCCAGCTCAAGGATTATGACGGAATTTTAATTCCCGGGGGTTTTGGCAAGCGGGGTATCGAGGGTAAGATAGAAGCGATTAAATTTGCCCGTGAAAATAGCATACCCTTCCTCGGTCTCTGCCTTGGATTCCAGCTCGGAGTTGTCGAATATGCCCGCAATAAGGTCGGCATTACGGACGCCACAAGTGAGGAATTCGGGGAGGGATCCCACGTCATTGCCCTCCTTCCCGAGCAGGAGGGACTCCATGAACTTGGCGGCACGATGCGGCTGGGAAATTATACGGCAGACATCCGGGAGGATACCCTTGCAATGCGGCTTTACAAGGAGAAGCAGATTATCGAGCGGCACCGTCACCGGTATGAAGTGAATCCACGGTACATAAAGGACCTGGAAAAAGCCGGCCTGGTCTTCTCGGCAACCAACAAAAACCGTATGGAGTGCCTGGAGCTTAAGGATCACCCGTTCTACTTTGCCACTCAGTTCCACCCGGAGTTCAAATCCCGCCCGGCACACCCGTCACCGCCGTATCTTGGCTTTGTTGAAGCGTGCAGGTCAATCAGGCGGTCAACATAGGGAATGTTCCATGGTTAACGCAGAGAAATTTATCATTCAGTCTGTTGCGGAGATTAAAACTGCCGCTGGTACTGAAAAAGTGGTTATGGCGCTGTCCGGGGGCGTCGACAGCTCAGTATGCGCTGCTATCGCCGCAAGGGCAATCGGAGATAACCTCATTCCTATCTATATCGATACCGGCCTGATGCGCAGGGGTGAGACCGACCGGATCAGAACACTATTCGGTAACATTCACCTGCAGATCGTTGATGCGGGCGATGAATTCCTTGAGGTGCTTAAAGGCCTCACGGATCCTGAAGCCAAACGCAAGGCGATCGGAGAACGATTTATCCGTGTCTTTGAACGGGAGGCAAAAAAACAGGGGGCGAAATGCTTGCTGCAGGGAACCATATATCCGGACCGGATCGAGAGCGAAGGCGGCATCAAGAGCCATCATAATGTCGGGGGCATGCCGCTGCATATGGAGTTTACCAGGGTGATCGAACCGATCCGGGATCTCTATAAAGATGAGGTACGTGAAGTTGCGGGAGCCCTGGGCCTTCCCAAAGAGATTCAGCACCGGATGCCGTTTCCCGGTCCCGGGCTCGCGGTCCGTGTGCTTGGGGAAGTGACCAAAGAGAAGATCGCAGTTATTCGGGAAGCAAACCGGATCGTTGAAGAGGAACTGGTAGAAAAATACCGGCCGTGGCAATGTTTTGCTGCACTTCTCGGTCTTGGAACCGGTGTCAAGGGAGACAACCGGATCCATGGCTGGATCGTAGCGATCCGTGCGGTAAATTCCCGGGACGGGATGACTGCTGATCCGCTTTGTATCCCGTTTGAGCACCTGATGAGAATCGGGTCACGGATCACCGCTGATATCCCGAGTGTTGCCCGGGTGGTGTATGATATTACGGCAAAACCACCGGCAACCATCGAATATGAATAATGCATCAGGAAGAACAAACGCTAAAAATTGTTGAAAAAAGTGATGGGAATGGACAAAACCAGCCAGTTTAAAGCGCTCGATGAGCGCTATTATATGCCCGCTTTCTCACGTGACATGGCCCTTGTAAAAGGAAAAGGATCATTGGTCTGGGATGCGGAAGGAAAGGAATATATCGACTGCGTTGCAGGGATTGCCGTCTGCAGCACCGGGCACTGCCACCCTGCAGTGGTAAAAGCGATCTGTGATCAGGCCCATGAGCTCATCCATTGCTCCAACCTTTACTATATCCCCCACCAGGGTGACCTTGCAAAAAAACTTGTGGAGATTACCGGGATGCACAAAGCTTTCTTCTCCAACTCGGGGGCAGAGGCTACCGATGGTGCGCTGAAACTGGCCCGCGTCAGGACCGGGAAGAAAAAATTCGTTGCTTTCGTGCATGGGTTCCATGGGAGGACGATAGGTTCACTGGCTGTCACGTACAAACCGGCGATCCGCGAACCCTTTGAACCTCTGGGGCTGAATTGCACGTTTGTCGAATATGGTGATCTCGAAGGGCTCAAAAAAGCTGTGGACAGTGACACTGCGGGGATCATAGTCGAACCGATACAGGGTGAAGCGGGGGTCATCATTCCTCCCGATTCCTTCCTGACGGGGATCCGGGAGATTTGTGATAGCACCGGCGCCCTGATGATCGTTGATGAAGTTCAGACCGGTATGGGACGAACAGGAAAATGGCTTGCTGTCCAGTATACGAAGGCAAAACCTGATATTGTCACGCTCGCAAAAGGAATCGCGAGTGGTTTTCCGATGGGTGCGCTTGTCGCCAGAGAAGATCTCGAATTCAAAAAGAGCGAGCATGGGAGCACGTTTGCCGGGGGACCTCTTGCATGTGCAGCAGCTCTTGCCACGATCGGGGTGATAGAGAAGATTCTGCCCGATGTAAGCAGGAAAGGGGATCGTTTCAGGCAGGGTCTGGAGGAATACAATCCACGGATCCGTGGGTTGATGATTGGTGTGACCATGGGTGACAAGTGCCCCGAAATCCAGAAGAAGTGTGCAGAGGAAGGCGTCCTTGTCAACTGTGCGGCAGACGGGAACCTCCGTCTTGTCCCGCCTCTTGTAATCTCAGACAAGGAGATCGACCGTGTGGTCAGGGTGATTCATGGAGCACTTGGTACGATCGTGCTATAAAAAAAATGGCGGCTACGTTTTTGCAAAGAAAGCAGTGGATATTGCACGTGAGTACGGTATCGACCGGATCGCGCGGCTTGCAAGCAATGAAAATCCCGAACCTCTTTCACTATCAGCACAAGAAGCCGCAGAGCAGGCACTTCGGAATGTGAACCGGTACCCCGATGAACGGGTCAATATCCTGATGAACGCCCTCAGAACGTGTTATGGGGATTACCAGTTTGTCAGCGGTGTCGGTATGGACGGAGTTATTGAGACCGTTATTCGCACGCTGGTGGATCCCGGGGAGCCAGTCGCAATCTCGACACCAACATTTTCGTTCTATTCCCTCGCTGCCACAGGACAGGGAGCAGAGATTATCACGGTGCCCCGGGAGACCGACTTCTCGGTCGATGTAAAAAAGATGATCCGTGCGGCCAGCAAGGCAAAGATCGTGGTAGTCTGCTCTCCCAACAATCCCACGGGCAATGCGACGCCGGTTGATCTGGTTGCCGAACTACTGGAAGGGATAGAGGGAATTCTTTTCCTTGACAATGCGTATGTCGAATTCTCTGATTACAACTATCTCCCCCTCATGAAAAAATATGAGAACCTGATCCTTGGCAGAACATTTTCCAAGGTTCACTCGCTTGCAGGGTTGCGCATCGGGTACGCATTCGTACCACGATGGCTCGTGCCCTGGTACCAGCGTGCCAGTACACCGTTTACCGTCAACTCGGTCTCTGCTGCGGCCGCTGCTGCTGCACTCCCTGACAAGGAACACGCGCAACGCTACATTGCCCAGGTCAGAATATGGAGGAAACGATTTATCACGGAGGTAAAGTACCCGGTCCTTCCCTCTGACGCAAATTTTGTAATGATCAACACAGCCCCCCGTAAAAGTGATGAGATGGTAGAGGAACTTGCCCGTCACGGGGTTGTCGTTCGCTCGTGCCGTAGCTTTGCTGGTCTTGCTGATCACTATATCAGGGTCAGCATCGGTGAGGGCTGGGAAAATGAGCGGTTCTTGCAGGTGATCAACACGCTATGATGTGCGGCATCACCGGAACACCGGGGACGGGAAAATCCCGGATCGGGAATGAGCTGGCCCGCAGAGGTCTTACCGTCATCCACCTGACTGATACGATCGGACCCTATGTAACCGGTATGGACGAGGAAAGGGACACCCAGATTTTCGATGTAGAGCGATGGGCAGAAGAGTTTGTTCCGGTGGATGGCTTTGTCGAGGGACATTTCGCCCACCTGCTTCCCTGTGACCGGATTATTGTGCTCCGTTGTCGTCCTGATGTGCTGAAGTCCCGTCTAGCCCTCCGTAAATACCGCGAAAAGAAGATCCGCGAGAATGCCGAGGCAGAAGCGCTGGATTCCTGCCTGATCGAGACTTTTGAAAGGTACGACCCTTCGCAGATCCTTGAACTGGATACGACCGGTCGTGATGCGGCTTTTTGTGCAGACCAGATTGGGCGGTTCGTGAAGGGAGAGACCCCTGCTGACTTTGGCCATATTGACTGGTCGTCATTCCTGGAGATTGGATCATGACCCTTGATCAGTACCGTTCTCATGCGAAAGTCTACTTCGACCCGCTGGTATCCATCGCAATAAAGTGCGGGATGACCCCGAATTTTCTTACTCTTGCCGCTCTTCTTGCATCGGCGGCCGCAGGGGTTCTTTTTTATCTCCGGATGGAATTTTTGGGGATTGTCGCTGTCGCCCTGAATGCCTTTTGTGATGCGATGGATGGTGCCGTTGCCCGTGAGATGAAGACCCAGAGTCTCCGCGGGGATTTCCTTGATCACGCTGTTGACCGGTATGCCGATATTTTCATCATTACCGGCATCTTTGCCGGGGGTCTGGTCCCGTGGCAGATCGGTGTCTTTGCATTGACCGGTGTCCTGATGTCATCCTACCTCGGCACCCAGGCACAGGCCGTTGGAGTAGGCAGATATTACGGCGGACTGCTGGGCAGGGCAGACCGTCTCGTACTGATACTGGTGGTGGGAATACTGGGTCTGGTATCCCCTCTGACCTTCTACGGGCTCACCTGGCTTGGCTGGTTGCTGGTGTTATTTGGCATATTCGGGCACATTACCGCATTCCAGCGGTTCGCGTATGTATGGGCAAAGGTGGAGTAACTTTTCCAAGGGTTTCATGACAAAAAAATCAGAAAGGGGGCAGTGGCTGTCCCCCCCGTGCACTCCCTGCGTTTTACAATCGGGTTGTGTTATACCATTTTTAAAAGTTTTTTCATTATAGGGTATTTCAAAACAACAAAGGCAAGACCCTGCTAAGAAGAGAATTTGTAAAAAAGTCGGTAGACATCGGTGCAATGCATACCATTCTCTTTTATACATAAGATAATTTGATAATGTTTTTATCCTTCCCGGGGTATCGTATCACTTGGGAGGCAGTTGGTTTGCATATCCAAAAAACGTCTCACCGAGAAAACGAAAATAATCCTCCAGTGCTTGGGATACTAGTCCTAGGAGTACTATGTATTATCAGTGGATTGTATTTCGCTTTCTTCTATTCTGGAATTTCACATCTAAAAACTTTCAATCCTCTTCAAACTTCTCCCTATGACATATTCGGCAATCTTTTAATATTTTCCGGCATCATCATCTTATTCGTCGGGGCTTATAGACAGAAAAACTCCCCGACGTTTTAGCCATGTAGTACTCCAACCAATTGGTTCAGAACAACTCCTCATCCTTTTATTATCTCGTTGCATTGCGGCCCGGCATTGTGGTGTATCGGCTGATGGGACAGAGCCGATGAAAAGGAGATCATATCAACGGATTGGAGGGATTCCGCGGGTCACCTGAAACGTAAACTCCCCTCTGAAGGTGGTATTCGAAGAGAGAGACGGCATCTCTTCTTTTGGCAGGTGGTGTCCATCCGGTTTAATAATTGTGACGACCGATCATTTCGCTGTATGGAGAAACATTCGATAGTACTACCTGTCATCTGCGTTGTAGTGTTACTTCTGGCCGGATGCATAGCATCCTCTCCCCCACGCCCGGATGGAGCAACGAACACAACTTCTCCGACTTCGACTGTAACAATAGTTCCCGTTGATAACCAGACCTGTACGAGCGATGCTGACTGCGTCCCCGCATAGTGCTGTCACCCGACAAGCTGCGTGAACCAGGCATCAATCCATGTATGCAATTTCCTGTGTACCCAGAACTGCGAGGAGCCGCTGGACTGCGGGGCCGGCAGCTGCGGGTGTATAAACGGGAGATGTTCGGTAGTACCTGCCACTTCCTCCACTAAATTACCCCAGGCCTTGTTGCAGCTGATCGCCTCTTTGCAGCGGTATACTCCTTCCATGTCTTCCACGATTGGTATCGGCATTGAAGTGAATGCGAGCGGGTTTGACCCTGCCAGTGTGTTGTTTACCTGGAATGCGACGTATGGGCACTTCCTGTCATGGGGCCCGGCAGATTACACGGTCAAAGAGCAGGGAAACCCGGTTACCAACCATGGTGAAAAACTCTGCTGGTCATTTACCGGTAAACCGGCATCAACCCTTGAGCCGGTTATCATCACGGTGTCGGCAACAGATCCCGCTACCGGCCGGGTCCTCGGGAGTTCAACTGTGATTCTTGGATGTGACGGGGATTTCGGGGTCATGGTGAAGGAGATCCGGTAAGGTTTTTTTTCCTGAAAATAATTCCCGAAGGTTCAAACCCCTGAGCAATGATATCTCTCTCATATCGTATCGAATAAAAAAACAAAGGTTTTTTTCCCTGTATCTTCACAGGAAGCGTACGGCAATAGCAGCAGTATTCCTGTTCATCATCATAGTTTCAGGTTCCGGTAGTGCTGCAATCCAGAACGGGGGCATTGGAGAGCTGGACAATCCTTGCAATGGATCGGGTGTCCCCCCGAAGAGGTGCCCTTGCCACGGTTCAGTCAGTTTAAAGCATCGGACAATTTAATCTGTCAAACAGTTCTGTCGTAACGAACTCATTGGTTTAAGGTGCGGAGATTCAAATTCCTGTTAGAAAGTAAGTAAGATCCAGGATTGGTATTTTTCCATGATATTTGCAGAAGATATCATAAATACGGTAATTCAAAAGGATTCATGTTGTGCAGTCTGGACAATCCCCATTTCATCACTGGACAAACGGGAGAGGGATTTTTTTAAAAAATTCTCACCAACAGCCAGAACAGCTATCGTACTTGGTCATCATATTGTAACAAAGGATGAATGGAAGTGGTACATAAAAGAGGATGGTCTGGAGCACAGCGATGCAGATGATCATACGATAAATGTATGTGAACAGCTCAAAACAGTGCTCGGAGTTCATGGTTTCCGGACTGATATTATTCCTTATCCTGGTGAGAGCGGCTTACGATTCCGGTCTGTTGCACAGGCAGCAGGAGCGGGCGAGATCGGAATCAACGTATTTTTATTACATCCCCTGTGGGGCCCATGGATACATCTGCGCATACTCGCAACCGATGCATCTTCTCACAACACACCAATAGTTCACGTGCCAGTCTGTAACAGGTGTGGTGCCTGCATTTCGGAGTGCCCTTCGGGGTCAATCCGGCAGGATTCATTTGAGGGGCTACTCTGCCGAAGGTATCGTGCAGAAAAAGGGGAATATATCCCATTCGGGCCAGATAAGGAGCTCAGGTATTGTACATTATGTGCTGATGTTTGTCCGATCGGTCAGAACCTCCAACATCAGACGTAAAAATCGTACCTGTTCTTCCAAACCGGGCACCGAATCGGTACCGGGAGACTTACCGTTCCAACTTCTCTCCTGCAATTTTCCTGATATACTCAAGTGCTGCCACTGCATCTTCTTTTTTCTGGTCGCACTGCCCGGTCTCGACCCACGTGAGAAACCGTTTCCGTGTTCCTGTATCAACGGTATCACCTGCACGCAAAACAATCGTGCGATATGTCCTCTGAGGGTAGAATACAGAACGGGCCGAAGCAAGAAGTGCGTCATGCACTGCGGTATCAATGATTCCCGTATCCTTCGCCCGTTTCAGGGTGAACCTGATATTGATGAGCGGCTCTGAGAGTGCCAGACCTGAAGAAGGATCGAATACCAGAGCCACTTCGTCATCAGACTCAAGTTCGCCGCTCTTATACATATGGTAGATCTCACCGATACCTGCCATCCCCAGCGTGTCCATCTCAGCTGCACGGAGTGCTCCCATGCTTGAAGAACCCACGACTCTGACACCTTTTTTCAGCGCTGCAAGGATCTCACGGTGGGCAACAGCACTTTCCTGGTGAAAGACACCGTCAATCAACCCGATAATGGTTGCACCGTCTTCCACCGCGGCGAGCAGGTCACCACGCTTGGCGGGGGGACGGTAATCGGCGGAAAGGATTTTTTCTGCCGCTTCCCGGTCAAGACTTGGCCCGAGAAAGACGATGATTTTTTGCATTGTTCACCCGTGCTCCCCTGCGTTCCTGGTCCATGGCGAACACTTCAAGCCCCGGCACGATTACCCGAACGACCGGGATGCCGATCTCTTCCCGGGTAAGGTCGACAACAATCACCCGGTCGAGCCCCTGTTTTTTCAGTGCTTCGATGATAAACCGGATATCCGTGAGGAAATCATCACTGTCATACGATTCAATCCTGTGGTAGTCCTCCAGGCCGTTTTCCTTAAACCAGTACGCATTAATCCGTTTCGCCCGATCATAGCCCATCTTCTTCCGGAGTCCAGCGATAGTCGTGTCTTCCCGTGCACCATGGATCTGGGTGAGCCGGCTCTGCGCAACCTCGGTGAGCGCCCGCATCACCGCAATCCGTGCGCTGGTATGCGTCCCGATCCCGATTGTGAGCAGCATCGGGTCTTTGAGCAGCACGTCATCGGCGACCGCAGCTATAGTCGGGATGCCGAGGTCGCTGGTGATATCCCGCACCCTCACTTCTACCTGTGCATCCGCAAATTTCTTCTGCATATCCACGATGGTTTCATCATCTATGGAGGTGACGCAGGGACCGGTATCCCGGCACGCCTCGACAAGTGACCATGCATCCCGCTCGATCACTTCAGAAAGAGCGTGGAAGACTGCCTCCTCAAAAGTGTTTCCCGAGGCAAGCCCGTTGGTATTCGTGCGGAAAAGCCCCCGGAAATTTGGCGGGAGCGGGTGAAAAACCGCGTGAGCCGGGATGATGACCGGTTCATCGTTTGCAATATCAAACCCCTCGGTCCACGCTATGAGCCTGTCGGTATCCGCACCTTCCGGGAGGATCAGGTCTTTTGGATCAAGGACCCGTCCGTGTGCAAACATCTCCTCGTATGGTGCCAGGTGAATCTTCCGGTCATGTAATTCCGAGGAATATCGTTCGATACCTTCCATTATCGCCGATATCCGGGATTCCTCAACTGTCGCACCTTTACCGTTGTATACCGTTATTGCACCTGATTCAGCGGTCGGGCGGATGCAGGAGAAGACAGGAATTCCGATCCGGTCAAGGTTGGTAATGTCTGCAACACGGGTAATTCCCGCAGCGGGTACTTTTGGCTCAATCCGGGCCAGGGTCTCTTCAAGAGGAGCAGCCCGCTGTGTTTCGAGGTTGTAGGTCTTTTTGCAGGATTTCAGCCGCATGGAGATCACCGTGGTAGGGAGAAGTTGGGCAGGAATGCCGGATTTCTGCGTGTCAAAACCAATACAAAAATAGTCCGTGCCGTGGTTTATACACTTTGATTGAGAGTCCTTTGCTTTCTCTCGGTTTGTATAGCGCATGGAACCGGCGTTGGATTGTCCAGATCCATTGAGGTGAAAAGGGGCATCTCCCACGTTTTCATGGTGTGGTACCCGACAAGATCTGCAATTGCTTTGAATGGGGGGGATCCCCGCTCGTGTGATCTCCAGTCAACGAAAGGGAAGTAACAAAGATAATCCCTCGCGGCACAGTCTTTCCCAATGGTGATGGGAGTATGACTGAAGATTCAAAGGGGGCAATTCTCCAGCGGGACGGGAAAAGGTATGCGGTTGTGACCAGGATCCCGGCTGGTATTGTAACACCGGAAGACCTGGAGAAGATCGCCGGGATCGGGCGGAAGTACCATGTGCCAATCCTCAAGATCACGTCAGGCCAGCGTATTGCACTGGTCGGTCTTGAACCTGATGACGTGCAGAAGGTGATCAGTGAGCTGGGCCCGCTCGCAAAACCGGAGACCGCTCCGTGCGTCAAGTTCGTTCAGGCGTGCCTTGGAACCGATATGTGCAGGTTCGGGAACCAGGACTCAATCGGACTGGCCCGTGCGGCTGATGACCGGTTTAAGGACCAGATATTCCCGGCAAAGATCAAGATCGGAGTCTCCGGCTGTCCCCGGTGCTGCGGAGAGAGCCATACCCGGGATATCGGGATCATGGGGACGAACAAGGGCTGGACAGTTTTCTTCGGGGGGAACGGGGGGACAAGGCCGAGGTTCGGGGATCTCATCGCCCGTAACCTTTCGGCTGCTGAAGCGCTGGACTGTACACAGCGCCTCGGCGAGTACTACCGGAGCCATGCAAAACCGCATGAACGGACGGCCCGGTTCATGGAGCGGATCGGATACGATACGCTCAAATCTGAACTGCTTACCTTACTTCCCTACGTAGCTGTTGAGAAGGTGCAGTGAGTATGAAAATTACTTAGGCTTCAAAGGTATCTTGACAAAACAGAAGGGATCTTCTGCCAGAAAATCCCCGTTCACAGCATATGCCCGGACCCGGCATCCTCCCCCGCAGAGATCCCTATAGTTACAACCCGCACACCTGCCTCCGAACCGGGCCCGTTTTTCCCGGAACCGTAAGAGTACAGGATTGGCGGTGTCATACCAGATCCTGCTGAATGGCTGGTTCCGGATATTCCCTACAAAAAAATTCTCGGAACGCGCAAACTGGCAGGGGTATACATTACCGTGTGAATCGATATTTGCCACACGAGTGCCTGCACTGCATCCCCCGTTGAGGGACTGCAGGAGCTCGCGTGCTTCAGCAATGTCCGGAGATCCGTCCCCCTCCATCGAAGCGATAAGGTGAATACAATCCTGCGGGGCATCAACCGTGAGAAACTCTATGGATGCCGGGTCGGTCTCCTTGGCCTTCCGGTAGAGGAGCGTGAGGGCATCTGTCACCTCCTTGGTTTCCAGCTGTAACCGTTCATAGGATTCAATTCCACGGCCAGTCGGTACGAGCCAGTACAAGCAGAACCTGGAGGCGCCGAGGGTTATGGCGAGATCAATAAGTGCTTCGAGCTCGCCACAGTTCTCTTTTGTCAGGGTTACCCGGACACCGCACCGAAGCCCCGCCTCCCTGCAGGAGGCGAATGCTGCTACTGTCCGCTCGAAAGCACCGGGGGAATTCCTGAACCGGTCATGCGTCATTGCCTGTGAACCATCAAGCGAGAAACCGGCATATTCGATCCCGCTTTCCTTGATCCTGCGGGCAATTTCGGTCGTTATCAGGGTCCCGTTGGTGCTGAGTGCCATTTTGATTCCTTTGTTCGCGACATGTCGTGCCAGTTCCCAGATATCCTCACGTATCAGGGGTTCCCCGCCGGTAAACAGGATAAGAGGGACACTCATATCCGCAAGGTCATCAATGAGACCCAACGCTTCGGCAGTCGAAAGTTCTCCTTCCGTCCGGCACCCGGGCCCCGACCTGTTATAGCAATGGGCACAGCTAAGATTGCAGCGATCGGTGAGATTCCAGAACACCACTGGCCTGTACATACCCGAGAATGCAAGGTACTTGCTCGGAATATCAGTCAGGGATTTATGGCGGTGCCGCATCACACCGCTGACGGTTCCTTTCCCGTGCATGCACTGGGTAATCCGGTTCATACGATATTGCTCCCGTTCTCCCGGATCCGGACATTCGGGACGCGTTTGAACTCTTCAGTACTGAAAAGGACGACATAATCTTGAGCATCAATGTGGCCAGCGAGTGTCCTGATCTCAGCTAGAACCGCATCCCTGCTATACCCGTGGTGTACAGTATAAACCGTGTACTCCCACCTGCCCGGCACCGGCAGCCGTTCGTAACAATGGGAGACACAGGGGAACGAGGCCAGCAGCAATCCCATATCGCCATGCAGTGAATCCACACGTTTCCATGCAACAAGGGCATTTGCAGATATACCGACCCGCCTCTGGTTGATGCGTGCCCGGAATTTCCGGATTATCCCCGCCGTCTGAAGCTTCCGGATCCTTTCCAGGACCTCTCTACTGGTAAGATTCAGCCGTTTTCCGATCTCTTCAAACGGTTCTTTGACGAGAGGAAGCCCGTTCTCAAGTTCAGAGAGCAGGTGCCGATCAAGCGGATCCAAAGGTACCCTCCCTCTCATCGCTCAAAAATGAAAAACGCACATCAACTTTCAGTTTTCGCACCGTGGGAAGGTTCAGGACATCTGTTTCAGGAATTCCTGTACGCCGCAGGATTTCTCTTAACACATGCCGTATATCCTCTTCGTTTTTACCCGAGAGCGTGAACCAGAGAGCGTAGTTGTGGTCCCGCCGGAAATTATGGGAGACCTCCGGGTAGCTGCTGATAATGGCTGCAATCTCGCGGATTCTTTCCTCGGGAACGTGGAGGGCAACCAGTGTTGCAGCAGAAAGTCCCATACGCCGGGATTCAAGGACGGGGGATATTCCCCGTACAATGCCCTCGTCCTGGAGGCGTTGCAACCGGTCAAGAAGAACCTGCTCGGGAATTTTTAGCCGCCGGGCAATTGCTGCGAAAGGGCGGGGGACCAGCGGGATATCATCCTGCAGGACGTCAAGAATATACCGATCCACCATGTCAGGCAGAGCATGATTCGTCATGTAGCAGCTTCCTCCGGCTCGTACGGGCAACAGGGATCTTCTCCACAGATATCCCCGCCGGCTGTATCCGGTGGAGCAAGCCCGTCACACCAGCGAGGGGAAAATGCGTCCGCTCCCCGGTACGCCCGGGCCCTGCAACCTCCACAGGTGGTTTTAAACCTGCACCTCCCGCATTTCCCGGTGAGGTGATCCGGGTCGCGGAGTGCTGCAAAGATTTCGGAATTGTTCCAGATCTCAGGAAACGGAGCAGCCCGAATATTGCCGGCACTCACCGGGAGGTACGGACAGGGAGTCACGTCTCCATTTACGTAAATCCGGCAATAGCTGATGCCGGCGATGCAGCCCCGCCCCCATGCAGGATTCTTGATCCCGAGATCATCTGCAATGCGGAGGAACTGCGGGGCACAGGTCGGGCGGATATGGAGATCACTGTCCCGGTATTTGATCAGGATCTGTCGTATAAGATCCTCGTATTCCTCGGCACAGCGGGGTTCAATCAGCCGTGCCCTTCCGGTCGGCACCGGGAAAAAAAGCTGGTAATCGCGAACCCCGAGTGCAGTCCCTACTTCGATCACTTCCTTGACATCACTCATTGCAGGCTGCATAACCGACATGTTGATCTGGACACTGATTTTCTCATCCCGGCAAAAACTAATGGCCTGTACAGCCCGTTCCCATACACCATCTATGCCGCGGAATGCGTCATGGATGGACGGATCTGCCGAATCAATGCTGATGGCCACGGCCTTGATCCCCGATTCGTGGAGTTTTTTTGCCATGGCCTGATCCAGCAGATACCCGCTCGTACCCATGACCATCCGGAGCCCCTGTTCAGTACCGTACCGGGCGATAGCAAAGATATCATCCCTCATGAGAGGTTCGCCCCCGCTCAGCACGACAACAGGTTTCCCGGTCTCGCAGATCTGGTCGATGACTTTGAATGCTTCCTCCGTGGAGAGCACTCCTTCGGCCTCCTGTTCGCCAGCGTCCACGTAACAGTGGGCACACTTCAGGGGACACCTGAGTGTGATGTTCCACGAGATAATACGCGGCGCCCCACCAGATATTCCCTTCACACCTTCAGCCCTTCTGGCGCACTCTGCCCGAGTTCCTTACCCGCCTTCGTGAGGATCTCCACCATTGAAGACGTTTATACTACGATCCGGCGAGATCGAAGCGATCAAGGGTCATCACTTTAGTCCAGGCTGCCACGAAGTCCTGGACAAACTTCTTCTGCGCGTCCGCGCTTCCGTAGACCTCGGCCAGAGCCCGGAGCTGGGAGTTCGAACCGAAGATGAGATCGACACGCGTGCCGGTCCACCTGACTTCGCCAGTCTTGCGATCGTGCCCTTCAAATATGTCCTTGGCGTCCGATACCGCCTTCCACTCCGTGCCCATGTCGAGCAGGTTCACGAAGAAGTCGTTGGTGAGCGCTTCCGGCTTCCTGCTAAAAACGCCGTGCCGGGTCTGTCCGAAGTTGGTGTTCAGCACGCGCATTCCGCCAACGAGCACCGTCATTTCGGGTGCGGTCAGGGTCAGCAATTGCGCCTTGTCAACCAGCAATTCCTCGGCCGATACGGTATAGCGGGTCTTCTGGTAGTTGCGGAAGCCGTCCGCCTTCGGCTCGAGCACGGCGAAGGAAACCACATCAGTCTGTTCCTGCGAGGCGTCCATGCGTCCCGGCGTGAACGGAACTGTCACCTCGTGACCAGCGTTCTTTGCCGCTTGCTCGACGCCGGCGCAGCCGGCTAAAACGATCAGGTCAGCCAGTGATACCTTCTTGCCGCCCGACTGCGCCCTGTTGAACGCGCTCTGGATGCCCTCCAGCGTCTTGAGAACCCTGGCCAGCCGGGCCGGCTGGTTGACTTCCCAGTCCTTCTGCGGCGCCAGACGAATGCGGGCACCGTTGGCACCTCCGCGCTTGTCGGAGCCACGGAAGGTGGACGCCGACGCCCAGGCGGTCGAGACCAGCTCCGATACAGACAGGCCGGAAGCCAGGATCTTGCCCTTGAGGGAGGCGATGTCCTTGGCATCGATCAGTTTGTGATTGACGGCAGGGATGGGGTCCTGCCAGATAAGCTCTTCGGCAGGAACTTCCGGGCCGAGGTAGCGTGCGCGCGGGCCCATGTCGCGGTGGGTCAGCTTGAACCACGCCCGGGCGAACGCGTCCGCGAACTGATCCGGGTTCTCCATGAAGCGTCGTGAAATCTTTTCGTAGACAGGGTCAAACCGCAGAGAGAGGTCCGTGGTCAGCATGGATGGCGCATGACGCTTCGATTTGTCGTGGGCATCCGGCACCGTGCCGGCGCCTGCATCACCCTTCGGCTTCCACTGGTGCGCACCAGCCGGGCTCTTTGTCAGTTCCCATTCGTATTGGAACAGAATTCGGAAGAAGTTGTTGCTCCACTTCGTGGGCGTGGTGGTCCAGGTGACCTCCAGGCCGCTGCCGATCGTATCCCCGTCTTTGCCGGTGCCGAAGCTGCTCTTCCAGCCGAGGCCCTGCTCCTCGATGCCCGCCGCTTCAGGCTCAGGCCCCACGTGGGACGCAGGGCCGGCGCCGTGGGTTTTGCCAAAGGAGTGACCCCCGGCGATAAGCGCAACCGTCTCTTCGTCGTTCATGGCCATGCGGGCGAATGTCTCGCGGATATCCCTGGCCGCCGCGATCGGATCCGGGTTGCCGTTCGGGCCTTCCGGATTGACGTAGATCAGCCCCATCTGCACGGCAGCGAGCGGATTTTCGAGGTTCCGGTCACCGGAGTAGCGTTTGTCATCCAGCCACTTGTTCTCAGAACCCCAGTACACGTCTTCTTCCGGCTCCCAGACATCCTCACGACCGCCAGCGAAGCCGAAGGTCTTGAATCCCATCGACTCCAGGGCAACGTTGCCAGCAAGGATCATGAGGTCGGCCCATGAGATTTTCCTGCCATACTTCTGCTTGATCGGCCAGAGCAGCCGGCGCGCCTTGTCGAGGTTCACGTTGTCGGGCCAGCTGTTGAGGGGCGGGAAACGCTGCTGGCCGGCACCGGCGCCGCCGCGACCGTCACCGGTGCGGTACGTGCCGGCGCTGTGCCATGCCATGCGAATGAACAAGGGCCCGTAGTGGCCGAAGTCTGCCGGCCACCAGTCCTGCGAATCGGTCACCAGCGCCTTCAGATCCTTCTTCACGGCCGCCAGGTCGAGTTTTTTGAATTCACGAGCGTAGTTGAACTCCTCGCCCATCGGATTGGACAGGGGAGAGTGCTGGTGAAGAACCTTCAGGTTCAACTGGTTCGGCCACCAGTCCCGGTTGGACCTGCCTTGGCCGGTTGCCTGTTTGTCTACCCGGCCATTTACCGGGCGCTTGCTGTCGTCAGTCATAACGTCACTTCCTATCGTTGGATAATCTTATTCACTGTATGTTTTGAATATTCCTTTGCCCACCTGGCTGACGATTGCCTCAGCAGCGGCAAAGGTAAAGGTGTTTGAGCAGGGAGACCCCAATACCTCTGTCTGCTGCAAGACCGTTGTCTTCTTTTTAGGGTCCTGGAGGAATTTTGCCTTTGTGTATTTCCCCATGCTCTTTTACACCTGGAAATAACCGTGGGCGCCGGCACCCTTGGCGTGCACCACACGTTCGGGAAGCCTTTCACGGTCGAAATGCGCCAGCTTCTCGATCAGATGGCCATCCTGAAGGAGAACCGGGCCATGCTGCCCGGTGGTCAGGGTCGTTCTGGTTGTCAGCAACCGGAACGCCCTGCTCTCTCGTCAGGGTCTTCTTCGCCATGATCGATCAAGGTAAAATAACCCCAGTCGTATTTAATAAGATTGGGGTCGGCGAAGAACAACTTTTTTTCGCTGGAAAAACATCAAAGAACTCAGATAAACAGATTTAGGTCTGCCTAAACATTTATTATTTAGGTGAACCTAAATATCTGGTACAATGCCCCAGGAGCAAGTCGAGGAATATCTCGAAACGATCTACGATCTTGAATCGCGGGATGGTTCGGCAAAAACCACAACGATTGCAAAATGCCTGAATGTCGCCCCGGCAAGTGTGACGGAGGTGCTGAAAAGTCTCTCGGACAAAGGATTCGTCTGGTACGAACCGTACCGTGGTGCGACCCTGACAGAAGAGGGAAAAAAGATTGCAGATACGATCAAGCGGAAGCACCGGCTCCTCGAAGTGTTCCTGACCGATGTCCTCAAACTGAACCGTGAGAAGGTCCACGATGAAGCCTGCCGGATGGAGCACACGATCTCTGAAGAGACCGAGGATGCACTCTGCCGGATGCTGGACGCGCCGGCACACTGCCCGCACGGCAGCCCGATCAGCCCCTGCAACAAAGGTGTGGGGAGCTGTGCAGAATGTGAGATGGTTAAAGGGACAGGAATTCCTGAGCCGGCATCCCTTCGTAACAAAAAGATCATTCCCGTCACTGATCTTGCCCCTGACCAGAACGGGAAGATCGCATTTATCCGGGGAGATTGCAAGATCGTGCAGCGTCTTTCCGATCTCGGACTCACGCTCGGGACGATTGTATCTGTCAAGAGAAAAACGCCCATGGACGGACCTGTGGAGATCCTGGTAAGAAGGACAAAACTTGCCATCGATCATGCAATCGCCGAGAATATCTTTATTGAATCGCCCGGGACGGCTGAAGCATGAGTGGGTGCGGGGAATGCAATGCCTGCCCAAAAGGTAAAGAGTGCAGTATAAAGAATGCGGATTACACCATTGCCCTTGCCGGCAATGCCAATGTCGGCAAGAGCGTGATCTTCAACCAGCTGACCGGTGTTGACCAGATCATCGGCAACTGGCCGGGGAAAACTGTCGAACGGGCTGAGGGTCTCCTGCTGCTTAAAGGGAAACGTATACGGGTCATCGACCTGCCAGGTATCTACTCCTTCTCCACGTACTCGATGGAGGAACTGGTCTCCCGGGATTTTATCGCGCTCGAACACCCGGACGCGGTGATCAACGTCATTGATGCGTCAGCACTGGAACGCAACCTCTTCTTCACGATCCAGCTCCTGGAACTGGCGCCCCCGCTGGTGATCGCGGTCAACCAGATCGACCTGGCCGAAAAGAAAGGAATTTCGATCGATACCAAGAAGCTCTCTGTACTGCTTGGCGTCCCGGTTGTTCCGACGGTTGCCATCAAGGGCAAGGGAATCGCTGCCCTCACTGACGCAATCACAGATCTCATGCAGGACCACCCGGTTCCTCCGGTCCTCCGCTACGGAAGGGAAGTGGAAGAGCGGATTGGAAAAATTGTCTCAGGACTTGGCACGGTATCAACAAAGTACCCCGTTCGCTGGACCGCCATCAAGCTCCTTGAGCGGGATCCTCTGGTCCAGCAGTTGATCGGGGAACAGGATTCTTCGGTTGTGAAGACCGCGGATATCCTTGCAAGGGAGATCGAGTCTCTTCACGGAGAGCCGGTTTGTGTGGTCATGAGCGCGGAGCGGTACCTGGTCGCTGACCGGATAGCAGCTGAGGTGATTACAGTACGAACACACGGGGAAGGCCCGCAGAAAAAGAGCCTGACTGACCGCCTTGATGCGGTTGCCCTCCACCCGGTTCTCGGGTATCTCGCGGTCATCGCCGTAATCGGCGGGCTGCTGGTCTGGACATTCCTGATCGGGGCACAGGTTTCAGCGTTTCTTGCTCATTTCCTGTCGCAGTTCGAACAGTACGAACCGGTAATCACGGGACCGCTCATGAATATACTCTGGAATGGTGCATTCACCGGGTTTATCGCAGGCGTGACGCTGATCATCCCGTACGTGCTGCCGTTCTACATCCTGCTTGCCATCATTGAGGACTCCGGCTATCTCACCCGCATTTCAGTGATGCTCGACCGCGGTATGCACAAACTGGGGTTGCATGGCAAGGCGATTATCCCCATGATCCTCGGGTACGGGTGCAATGTCCCGGCAATCTACTCGTGCCGGATCATGGAGACCCCGAAACAGAAAATGCTCACTGCATTCCTTGTCACACTCATCCCGTGTACAGCACGGACAGTTGTCATCCTGGGCCTTGTCGCTGCGTTCGTCAACATCTGGTGGGCGCTTGCACTCTATGCCTTTGACATCATCCTGATTATCCTTGTAGGGAGGATAGCGTTCAAGGCTGTACCGGGCGAGTCAGTGGGGTTGATCATGGAGATGCCGGATTATCATGTCCCCTCGCTCTCCGTTGTCCTGAAGCAGACGTGGGCCCGGACAAAATCGCTCATCTGGATCGTCTTCCCGGCGTACATCATCGGGAGTGCCGTTCTCCAGACATTTTATGCGGCTGGACTCCTGACCCCGGTGAATGCCCTCCTTGCACCCGTGACCGTTCTCTGGCTCGGGCTTCCGGCAGTTGTCGGAATCACGCTAATTTTCGGGATTGTGAGGAAAGAACTGACAATCCTCACCCTCGCAGTGATCTTCGGGACAACGAACTTTGCGACAATTATGTCTCCGGTACAGCTGATTGTTCTCGCACTGGTATCGATGCTCTACATCCCCTGCATCTCAGTAATAGTCGTACTCGCATCGGAATTCGGCTGGAAAAGATCACTCACGATATCCGCAGCCGAGATCATCATGGCAATCGCCATTGGCGGGATAGCGTTCCGGGTGCTGAGCCTTATGCTGTGAACCAGATCCGGATTTTTTCCAGATCGACACCTGCTCAGCAAACTTCGCCGTACTTGCATCTGTTCCGAGGGGGGATTCTTCTATCGTATCCGAACGACAATCATTATGGTTTTTCCGTTAGAAAGAAGTAGGAATGACGGATCTCAAGCAGGTTATCAGGTGTATGCAACCCCTTGTTGCGGGACGTGTTATATGCAATGGCAACAGCCCAGCGATCCTCCTGTATATCGAGATATACCGTTGAGATAAGGTACCGGTTACCTTTCCTGATAATCACTTCTTCTTCAAAACTTTACCACCGCATTCCGGGTTGCCGGTTGCGGGCTGATCCCATAAAATTTTGACATTTTTTACCTCCATTTCCTGATAACTTTATTGCAGTTCCCAAATCTTGACCGGTTCAATGCGAATGCGCAGGCAACCCGTCATGGTTATGATTTACGATATGATGGTAGCCGGGTCCCGATGCAGTCGCCGGATCGACATGAATGGTGGTATCCGAAAGATACCGGAGGTGGTGAAGGAGTTCATGCCGGAACTCCTGTGCAATCCCATGGCCTTTTTCCACGGAAAGTGATGAATCGACCGTGATATTCACCTCCGCATGGAGCCGGTGACC
>Ga0187854_10001628_pt1 | contig 21444 bp, 23 predicted proteins | sample June2016WEW_6_15_FD_132445 | JGI IMG/M metagenome (GOLD analysis project Ga0187854, IMG submission 132445) | Peatland microbial communities from SPRUCE experiment site at the Marcell Experimental Forest, Minnesota, USA - June2016WEW_6_150 | ecosystem: Environmental > Terrestrial > Soil >...
ACTTATGTGTTGTGATCGCGCTGGGCATAAATTATGCTGCAATTATTAGAGCATAAGTCTGTATTCCAGTCCTTATTTTTCAATCTTTACCCATTACTCAGGTCAGTAGCCAGGACATATGCTTGGCAGATTTGAGTAGACCCACCTTTTCAAGAAGGAATGGAGTCTTGTTTTTTGGAAAGCTGGATCATTCTTAATTTAAGGAAAAAATGAATTCTCTGAAAAGCTATCGCGAACAGATTTTAGTCAGCCGAACAGAACTGGCACGAAAAACAGGGTTATCGGTGCAAACTATTGGACGCATTGAAAAGGGCGAAGGTTGTCGTCTGGAAACAAAAAGGAAGATTATTCTGGCATTGGATCTGGAATTATCTGAAAAAAATAAAATTTTTGGAAATGAAGATTAGATTGGATCAGGATAAAACAGGGGGGACACGGTATATGAGAAAATACCTGCTTTGGTTTATCAGTTTCATGATGATTGGTTTATTAATTACCCCTGCTATTTGCACCGCCGGGTTGAAAAACAGGACCTATCAAAGCGGATCTGGAGCCTATCTAGGCAAGTCGGTTCAGCAAGGAAATTCGGCGAAATATTATAATAAGCAGGGGAGTTTAATAGGTAGGTCCGAAAGACAAGGGAATGAGGTTAAATATTATGATAAATCGGGGAAGGAAGAAACCGTTATATTATTCCCAAGGTAGAGGTATGATCGCAAGGGGCTATCACCAGGTTGAATGTGGACCTGTAATTTCAAGAGGCCCCATGATGCCTACACAAGCAGAAGCAGAAAAACTTTTCGATGGAAGATGGATCACGCAGGATAAAAACATAGAACTTAAAATTTACCCCACGGGCAAGGCTGAAATTATCAGGTATAGGCCAGTTTATCAGTTCTTATCTGTCAATTGGAATTTACAGCAAAATACAACATGCCCACCAGGTCAGAGCCAGGTCACATTTACCAAAGACAACCTTTTTTCTTTCCTGTGCTCCGGAGGTCTGTATACCATCTTTGATGAAGCAAGGGTTCCCACTCATCTTGATTTTCATAAAAGTGAATAGGGAGGTAAAATGAAAAAGCTATTTATGGGAATTATGTTGATAGTGGTCCTGATGCTGGCCGGGTGTGCTGGCACTCTCTCGTCCCTTAAAATGGGACCAAATGAATCAACGGCGGTGATATTCCCGGTTTCATCGGAAGTGGCGGACCGTCTCGTTGTGTCAGCCATGATTCGCAAATGCCCGAACGAAATAATAAGCCGTGTGGAGTTTCCAAACAAGGGTTATCAACTGATGCTATACATAGGGCTTGATCATCATCGGATCATTGCTTTTTACATTCCAGCGCAGGGCAGGAATGCGGAAGGAGAAATCGTGCCGGGTTTTATCTTTGAGGTTGACCATCAGGGAACAACGGCTCGTGGGGTCATTTATGCAAATGACATTTTTGAGATGATCATAGAAGACGCCACGAGAGTGGCTAAACCTATTCTCTTTGTGGGATACAAATAAATCAGGGGGGAATATGATTAGAAAATGGTTTGGAATTTGTTTGATGGCAGTGGCGTTGATTTTACAATGTTGCGGAGGGGGCGGCGGAGGTGGAAGTAGCAGCAGTCCAACCCTAATGTCAATTTTTATGACACCATTGGGAGGCCGGTATCCAGTCGGAGCGACTCAGCTATATTATGCAACTGAGCAGTTTTCAGATGGATCATCGGCTATCATAGGTGATATACAAAACATCACCTGGGCATCTTCTGATCCATCGGTTATTACTATTGATGCGAAAGGATTTTCCACCTGTGTAGCTCCAGGACAAGCGATTCTTTCAGCAACCTATGAGGGGAAGACGTGGCAAGAAACGATAACTGTTTATGCCCTTCCTCCCGTAACCGTAACAGGCGTGACAATATCAGCCCCAGGGGTAACATGGCCTAATTCGCTCGGCCTTGCCGTTGGTCAGTGTGTACAATTATCAGCTTCGGCCAATCTTTCTGACGGTACAACAGAGCCCGCAACCGCCAATGTCACATGGGAGATTGATCCATCATCCCTCTATCTTGGGAATAATATAACGGTTTCTTCAACGGGTTTAGTTTGTGGGGTAAAAATTGGTTTAAATAATGCAATGGCAACGTATGAGGGTATATCTGGAACTCTACAGGTTAACGTCTTATAAATCCACTCGAACCCAAAGGGAGGATGAGTGAAGGTTTTAAAAATAAAAAAAATTATAACCCGCAGCTTTTGCAGAAAAGGGGAGGATCAATTTTGACTCTCCCCACTACCGGCCTCCCAGAATGCGCGAGCACGTTCTTATGGGGGAGCACATATTGACCTGCTCCCACCCCCACTTGACCGCCTCCCTTTCCTTCTCACCAACCTGAAACTGGCGGTTGAAGCTTTCAATTGTGGCCAGAGGGCTCCTTCTGTTTCCCAGTTTTCTGAAGAAATGGTGCAGATTTCCATACAAATCGACAAGAAGAGATACCTTTTAGCGGGACCTCTTCTCCCTTCCCATCTCAAACATACATCCATCCCCATTCCGGACTCCAAGCCTTCTTCCTATCTCTGAGAATGGGGCTCGCCTCATCCTCAAACGACGTGCACCACTTGTTCTGCTTTTCCCAGCTCTTCAGAAATGCAAGCATCGCGTTGTGGGCGACCCAGAAATTGGCGTAATTCTCGCTATACTTTCCATTCGCACGTTCCTTCACTTTTCCAGATAGCTCAAACAACCGTGTGACCCCTTCCTGGATCATGTCGTCATAAAGGCTTTGAGCTAAAGCGTTCCTTTTGAAATTTTTCCCGAAGACCTTCTTGGCCAGAGGATAAATAACTGCGCAATTGAAATTCTCCCTGTCTATGATAATCTGTTTTTGGGAATAGTTCTTGACGAAGAACCCCTTAATCCTTGCTGCGTAAGCTCGGTCCGAAGACAGTCCATAGGTTTTCATGACCTCAGCGGTGGACATACCTGGTTGAACGAACACTTTCTCCCTTCGAATTTCAGGAACTGGCCCCATGGATCCTCCTTTCGTGATTGAGTGGATTTGGATGAGAATTAGCTGAAGTTGAAATTGAGTTACCTTGAAGTGCTGCAGAAGAGGAGAAACGTCAGATACGCAGATTCAAACCTAAGTCTCTAGCATTTCAGATAGTTATATATATGAAGAGACTTGGTTATCTTGAAAAAGTGCGGTTAAAGGGGGAGGAAAAATGTCGATGAGTGGTGAAAACGGGAGGATTTTCGAGAGGAATTTCGATAAAGGAGGGGTAAATAAGGAGTTTTAAATGTTCAGAGATTCATGTGGAAAGCGACGAGGAACGGATGGAATCTCAAAAATCTAAAGGTTCAGTCAAGGGGTAGACTGCCATAGGAGGAACCTTTTTTGACAGCCTGGAAAAATGGACAGAGAAGCAGTACTTTCTGGAAGTGATAATTGACAAACATTGAAAAAAAGCGTAGATTTCTAGCATAATTAAAAAAATGATTGTTTTTAAATCCACTCCAGGTTCTGTTAGCCATAAAATGAATTTGATGGGGACCTATGACACAGGGTGAACTCGAATTTGAGGAATTCTGCCGAAGGAACTCAATTGCTTTCAGCCGAGTATGTGAAAGCGAGGAGCAGACGCCTGATTATGAGCTAACCATCAACCACGTATCAATCATTGCCGAAGTTAAGGATTTTGAGATGAATGAGGAAGAAAAAGAAACGCAGCGGAAGATGAAGGTTGGTCAACCGGCGCTTTGGGGATCAAAGGTTGGCTCACGAGTGCGCGATACCATAGATAAAGCCAACAGGCAACTCAAAACCCTTACCTGTGGAAAAGTCCCCGGCATTTTAGTCCTATTTGATACAAGGCCGGAACCTTTCAATATGATTTATCCTTACGAGATAAAGGTTGCAATGTATGGCTTCGAGACGCTAGATTTATCCGTATCAAAGGATTTTTCTCCTCCTGTCGTAATCGGTCGACGATTCGGAAAGGGCAAAAAGTTTACACCATCTCACAATACATCTACAAGTGCTGTTGCAGTACTGCAGCACAACAAGGACAGTCAAGACTACCAGCTTGTCATATACCACAACAAATTTGCCGCAGTACCGTTATCTCCAACCCTTCTTGGTCCAATTGCTTCAGTAAAACATTTTGTGATAAATCAAAATATCGCAGATGAATTCGGAGAATGGCTAGGCATTTGACTCATGGCATAGAGAGGCTAACAAGTCACTCCATCCAATGGCTTACAGCCACTGCTGACTTAATAGGTCGGGACAGATAAATTTATCTTTTCAACCTTCCCTGGAAGAGGTTTGACCCTTAAGATTAAACTCCCATCTTTCAGCTACGAGCATCCATTCTGGACTAACCTGATTCCTTACCAAAATCCATTACGGTCTTTTACTTTCAAAAAATCCAAAATATCGCCATGCGGGACCCTGTTTCTTAGCTTCTCAATCACGTCTTTCAATTTATCCTCTAGGTCCTCATAAGCCCTGATCTCCGCGTGGTGACTCTCCATTATTTGATTCAGCATGGCGTCCAGAGTGGCAATCCGGTCGTCCTTTTTCCTCAGTGCGGATTTGAGGTCTGCAATTTCATATCTCAAGGACTCTATGATTTTCTCATTCTCGGTATCCGTAGGGGACTGATCATTTGGTTCGGTCATGGTAAATATCTCCTTCTGGTTTAACTTTTAATTTTGTTCGGAATGGAAACGTTTTGGAAATTTATCGTTTGGGAGCTCAAGAGGATTTGGGAGCTGAAAACGAAGGCTATGAACTTTTAAACTTTTAGAGATTTTGGCGGGGAAAGGAGGAAAATAGGAAAAAGTCTTAAAAGTTTAAAAGTTTGGTCGGGTCTCGGCTTTATGAAATGCGATCAATGGCTACAGAAATTCCCTTCCCCCTGGTAGGTGTTTACCGGTGTTTAGGGGTGTTTAGGGGTGTTTAGGGTGGTGGTAAACACGGTGGGGGGTTGGAACCCATTCTACTCATTCAAAAAAGAAGGGTCGAGAGGAAGGGTGTTAATGTGTTTAGTCGGTTTTGGGGGGAGGGGGAAATTTTAATGTCCATTTGACAAAAGGGAAAATTTGTGAAATATTCTCGTCAAAGATCACGCCGGAGCTCGTAGCCCTGGATTTGGATGGGATCGACCCACTGAAAATGCTGGTGCTCCTTAGGAGGGACCAGGAAATGAAATACAAAGCGATTCTGATCCTGATTTTTCTGGTCTTTAGTCTTACCCTTTTATCCTCCGTACACGCTCAACCCCAAATAGGAGAAAAAACTCCAGGATTCATCACCACCACTTTAGACGGTAAACGAATAGCTCTGAAGGACTACTGGGAGCAAAAAGGAAAGAAGGTCTTAGTCCTCTCTTTCTTCGCCACGTGGTGTCAACCCTGCAAAGAGGATCTAAAATATCTTCAGAAGATTCAGGATCAACATGGAGAAAAAGGACTTCAGGTGGTCGCTGTCCTCACTCAGGATACATCCAAGGAAGATTGGGTGAGGAAGTTTATGGGAGGACTGGGAGTGACTCTTCTCGTTTTAATGGATGAATACGGGATAATCGGTAAGCGTTATGCGGTGACCGCTCTTCCATGCAATTTTGTGGTTGATAAGGATGGAATTCTGAAGGCTAAATATTTTGGATATGGAGAGGATGTCAAGAAGCATTTTGAAGGACAGTTAAGAAGTCTTCTCTCTAATCCGTGAGGAGAAGAAATGAAAAAAGTATCTCTGTTAGTTTTCCTAATCTGCATCTCCGGTATCCTTCCTTCTGTTTCATCCGGCAAGGACCTTCCCAAAATCGCGGTGTGGGATTTGAGCGCTGGAGATATAAACCCTTCTTACGCTCAGGATCTGACTTCAATTCTGGTAAGCGAGATCAGCAAATTAAAAAAATATGAGGTCTACAGCCAGGAGAATGTTCGGGTTCTAGCGGGATGGACGGCAGAAAGGATGCAATTGGGTTGCACTGATACGAAATGTCTGACCGCTCTAGGTCAAATGGATATAGCAAAGCTGATTTCTGGGAGGGTTGGGAAGATTGGGAATAGGTATTCGGTTTCCCTGAATCTCTTTGACACCCAGAATGCTAAAGCTGAGAATGCTGTTTCAGAATTTGGTGCTTCTGAAGGCGAATTGATTGATCTGGTGCAGGTGGCCGTGCGGAAATTACTGGGAGAGGAAGTCGTGTCATCCAAAATTGAGCAGCGCCCTTCCCCTTCCACAGCCAGTGAGATCGGCAGGGACGGTCGTTTTATTGCCTATATTAACGGGATAGTCTCGGACACTCGGTCCAACCTGATGTGGGCGGCGAAGGACAACGGGAGTAATATAAACTGGGCGAACGCCAAGAGCTATTGCGAGAATTATCGTGGTGGCGGTTATTCGGACTGGCGGTTGCCGACGCAGGATGAACTGGCGGGGCTATATGGCAGCGGGGAAACGGGCAAGAATGGCTATAAACTTACTAACTTGATCGAATTGACCAGCTGTTGCCCCTGGGCATCTGAGACGCGCGGTTCCGAGGCTGCCTTCTTCGGTTTCATCGATGGCGGCCGATACTGGTCTCTCAAGTCGATCGACAGCGTCACTCGGGTACTCCCGGTGCGTTCCGGCAAATAGACTATTTGGTTACTTGGTTCTTTGATTCTTTGGATCCGGGCGAGCCTAGTCGCTGCAAAAATTTTTGAACTGAGGTTTTTACTGGACATGAGTCATGGCCCGTTAGTTATTTTCTAAGTTCCGGTTTTCTATTCTCTGCTTTTGAATGCATTGAGCAGAACCGATCTGAAACAGCTGTCCATCTAGCTGAACCGGCAGCTGTAAGCTGGTAGGGTGGACTCGGAATCGACCGTAGGGAGCTGAATTCAGGTCGAAACAGCTGAACAGCTAGCTGTTACCGGGGAAAGATCGGAACTGCTAGCAGTAGCTGAATTCAGCAGTTTCAGCAGTCGAGGGAGCTTCGTTAATAGCTGTAGCTTGAAGGAAAAGGGCTAATTAGCTTGAAAGGTCATTGAAATGTCTGAGAAGATACCCTTATATACAACGATAGAAGGTTTGGATATTTTTGAAAAACTGCTCAAAGATACCATGGAATCAATAACGACACTCGAAAACCCTAGATTAATCATTATCCAAACATGGATCACGATTGATTTTTGCATGCGAGAAACTTTAATCAACGGTCTGAATCTAGGAAAGTTTATAACCAAGGATTTCGATTTAAGATATATCTTACTGCCACAAAGGTTTAATTCTTGTATCGAATTGTTAAAGAAGCTTGAAAAATCACAAAGGCGGTTGAATAAGAGAATACCTGATCATAGAATATCTCACTCGCCATCGTTTCTTAATTATTTAAAGGAAAACAATGTTGAGTATTTCAAAACGTTGTTGCAACTAGAACAGGATTATTACAGAGGGCATCATCCCGAATGTTTAAAGCAAAAAGGGAGGCTGTATTGTCCCAATCCAAGGACAGATATAAACACAGGGGCTGAAATTAAATATCGCGAAACGGAAGATGAATGGATAAAAGTCGCCGCAAGAATTGATGACGACTGGATCAAGAAAGCTAAAAAGCTTAATAAACTGAGGAATAACGCGGCACATGTTTATAGCGAAGATTTTATTTATGAGGAATTAGGGATAAAGGGTCGAAATAAAATATCGCAATTGAAATCGTTTTGTAAAACCTTATTGAAAGATCTACTCGATGTCACTATTGAGTAACGAACCAACAGCACCTAACAGCGGCACAAACGGAAATCCTGCAAACTTAATTGCTTCGTCTGTGTCGCAGCCATCCAAAGAAACTTTTAAACTTTTTAAGAATTTGGGCTATTTGCGGGGAAAAAGGCCCAAACCCTTAAAAGTTAAAAAGTTAGAATAGTGAGCCCTCACACCCCTTCAAAAATTCATCGAGTGGGTGAAAGTCACTTTTTCCCTGGCCATTTCCACCCTGAATCTTCTGGGAATCATCTTCTACCGGTTTCTGGTGTAGGTACCTTTAAACCGCCATCCTCCAGCTTTAAATTATTCTCTCTCTCCCCCGCAATTTGACTAAACACATTAACACCGTGGTCATCTTTAATCGAATTCAGAATGTTTTTATTGGGATCCCTTCGCCAGAGGGTGATAAGTAGAGGGGTAAACACCCTATAAACACCTAAACACGGTGCGGGAATGGGTTTCGATAGTGGCCATGATTCTGGTCCCATTTATCTGTCCAATGTGGGAGGTATGGGGGGTGTTAGGATGTTAATAGGTGATTAAAGGGGTACTTATCACCGTTCAGCTGAGGGAAGGGATTCATTTTATTCTGGTTTGCTGACTTGGAGAGGACTGTGATAGGGTGTTTGGTGGAAAATGTGGGGGGAGGGAGAAAATTTAAAGCGGCTAGAGAATTTGACTCCTCGCATGATTTTGTGGCATTATTGGACCTAAAAAGCAGGGTAGCATATCTTGTTTTGGGGTAGAGCTAGAAGAGGCTATATTCCTTCCTGGGAGAGCAAAACTATGAATATGCACGAGATACCACAGGCTGTTATTCGATTCTACGGCGATATTAATTATGCTTTAGAATGTATTGCATTAAAACAAATTACATTCATACATATAGAGAAATTGAATGACCCATTTGATCCAGTTTTGGATTATGTAACAGACTTTAATGATGATTATGCATCCCTTCTAGCCTATGTTCAAGACAATCACTCCGAACAACTTACATTTTTCAAAGAAAGACTTCCGGAGCAAAATTGGAAGGAGACTGTAGCCACTTGGTCAAAGTCTGCAACTGAGCGGCGCGCAAAATTGTTTGTATTTTCTACGTGTGAAGTAAGAGAAGGAAACCATCCGTGCGATAATTTATATATGTGGGGCCACTATGGAAATGGGCATCGGGGGGTTGCTATCGAATTCAATCCCGCTGTTTTCAAGGATTCCTGGTGGAAAATGGAATATAAGAAGGAAATACCCAGCATTAAATGTGAAGATATATTTGAATTCGTGACGAATGCAAATCCGGAACTAAATGATTTGGAATCCTACGGGTCGAAATTGTTTTGCGTTATACAAAAAAGTCTCTGTTCTAAGGGTGAGGTTTGGAAGAGTGAGAACGAGTGGCGACTAGTATGTGAAAATGAAACAAAACTAAAAATCCTCAGATATGATCTGCCCAAAAATGCTATTACGGCTGTATATTTGGGTTGTCGTGCCGCTGAACAGGAACAAGTGCGGAACGATTTTATTTATGAAACACAGCACCATTTTCCAAATGCAGGGGTGTTTCGCTCTAATATGAGGCGGGGTGAGTACGCGCTAGAATTTGAGAAAATAGCTTAAGGTTACTGCTGCTAAAGGATGTTGACCAGAGAGGCTTCGGAGTTTTGACAGAGGACAAGATTTGTAAGGGCGGTTATTTGTTCAACAAGTCTCTCCAGCGAACGACATACAGCCGTCGCTAAGTTTAGGCATTGTCCTCACTTCTGACTCGTAATCCTAGGTTCTAAAAATATGATTCCCATCATAACTCTTAGGAGAACTTTCCACCTCCAAGAAGGGCCAAAGCATTTCTTGGGGACCCCCTTCTTTTAAACTTTTAAGAAATCTATCCTTTTCTGATAAAATCCTCTAAAACTTTAAAAGTTGTGATTAGGGGGGAAAGCTCTCTGACTGAACCTTCCTCCCATCGAAGTTCCCTCACTCAAAACCTCAATACCATTTCGGATAAACGACTGCTTTCAAAATTCGTACAGACCCTATCTCGCTCTACCAGGGTCCCATTTGATCTCCCACAGAACTCCCTAAAATTTCCACTTCCCGGGTCTCCGATTGGGTCGTAGTGCTTACACCCTTCTCTGCAAACGTGGGGGAGCCATTTTTGAGAGGTTCTTGGTATCCCCGAAAAAGGAAAATTCTTCAGCTAAAGTCTTCGTGGTATCATCCAGATCATTTTCTTCGGTCCCCACCCTCGTTCTATCTCGAGTCACCCGTAAGATCAAGAGGTGTAGCTAATCCTTTTACATTTTCATTCTGGTAGGATTCCGAATTTCTCAGATAGGCGATTCCCTTTTTCTTCGCCGTTTAAAGACCTTGGTCATCCATCAAGGTTACCGCAAGGCCGTTGACTTCTTTTTTGATGGGAGTAAAATCATTTCAAGGTGAGAACGCCGCAGCGGTTTGTTTATAACCTGCAGACGTTCCCTTGAAGGGGGACAATATGAAGCATTTCGTATGGCTGGAGATAATGCTGGCGGTTTTTGTTTCGACGGGTGCTTTCTCCAAGGATAAAAAACCTCCAGAACTTGAAGAGGCAGTATTGGCAATCGAGGAGATTCAAAATTTGACTGAAACAGGGGTCTCTTACTATGACTATGTAAGAGCTTTGCCCAAGGTTACTTTGGCAGTTAAAAGATACGCAAAAAGTTCATATAAAGAGGCCGATTTGGAAATTCGGATGGAAAGGATAGTTGGGCATTACAAGGCGGCTGGTAATGTTTGGGAAATCTGCAATAGATTCGCTAAAAACTATGGTTTACTGCCATGCTGGCAGGGTGGCTATACAGAAGAAATGTGCCACACTATTACGAGTCTATACCCAAAAATGTATACCGATGAACCAAGACAAATAGATAGAGATAAGGCTTTGCCGTTCATTTGGAAGGAAGCGTCTAAAGAGATAGAAGTGCTTCAAGAAATGATCAAATAAAATTTCTTTTTATCCCTAAATTCTTGGGGAGGTCTTAAGATAATTAAGGCCTCATCAAGGAGCTCATATATGGGCAAGAGGCGATCCTTGGGGCCTTGGCTGATACTGCTTATTATTGTCAGCTACTCTTTTTTCCACCTATATCAAGCTCTCGGACCCATCGGGTTCTGGATTTTAGCAGCATTTGCGCTGACAGGGGTAATATATTGGATCACAAAAAACCAGAGAAAGGCACACGCTGCCTTCCAAGAGTTAGCCTTGAAGACAATAAAACACCGCACCAATCCAGACGCCGCGCGTTCCATTAAATCGCCACGGACCAAAAAGGATTTCCCCAATTACGCGCTGATAAGAAACCTACAGATCATCAAAGATTCAATCGATATTGCGCTTACGAGCAAGAAACGCGATGTCGCGGAATCGCGCATAAATCTTGCCCTTAAATTATGGGGAGAGATAGAAGATAAGTATTTTGACCTTTTGTCGAATGAGAACAAAAAAACAATTAAAGAAATTGTATCTGAAGCGCACAGGAGATTTCAGACAGATATTTATTTGAATCTTGCGCGGGCACATATCGAAAAGGTCAACTCACTCAGGACTGACAAGGCTAAAGAAAGATATCGCCTCCTGGCGCGTGAGGTGATATCAGAGGGCCTAGCCAACCCTCAGAGCGATAAGAAGAAACTCGAAGATTTGCTCTCACAAATTTTTCAGCCAAAGACTTCATCATAGGGTATTGACTTGGAGTGGACGGTGTTAGGGTGGTAATTGGAAAATGCGGGTGGAGGAAGAAAGAAATTTAAAGCGGCTAGAGAATTCAACCCCCAGTAGGATTTGTGGCATTATCGGACCTGAAATGGGGCGAGCACATCTTGTTTTGGGGTGGAGCTAGAAGGAGCTATATTAATTCCTCAATAATTGCCTGTTCTACTAAAAGATGTATTTTTCTTCTCATAATCGTGATAAAATATAAAACAAAGATTGCGCCGGGAATATAATGCAGATTTATGGGTATTGAACTGAGGAATCACACATGAAAAGCGTACAGTATGAAGAGCTCTGTCGGCATTTCCTCGCAGAGAAGCTGGATTTACCAGTCGAAAGGATCATCTCTGACCGGATTTTGAATCCCAAGCGTGGCGATTTTCCCCAGTATAAACACCAGATCGATTTGTACTGGGAGACGGAAGACGGTGTATCCAGGTATCTCAACATTGCCAATGCCAAATGGCGTCGTGCTGCCAAAGTCGACCAACCTGCGGTGCTCCTTCTTCAGCAGGTTAAACAGGAGGTGTCTGCCCATAAGGCGATCATGTTCACCAACAGCGGGTTCACTTCAGGTGCAAAGGCGGCCGCTCAAGACAAAGGTATAGCCCTGTACGTAGTTCAGCCAGCCTTTGATGCGTCTGTTCTTCACGCCAAAGATCGTGGTTTGATTCAACAAAAAATTCAGGAATTGGCAGCATCAAGCTCGGAGCCACTGGTCCATCATGAAGTCGTCTATAAAGCCTTCGAGTTGACGGGGTCCACATCCTCCTCGTTCCTTCCAAGTCAAGCAGTTGCTCCTTCCTACTCCAAGAAGGTTGTCATCGGGTCCACAAACAAGGCCTTTATTGACTATTCGCACAAAGGAGGGTCTGCTGGTGGCGGTCAAGTTGACGGCACCAGAGGTGGGCTTTTTACCAAGGGCGGCGGAGGCTTCCGAACCAAGTGAGAAAGATAGCCCATTACACCGGGTTCAACGCCTGCGAACATAAATGACTGCTCCGCACCGATTAGCCGAATGTTCTCGCTTTCAACTCGTAATCGTCAGTTCCTGACCATGATTTCCACTGATGGCTCGTAGATACACCCTTCACCCCAAATAGACCCTCAATCCACCCATAATTAATTCCATGTCCCACCTTCTAAGGGAACTTTTAAACTTTTAAAGAATTTGGTCTATTTCGGGGGAAAAGACCTAAAACCTTAAAAGTTTAAAAGTTATAATAGGCCGCCCTCAAACCCCTTCCAAAACTCATCAAATAGGTGAGAGACGCTTTTCCCCTGGCCATTCCCTGGTCCTTCCTGGGGGTTCTCAAAATTATTTCCTTCACCCCCCGGAATTTGACTAAACACATAAACACCGTCCGGCTCATCACCCGAATATTCAATAATATCAACTATTTCATCTTCCTTGACCGTGTTTAGGGCGGGGGTAAACACAGGGTAAACACCGGTAAACACCGTACTGAGAGCGGTTCGTTTTTCAAGCTCCAAGTCATAGAGTTTCAGTAGGTCCCCACCCTCGTCCCATCTCGGGTCTCCAGTGAGGTCATGTGGCGTAGGTAGCCCCTTCACAGTCTCATTCCGGTAGGTCTCCGTGGCCTTCAGGTGAGCCGTCCCTTGGTGCTTCGCCTTCTTCAATGCTTTATCGTCAACGAAATGATACCCATTTTCATCACACCATTCGATCATTCCCCCCTGGATACTCTTCCAAGCCCAACCGGAGATCGCAGCTCCCGATACCCTGAATATTTTGGCCAAATTTCCAGGGGTGATTCTTTCCTTCTCCTGAATCACGGCCAGATACTTCTCTGTCTTCTTATCTTGTCCACCCATATTTTCCCGGAAAGCATCTTGAACCACCTGGTACGCCATCCAATAATCCGCGATCACCGCAATAATCCTATTTTTTGAATCTCTCTGTCTCTGGTGCTGGTAGGCGCAGGCGATGCTTTGAATCACCGTCATAACCCTGTTGGAAGCTCGTCTGGTGGCAATCAGAGGATCCCCATCCTTGGTGATGAACCGCCCAATTTCCTCAGCGAAGGAGATCAGAACATCCACAGGTTTAAGGGTTTCATGGAACTTTTTCCAGGAATCAATCGTCTTCTGGTCCAATCCCTGAAATTTCCCCGATTTCTTGGCCATGATCATCATGATGATTCTCTTGGTCTGGTCAACCGATTCGTCAGGATGGATAGTGAAGAGGCGGTCTTCAAATTGAGCTTCAAGACTTTCCATAACCGTGGTGGTGATGAAGCTGGTAGGTCCTTCCACCTTCTTCTCTATGGTGGTCAGCTGACCCGTCTTTTCATCCTTTTCGACCACGCAGTAGCTTACCCCACCTTCCGAAAGGAGTGAACGGATGGAGTAGACCAGCTCGGAATCTACAGCGTTATTAGCCTGGAACTGGAACCCTTCCGTAATGATGAGAGCTTTGTGTTTCAACCCACCCTTGAGAAAGAAGATGCTCTTCGCACTCCCGTTGGTCATCAGAAAGTAAGCTGATTTGGGGTAGATCTGTAGACAGGTGGATAGGGTAAAGGATTTCCCAGCCCCAAAATGGCCAGCATTTTTGATAGCGAGAACGTTGGGACTCAGGTTATCTTCTGGTAAAAGCCGGCTGTCCAATGCGCACTGATACATGGCCACGGTTCCCCTTTCCCCCACTACCCCCGCTTGATTGACCACGTCGATTCGCTTTTTTAGGAGTAAGGGGTCCATGGCGATGGCCAGAGCTCCTTTCTCCACCTCGGGGTCAATTTTGTATTCTTCCATGGAGTCAGCCGCTTCCTTTGCGATCCGGGCGGCTTCAAGCTCCGCATCAAGAGCTTTTTGATTAGTCTTGGTCTTTTTCTTAATGACCCCTAGGTAGTGTTCCAGCTTCGCCTCATCAAGCTCAATCAGAAGAGGAGCAATTTCTTCTTTGATCATAGGCTGAGCTTTGATGAAATCTCCTGGGAGATTATTGATCAGGATTTCCAGAAGGGACGGAGAAGAATTCATGAGTTGCCGAAGATCCTGGTCAGTATGCTTAACCAGATACTCATTCAGGTCGATCTTTTTCACCCCTCCGGCCCTGGGAAGTTCAACCAGAAAAACATTCTTCCCTTTCCGGGTCAGATAATTCGCCGTTTTTAGAGCTCCATCCCAACCGGCTTCATTCTCTTCATTATCATTGACGATGAAAATTGACTCCGCCCCAGAGGTCAATCCAGAGAGCTTTTCATGGTCCTCTTCTCTGAACCTGGTAGTTACCGGAGAAATAGCCGCAAATCCTTTATCCACAGCACTCACCCAGTCCGGAGCTCCTTCGGTAATGATGATTTCCTTCTCTCCCCGGATGGTGTCCTCTCCCATAAAGGTAGAGTTCTGGATGAATTTGGAGATATGCATCCGCATCGATTTCTCGGAGTTATGAGTCAAAAGCTTCTTGTATTTGATATAAAGAGGCTTTCCTTTTTCATCCAATTTCATCTCTCCAGAGGTTGAAAAATAGCACTCATATTCATTCACGGGAGTAAGATCAGTGGCTCTGGCGGCCATGTAGACCACCTTTCCCCCATTCCAATAAGGGAACACGATCCGGCCGTTGAAGAAGTCGGTGTACGGGCCTGAGAGGACCTTGAAGATAAAAAGTCCAGATAAATAAAGCTTTCCTCTGAACTCGGGTATCGAATTCAAATGCTTGACCAAGGGCGACTCGGAACCATCTTTGACCGGCGGGGCGAACCCGATTTTCAATTCATCGATGATCTCTTGGGAGAACCCGTAGTGATTTTTTAAGTGGTCCAGGACCTGGGGGTAGTTCTGCAGCTGCTTGTGATACCACTCGGCTGCTTCGCTGAGCATATTCTCGACCAAGGTCTTTTCATTCAAGTCCGCTTCCCTCTGCGCTATCTCTTCAGGAGACAGCTCTTTTCCACCGTACATAGGGATTCCCGCGCGGTCAGCGAGATATGCCACCGCTCCCCTGTGATCCAGTCTCTTGTAGAGCATGACCAGGTCGATTACGTCCCCTTTAGCTCCGCAGTGATAGCACTTGAACCCCTGGATCTTTGGCCAAACCACGAGACAGACTCCGTGAGAGCTACCGTGTTTGGGACAGTCCCCCTGGTAGCAACTCCCAGACCTACTTCCGTTGTAGCCCAAAGCATTGGCCACAGATAAAATATCATTCTTCGATTTCAGTTCTTTGTAAAAGTCCACGTTATGACTCCTCCACAACTACGCACCCTTTTTGCCGAGTTCCTCTAACTTCTCCCGCAAGAAGGCGCACAAAATTTCCCTCCCTAGCTGGGAAGTAGTAATAATTCGGTCTGATTTTAGGCTCTGTTCCAAGGCGATCCTTCTCAAAAGATCTTTGTACGGCTTGGGAACAGCAATGGTGATCGGAACGACTCTTTCAGGAACCATAGATATATCCTCCTCTGTTAAATCTTATATATTTATGTTCATAAAAAATTTCGTGAAGAACGATAGATCAGATCTAAGGCGGGATCGGTGAGGAACAAAAAAGGGCTACCCTTGAGAAAGAGATAGCCCTTTTGGCCCTGGAGATTTTAAAAAACAAACAGCTGTTTGTTTTTCAATGCCACTCCCAGTTACTTATCCAGCCCAACCAGATCTTTGATGCTGCCTTTCCATGCGATTTGCGGATTATCTTTGTATTGACGATAAAGACCCCAGATAGACCCGTCCGATTGTGTCTGCATCAATCGGCGAGCTGTGGCTATCGTGGTGGGATCGGTCTCCCCATTCTGGGCCAGTCTGGCGAGCAGCTGATTGGCTTTTCCCAACCAGATCTTATCCGTAATGAAAGGTGACACCTGGTTAATGACATCTCCGATATTGTCATCCAGCATCGGCTCACAGGAAACGCTCGTCTGATATCCCTTTTGGTGCGCATGCTTCAATGACTCAAACCTCTCTGCGAAATCAGGGGCGTTGGGCTCCCAGAATTTCAGTGTGTTGGAGTCGCTGGATCCGATGGTAAATCGAAATAGTATTTTATCCTTGAACCCCGAAAATTCATCGCAGATTGCTTTAACGCAGTCCAAATGAGGCTTGGTGACGATCAATACTTCATTTCCTGGACTAAGGATGTTCTTGAGGAAGGTCATACAATCAGATAGATGAGCAGGGGTAATGTCGTGGGTGCTGGGAAACATAATCCGTTCATCCCGCTTATGAAATACCTTCTGAAGAATATTTGGTCTCAATACCTCATTCTTCCAGGCCTGAGGTGTGGTTCTCTTGTACCGGATAGCCATCGCCTTCGCATAGCAATACCTGCAATCGTGACTGCATCCGACCAAGCAATTTTCGTTGAAATCCGCCCATTCCCGGGTCCCGAATGATGGTTTGATAACTTTGGGGTCGACTTTTGCTGGCTCGATCCCGCACACAGGCTGTTCTTTGACTTCTTCGGACTCTTTGATATCCATATTTGAATCCTCCTTTCTCCTTTATAATTTATACCAGCGAGTGGATATAACCTCCTGAATTGGTTCATATTTAATATATGTTCTAAAAAATATTCAGATCATGAAGCTTCCGGGGAAAGATCTCCTCTCACAGGCCTACCCTTATCTTCTGGGTCCTCTGGACGAATCCTGGAGGGAAAAAGGGGGCCCAACCCCGTGTAGAGTTGACCCCTTCCCTTCGGATGGGATAGGTTAAGATTTAAACTTTTTAAAAAATAGGGTATCTATGGCGAGAACAACGCTATTTTTAAAAAGTTAAAAAGTTTGGAGCGTCCCGCTTCAGACTTCTTCGATCTTCCCCGTAATGGGATTTTGGATTTTTATTTTCGCTTTCCCCAGAAACGGGTCCTCGATCTCGGAGGGGTGTGGGAGGGACACGGTATCCTCGGAATCGAAGCTGGTCACAAAATAGCCGTTCTTGTTTTTTGGGGCGGGGTATTTCCCCTCCTGAATTTCACCTTCATCCACAAGCTCTTTGACCTCTCTGCGCACCGTGCTTGTGCTCCCCACTGGTTCCCCTCCATCTTTCTCCAACGCTTTGAAGATGTCATCCATACTCGCCCAGACGCTGTCCGCATGCGAAATATCGATGAGTTTTTCGGCGGGAGTTTCCCCAGCAGCCCATGTCGTCCCCAAACCCTTCAGATTGCGGTCTCTGACAACCTCCCTAATCCTTTTTTGGACCGGATTCAGCGAAACCCTATCGTTTCGAACCAGGTCGGAATAAATGACCCAGAAGATGTAATACTCCCTCTTGGTTGCGACCAGAGTTTCAGGGGGAAAAACCTTAATGCCAGTTGCTGCCTCTATCATTTCGATGTCACAACCCCATGCTTTAGCAACCTGTTCTTCCTTGGATAGTTTGGGAGGATTGTTGATAAGGGTGATGATCCGAAGACCATTCAGAAAGCTTTCCCCTTTGGGACCATTCTTCGTCTTGGACAAATAGTTTAAAAGAACATCTTTGTAAGGAATTGAGACCGGCTGCGGCCGAAGCCTTTCAAAGCTTGAGCTTATCCTCTGCAAGAGAATCTTGAATTGCTTATTCTGCATTTCTGAAGCCCCTTTGGGATCGAAAATGAGGTTGGGATCCTGGGGTGGTTCTCCAGAGGTCAACCTGATTTTCAAGAAAGAGGGGTGACTCAAAACACAGCTCTGTTCATCCTGGGCAATAGAAATGAATCCCACCGGCCCGCTGACGGTGATAGGTTGGGGACCGGAACCATACTTTCCAAAATGGGTTTGTGTGAAAATAAGTTCCTGTCGATCCAGCAGGGTGTTGAGATCACCAGCAACTTTTTCGTATCCGATGCTGTCGTGCTCGATGATTACCTTTTCCTTCAGCGTTTCCCTTTCCCGGAGAAAAATGTCCTTCGGGATCATCGGGAATTTCACCCAGAAGGTGTGGGGAACCAAAGGGAGACAAGTATCGAGAACTTTTCCCCCGTTTCTCTCGTCATTGTCGATGATTTCAATCGCAATGGCGTTTTTCAGATTTGCGGAATTCATACCAACGAGAATGGCCAAAGCCGCTTTCAGGTGGCCATTCGGCATTCCCTGCATCTTTAAATAATATACAATTTCAGAAAAATCAGTTGTGCTGGGTTCTTCTCTTCCAACCGGGGTCGCCCCTGGAAGGTAAGGGGATTGGTTCAAAATCCGGTCCAGGAATGAACTAGCCGGCCCGACCACTGCGGATCCCTTCTTAAAGGGAACCAGTTCTTTACTCATTTGTCTTAAACCTCCTTCTCCACATCAATTAATTTATTGACATTATAATTGGAAACGCTTATTATGTCAATATGAGTTTCTAAAAAATAAAAGGATGGGATAGGACATGAAATATTGGAGATCGGCCAAAGATTCAAGGTTCGTGGCGGACCGCAGGAAGGATTTGGACTCCCTGCTACATCTTCTTAATGCGGAGATAGGGTCCATGAATCAGCGTGAATGGGCGTCTTTAACGCGAGACGTGGCACGCTTCCAAAGGGTTGAAGTCAACAATCATAGGATCGGGTCGGATAGGATCGACTGGAGGATCAGCCCAAATAAGATCAACGATCTTACGAGCGACTGGAGGATCAGCCCGGAAAAGATCAACGACCATAGGATCGACTCTTCCCGCGAAAAAATCTTCTCTGAGCTACAGGCCCACCTTCGGGTCAAAGTAGAGGATATTTTAAAGTCAGCAGAGAGGGAAGATAAAAAGGTCCTGTTGGAGATACCGGGCGTCCGCAGGATCCTGATATCCACCCCCAACCGGTTCGATGAAGAATTTAGGGTGGAGATACCTTCGGGAGACCCTATAGAAGAATCGAAGATCAAGCTGGTGATCGCGTTTTTTGATCTCATCCGGGACCTGGATTTGAAACCCAATCGATTCAAGACGTGTTCTCGTTGTGGCAAGTTTTATTACCAGCCGACCGCACGGGATAAAGGTTTTTGTTCGAGTTATTGCGGCAGTGCGGTTCGGTTCAAACGGTACATGGATAAAATGAAGAACAAGAGGAACGAAATTTAGCTCTTCTCCGCCACCCGCCGACGCAGCTGACAAGAAAAAGGTGGAAGAGAATTTACTAATCCGGGACCAGGAAGCCGGAAACCGTCATTCCTAACATTCTCTATAAGGACCCATTCGGAGTGGGTGTGGGAAGCATCCTTGCGAAAGAAACGGCGAAAGAAGCCTCTAGAGGAGAATATTTCAGCAGAATTTTTCGGCATTCGGGCAGCTTCTACATACTTAGGAATAAAGGTCAAGACCCTTTATTTTCTAGTGGAGAAGGGTCAGGTTCCCCATTACCGGGTTGGGAAATTAATTCGCTTTAAACGCTCTGAAATCGATGAATGGATGGAAAGGAATAGGAAAGAGTGCGTAGCCCCAGAACAGGCGGCCAGGAAAGCGCTAAGGCCCGGGAAGAGGACAAATTTAGAGGTTGACCGGGTAGTTCGAAAAGCGATTGATGGGGCGAAGAGGGAGGGGTATACTAAGTCCCACGGGAAACCGGACCAAGTCAAGGGCCTCGGAAAGGAGGTTCCTGATGGGACTGTTTAGAAGAGGCTCGGTCTGGTGGATGAGTTTTATCTATCAAGGAAAGCAGCACAGGAAATCGACGGAGACGGATGATAAAGAACTGGCCAAGCGGATTTGGGACAAGGTCAAAGGTCAGATCGCTGAAGGCAAGTGGTTTGAGAGGCCCCCTGGAGAGGATAAAACTTTTAAGGAGATGATGGAAAAATACATGGCTGAACAGAGTTCAAAAAAATCCTCCGAAGAAAGAGACAGGTCTTCACTGACGCACCTTCGCCCATTCTTTGGAGATTATCTTCTAAGGGATATCACTCCAAGCTTAATCAACGAATACAAAGCAAAAAGAAACGTTGAAGCAGCCTCTCCCTGCACGATCAACCGTGAGCTTTCCCTAATGAAGCATGCCTTCAATATTGCCTTGAAAGAGTGGGAATGGGTAAATCAAAACCCTGTCCTTAGAGTTTCCATGGAAAGAGAACCTCCATCAAGAGACAGGTGGCTGACTTTTGAAGAAGAAAAAAAGCTTCTTGCCATCTCTTCCCCTTGGCTTCAGGAGATTATTACCTTTGCGGTTGAGACCGGATGCCGAAGAGAAGAAATGCTTTCCCTTGGTTGGAGAAGCGTTGATCTTCTAAAAAGGACGGCTGTCATTTTCGGAAAAAAAACAGGAGACAGAAGAACTATTCCCCTTACGCAGAGGGCTTTTGAAGTTATTGAGGCCAGGGCGAGGGTGAGATCCAATGTAAGATCGATCAATCAGGATCTTATCTTCACTCATCCTGAGGGCCAGAGGGTTAACATTAACACTCTCAGGAAGGTTTTTAACGCAGCTCTCAGGAGGGCAAAGATTGAAGGTTTCAGGTTTCACGATCTCCGTCACACTTTCGCCTCACGCCTGGCGCAAAGCGGGGTAGATCCTTACGCTATCCAAAGGCTGATGGGCCACAAAACCTTTACGACTACGCAAAGGTATGCTCACCATAACTCTGAAAGTTTGAAGGTGGGCATAAAGGCTCTTGAAGCTTCGCGGGCGGAGTGGGGGAAAAATTCTAGCACAAATTTAGCACAATCGCGTGAGGTACACGGGATTTTCGTAGCACAATGATCTTGCAAGTCCATGAAAAAATTGGTGCCGGCGGTCGGAATCGAACCGACACGTCCCCAGGGGACACGGGATTTTGAGTCCCGCGCGTCTTCCAGTTCCACCACGCCGGCACGGGACCAAGAAGAAATAAAGACTTGAATTTTCAAGAAAAATTATATTGAGCGGTAACATTCCTGTCAAGAAAATAGTTGACATCGGGCCTAATATCTTGCTATTTTTATTTTTACCATCAAAAATGTTGTCCCTCGTGGGGCTGTAGCTCAGCTGGGAGAGCGCATGAATGGCATTCATGAGGCCAGGGGTTCGATCCCCCTCA